>JAABUQ010012404.1_pt1 | contig 10596 bp, 7 predicted proteins | sample 5560001 | NCBI WGS metagenome assembly JAABUQ01 (sample SAMN10711888, study PRJNA513371) | rock metagenome | isolation source: Antarctica rocks | place: Antarctica: Victoria Land, Finger Mt nord | collected 2015-12-18 | reverse complement strand
TTCACTCGGGGAACTCGACGATCTTCCAGTAATGCTCGAGCATCGACACGGCTTGCAGGAAGGTGTTGGCCGGGTCCTTCTTGACGATATAGCCGGCGACGTTCTGCTCATAGGCGCGCGCCTTGTCTTCCTCCGCCTTGGACGTCGTGATCATGAACACGACCGCGGTCTTGAGATCCTCGTCGGCGCGAATCGCCTCGAGGAACTCGAGCCCGTTCATCCGTGGCATATTGAGGTCGAGCAGGATCAGGTGCGGCTTCGGCATTTTGGCATGGCCGTTCTCGCCGCGCAGCACTTCGAGTGCCTCGATGCCGTCGCGCGCGACCGTGATCGGGTTCGCGATGCGGCTCTTCGTGAAGGCGCGCTTCAATCCCTGGACGTCGACCTCGTCATCATCCACCAGCAACAGGTTGACGGTCGGTGCCATCCGGGTTCTCCCTCGCGCCTTGCGGCCATACGAAATGCACGGCGAGGCCGCGGCCGTCCCGGCGTCCCTCGAGCCAGATCCGCCCACCCTGCCTCTCCACGAGCTTCTGTACGATGGCAAGGCCCATCCCGCTACCCTCGACCTCGTCGCGCGGCTTGAGGGTTTGAAACATGCCGAACACGCGCTCTCGGAAACGCTCCGGGATGCCGGACCCATCGTCAGCGATCGTGAACTCCGTCATGTCCCCGTGCCGCGATGCCTCGATCCAAACGTGGCCATCCGCCGGACGGTCGTGGTGCTTGATGGCGTTGCCGATCAGGTTCTGCAGAACCTGGGTCAACGGAGCCCGAGCCGCTTCCACGGTGGGTAGGTCCGGCGCGGGGACGATGCTGAACCCGGCGGGCGGGCTGACCAGCGTGGCTAATTCCTCCACGAGCGCTCCGATGTCGATCCGATCCACGGCCGTATCGCTGCGGCCCGCGCGCGAGTAGGCGAGCAGATCGTCGAGCAGGCTTTCTAAACGCCGGACTCGGCTCCTGAGCAGGTCCATGTTGGTCTTGCTGTCCCCGGTCAGCGCGTCCCCGATGTCCTCCTCGATCCAGGTCACGAGGTTCTCGATCCCGCGCAACGGCGCCTTTAGGTCGTGCGACGCCACATAGGCGAACTGCTCCAACTCCTCGTTCGAGCGCTTGAGATCGCGGGCCTGCTGCGCGAGGCGTCGCTCCAAGCGCTTGCGATCCGTGATGTCGGTCAGGAGCGTCACCACGCCGATGATGCGGCCGTCCGGTGCGTGGTGGGGGCGGTAGAACCCTTCGAGATCTCGGCGTGCCGTTCCCCGCAACGCGAGCTGGTGCTCGAAGCGCACATCCTCGCCCGATAGTGCCAGAGCGAATTCCCGCGCGCTGCCCGGAAATGGTTCCGGCGCGAACACGGTCGCGAGCTTTTGCCCGTGTAGCTGCGAAACGTCATCGACCTGCAGCGCGAACCAGCGCGCGAATTCCCCATTCAGGAAGCCAACCCGGCGCTCCGCGTCGACGTAGCCCACCATGGCGGGCAACGTGTCCGCGATCGCCCTCAGGAGCGAGGTGCGGTCGAGCTCGATCAACCCCTGTCTGAACACCTCGACGGCCCGGGCCATGTCGCCCACCTGGTCACGGCGGCGAAGGTTCGGCACGCCGACCGAGAGATCGCGCGACGCGAGACGGCGCATCACCTCAGCCAGGGCGCCGAGCGGGCGCGCAATCATGCGATTGATGGCCAGCGCGATCGCGCCGCAGATCAAGAGTGTCGTCAGTGCGCCTGCCCATAGCGCGACGAAGGCGTTCCGTTCCGCACGGGCGAGCACGTGGTGTTGATCCGCAAGTGACGCCTGCTCCTCCGCCTCGATCGCATCGAGCTTCGCCCTGAACTCGTCGAAACGTCGTTTGCCCTCACCGCCGCGCTCCACCCGCGCCGCTTCGGCGCGGGTCGTCGGATCGGCCATGTTCCGGATCACGACCTCGCCTATGTCGGTCTGCCAGGCGCGAGCCGCCGCCTCGGCTTCCGCCAATCGCCCCGCTTCTCCGGCATTGCCCCCGAGAAGGTGGCGAAGCTGCACGACCGCGGCGTCGAGCGCGGGGACGCCGCTTCGATACGGCTCGAGGCTTGCCTCGTTCTCGGTCAGGAGATAGCCGCGCAAGCCTGTTTCCTGGTTGAGCATCGCGGTCCGGAACGCGTCGAGTTCGTGAACGATCGCGTGCGAGTGCTCACGCGCCTGGATGGCAGTGTGGAGTTGGTTCGCAGTCGTCAGCAGCGCTGCGCTGCTCAACAAGGACACAACCGCGATCGCCCCGATGCCGCCGCCGATCGACCGATTGAAACTCTGCGTGGTCGGCATTCAAACAGCCTCGCGCAAATTACGACGCTGGTTGAACTTGCGTCGTCTTCGTAGGCCGCGCCCGCGGGATGCAAGCTTTGCGGCTGTACCCACTTACCTGAATGGGCGGAGCCCGCCAGAGGCTTGGCTCGGCGAAGTTGAGGGGGAGTCGCAGACAAGGGCCGAGACGGTCGTCAACGCGATCCGCAGAGGTGTCGACAGCTGCTCCAACTCCATCTCGACCTTCAGCCCGTTGTTCGGGATGCAGGAATGCCGACGGCCCAGAGCGCGTGCATCAGATCGGCATAGCCGGCATTCGCCGGGTCACCCTCCCCGCTTGGATCCTCGGCCGTCGCCGGGGGCTACTCAGAACATAACAAGAACACCGCTTGCGTTTGGGCGGGTGTTGTGCGACAGATACCTATGTTGAAGGTGCCGCGCCCGACATTCGGGCCCGGCACGCCCGATCGAACCCGCCCTTTTGAGGCGGGTTTTTTGTGCCCGGAGACCGGCCATGACCCGCTCGGATTATAAGATCGACCTCCTGCGCGCTCGAATAGCCCAGCCAGCGTGAAAATGGCTGCCGATCAGCACCAAGTTCGCGCCAGAGCCCCTATTCCACGCCTATTAACAGCCTAGATCTCGCCGGATCGAACCTGGGGCCGGTCCGAGCCGTCTCATCGGCAAGTATCCCAGCTCAGATGTAAAAGCGAAACGGAAGTGGGGCCGCGACGTCGGTCGGTCCAGCCGTCAGGATTTCGCCTGTCACGTCCGCGAACCGTAAAGTGACCGGAAGCCCATCGGCAAAGCCTGCATTGTTGAAGTTGAGCTTTGTGAGCGCCATGAGATCTCTGAGCACCTGATGAAGGTCCACGTCGCCCTTGACGATGTCGACGGTGAGCGGATTGGGCACCTCCCGGCCAGGATAGGTGTTGAGCCGGGGCGTGAAGCCCGTCGTCCAGAGATATGCCCTACGCTCGGACGCCAGGATTGCGGTACCCCTCAGCACAGGGCGGCTGCCGTAGCGGAACAGCTTCAATTCGTTCTGCCGACGAATCCGAATGCCGACCAGCTTAGTGTCAGCCGGCACGGTGGATTGGAACCCCTCCCACTCGTCCTTCTCGAACCAGGTCTTGCCATGAATGAAGAGCTCGGTCGGAGGACGGCCGTGCATCTCCTCGTATGCCGTGATCACCATCCCCATGAGTTCCGCCGCACGTTCGCGGCTCAGATGGAAGCTGCCGTCGGTCTCGGAGTACCAGGGCCCGACGGCCCCCTTGAACACGACGCCTTCGCCTGAGTCCAGGAACATCTGTGCGCCGCAGCAGGCATTGTCGCGGCCCTTGGCATTCTCGATGTGCTTGAAGACGAGGCCGACATAGCAGACGCCTTCGCGGACATCGGCGACCCGCCATGGCCGGCCCCCGGCCTTGTAGAAGCTCGTCGTGGCCAGGTTCCACGCCACCGACGCCGGGTCTTGCAAGGACCGTCGCACGCCCTCTTCAAACTCGCCGGGGGTCAGTGTCGTATCGCGCACCACCTGCAGCACCTGACCGGTGTCAAGGAGCCGGGCTTTCAGCTGGTTGTGGAAGTTCAATTCGTATTCGTAGAGCGCTGCGGCCTCCATCTCCTCGATGAACATTGAGCCGCGCGAGAGGATAGACTTCGCGGCTTTGCGGCCGATTACGCCGGTGGACTTCTCGCGCTGGTCGCGAGGAACGAAGGAATTGGGTCTTCCGTAGCGGAAAACCTCCTCAGGAATGACGGCGAACCAGAATTGCGGCCGCGCCTCTTGCTCGCGCAGATATTTGCGGAGCGCACCGTTGTAGACGTTCACGGCTTCGAAGATCGCTTGGTGGCGATCCTCCGTGCGAATGCGCCGGCTCAGGGTGTCGCCGTCGATGGTGATGGCGGCGAACGGCTTGACTGGCCACGGAATGCCGAAGGTAGCCTCATAGCCGGGCCACATCGCCTTGTTCTCTTCCCGACCGGTCTCGGGCGCCGCGATAGTGGACGAGAGCGCTTTGACCCAGCTCTCATAGCAGCGGATGCCTTCTGCGGTCCCAATCACGCCGACATCCATGCGCGCCGGGTTCTGGTTCGAGGCCGGCGGCCCGAACAGAAACAAGCCGTCCTTCGGATACTCAGTCTGCTGATTGAAGCCGAAGCTGAGCATCGGCTCGTCGATGTGGGTCAGGGTCCACGAGGTCATTCGTCGGCCTCGTCCTCGGGGTCAATTTCGAACTCGTCCCCGTCGTTCTCGGGTTCGTCCGGGTCCTTTGCTTCGTCCTGAAACTGAAGGTCGCCCACGATGTGGCGCTCGGCGGTCAACTGCAGCAACCGTCCGGCGAGCACCAGCGTCTGCGGACCGTCTAGCAATATTGGACATTCCGCTTGACCGTCGGCGAGCCACATGGCGAAAGCTTCCTGCAGCTGACGCCAGTGCTGGTTCCACCAGTTCTTGCAGAAGCGCCGCCGGATCGGCGACGTCCGCTTCGGATCGGCGATGGCCGTCTGCCCGTCGTCGGAGAACGCGACATAGGGCTTGAAGCGGACGAATGCCGGCGGGCCGAGCACTACGCTCACCTTCATTGCGAGATGCCAATAGACCCTGTTGCGCTCGCTGCGGCCAACGACATTCTTGTTGGTGCGCCGCCCCGATGCCGCAGTGTAGGGAACCTTGTTGTTGGTCACGAGACCGCTCGGGAAATAGAAGGCGCTGGCGCCGCGCTGCGGCAGCACCTTCAGCCCGCGCTGCACGAGATGGCGCTCGACGTGTTGGCGAAGGAGCGCGGTCACCATGTTCGACGCGTCCGATCGGCGAGGCGTCGTCACGCCCGGCGCCTCGCCCGTCAGGAAGGTCTCGAGCGGGGTTCGCGCCCGCAACCCCGCGATCATCGGCGCCGGGAGCGCCGCATTGACTTGATCGAGCCCGGCAAAGGTGATGAGGAGCTGGTAGAAGGGCGCGAACGGGATGCCGCTCGCGCGAAACGCCTGCGCGATCGCGGCGGCGTCGGCGTTGTGCTTGAGGTAGAGGATTTCACCGGGCAGGGCGTTGATCGGCGAGAGGCTGGTCAGCACGGGCTCCTGCTCGGTACTGACGAGCGCCGCGGTTTTGACGGCCTCCTGACGCCACCGCTCGAATTCAGCCGTTTGATCGCCCTGGTGGCGGGGCACGTGCGCCGTCTCCAGCGTATCGAGCAACTCGATGAGCCGGCCCCCCCACCCGCGACTGAAATCGATGCCGTTCAGCTGGTGCACGAGGATGGGGAAGTCGCTGAACGGCACGTCGTCGAGCCGCGCCGGGATGATGAAGGCTGGATCGGCAAGGGCTTTGCGGACCGCGTCGGCTACTGACAGCTCGTTGCGCACACCCTGCCGCTTCGGATCGACGCTCGCCCTCGACGCGACGTAGATCACCTTGCAGGCGTGCTCGCGGAGCGCGTCCTCGATTGTGTTCCAGAACGGCGTTCCGCCTCTGAGACCGAACATGTCGGCCCAGACCTTGTAGCCGTGGCCGGTCAGCCGTGCGCCGAGCCAGCGAACGAAGTCATTGTCGTCCGGTGTCGCGTGGCAGATGAAGATCGTGTCGCGGGCCATGACCATCCTATCGCCGGATCAGGCCGTCGCGCGTACGGCCAGACCCAGCCGCTGCCGGACCTGTTCGTAGATCTGTACGACCCCCGGCATCGCCAGGGTCACGGCTAGGCCGAACGAAATCGGATCGTCTATGGTCACGCCCTGATCGGGATCCCGTTGTACGACGAGCAGCAGCTTCATGTTCGAACCCACCACCGGCGCTCGGTCACCCGCCCAGCGGCGCATGAACAAGGTTCCCTTGTTTGTCTGATTACCGTCCGGCTGATCGCCGAGAGGCCGCACGCTGAGCGCGTCGAGCGCGCCGGGTTCGAGCAGCTTGAGCCGCACGGACCGATAGCTCTTGCGGCCCGGCGCGGTCGGCGTGAACCAAGCCACCGTCGCCGCCAACGCGTGCGGACGCGCTTGACCGCCCATCGCAACAGGCACGGGCACCTCGATCGTCGCGATCTTCTCGCGCTCGAGTACCCCTGTCGCCCAGAACGTCGCCCGGTCATCGGCGCACGCGACTGCGTCGTCGACGTCGACCATGCCGAAGCCCAGGAATCGTCGGATGTTGTCCTTCTGGCGGACGTGGAACCTGCCTTCGGGCGGGCCGATCACCTCCCGGATCAGAGCGGCGCTGTCCTCCGGCCAGCGCGCCGTATGCGCCAGAAGCGCTTTCAGTAGAACGGCCCGCTGCAGATGCGTCAGCCGCAGGAATCCTTCGCCATAGGCGGCCTCCAGCGCGTCGTGGATGCGATGCGCGGTGCGGGACGCGAGCGCCGCGGCGGCGCTCGTTCCACTGGTGAAGCCGTCCAAGTTCTCGCGGCCGTCCCTGGGCGGCGCGGCGACGCGGAGTCCGGCGGCGCGCATCGGGCTCGCCGGACCGACCTCGATGTGGGCGTGGCTGCGAACCAGGCGCAGCCGCTCACGCGCGCCCGGCAGGAGCACATCGGGCTTCACCGCGAGCGCGAAGCCCGGGCCCAGCGCGCTGGACGGGTTGGGCATGCGGCAATCGCCATACGGGTCGACGTTCACCCGCGCGGTGGCCCGGTCGGCCAAGCTGACTGCGTCCTCGTTGCAGGCGCCCACCGTAAGGCCGTTGACCGTCTCGGCGGGCGATATCAGCCGACGGTCGGCCACGATTGCGCCGAGCGCCCGCAGCGTCTCCGTGGCGCGGTGGGCAGGGTCGGCATCCTCGAACAGGATGTGATTGGCGAAGGCTTCCACGGCGAAGGCGTCCGAGCGATTGCCGGCGCTGACGACGAAGAGGATGCCGTAACGATAGGCGAGCCGGTCGAGCAGGCGCGCCCAGGCGGAGAGCTGGCCGAGGAATGGACGTCGGGCGTTCCCGAGCGAAAGATTCACCACCAGAACACCTGGGGCGGTGGCGTCCACACCTTCCCGCATGGCGCGGATGGCGGTGTAGATCAAGTCGACGATCAGACGGTCGGATGGGAAGGCGTCGCGGCCGCCCAGCACCGGCACAACATGGATCCGACGTGGGAGCGCCGGCTCGGACCGATTGCGATCGCCATGCACGATCAGCGATGCCATCGCCGTTCCGTGAACGCGTTGCCCGACCGGGGCCCCGCCCTCAAGCCCGAACTGGTCGTCGACAACGAGGTGATCGGCCAAGGCAGGATGGGCAGCCACAGGGACGCCGTCCAACAGCGCCACGATCGGGTCGCCGAGAGCGGCGCGTGGCTGAACCTGAGCGGCGTCGCCGGCCTCGGCGACCTCGACGCCGGTGGCGATGCTCTGCGGCCGGATGTGCATGACCGGCTCGAGGCTTGCGAGCCCATCGGCGGTGCGCTCAATGATCCGCTGCACGGCTGCGACCGGCAGATCGACTAGCAGCGCGTGATAGGCGATGTCGTCGATGCGCGAGCGTGCGACTACCTTACCGCTCTGAGCCTGCACCGCGCGCCGCACCTCTTCGTCGCGGTCGGCGCCGACCTTCGGATCGGCCCGGTAAACAAGCTCGATTTCCAGGCGCACGGTCTCGTCGCGCAACCGCCCGGCCACCTCTTCTTCCAGGACGCCGCTGTCCGAAGGCTGGACCCGGTCCTGCGGCCCCCAGGGCCGCAGATCGCGCAGGAGCGCGAAGACGTCGCGCCACGGCGTTTCGCCCTGCACGAGCTGGTTGCGGAGCCACCGCCGCCAGAGGCTCTCGAGGTTCTGCAACGCGCGCGCGTCGGGCACCATCAGATATGCGACAGGCGACTTGTCGCCCTCGTCGGTCTCAAGCTCCTCCTCATCGACCAGCTCGAGACCCGGCACGCGCCGGACGGCATCGGCAAAGGCGCCGATCGCGCCGCGCACTTCGAAGACGAGCAACCGCTCAGGGGCCAGCGCGGCCGGATCAGCTTGCAGCTCAAGTCCGGCTGGATCGCGCGCAAGGACGTCAGCGAGGCGTTGAAAGGCGGGAGAAAACGCTGCGGTCTGTCGCGCTTCCGGGAAGGCTTCAGGTCTGCGAACCACCCTCGGCCTTCCGATGGGACGGTCTCGCGCGGCCTGAGGCGTGAGGCGCAGCAGCGGCTTGTTCGGATCGCTCGCCATTCAGTCTCTCCGGCTGGACGCGGGCCAACCAGAGGACCAACTCCTTCCCCAGCGCTTCATCGATTCCGACGTCTCCGAGACCCAGGATCTGCCGTCGACGGACGTTCTGGCAGAAGTCCAAAGTTTCGGCATAGCTCACCGTACCGAGCAGGCCAGCGATCTTTTGCAAGGTCATCGCCGGCGGCTGCGGCCAGTGCGCGATCACGCGGTCCAGGAAGACCTCGACTTGCTTCCGGTCCGGTGGAGGGAACGCCAGACGCATCTGGAAGCGACGCCAAACCGCGCGGTCGAGCAGCTCGGCATGATTGCTTGCCGCGACAACGAGCACATAGCTAGGCAGCTGATCCAGTTGCATGAGAAGGAACGAGACGACGCGCTTGATCTCGCCCGTCTCGTGCGTATCGCCACGCTCCTTTCCGATCGCGTCGAACTCGTCGAAGAACAAGACACTCGGCTGCGTGCGGATGTAGTCGAACAACTTGCGCAACCGAGTGTTCGTCTCGCCGAGATAGCTGCCGATCAACGCGTCGTAGCGAACAACGAAGAAGGGCAGGCCAAGCGCCTCCGCGAGACCCTCGGAGAAGGAGGTTTTGCCGTTCCCGGGCGGCCCCGACAGCAGCACGCGGTGGCGAGGCTCGTAACCATGAGCGCGCAGGACATCCGCGCGCATATGCTCCTCGACCAACTGCCGGCCGCTCTCCTGGACGGGCAGCGGCAGCATCAGTTGCCCGAGCTGCGCGCGGGGCTCGATTTCGATGATCGCCTCTCGTCCCGATCCAACGCCAGACGGCGCCGACGTGATCAGCGGCGGCGGGGTGACGGGAACGGCCGACAGGGCGCGTTGAAGCCGGTCCGCCACCAGATGATGCTTCTTGGCCCGCTCGTCGGCGGCTAGAGCCTCAGTCGTGGACCTCAAAGCGTCCCGATCGCCAGCCGCGGCGGCGCGAACGAGGGAGACAAGGAGGTCGCTGCGGGCCATCACCATCCATGGAACGAGTCGGGGCCTCTTCCGAGGTGCTCCTAGCCTAGCGGCGAGTGTGCGTTTTGTCGCCCAGATTTCGCGGCCCGGTAGCCTCAGCGCCGCCGGACTCGTCGGGCGGTGAACGGGACGTAGGAGCTTCGATTGTCTGGATCAAAGCGGAGCCATCTCCTAGATACTTCAAATGCTCGCCTCGTTCACACCGGGAGCGGGACGTCATTTGCCTGCGCCGGCGACATAGTCGTTCCAGAGCCTATTCTGTTGAAGAAGTCGGCCCGCCGTTCATGCGGGCACAAAGTTAGCAAGGCTGTTGCGCGTGGCCGCATAGATTGGTCGGTCCCACCTCCGAGAGCCGCGCCTGCGCAACGACCGACGCCGCCGGATAAGGCTCCGAGGGAAGCGGACCTTCCTAACCGCCGCTAAGGGTCAACTCCGGTCCACCGCCGGTTGGAGAGGTCCGCAAGGGTGGGCGCGAAGGCGATCTCGGTGGGGAGTGCACGCCCGGATCTGCTGTTGGTGCCTATCGACGCCGGATCAGGGTTGGGTTCGCATAAGGTCTGGTATGGAGTATGTAGCGCGGCGGTCGCGGTGACTTGCAAGCTGAGGGCACGACAGCGATATGGTTTCCGAGGGCTCGATCGCGAATGTGATCCCGGCATTGAGCGCATGCGAAAGCCTTGAGTTGTGCACAGGTCAGCTTTGGGTGAACTACAGCCGGAGAGGAGCGGGCACCGGGTGATCAGCGGTCCTGGATTTGAGGCCAGTGGAAAAAAAATCTGCCGATTCCGGTCGGCATAGTTGACCCGGACCCTGGGACAGCCCCGATAAGAACAGCGGTCAGCGAACAACGAGGCGATTCGTGAGCTCTTCCGCACAATTCCTGAATCCTTCCGAAGCCGCCAAGCAGCTCGGCGTCTCCGCCAAAGCCTTGCGGCTCTACGAGGAGCGCGGACTAGTCGCCCCGGTCCGCACCACCGCCGGATGGCGGGTCTATGGCCCCGCCGAGATGGCCCGAGCCGCCGAGATCGCCGCCTTGCGCGCACTCGGCCTCAGCCTCGCCCAGGTGTCGCGGGTGCTGAAAGGCGACCCCCAGGGTCTAGCAGGCCGCTGAAAAAGGGCTCCCCGGTTTGACCGTGCTGTGATTCACTGATCTCCGGTTCACGGGAGGTGGTCAGTGCGCGGACAGGACAGCCG
>JAABUQ010012403.1_pt1 | contig 10597 bp, 6 predicted proteins | sample 5560001 | NCBI WGS metagenome assembly JAABUQ01 (sample SAMN10711888, study PRJNA513371) | rock metagenome | isolation source: Antarctica rocks | place: Antarctica: Victoria Land, Finger Mt nord | collected 2015-12-18 | reverse complement strand
CTCAGTCCGGCGCCAGACGTTCTGTTCCCGAGCACGCTTGAGAGCGGCGGAAGCTCCTCCACGATAATGCGGTAGGCCGTTTCAACTGAAGCTGCTTCGGCCGTAGTTCCGATACGCACGTGCTTCTGCTGCCCCGCCGCGATGGAAAATAGCGCGGGAAAGAAGACCAGATCGCTCGTGCTCCGCAGAATCAGCGGATTCGTTGTGCTTTGAGTCCACGAGTATCCTGAAACGGAAAATCGGATCGGTTCAACGCTCTGGTTGGTAATTGTGAGTTCGGTACTGCTGTTGCCGCGGCTTAAGTACAGTTGCACTGGCGACACCGCTATTGTGGATGCATCCGTCGGAGACCATAGCAGGAAAAATAAAGCCGCGGCGGCTCCGAAGAAGGCACCCCAACCGTGAAAGATGCGAACGTTCAATTTCAGTGACGTTCCTTGCAGTGAAGACCTTTCGTGCCCCGGAAAGCGGAGCTACATTGACAATGTGGTGTCTTTCCGGTACAGGGCAATGACCGGTCCCTGAGACTGTGCCAGACGGCCCTTCGATGGTTCTATCGGCGCTTATAAGCGAAACCTGAGACGGAAAGTGCGACGACCAGCTGATCGAGCCCGTGATGCGACTATACTTGCATTGACATCATGATGCTTCTCCAGTAACATCGTTAACATGAGAACGACGCTTACGCTGGATGATGACATCGCTTCCAAACTGGAGGCCGAAGCACGCCGCAGTGGACGCTCCTTTCGAACGGTGGTCAACGAAACGCTTCGACTCGGGCTTGTGCGTCCCGCTCGACAAGCGTCGGTTGCACCCTTCAACGTGCGTGCCAAGGATTTGGGGCTTCGTCCAGGCTTGTCGTACGACAATGTGCAGGAGCTACTCGATCTTGCTGAGGGGCCGTTGCGGCGGTGAGACTCGTCGATGTTAACCTGCTGCTGTACGCTTACGATCGAACCGCGTCGCTGCATGAACCGGCAAAGACCTGGCTCACTGCAGAATTTAACGCTAGGGAACCAACAGCCCTGAGCTATGCCACTGTGTTAGCATTCGTCCGCATTACGACCACTCCGCGCATCATGCGTGAGCCTTTCGATATTCGAACCGCGTGTGAAATCGTTGACGAGTGGTTTCGGCAGCCGTCCGTCGTATTGCTCGGGCCTACGGAACAACACTGGCCCATCTTTAGGGATATTGCTGTCACATCGCAGTGCAGCGCAGGCCTCGTTCCCGACGCTGATCTGGCGGCCGCCGCACTCGAACACGGAGCAACGTTGTGCACCAATGATCGCGATTTTTCTCGCTTTCCAAAACTTCGCGTCGAGTACCCGTTGGCGCCGTAATAGGAATCGTTTTGGCCTTCCATATCTATCACGTGAACCGTATTGCGGCGGTGTTCGAGCGACGGCGTCGCATCAGCAATCCGATCTTTGTGCTGGTCCTGGCGTTAGCAATCGGATTCCCGCTCGTTGGAAACTGCACGCAGTATCATGGCTCGCACATGCACGCGACGGCCGTTTCACCCGGGTTGCTGCAGGCCATGTCGCCGCTTGTTTCTTCTTCGAGCGTCGGATTTAAGATCAGCTGTTGTAGTTTAAGGACTTGAATTTTTGCTCGACGTTAGTAGGCAAGTGATCCATATGTTTTAGAAACAGTGTAAGCTGCCAGAGTTCTTTATCTGAAAGCGTCCGCCCGAATGCCGGCATGCCGGTGAGGCGGTACCGTGTTTGATTTTCCAATACGTGACGCCTTCGGGATCGTCTTCGACTCCGCGCGTCGCCAGCTGCGGCGCTTTCTGAAAAGCCCTTTCGCAATGTTGCTCTGCGCGGCGTCGCCTTTCGCGGTGCCGTGGCAAACTGCACAGTTCTGCTTGTACAACTTGAGGCCGCCGAGGAGATTAGCATCGCTCAACGGTACGGGATCAGCCGTCTTAGGCGCTCGACGTGCTAGCGTTGCATGCAGCGATGTCCGCGCCGCCCAAAACTCGATTTTACTTGGTCTGGTGTCCGCGTTAGCAGGAAAAAGCCCAAACACAACCACGAGGTAAGCGCCAAGAGCCATTGCGGCGATTGTGGCAACTACCCCTAACAAAAAGCCTTTGCCCATTTATCAACCTTATCAGAATGCTGCGTCATCGTCCTGGATGCGCGTAACCTGGAAAACAAAATATCAGCTGTTTCTTAAGATACGCTGTTTAGCCCGAGATGCCGCTGAAACCGACGCACGAAGAAACATTAGTGTTGACGTCTCACAGCATGCTCCTTCGTAAGGGCCGGCCTAGAAGAAGCAAAAGTGTTCACTCACTTGGCGGTGCGTTCAAAACTTTCTTGGCTTAGGACGATGCGTCCATGAGTGCGATCGCCAGCGACATGGTGGTTCCGCAGTCACCGCTTTCAGGAATAAATTGCTTTTCCGCAGGTAACGGATCAGGGACGCATCTGATACCCAAAGCTTTGGCAGTTATTGACATCCTGTGTTACACGAGCACAAATGCAGAAAGTGAGGCAGGCTGGGATCCGCGAAGTACGGCAAAATTTGTCAGCTTTGCTCGATATCGTGCGACGTGGGCGCGAGGTACTCATCACGGATCGCGGACGTCCAGTCGCGCGTCTTGTGCCGTCGGCTGAAGCTTCTTTATTTGCATGAAGCGATACGGTTTGCTCTTGGCACTGTTCGCACTTTTGACGCTGAGTGCTTCGCGAGCCAGTGGCTTTTGAAACCGCCTCCGCCCGTGCGGGACGTGTTTGCTGGTGACTGAATTCGCGGCGGTACGAACAGGAAAGACAATGTTGCGCGGCCGGACGGTACACGCAGCCCGGCGTCGAAAGATTCGGTATGGATAAAGGCTTTCAGGAGCGGGCCCGGCGACGGCGGCAAGGCATGTCCGCACGCGTGGCTCGCACCCGGGAGCAGCGAGACGCTTTCGAGGGCGAGCGGGAAGGAGCACTTGAACCCTTCCGTCGGGCCGAAGCGGTTTGGTCATTGGTTTGCGATCTAGAAGCGCTCAAGGGAGAAAATGGAGCCCAACTCCGACTTGATCGATCTCTTGCGCGCGTTGAACGACGCGGGCGCTAATTACCTAATCGTGGGCGGCTACGCGTTTGCCGTACATGGAAAAGTGCGCGCCACGAAAGACGTGGACATCTTTGTTGGGACGGATCCGGCCAATGGAGCTCGAGTTTGGCAGGCCCTCAGGGCTTTCGGTGCGCCACTGGACGATCTTCGCATCGGAGACCTATGCCAGCCCGATACGTTTTTTATCATGGGACGACCACCGAATCAAATCGATGTCATCACGACGATTGACGGCATCTCCTTCAAGGAAGCGTGGCCAAACCGAGTCGTGATGACGTACGGTGGAGTCCCCGTAAACTACATCGCCCGAGAAGATTTAATTAGAAACAAAGAGGCCGCAGACAGACCTCAGGATCGCGTGGACGTCGCGTATCTGCGTCGTCAGAATTTATGATGCGCATGAAAAGCGTCCGAAAAAGGCGGACGGTTAAAAGTGCAGTTCCCGAGTATCGGGCGTTGCAGAGCATGCAGTCACGGCGCGTCCGGCGCTTGGCGAAAGGACACCCGCGCACTGGAGCAAAGCGAAGTTATAAGACCCCTCTCTAGTGCAACATAGTCACCCGAGCGATAAAAGATTTGAGTTCCCCATTGAGCGGATCTCCAATGCTAGTTGCGCGCCCGACGAGCTGATCGTGCGTTGCGTTCGCTTCGGTGAGCGTTTTGATGGGCGAGCCGAACCCACGCATCAGCGCCACGAAGTGATCGCGATCAATGCACTGCGTGCCGGGATCCGCGGGTAGATTCACCGGGACCTGGATCGCGGTTGGAATATTCCGCCGGTAACTCGAAGACGCCGCGAATCGGCGACGCTCTCAACCCCGCGTGGCGCCGCCCGGTTCTCATAAACGGAAGACGTGCCGCATTGCGCACCGGCAACGTAATGCTGTTGGCAGACTCGCGACGCCTTACGAAACCAGAATTCGCTCTGCAAGGTCCGGCTTCGTTGGGGCTGCCGGCAAAAAGGTGCCGCTTAGATGAAGCGGGTCGTACGCGCTCACCTCAACAACGGGGCTTCCATCAGTGTTTCGTCTGGACGCCCGCAACGCTTCGAGCGCTTCGGGCAACGCAAACTGTTCGCCGACGAATCCGTGCACGAAGCGCCCGCCGCGGATCTCACCGCGAGCTTCCATGCGGCGCAAGGCCTGAAGCAACTCCCGCCAGCGCGGTGCAAGCGTTTCACGCGCGATCACATCGCGGAACACGACGCCCCATCTTGCGAGCAGTCGGCGCGCGAATGCATCGGGATCGATTTGCTGCGCGTTTGAGGCAAGCACCGTCCACCGTCCACCGGAGGAGCGCGGGCGCGCGCGGTGGCCCTTTTCGCCGAGGCGCCGCTTTGCGTCGATCAGCGAGCGAAGTGCGTCGAAGCCGTCTGCGGTCACGAGTCCCGCCGCGACGAGTTGCCATAACGCCTCTTCGACTTCACTTGCAAGCCGTTTTGTGCCGCGCACGATGTCTGCGAAAAACGGTGCGCCCCGCCGCTCGATTTCAGCGAGCACCTCGCGCGAAGCGTATGAAAGTCCGCCGCCGCCGGGCCCGTTGCGTACGACCAACTCGTCGGCACTTACGCGCGTAAAAAGCGAAATTGGAGCGAGCTTGGTCGGTCGAATCCGTCGGTTGGAATCATCGCTGGAATCAAGTGCCGGATGCGGTGAAAGACGTCCCCACATCACTTCCCCCGAGTAGCACAAGTGGTCCAGATATTCACTCCGATACCCCGTTACGCGCATCGGCAGAACTTGTGCTTCCCAGGCCGCTGCGGGAACCTCGAAACCCTCGAGCTGACGAATAACGTGTAACGTTCCATCGATTCCATGCAAGTGCGATCCGGGCGCGACGTGTTGCCAGCCATGCAGAAACCGAACGTATTCGGCAGAAGTGACCGGTTCGATTTCACGGCGCAGCCGTCCGATCGTACGGCGGTGAATGCGGGCCAGAACGCGGCGGTTACACCACTCCTCCACGTCGGTAGCACGAAAACTTCCCCGCAAGACCTGCCCTTCGGTTTCCAAACGCACGAGCGCCACTTCAACGGACTCGCGATCAAAATTCAGCAGTTCTGTTAGCTCAGTTACCGTCGTTGGGCCACTTGACTCAAGCCATCCCCGCAAGATTTCCGCTACGGCAAGCTCACGTTCATGCGAAACCGACGCCTTTGCAACGGAGGCAATGTGCGGGTCCAACGTCGCATCCGGATACGCGGACAGCGCCAACTGCAGACGTTCGGCGCTCGTCCAAAAGCGCGAGCCGCTGCATAGAGTGGTCGCGCGATTTTGCGCCGCGAGTTCGTCATACCACGCATTCCATTCATCAACCGGTGGTAGCACGATCAGTGTCCCCAGCGCATCATGAAGCTCATCGGCGTCACGGACGACGGGCCACGATTCTTGTGCCACTTCAGCAATAATATGAGCATCCAAGATGCCGGCTCCATCAATGTCATCGCGGATGATGCGGCGTAGTTGCACGGCGCGAGTGCGCCGTTCCTCAAGCGGGGCATCGTCGAGGTAAGCATAGGGGTTTGCGCTTAAGATCTCGTGACAAAAAGGCGACGGCTCCGGTGTATCAACGGCGACCGTGCGGATGGCGCCGCTCTCGATGTCGCGCAGAACGGTCAGCAGCCCGTCGAGATCCATCGCCTCGTGCAGACAATTCGCAATCGTCTCACGCACGAGCACGTGGTCCGGCACGCGAATCGGCCCGCTCAAGTTTTCCGCGCATGCCGCCTGATCCGGGAAAACTGCGGCCACGAGATCGTCTGCGCGCATGCGCTGAAGTTGCGGTGGAACCTTACGCCCCCCGCGCATGCGCAGGATGATCAGCGCTCGCATGGCATTCCAGCGCCAGCGCGCGGCGAACATGGGCGCAGCCAGCAGGGCTTGCGTGAGCACGTATTGGGCGCTCGCTGATTTAACGTACTCGAAAACGATATTCAGCGGAAAAGCATGTTGCTCCGTGAGCGAGAGCACGATGCCGTTGTCCGTCGCTGCAGCTTGCAATTCCACATTGAACGACCGGCAAAAGCGCTTGCGCAGCGTTAGGCCCCACGCTCGGTTGATACGCGCCCCGAACGGCGTATGCAGAATCAACTGCATGCCGCCGCCCTCATCGAAAAACCGTTCAGCGACGAGTACGCGATCCGTTGGAACGACGCCCAGCACGGCGCGGCCGGCGCGCACGTATGCAACGCTCTGTTCTGCACCGGCCTGGTCCAGCCCGCAATCGCGCACGAGCATCTCACGCGCTGCGGCGTCCTCAAGCTCATCGATATCCGCACGTAGCGCGGCGACTTCGTGCGAAAGTTCAACCGTGCGGCCGGGTCCTTCACCGTTCCAAAATGGGATGGTGGGCGGCGCGCCATGCGCATCCTCGACGCGTACTACGCCCGGTTCAACGCGACGAATGCGCCAAGAATTGGTCCCCAGCAAGAAAATATCGCCGGCGAGGCTCTCCACCGCGAAATCTTCATCCAACGTCCCGACGAGATGGCCCTCGGGCTCGGCGATGACATTATAATTCGCTGTGTCAGGGATGGCACCGCCCGAGGTAATGGCGGCCAAACGCGCTCCGCGGCGCGCGCGCAAACGGCCGTTGACGCGGTCGTAGTGCAGAAAGGCGCCAGTGCGCCCTCGCGAGCTTGCAACGCCGTCCGCCAGCATATCGACGACGGCATCAAAATCTTTGCGTTCGAGTTCTCTATAAGGATAAGCCGTGCGCGTCAGTACAAAAAGGTCGTCCGCGCCCCATTCGCCCGCCGCACAGGCCGCGACGATCTGTTGCGCGAGAATATCCAGCGGCGCGACCGGAATTTTGAGCGCATCCATTGCTCCGGTGCGAATAGCGCGCACCAGCGCGGCGCATTCGATCAACTCGTCCCGTGTCGTAGCGAAGAGCCGCCCATTTGGACGCGCGCCGATCCAATGGCCGGAGCGGCCGATGCGCTGCAGTGCGACGGTAATCGAACGCGGACTGCCGAGTTGAACGACGACATCGATGAAACCAATGTCGATGCCCAGTTCAAGCGAGGCCGTTGCGACGACCGCACGAAGTTGCCCGCTCTTCAGACGATGCTCCGCCTCGAAGCGCGCTTCGCGAGAAAGGCTGCCGTGGTGCGGCAGCACGACGCCTTCGCCCAGTCGCTCAGTGAGCGCAAAGGCGGCGCGCTCGCTCATCCGTCGGGTGCCGACGAAGATCAGCGTTGTGCGATTCTCGCGGATCAGCTCTGCAACGCGGTCGTAGATCTCGCTCCACATCTCGTGACTGGCAACGGGACCAAGCTCGTCACTAGGCACCTCGACACAAAGACCCATCTCGCGGCGGCTGCCAACATCCACGATGTGCGCGGTCGGACTCAAAAATCGCGCCACATCTTCCAATGGCCGGACCGTTGCGGAAAGTCCTATACGCTGCGGTTTGCCTGCGCCGTTCTGCTCGACCAGCCGGTCCAGACGCGCCAGCGTCAGCGCAAGATGGGAACCGCGTTTGTCCCCCGCCATTGCGTGGATTTCATCGACGATTACCGTTGAAACGCGCTGGAAAAGAGCCCGGGATTTTTCGGCCGTCATAAGTATGAAAAGCGATTCAGGCGTGGTTACCAAGACGTGCGGCGGGTTGCGCAGCATTCGTTGCCGCTCAGTAGCAGTTGTGTCGCCTGTTCGCACTGCGGTGCGAATCGGCGCTAGCTGCAGGCCTCGCTCTTGTGCCAACGCCACCAGCTCGCACAGCGGAATTTCCAGATTCTTGCGCACGTCGTTGGTTAGTGCTTTCAGCGGAGACACATACACGACGAAGGTCTTGTCGGCGAGTTGATCCGACGCCGCGCGGCGCACCAGGTCATCCAGGCAAAGCGAAAATGCCGCGAGCGTCTTGCCCGAACCGGTAGGCGCAGAAAGCAACACGTCGTGACCGCGCCGGATCTGCGGCCAACCTTGGATCTGCGGCTCCGTCGGATTGCCGTAACGGGCCGCGAACCAATCCCGCACGAGCGGATGAAACTGCTCGATCACAGTCTTGAAATACGCGCAACCCCACATTTTTACCGCTTGCCTGAAGCACGCGGCGCGCCGACGCCGAATTACGAAGCTATGGAGAAGGCACGCCCTACAGGGACCGTCACCTTCTTGTTTACCGACATAGAAGGCAGTACTGACCTATGGGACCGGCACCCTGAGGCGATGCGCGCGGCGCTGGCCCACCATGACGTACTGCTGGCGGATATGATTGAGCAACATAAAGGGACCGTCTTTAAAACTGTTGGCGATGCATTCTATTGCGCTTTTAATCTCCCCGAAGAGGCGCTCGCGGCGGCCGTCGCTGCTCAACGAGCAATAGCCAGCTACACCTGGGGGGCGGGAATAGGCAGACTGGGGGTACGCATGGCCGTACACTCCGGGAGCGCCACGGAGCGAGACGGGGACTATTTTGGAGCTGCAGTTAACTGCGTAGCGCGGTTAACGGCACTCGCCTGCGGTGAACAAATTCTTGTTTCGTCCAGCACCGCGCTGCTTTTAGCCGATAATCGCGTTGAACTGCGTAATTTGGGACGGTATCATCTCAAGGGGTTCTCCCAGCCGCAAACCATTTACCAAGTGATCGCCGACGATCTACGCCACGACTTTCCGCCGCTGGCGTCGGTGGGGTTACCTGCGAACAACCTTCCGTCGCAAATTTCCAGCTTCGTCGGACGCTCCGTGGAGTTGCAAGATCTGCGCCGCATGCTCTCGGAGCGTTTTGTTACCATCACCGGCCCCGGAGGCATGGGGAAGACCCGGATCGCGTTGCAACTAGCGCGTGAAGTGCTAGCGGAGTTCCCCGACGGAGCATGGCTGGTAGAGCTTGCGAAAGTGCACGACCCCGCCCTCATTTTGCAAACTATAGCAGCGGCTCTGAACGTGCGCGAATCGCCTCAGCAAGCGTTAGAAGAGACCTTGCTGCAATATCTCACAAGTAAACATGTAATGATCATCCTGGATAATTCCGAACACGTGATCGAGGGCATCGTCCCGTTTGTGAAAGCTCTTCTGGCAAGATGCCCTAAGGTGACACTTGTGATCACCAGTCGTGAAGCTCTGCACGTTATCGGCGAGCGGGTCTTTCGCCTTAGCCCCTTGAGCTATGCTGCCGAGGATGCACAAATCGGCAATCTCAAACGCTACGATAGCACGCGGTTGTTCGTGGAGCGGGCCCGCGCTTTCCGCCCCGAACTGCCCGCCGGAAGGGAGGATGCACGTGAGATCGCGAGCATCTGCCGCAAGCTTGAAGGTATTCCACTTGCAATCGAGCTGGCCGCCGCCCGCGTAACGACGCTCTCTCTGCCCCACCTTAATGAACGTCTTGCGAAGAAGCTTAGTCTTTTGATATCTCGAGATTCTAGCGAAGATGAACGGCACCGGACGCTCAAGGGCACGATTGACTGGAGTTACCAGCTTCTCGACAAGGATCAGAGGCGCTTCTTCGCGACGCTTTGCGTATTCAAAGATACATTCACGTACGAAGCATGCCAAAAAGTTTGCGCCCAGGGTGACGAGGACACGTTGGATTTGTTGGAATCTCTCGTTGAAAAGTCTTTTGTATCAATCCGGCAGATTAGAAACGGAAGCCGGTATCAACTGTTAGACATCGTTCGAGAGTATGCCAACGAGAAGTTGGACAGCGCAGCGCGTGCTACGGCGCTACGTAGTCATTTCGAGTATTACGAATCCTTTGCGGCAACGGACCGCGCCCACGCGGGCGCTAAAGCGCAATGGTTGGACGAGATGGAAATCAACAGCCCCAACATACGTTTGGCTTTGGGCTATGGATTGGACGAACGACTGCCGCAAACTGCAACGTTCCTCTCCAATGTCGGCCACTATTGGCACATCCGTGGCCACATCACCGAAGCTAGAGCGTGGCTTTCGCGCTTTCTCGAGCACGAGGATGCGTTTTCTGCTGAGTCCGTCGCGCTGGTTCTTCGCAGGGCCGGGATATTCGCATCCATTCAAGACGATTATGACCACGCGATTGGATTTTCGGAGCGCGCGCGTGAACTGTACAGTTCACTAGATAATCAAATGGGACAGGCCGAAGCGCTCCATGCTATTGCGGTTATCGAGCACCGTCGGGGTGACAGCACCGCCGCAAGAAATCACTACGCCGAAGCCGCTGATTTTTTCCGCAAGGGCGCGCACCTGCGCGGACTGGCGGTAGCTCTCGTCAATCTTGCTGTAGTGTCGTTGGAATATGGCGACTTAGAGCAGGCCTGGGCATATCTGGCAGAAAGCTCCCTTACTTCGCAGAAGTTAAACGACCCCGACATCTCGAGTACGGTGCTCAGCTATCAAGGTCTTTGGGCTTTGCGGAGCGGAAAACTCCGCACAGCGAACGATGCGCTGACCAAAGCCCTGTCGATGAAACTACGATTGGAGGATGCGTTCGGCATCATTGAAGTCGAGAACCGCTTGGCGAGTGTACGTTTGGCTCAGGGCAAAGTTCTCGAAGCGCGTCGCCTCTTACGGACAAGCCTTCGTAAGGCGCTTAAAAT
>JAABUQ010012401.1_pt1 | contig 10597 bp, 4 predicted proteins | sample 5560001 | NCBI WGS metagenome assembly JAABUQ01 (sample SAMN10711888, study PRJNA513371) | rock metagenome | isolation source: Antarctica rocks | place: Antarctica: Victoria Land, Finger Mt nord | collected 2015-12-18 | reverse complement strand
AATCGACTTGAGTCAACGATTTCTTGACTCGACCCAATCGACTCGCCAAGCAATCGAAAATGACGTCAAAATGCCAAGATTTTCTATTTTTAAAAAAATTCGCATTATTTGAATTACTAAAAATAGTTTAAAAATAATAATGCACAAATAACGTACAAATGCATTACCTAAATGCATTACTATATAATATTATAAACAAATTAATTAAATTAATCAACTTGATTAAGTTGATTAATGCATTTTTTCAAAAATAATCTAAATTTTTCGAGTCTTGGCGAGTCGGGCCAGGTTATACGCTAAGTACTTCATACCTATCCTTTGACTTGGCCCAAATACTCGATACTAACATCGTGACCCAAATCGACTTTTCGGTATCAAAATCCTGACCCGACCCAGGTCTTGGCGGGCCAGGAACCCGGCTCGAACTCGATGACCCGGCCCGACGCGGTCAGTCTATACAAGCGCAACGAAAGCACATTAGATCTACTTGTTTTATTGCCACGCGAGATTAGCATCAAATCAAGATGTATTAAGCAACGACTACTTGTGAAATACTAAGCCAAACACACTACGTCGTTCTGCGCAATACATACGCACGATTTTCGTCAACGCTTGCGTCTAGACATCAAAGACGTGGGGAAGATTTAACACATTCGTCGCTCAAATGCATGCGTCAAGAGCCAAAGGCTACAACTATGGGGAAGCTATACGAACATACACACGTTAACTGCACATCGCCTATACAGGGCAGACCTTTGGGGAAACCTAATCCTAGCTTGATCAAGACTAGATGCGAGTGCCACATTTACTACCTAGTAGACTACGAATATGCGACAAGACTCTAGAGAAGCATCTTAAGACTCCACTTGTCAACGAAGACCTAGAGATACTATCGCGCCCTGCACCTATTGGGGCGCGCTTTCTCAATAATCTCTTGATCTTCCTACTAGTCGAGACATACGAATGCTTGTTATAGAACGCCTCATCTACTACCTAGTGTACTGCGAACTTGCAACAGGCCCTTAAGAAAGCATTCTAAAGCCTTCACTTGCCAACGAAATCTCGAAGACATCATCGCGTCTTGCATCTATATGAACGCACTCTCTCGACTCTCTCTTAATCTTCTTGCTAATTAGGGCATACGAATGCTTGCTGCAGGATGCGATTATTGCTTAAGTCTTCGAAGGAGCGTTTCGAAGCTCCACTCGCCAAGGAAGGACTTGGAGAGATCATCGCGCCTTGTGCCTATTAGGACGCGCTTTCTTAATCATCTCTTGACCTTCTTGCTAACCAAGACATACAATAGACGCTAAAAGGGAGTGTTGAAAACCAATGGTTTCCCTAGTTCAGCCTATACTATATGTGGTTAGCGTGACCACGTGACGCAGTCACGTGACTCTCCTATATATAGTCTGGCCACCTAGCCTTAGCAATCTACACACTTCCATGCATTATCGTTGCCCACCATAGCTCTATTGAATGAGACTATGAACCTTAGTTCAACACTAATGATGAAATGGCGATACAAGAACAATCGAGTTTCTTCGAGCCTTGCATTGCAATCGTCGTCGATGTCGCAATTCTTACTATAGTTATAAAGCGAGTCAAATCGTTGTCGCTATCATCAACCTAAGATTTGTTGGAATCGCTATCAACTTCGCTAGCAACATCGATAGACATTCTAGTATTATTATTACGATTGCTCTTTAGATTATTTATTTCGTTTATTTTGACATTATTTACAATCTTTCTAACTCTAAGAGCATTGGTAACTACAATATCGTCGATAGATACAATCAAATTATTAGAATTGTCAAGTTTGACTCGAATGTCGAACAAGAAATACGATCGACAATTAAAGAAAGCAATCGTAAGCAAGTCAATAGCAACTTGAATACTGTTGTCGCTTATTCTTGGATGTCGAATTATCGAACACTTAATATATATAGAGAAAAAGATAGAGATTGTCGAAATTAATAATCGATTTCTTTTTGAGAAAAACGCGAAGATTATATTCATCGATAAGAAAATTGATGTATTAATACATTCGCAACATTAGCGTAGAGATTCTAAAGCTTATAGAAATTAGTATCTTACATTGCGTATGTTCTTTCTTTCGCATAATTCGAAGTTTCGATTAGCGATGTCGAAAACATGCATTCTCAAAATTTGTTAGTAGTTTCGTAAACTTGAAGTCACATATTACGACTCTAGCTCGAAATAGTGTGGTATATAATCTACGACGCAATATGTAGCATGAAGTACGACTACTTGCATGCTCGATAACTTGGCAGACGAGCAATGCTCAACATGCTCGACGACGAGCTAAGCGAGCAATGCTCGACATGCTCGACAACGAGCTTGACGAGCAAGGAGAATCTTATTAGGTATATAGATCTCGAACACAACATCCTTATGATTCGTATTCAATTTATCTTAAGTCTTGACTTATTGTTACGACTACTAAATTGCAATCTCTTGTATCAAGTGATTGCTTGCATTGCTTGAAGACGTCTATAAATTTCTTCAACAACATCAATTCTCTTTGATATCTTCGTAGAAAATATCAACGTAATACTTTGAATACTCTAAGAATGTCTATATTAGATCAACGCACTTCTATCTCGAGCAATAGCTCTATAGTATTACGTCAATCAACGATTATTGAAGACGACAAGATAAAAATTAACAAATCTAACGTTTATTATCAAAATTGTATCGATCTAAAGAATTGACTCTTGCAAGTAGACATTTACTTTATTTTCTATTTTGTTTCAACGAATCAAAAGATAATTTTCGCATTAACATTTCTTAAAGAAAAAGCTTAACATTAGCTTAAGTTAAACTTACGCAAGTATCTAGAGAACAATAACGAAAACTTGTGCTTAATGTTTACGAACTTTAATAATTTTAAGAAAGAACTTCGAAGAATCTTTGAAACATCTAACGAAAAACAAATCGCGAAAAGAATAATTTAATATTTAACTTAACGAATTTCTACAATAATAAAACTTGATAAATCGTCGATAAATCAATATTATATTAAAAGAAATATTTAATAATTAAAATAATATTCGAAAGCAAATTGACACAAAGACAAACATTCTAGAAACTAGATCAAACGAAAACTACTATTTAGTAGAAAATCTAAATTAGTTATAAAAAGTTCTAAATGAAAAATTATTAAGTAAAACATTTGCATTTATGTAAAAAATAAATTAAGCACTTAAAAAAATTGTTATAATAGAACGTTTAAGAACATTATATTTTTATAGCTTAATATTTAACTTAAACAAGAAATAGAATTAATAGAATTTTTATAATTACATAAAAGAAATTACGAATCAATTCGAAACTTTAACTAATTTATCGAAAATTATAAACAAATGCGAAAAAAAAATTAAAAAGCAATATTATTATAGAAAAGAACATATCTTAAAGTATTATAAAATAAGTGAAATTCGTTAACAAACGTAAATATAATACAAGACTAATGCTTAAACGAAAAAATGCTATTATCAAAAAAGCATATAAGCAACACACAAGTCTTTATTGAACAACTTGCTACAACAATACATGCTAGATACATCTTAGCGATAAGCGAAGAACAAACTAATTTTTTAAAAAATCAATATCAATATTATAACAACGAAGAAATCTTCGATAAAAAAAGAAATTCGAAATAAAAATCGCAACACAATAATAGAGAAAAATTCAAATTTCTTAATAAAAAGCATATTAAAAGAATGCAATATATTAGTTCAATAATAGCAAATTAACTCAATAGTATACACACAATATTTTATTATATTAATTAAGATTAATAATTATTAATTTATTGTAATAATCAATTTTAATGCGACATATAATTTTGTATTAAAATCTCTAATTAAGAGAAAAAAATATTTTACTTACAAGAAGTTTAACAATTACAACTTGATAATTATAAATAAAAATTTATTATTTAACGAAAATTAAAAAGTAAACAAAAAGACAAAATTACTATTAATTGCTATTTAATAACATTACAAAAAGCTAATCTTTAATATAGCAAAAATAGTTGTTTACGATATTATTTTAAGAATATCTTAATTAAAGTAACATAATTTAAAAGTCGATTAAAAAGAACGAATACTTAAATTCAAACAATATAATTACGCAATTTTTATTCAATTTATACATTAATAGAATTCAATAATAAATAAGAAAACGAGTCGAAATTTAATCGTAAAATGCGAACTTGCATTCTTATACAAGAATATACGAAATTACAAATTCGACTTAATAAATATTAACAAAGATTAACTAGATCGTAAAGTCAAAGTAAATAAAGAAATCTACAAATTTTCTAAGATTTCTAAAATATTTAATAAAGTAAGAAAATTGTCAAAACACATAATACGAATATATAGTAGATAAAAATATTTATTTCAAAAAAAATATAATAAAAGCTCTATTTAGATATTAATTAACGTGGTTTATTAATAACTTGCGCATATTAGTAACTCGCGCACTTTCTTAAAATATCGCAACTTTTATAATTAATTGCACAATTGTAACTTTTTCAATTAATTAAAACTACTCGAAACTATATATATTAGATATTTCTATATCGATCTAACACGTTCGTATATTATAACTAGATTTGTCGCAATTGTTATATTGTTAAATAGTTGTTAATCTTGTATCTTCCCTATTGTTATTTTTGTCTCTCTTTTGTTCTAATTGTCGTCTTATATTCTTTTGAGCTAAAATATCTTGTGTATTCTCGATACTAAGTGTCTCTTTTTAACAAATACGTGTCTTTTTAGTTCTTCGACGTTTACTTAGAATCTTATTAGCTTTTCGAACGTTACAAACTTTTGTTAATATAAAAGTTATCTCGTAAATTATTGTCTTTATTTCTTTAATTATATACTTAACAATATTAAAAAATAGAAATTGAAAAGCTTTTTTAATAATTATTAATTCGATCTTTTACAAAGATACTTTGCAAAACAACTTTAATTAAATTGTGTAACATTTAAGAGACTTAAGAATTGATATCCATCTTTAGAAATCTTGTTAATATTAGTATTTGTAGCTTTATAACTAGCTTTAAAATAACAACTTTTAAATCGAATAAAATAAAACTAATTTCTCGAAAATTATTTGTTATATTTTGAGAAATTATATAAGTCTTGTACATTGCATAAAATGCTAAAAAGAACTCGATCTTAATAATATAATTAATATAAGCTCGAATAAACAATTCGATTTCTTTGTTGTATATCTTTTTCAAAGAACTAAAGAATTCGATATTGAGAAACTAAGTAATATAAAAGAGATAAAAAGAAAAACAAATTAAAATAATATTGTTGCTTTAATAGTAGCTTTTGAAATCGATTAATTAATAACTCTTATATTTGTTTAATACTAGTATTCAATACATATTTTTTGTTTGCGCTCTAATATACTTGTTAAAATATTTAATTCAATTTAAACTTATTTTGTTGTTTGTTTACTTATTAGAGATAAATTTAATAACTTACAAATTAGAAAAATTGCTCTCGATATATTAATTAGACAAGTAATAGACGTCTTTAACAATTAGAAAAGAAAAGATATCGAAGTTGTTATTATTGATGCAAATAATAGTTGTTGCTTATTCTTAATTATTAAATTGAATTTGCTTATCTTTTTTATAATAATCGAAATGCGTAACAATAATACAACTTGAAATTATATCTATTATAAAGTTTGTTTTGCCGAAGTTATATAAATTGCAATTTTGAACATCGTACTTTGTTTATATATTCTTGAATAGATAAAATTACGCGTTTATAAGCTCGAGATTTTTGCAAAGAGCTTTTTAAAAATTATAGATGTAAAAGAAACGCATACAAAGTTTATCTTGTCGCTAAATAAATCAATAAGATTATTGCTTTTCAACGCGTCGCAAATCTTGCAACTCGAAAATATAATTAATTATTTCTCGTATATTGTTAATTAAGAGCAAAAATTCTCGCGAATCTAAATCTAGTATATATTGAATTATTATATCTTTTTTAATTTGAGTTAATAATTAAATATTTAATCGAGGATTTATTTTCGAAATTATATTGTTTATTATGTTACAAAGTATTGTTTTAAGTATATTGTAGAGCTTTGCAACTGCGCAACAACTTAGTTTACAAAAAAATTAAATATTCTTAATAATCAAAATAACTCGTACTTCTTGAATTTGAATTGATATTCTTAATTGTAAAGAAATTGCATACAGAAGATAAAGAATAGTAACGCAATAAGAAAGTACGCGAGTTACTAATATGCGCAAGTCACTAATAAACTACGTTATAATATTATAAAATTATAAAATTATAAAATTAAAAATAAATTAGACAAAGAATTTACGTTTTAATCTATTTACGTTCTATTCGAAAAGAAATTAGTAATATTTCGAAAATACTTGATAAAAAAAGAAAAGAAAAAATCTATTAAGAAATCTTAATTACGAATAAAATATTCGATTCTCTTTGTATTTAAGAAGAACGAAATACTTTGCTTATATATTGATTATCGAAAGTTGAACAACATTACGATAAAAAATCGATATTTATTACTTAACATTAGCAAGTTTCAAAATCGACTATTCGAAATCAAATACTTTATTAAGTTAAATGTACGAAAAACATATAATTAAATTAGAATAAAGAAAAACTTTTTGTATACAATATAAACTTTATAAATACATAATAATATTGTTCGAATTTACGAACATTTCGACAACGTATTAAGAAATAATTAATAATGCGTTGCGACAATATTTAAACATATTTGTTATAGCATATTTAAACAATATATTAATATACTTAAAGACTGAAGAAAAATATGTACAACATATCTCTAAAATATTGGAATATTTAAAAAAGAGAAATCTACTTCTTAAATCAAAGAAATGCGAGATTTTTATTAAGAAGAAGTTAATTTTCTAAACTTCGTTATAAGACGATATAAAATTCGAATAAATTCAAAGAAATTGCAAATTATTAAACGAATAAATCGCATCCTTTAACGTTAAGAGAGTGCAAATCTTTATAGACTTTGTTCAATATAATAAAAAGTTTATTAAAGACTTTTCGATTATAATAATATTATTAATCAATTTTACGAAAAAGAACGTTTCTTGAAACTAAAGACTTAAAGAAGAAACAATATTTTAAAAACTTAAGTAAGCGTATTTAAAGAAATTAGTACTAAAGATATTTGATTTCAAAAAATTAATTCAAATCGAAATCGACGCATTAGATTTAGTTGTAGATGCATATCTTAATCAAAAATACAAAGATATATAGCATTCAATAATATATTATTCGAGAAAACTTTTGTTAATCGAACAAAACTATAATATTTACGACAAGAAGCTATTAGCTATTGTAGTATTTCTTGAGATATAAAGAGTATATATCGAAGAAATATTAAAGCTTATTATATTGATAAATTATAAGAATCTTTTGCATTTTACAATAATAAATAAACTTAATAAAAAACAAGTACGATAATTTAAACGACTAGAATAATACAAGTTTAATATACGATATATATTAGACAAGAATAATAAAAAAATAAACGTACTTAGTAAACAAAATAATTATATAAAAACGAAAAAGCCGTTTAATTATAATATATTTTAAAATTAATAATAATAAATTACTATTAACAAACAAATATAAATTGAACATAATTTTATAAATTCTCAAAGACAAGTTAAAAGAGTTTTCTATTAAAAAAGAAAAATTTCAAATATTTATTAACAAAATCAACGAATATATAAAAGAACATTATAATAAATTATTATAGAAATACTTAAGAATAATTGAAACTCTTTAGCTTTTACGTTAACATTGCTGGTTTCTTAATATAAGACAAGCTATTAAGATATATATTAAACAATATCTTAATTATTAATAAAACAAATATAATACATATGCGAATTATAACGAAATTTAATATTAAGAATTATTTAAATTATTATAAGACGAAGTTACAATAAACTTTATTATTAAGTTGTAAAAGTCGATGAACTTAACAATTGAATACAAATATAACGCGATACTAATAATGATTGACAAATTTATTAAGTATTTGCATATTATCGTATATACAAAGAAATTTATAGTAGAACAACTAAAAGACATTGTTTTTAATCGATTTATACAATATTATAATATACTTAAAAAATTAATCAATAATAAAAACAAGCTCTTTACGTCTAATTCCTAAAAGACATTAATTTTAATGTTAAATACGAAACTTCGGATATCGACTATTTATTATTCGATTACGAATAAATAAATAAAGCGAATTAATTAGAATATTAAGTAATATTTGCGATATTATGTTAACAATACTTATAACAATTGAATATCACTTTTATCTATAACTTAATTAACGCTTAATGTAAAGATCTCGAACATTATTAGAATAATATTGTACTTTGTTAATTTTGACAAAGAATCAAATCTCTTTAAAAAAGAGCGACAACATCTATTAACGCAATTAGTTATAAAACGAATAACGACACTAAAAAAATATATATAAAAATATTTTATTTATATAAAAGAGATTCGTTAAATATTAAAATAAGAAACGAAAAACAATATTTTAACTAAAGAAAAGAGATAAAATGTATCTTTTTACGAAAAATCTTAAAATACGAAAATTAAACAAAAAATTAAATTATGTTATTAATAACTTTGTTTATTATATTTTTTATATGTGAAAAATAATTCTAAAAATTTAATTATATATAACGTTAAGAGTTTTTTATAATAAGTTTCTAAAAATATCTTTTATTATTATTATTTATTAGTGTTTCGCTTTTTAATATTACGTAATATTTAATTGTTAATCGAAAGTTATTATATTAACATAAATACAACAACTTAATATATATATTTCTTAATATATAGTTTAAAAACTTTTATCTTAAAATTAAAAAAATAAAAAAAAGAAGAAAATTGTTTTTACTATTTAAGAGATATAATTATAAAACTTAATAATAATAATTTATATATTTTATATTATTTAAACTTTTATTCTTTTAATATATATTTTTATAAATATAATAAGATCTAGAAATTTTTAAAATTTATATTATTTTTATTTTATTTAATTTTAAAGTTCTTGTTATTATTATTTTAAGTAGTATTTTTTATCACTATTTCAAATAATTTTTAATTATTATTTTAATAATTAATTTAATATCTAAAACATCAAAAATTTATTATTATAAAAATTGTTATTAATTATTTTTAAAAAAATTAATTTCTTTAATACGAAAAGTGTTAATAATTTAATTTATAGCTTCAATATATATATTATTATAACTATTAATTTTATATCTTAAATATTGATAAAACTTAAACTTCTTCAATTATTCCTTTTTATTATTTATATTTTATAATTACATTAAACTTTAAGAATTTTTATTGCTTTAAACTTTATTAGAAGAAATTCCAATTTAGATTATTTATTTGAATTAAGGTTTTTTTTATTGAAAAACAATATTCTTAAAAAGCAAACTAATTTCTTTAAAGAACTTCTATAGTTTTTTCTATTAATATTTGTGCAAAGATCTTATATAATTATTAAATTATTAGAAAATCTTGCAATATTTTATTATAACAAACTTCAATTATAGATAATTATATTTATTAATAATAAATTTAGTCTAACACAAATAACAAGAAATAAAACCTTAATTATTATTTTAATAAACAATAATTGTAACATAAATTATTATTTGTTATATTTATAAATATCTCAAATTTATCAATATTTGTATTCAAAGACTTTATATATAATATAATATTAATAAAAAACTTAATCTATTATTTATTAAAATTTTAAAAATAGAATTAAAATATAAAATATTTTAATAAATATTTTAATAAATATTTTGTTTTTACTTCTTTAGATATTATTGAACAATATATTAAAACTATTTATATATATATATATTTTTTAATTTATACTTGATTTAATATCTCTAAGAATCTATACAAGATCTATATACTTTGCGAGTCGAAATTTAATCAACAATTACAAATCTTATTCGCAATACTTTGTTTTAATAATATAGCGTTCCTCTTTTCTCTATTGTAATATTTGTAATATAAGAAAATTCTTTAATCGAAAACTTTATAAATTTAGAAGAATTTGCGCATCTTAAATAATATTGTTATCTAAAATTAACTTAATAAATTAATAAATAAAATTATTTGTATTGTTGCAATTGCAAGTTTAACTTTGTCTAATAGTTGTCTTAGATTTATAATATTAATTTTTCGTTATATTTGCGCTCTTTTCTATTGTTATTTAAAACAAGCTAAAAAATATATTTAACAATTATGCGTTTTTGATCGCAATCGCAAATCTTTGTTGTAATTTTAAATCTTTGTTGTTCTTATAAAAATTAATTAAAGTCGATTTATTTGTTTTTAATTGTATTAAAAGCGTATTGTATAATTTAAAACAATCGAAATGCAATTGCATATACTTATACGTAATTTTTAATACAAGCTTGCGATACTTTGCGTTATTTTTGTTTTTTTGT
>JAABUQ010012400.1_pt1 | contig 10598 bp, 4 predicted proteins | sample 5560001 | NCBI WGS metagenome assembly JAABUQ01 (sample SAMN10711888, study PRJNA513371) | rock metagenome | isolation source: Antarctica rocks | place: Antarctica: Victoria Land, Finger Mt nord | collected 2015-12-18 | reverse complement strand
GAGATCAAAGACATGTATGGCAAGTATCGCCACAACCGGGGTCAGCAGATTGCGTCTGGGCGGTTTGGCGTCAACATTGACATGCTCAATGCGAGCGACTTCCTGGAGATTAAAATAGGGCAGGGGGCAAAGCCCGGCGAGGGTGGGCATTTGCCTGGCAAGAAGGTGTCTATTAAAGTCGCCGCCGCGCGCCATGCGACGCCTGGCGTTGATTTAATCTCGCCGTCCAACAACCACGACATTTATTCCATTGAAGACCTGGCGCAGATTATTGAAGAGCTGCACACGGCCAATCCCAACGCCAAAGTCTCGGTGAAGGTGCCGGTTGTGCCCAATATCGGCACAATTGCGCTGGGCATTGCCAAAGCCGGAGCGGACATTATCACGCTGTCGGGGTACGACGGCGGAACCGGCGCGGCGCGCTCCCATGCGCTCAAGCATGTGGGCATGCCTGTAGAGATTGGCGTCAAAGAAGCGCATCGGGCGCTGACGCAGGCGGGCGTGCGCGACGAAGTGGAATTGTGGTGCGACGGCGGCATGAAGACAGGCCTGGACGTTGTGAAGATGATGCTGCTGGGGGCCAATCGGTGCGGCTTCGGCACATTGACCATGGTGGCTGTGGGCTGCACGGTGTGTCATGGCTGTCAACTGGATACGTGCCACGTTGGTATCGCCACGCAGATTGAAACGATGGAGCAGGCCGAAGCGCACGGGCTGAAGCGCTTTGTGCCGCGTGAAACCGAGGGCACTGTGGAGCGTTTGTGCCGCCTGTTTGGGGCCATTGGGGACGAGATACGCGACCTGACCGCGCAGCTTGGCTTTCTGAACACGCAGGACATGGTGGGGCATAGCGACCTGCTCACCCAGGCGCGCGGGCAGGATTTGGTAGACTGCTTTGAACTGACCGCGCCTGTTCTGCCCATGATTACCTATGGCCTGGCGGCGACGGCGGGCAATTCCAATGCCTTCAGCGAGAAGAATGTCAAGGTTGCCAAGCGTATTCGCCGTCCGCTGTCGTACATGAGCAAGCTCATCAGCGCGATGATTGCGGAGCAGACGGAGCAGGGCGCGGAAGCGGTCTTGTTTGAGGACGACCGTGTCAACCCGACCGACCGGGAACTGGGGACGCATCTGGCCGGTGCGCTTTCGCGCGGCGAGGTCAACCACACGCCTCTGCGTGCGGCTGATTTGCGCTTCCAAGATGTCATCCCCGGCAACGGTTTGGGCGCATTCAACAGCCCCAGCGTCAACTTGATGGTGCAGGGCGGCGCGCAGGACGGGGTAGCGAAGGGCGCGCATGGCGGGCGCATTTCCATTCTGCGCGGGCTGAACGACCGGGGCGAACGGGTGGACGGCTCGGTGGGCAAGGGCTTCGGCTACGGGGCGCAGGGTGGCACGTTCCTCATTCAAGGCGATGCCGACTCGCGGTGCGGCATCCGCCTGTCCGGGGCTGACGTGGTGATTGCGGGCGAGATACGCCAGCCGGTTGACGACAGCCTGGGCTGCCTCGGCGCGCGGGCGAACATCAAGGGCTTTGCGTTTGAATACATGACTTCGGGCCGTGCCTTGGTGCTAGGCGACCCCGGCCCGTGGATGTGCGCAGGCATGACCGGCGGCGTGATTTATGTCAAGCTGACGCCTGAAATGAACTTTGACCGTGCGGCTGTGGAGCGTCGTATCGGGCGCGGCGCAAAGGTTGCGGTCGCCGATATTCACGACAAAGATAAGCAGAACATCGCCGAGCTTTTGACGGTTTATGCGCTGGAGCTGCGCAACTCCGACCAGCACGAGGCCGCCGCCCGCATGGACACGTTGATGCGCGCGATGCTGACGGGCGATGCGCCCTTTGTCAAAGTGCAGCCCGTCAACTTGCAGGTGGAGCAGACAGTCAGCACCGAATAGCCGTGTTTTGCTGAACTTGTTGCCGTTGTGCCCCGCCATTTACGGAATGGCGGGGCCTTTTTGTGCAACCCCTGCCGCTATGCTGTGTCTTATCAAGCATGGCACTGGTAAAATGGACAACTCCCAAAGTAGTGCGCCGCCACGAATGGCAAACATTCAGCAAACGCGAATTACGTACTATGACTGTGTTGGGCTTCAAGGGAACGCCGTTGTTTGGCTTACCGGCCTTGTGCGCTGTTTGGCTTGCTGCGCCCTCTGAATTGCACTGGGCTGGCATTGGCATTCTGTGTCTTCCCATTCTGCTGCCTTTGTTGCTTGGCCTTTGTTTCTATGCAGGCATATCCATTGGGAGCGAGTATTCCCTGGATAGCAAAGGCCTGCTCTAGGCAGGCGGCAGGCGTCGCCTCTTCTGGCATCAAATCCAATCGTGGGCAATTACAGACCACCCGCGCCTTCCCGGCATTCGCCTTCTTACCATCAAAGCCGTCTTCCTGCGCCGCTTCCGCACGCGCACGTTTCCGTTCAACCCGCGCACGGTGGATGAGGTGCGCCTGCGCCGCTTGCTCTGTCAGCATGTTCGCGTGGACCCCTAAAGTTTTACTAGGGGTTCGCCGTGCCCTGTGGAACAATCCCTCGTCACAGTGACAGGGGGATGTCTCATTGTCGGTTACAACCACACGCGCCGGGCGAGGACAGAAAGCGGGCGAGCCGCGCGGCTTGATGGGCTTCCTCGCGCGCGCTGCGAAGCAAACCGAAATTGCCATGGCGCTGGTGCTGATCAGCATCGTCGCCATGCTGATCCTGCCTCTGCCTGAAGCTTTGCTGGACTTTTGCCTGGTGGTGAACCTCGCTGGTGCGGTGCTGATTCTTTTGACAGCGCTTTATACCACTGAGCCGCTGCAATTCTCTGTCTTTCCCGCCCTGCTGCTTGTGACCACGCTGTTCCGGCTTGCCCTGGAAGTGTCGGCCATGAAGCTGATTATTGGCACGGGCAGCGCGGGGCATGTGATTGCGACCTTCGGGCAGGTGGTGGTGGGCGGCTCGTATGTGGTCGGCATCATTGTCTTCTTGCTCCTGGTCATTGTCAACTTCGTGGTCATTACGGCGGGTGCAGGGCGCGTGGCGGAAGTCGCCGCCCGCTTCACCCTGGATGCCATGCCTGGCAAGCAGATGGCGATTGATGCCGACCTCAATGCGGGCTTGATTAACCAAGAGCAGGCGCGCGACCGCCGCCGCACGGTGCAGCGCGAGGCGGACTTTTACGGGGCGATGGACGGGGCTAACAAGTTCGTGCGCGGCGATGCGATGGCGGCGATTGTCATCATTGTGCTGAACATTGTCGGCGGCTTTGTGATGGGCCTGAGCAAAGGCGAGGACATTATGAAAGTCCTGCAAAATTATACTTTGCTCACTGTCGGCGAGGGCCTGGTTGCCCAAATACCCGCTCTGCTCATCTCCACGGCGGCGGGCCTGCTGGTCACGCGCTCCGCTTCGGATACCCCGATGGGCGGCGACATCTCCCGTCAGATACTCGGTGCGCCTAAGCCGCTGTTTATCGCGGCGGGGTTGGTGTGCTTGTTTATCCCGTTCGGCTTTCCCGTCGCGCAGACTTTTGTGGTAGCCGGTTCGCTGGTTGGTTTGGGCGTGATGCTCCTGCGCGGCGAAAAGCAGGTGGCGGTGGCGCAGGCAGACGCGCAGGCGGTCGCTAGCGCGAAGCCTGCCGCCCCGGCTGCCCCGGAAAGCGTGCTGCCTCTGCTCAATGTGGACGTGCTGGAACTCAACTTCGGCTATGGCTTGCTGAGCTTGGTAGACCAAGCTTCGGGCGGCGACCTGCTGGACCGCATTACCATGATCCGCCAAAAGACTGCGGTTGAACTTGGCTTAGTCATCCCCACCGTGCGCATCCGCGACGACCTGCACCTCAAGACCCACGATTATGCTGTCAAGCTCAAAGCCGCCACTGTTGCCGCAGGCAGCGTGCAGCCGCAAAGCATTATGCTGATTGACCCCGGCAGCGTGATTGACCCCATTACCGAAGGCATCCAGACCAAAGAGCCTGCCTTTGGCGTCGCCGCCTTGTGGGTGAACAAGTCCCTGCGTGACCGCGCCGAAATGGCCGGGTACACCGTGGTTGACCCCACATCGGTGATTGCCACGCATCTTGCCGAAGTGATTAAAGGCCATGCGGCTGAGATTATCACGCGGCAGGACACGCAGGCCTTGGTTGAGCATGTCAAGCAGGCAAACTCTGCCGTCGTGGAGGAACTCATTCCGTCGCTGATGACTGTGGGCGAGGTGCAAAAGGTCTTGCAGCATCTGCTGCGCGAGCGCATCTCCATCCGCGACTTGGTCACTATCCTGGAGTCGCTGGCGGACAATGCCGGGCGCACCAAAGACCTGGATGCTCTGGGCGAGTGGGTGCGCGCCGCCCTGGCCCGCTCCATCTGCCGCCAGTACGTAGACGAGGGCACCGGCGCACTACAAACCATCACATTGGAACCCGGCTTGGAGCAGTCACTGATGGAGAACGTCACGCCCGGCGTGCCGCAATTGATGATTGAGCCGATGCGTTCCCGTGCCCTGGTGCGCGCCCTGAGCAGCCAGGTGGAGCGCATGCTGGCCCTGGGCTTTCAGCAGCCTGTTTTGGTCTGCATGGGCGCGCTGCGCCTGCCGCTCCGCAGGCTGACCGAGCGGTCACTGCCGCACCTGGTTATTCTGTCGTATAATGAAATTGTCCCCAATACCGAGGTGCGGGCTATCGGCTCGGTCACGCTCGACCCTGAATGAATCCTCAACGAATAAATCCTCAACGAATAGGCTCTCCACTAAGCGCTATGTCTGATTTGCTTCCTCCCAACAACCCCCGCCCGCCCATCACAGAGGCTTCCGCACGCACTGCGTCCGACCGGACAGCCCGGCTTGCCATGCGCACCCGCACCTTCACCGCGTCCACCATGACCGAGTGTTTGCAGCAGGCCAAGCAGGAGATGGGCCTGGATGCCATGATTGTCAGCAAGCGTACCTTCCGCCAGGGCGCATTGTTCGGGCGCTGGGGGGGGCGTCCTATGGTAGAAGTCACCTTTGGCACTTACAAACCCTCTGCCGCTCCCGCCCCTGCCAGTGGACGCGGGGCGATATTCTCGTCTTCGTCGGCACAAGCCGCCGCGCCCGTGCCCAGCCCCGACATGCAGCAATTAGAGGCGCGCATGGCGTCTTTGGCGGACAGCGTGCAAACCCTGATTGAGACAGGGAGCAGCAGTGCTAGGCCCAATCCGTCCCCCTTTGTGTCCGCGCCTGTGGAGGCGAAGGGCCTGTTGTCTCCTGTGCCTGCCCCCGTTCCTGCTATTTCTGCTCCTGCCGCGACGCCTGAAGTCCCCGCCCGCACCGTGCTGGGGCGGCGCACCGTGCGGCGCGCCCCCGAGCCTGCCCCTGCCGCCCCGGTCCCGACCGAACGCTACCCCGCCCTCATGCGCCAGTTGTTAGATGCCGAAGTGGCTGCCCCATTGGCCCGCCAGCTTGTCGCGGCCCTGCCGGACGGCCTTCAATCCGGCGATGCCGCCAGCGACATGCGTACCCTGATTTCTCAGCGCCTGCGCATCGCCAACCGTTTGCAGCTTCTGCCCCAAACCGACATGCACCTGCTGGCTTTTGTCGGCACCACCGGCGTGGGCAAAACCACCACTATCGCCAAGCTTTCCGCGCAGTTTGCCCTGGTGGAACGCCGCCGCGTCGGCGTCATCACGCTGGACACCAACAGAATTGCCGCCGCGCAGCAATTGCAAACCTATGGGCAGATACTGCGCGTGCCCGTGCAGGTGGCCCACGACAAGTTGGAACTGATGCAGCGTCTGGCCGACTTCCGCGAGGCAGGCACGGAAGTTGTTCTCCTTGACACCGCAGGGCGCTCCCCCAATGACATGCTGCCGCTGGGCGAAACCGGCCATTTGTTTGAAGATGTCGGGCCAATGCAGAAGTTCCTCGCCGCCCCCGCCACCCTAGCCGCCCGCGATTTGGAAAACATTGTCGCCCGCTTCCAGGGCATCATGGCCCCGGACGCCCTCATACTCACCAAGCTGGACGAAGCCAGCGACAACGCCTGCTTTGGCCGGCTCTTGACCATGCAGGCCAAGTTCGGCCTGCCGCTCGCCTATGTCACGACCGGCCAGAAAGTCCCCGACGACATCATGTTCCCCGACTCGCACGCCATCGCCGCCCGCATTCTGACATTAGCAACCTTGTGAGCCGTCCGCCTTCTCACCCCCGCCACTTTGTGGCCCCCCCACAAGAAAACCCCCTTGCCAATTTCCTGGCAAGGGGGTTATCTAACTTTGTCTTCTTGTTTGCTGGTAGCCCTAAGGGGAATCGAACCCCTGTCTACGCCGTGAGAGGGCATTGTCCTGACCGCTGAACGATAGGGCCACGCGCGCAAGCATCGCTCAGCTTTTCCTAAGCGACACAATATATTACCTAAAGACTGGGGGCGAAGTCAAGCCCTTGCCGCCCTGTCAAGCCGCCTGTTTCCCGGCGATGCACAGGTGCCTTCTGTGTGCTGCCAAGGCGGAGTGTTAGCATCTTCAGCGCGTGCCAACGACGGAAGAAAATGTTCCGTCGTTGGTTATGGCTTGGTATGCTGCGGAAACGCTGGCAAAACGCCGTGAAAAATCAAACGCGGCTCTTTCGCACAGTCCGGCAAAAGCAGCGGGGGCGGCGGCGGCAATGTGTGGAATAATAAACCACCTGCCGATAAGAATACGGGGGCTTTGTGTTGCTCCCTCGCAAGCTTGGGTAATTCCAGAAAGAACAAAGAATGTTTCGCAACCGTACACGCCGCAGAGTATCGCGGGCGGCTGTTGATGGCCCACTGCGCCGGTGGCTTTTGCTGCTGGCTTTAGTCATGACCCTGGGCGCACACGCGCCTGCGCGGGCCGATTGGCAATGGGCCTCGCCGCCCGACTTTATCACGCTCGGCACGGCCAATCGGTGCAACGTGTTTTATGTGGGCGACCCGGTCGTGTTCAGCATCCGCGATGAGCGCTGGACAGGCGCCACCGATGCCACGCATTATGAAGTGCGCGACTACTGGGGCACGGTTGTTGATCAAGGGCCGGTCGCGCCAGGGTGGGCGCTGACAGTCCATGTCGCAAAGCCCGGCTGGTACAAGCTCTACATTCACGGAGCCGCGCCGCAGGCCCCGTGGGGCGACAGCCTGGCGGGGACGATGTTTGTGATCTTCCGGCGCTCAGCTGGCTTTCCCGCCAACCCAAGCCCCACGCTGCCCAACAATTCGGGCGTGTTTGACGGCGATGAAGTCATGCGCGGGGTGACAGGCATGGGGCCGCAGCGGCACGTGGTCAATGATGCGAGCAAGCCCGATGAGGCGATTGCCTTGCTGGAAACATCTATCGCGCAGGACCGGCAGTATTACCAGCCCTATGACCCGGCCCGCAAGCGCGCTTTGCTGGTCGCGTTCCCCAATGGCACGCAGAACGCGGACGGCGTGCGCAAGATTGTAGACCATTTCAAGAACGATGTGAGATACTGGGAAGCCCGCAACGAGCCAAACTTTGGGGCCAGCGGCGCGGACTTTGTGTCCAATGAACTGAAGCCGTTCTACCAGACGGTTAAAAGCGTTGACCCGTCGCTGAAGGTGCTGGGGCCGGGCGCGGTCACTATTGGCCCGTATGGATTATCTTGGATTGAGGACTTTCTCAAGGCGGGTGGGGGAAGCTATATTGACGCATTCTCATTCCATGCCTACAACAATGTCAACGGGGATTTAGCCCTAACGCGCAAGTCGCTGGACGCGCTGACCGCCCTGCTGACAAAGTACGGGCTGGGGAACATTGAAAAGTGGCAAACCGAGCAGGGGTACATGGCGGCGTGCTACGGCGCGTATGAGCCGCGCCTGCAAGGGCGCTGGACAATGCTGCAAATGATGGCGTATGAGCAGTACGGCATCCCCAAAGAGCACAACCACCTGTGGTACGACCGCAGCCACGGCTTTTGGGGCATGCCGACCTGGTGGATGAACGAGGACGGGCCATACAGCGTGGGCAGCCTCAACCCTGCCGCGCCGCTGATGCGCGTCTGGTCGGAAGAGTTGTACGGCACCAACTTTGCCCAGGCGTATGACTTCGGGCCAACATTGAATAAAGCGTATCTGGGCAGCTTGTTCGCGGGGCCGGGCAAGCAGATCGCCGCGTTCCAAAGCGCGGGCGCAGCCGACGGGCAGGTGACATTGCAGGTATCGGGCGGGCTGTCGCTGCATCTGGTATCGGCGTTCGGCGTGGAAAGCGACCTGCCGGTGACGGGGGGACAGGCTGTCCTGCCCGTGCCCGAACTGCCGGTCTATGTGGAGCTTGCGCCGGGGCAGACCATCAAGCCGGTGCCCACCGACTGGGGGCCGGATTTGGCACTGGCTCCGGGCACAGTCGCGTCTGCTTCGGGCACGGGGGCTTACCCCGGCGACCCGGCAGTGCCAAACGACATCGGCAAGATTATCAACGGCAGTTTGGAAAATTGGTACTGGGGGCAGGGCAAGGGCGATCACCCGTGGATGGACAACACCCCTGCGGGGCAGCCGGCGTGGGTGCAGATTACCCTGCCTGCCCCGACACTGGTAAACCACGTGGTGGTGTATGCGGGCGTTCCGTGGCAGGCCGACGGCTCCTTGCTGGACTATGAACTGCAATACGACAATAGCGGTCAGTGGGTGACGCTCTCCCATGTGCAGGAGCCGACGAATGTTGTCAAAGCCTACACGCAGGCAGTGCATACCACCGCCGACAGCTTCTACAGCGACCGCAATGTCTTCACGCATGCCTTTCCCGACGTGCTTACGCAAAAACTGCGGCTCCTGGTGCATGACACCACATGGGGCGGCGGGGCAAACGCCGATATTGTGGCGGCGGGCGGGCAGACCGGGCCGCATCAGATAGAGCTGCGCGAGGTGGAAGTGTATCACAGCGGCGCCTCTGTTCCGCTGGTCGGCACGGGCTTGATGGGGCAATACTTTGCAGGCATGGATTTAACCAATCTTAAGCTGACGCGCCTGGACCACACAGTCAGCTTTCTGTGGAACTACCGCGCCCCGGATGTTTCGCTGCCGTCAACTCGGTACTCGGTGCGGTGGATGGGCAAAGTGCAGCCGCAATATTCGGAAACATACACGTTTACCACGATCAGCAGCGGCGGCGTGCGTTTGTGGGTCAACGGCCAACTGCTCGTTGACAACTGGGCAGACCATGCGCTGACAGTCAACACGGGCACGGTAACGCTCCAGGCGGGGCAGATATACGACATCAAGGTGGAATACTGCCACGACGCGGGCAGTGCAATCTGCCGATTGTTGTGGGCCAGTGCGAGCCAGAAACGGCAAATCGTGCCCGCCGCCAGCCTGTTCCCGCTGCTGCTGAGCGCCGTGCCGACTGTGGGCAAAGTGCGCTATTTCCCGCGCACTGACTGCACATCGCGCATGGTCGGCGGGCGGTTCCAGGGCAGCCATGACGGCGTGGCCTACACCGACCTTGGCATCGTGACAACCGAGCCTGCGGCCCATCAGTGGACAGAGATGACCTTGTCCGCCGACCCCAAGCCGTTCCGCTTCCTGCGCTACCTCAGCCCGGATGGCGGCTACGGCAACGTGTCCGAAGTGGAGTTTAGCAGCGGGGGCACCAAGCTGAGCGGCACGCCGTTTGGCACGCCAGGTTCCTACCAGAACAGTGGCGCGACCTGTGGCAAAGTGTTTGACGGCGACACAAGCACCTTCTTTGACGCCCCCACGCCCAGCGGCAACTTCGCAGGCATCGACCAGGGCGCAAGCGCGGATGTGAAGCAGCCCTAGACAAAGTACGCAAACAGCAAAGCCCGCGCCACTTTCATGGCGCGGGCTTTTTCTATACACTCTCTTAGGAGGCGCGCGGCTTGCCGCTCACCGGCTCCAGGGGCGGCGTTTCCTGCGCATTGCGCCACGGGGCGTACCAGCGCACCCGGCCTGTCGCTTTGTCTGCCACGGCCCGGCGGGTCAGAAAGGGCCGCTCAAACGCGAGGTGAAACAAGAACGACCCGGCCACGGCAAGAGGGACGGCGATGCCCAGCATCAAGGCAAGCGCAATTGTCGGTGACAAATGAAGAGGGCGCAGGACAGATTGGCAGACCGCCAGGATGGGAGCATGCACCAGGTACAGGCTGTACGAGAACGCGCCCAGACTGACTGCGGCCCGCGACTCAAAGACGCGCAGAATGGGCGGGGCAGGCCGGGCGGAAAAGTGGCTGTCGGCGCGTCCGTTCTGCACGTCGTGCGCGCGCGTGAGGTGCCGCGTGCAAAAGAGCAGTAGGCACGCGGTCATCGCCCCCACAATAATGTCTTTGACGGCAAGAAATAAATACCAGTCGGAGTGCTTCACGCTGACCAGGCCTAGCATAACAACCAGCGCGCCCGCCAGCCATCCCCACGGCAGCTTGTCACGCAGGCGAAGCAGCGCCACGTTCGCCGAGAAGTTAATCTCAGCGCCCGCCATGCCCAAAGCAAACAGGCCCAGAAAGTGCGGAGCCACGCCGCTGAAGCGCTCAAAGAAAAGCGCCAGCGGAACCACGCCCACCACAAACGCCGTCAGCAGCATGGCCCACATCCCGGCCCGCCGCCGCACCGGCAGCAGAAGCAGCGGAAATAAAAAGTAAATCTGCCACTCGGTCGC
>JAABUQ010012399.1_pt1 | contig 10599 bp, 9 predicted proteins | sample 5560001 | NCBI WGS metagenome assembly JAABUQ01 (sample SAMN10711888, study PRJNA513371) | rock metagenome | isolation source: Antarctica rocks | place: Antarctica: Victoria Land, Finger Mt nord | collected 2015-12-18 | reverse complement strand
GGTGCGGTCCGCGGGCCAGCTTTTCATGTAAACGAGCACCGGGCTGCGGCCGACGGCGTTGAATTTAGTGTCCGCCAGAAAGCCGCCAACGACTGCGAGCGGGATTGCGGCGGCAATCAGGCCGAACCACATATTGCGGCTGCCGCCGACGCGTAGGAAAGAAATTAGATCACGCATAATTATCCAAATAGGTTGTTTTTGCTTGCAGTGTAGGATCGAGGCGCGAATAGGCGACGCGGTTGCACAGGAGTGAAGATAATGACAAGCATCGATACGCACGAGTCCGCGCTGAAGCAGGAAATCTTGGCATTTCAGGACACCCCCGCCGCCGTAACGGCGGTTGCCGCTTCGGGTGTTCCCAAACCGCATATCACGTTTGCGGGCGCATGGCCTGCCGCGCGTGAAGCACTGCTGCTGCTCGCGACGCTGGTGCCGGCCAGCGTGCGCATGATCATCGGCATGGTCACCAGTGTCGGTGACATGATGACCGGCAGCGTGCGGGCGGCAGCTTAACCATCTTGGGCCGCGAGCCGGGCCGATGCCCGCTCGCGGCCAATGAGCGGCAACAGCGTCGCCATCTCCGGCCCTGTCTCACGGCCGGTGAGCGCGACTCTCAGCGGGTGGTAGAGCGCGCGGCCCTTACGACCGGTGATCGCCTTTAGCGTGTCGGTCCAAGCCTTCCAGCTGGTTGGGCCGAGTGGCGCAGGGGGAAGCGCGGCGGCGGCCGTCTTCAGGAATTCAGCTTCATCGGGTTGCGCCGGGGCGGCTACCGTGCCGTTCAGGACATCGGCCCATTCGGCAGCTTCGGCGACGGTTTTCAGGTTCGTGCGCAGTCCCGACCAGGCCTCCGCGTCGATGCCGGCAGGCAGGCGGTCCCGCACGATCGCGTAATCGAGGCCATGAACGATCCGCTCGTTCAAATGCGCGAGTTCGGCGGGGTCGTAGCGGGCGGTAGCGCGACCTAGCTTCGCGAAAGCAAAGCTCTCCATCAACGGTTCGATAGATGCGACGGGTTCGATCGGGTCCGAACTGCCGAGCCGCGCGAGGTACGCGAGGACCGCGATCGGCTCCAATCCAGCGGCCTCCAAAGCATCCGCCCCTTCGGAGCCGATGCGCTTGGACAGCTCGCCGCCGACGCTGGTGAGCAGCGCCGCGTGCGCCATCGCGGGGGCGGGCGCGCCGAGAGCGGTGAACATCTGGAGCTGGATGGCGGAGTTGGGCACATGGTCCTCGCCGCGAACCACGTGGGTTATGCCCATCTCGATGTCGTCGACCACCGAGGGAAGCATATATAACCAGCTGCTATCCTCGCGCCGAACGATTGGGTCGGACAGACTGGCCGGATCGAGCGCGGTCTCACCCCTGATCAGATCGTTCCAGCGGACGTGCTCGTCGGTGTCGAGCCGGAAGCGCCAGTGCGGGCGACGGCCTTCGGCTTCCAGTGCGGCACGATCGGCCTCGCTCAGCGCGAGCGCGGCGCGGTCGTAGACCGGAGGCCTACCCGCCGCGCGCTGAAGGCGGCGCTTCAGGTCGAGCTCCTCGGAGGTTTCGTATGCGGGATAGGCATGGCCCGAAGCCACCAGCCGGGCCAGCGCCGTGTCGTAAAGCGCGAAGCGATCGGACTGACGAACCTCGGCATCGGGCACGAGGCCCAACCACGCGAGGTCGCGCCGGATGGCGGCCGCCGCCGCTTCCGACGAGCGCGTGGTGTCGGTATCGTCAAGGCGCAACAGAAAACGCCCCCGCTGCTGGCGCGCGAACAGCCAATTCAACAACGCGGTACGGATATTGCCGACGTGCAAACGTCCAGTCGGCGACGGCGCGAAGCGGAGGACGGGAGGACTGGTCACGTGGTGCGAAAGGCGTTCGAGATCGGATAACGACGGTCGCGGCCAAAGCTGCGCGTTCCTAGTTTTAGTCCAGGCGGCGCTTGCCGACGCTTATATTCGGCACCGTACAGCAGCTTCTCAACCCTTGCCACAATGGCGGGATCGTAACCTTCCGCCACGATGTCGGCGGCTGAAGCGTCTTGCTCCACTAGGCGAATCAGGATCGCGTCGAGAACCGCATAGGACGGCAGGCTGTCGTCGTCACGTTGGTTGTCGCGCAGTTCGGCGGTAGGCGGTTTATCGATAACGCGCGCCGGGATGACGCGGCCACGCGGGCCGAGCGCGGCGCGCGGGTGGTGCGCGTTGCGCCAATGACAGAGTTTGAAGACGGTGGTTTTGTAGACATCCTTTAGCACGCTAAAGCCACCTGCCAGGTCGCCGTATATCGTGGTATAGCCGACCGACATCTCGGACTTGTTGCCGGTGGTGAGCAGCATCGGGCCGAACTTGTTCGAGAGCGCCATCAGCGTGACCGCGCGCGCGCGCGACTGGATGTTTTCTTCGGCGAGATCGTGGGGACGGTCCGTGAACTGCGGGCCGAGCATCGCGTCGAAGGCTGCCATGGCGGGAGCGATCGAAATCGTGTCGAGACGGCAGCCTAATAACCGGGCGCAATTAGCGGCGTCCTCGAGGCTATCCTTGCTGGTGAAACGCGACGGCAGCATCACGCACCAGACCCGCCCGGGCCCGAGCGCATCGACCGCGACGGCGGCGGAAAGCGCGCTGTCGACTCCGCCCGACAGGCCGAGCACGACACCGGGAAAGCCGTTGCCGTTCACATAATCACGCAGTCCCAGCACCATCGCATAGTATATGTCGGCGGGATCGGTTTGCCACGGTTCGATCGGCAGCGGATCGCAGCACCAGCCCCGCTGCCCAAGCCGCCAGTGGGTAAGCGTGTTGCGCGGCTCCCAATCGGGCAGCTTAACGACAGGACCCTCTCCGGGGTTGAGGCAGAAACTGGACCCGTCGAAGACCAGTTCGTCCTGCCCGCCGACGCGGTTCACATAGGCGAGCGGCAGCCCGGTTTCGGCAACGCGCGCACCGGCGAGCGCGAGCCGGCGGTGGTCCTTGCCCAGCTCGAACGGGGAGCCGTTGGGTGATATGAGGAGGTCGGCTTTGGCGGCGTGGAGGTGCGCGCAAACCTCCGGAAACCAGATGTCTTCGCAGATCGGCAAGCCCAAGCTGACAGCCTTAAAGGGTATCGGTTCGGGAAGCGGGCCGGGCGCGAAAGTGCGCTTCTCATCGAACGGACCGTAGTTGGGCAGCTCGTGTTTCGCGCGGATCGCGGCGACGCAGCCGTCGTGCAGGAGCGCAACAGAATTGTGGAGCTTGCCCTCGTCCACGTGCGGCAGGCCAACGAGCAGCGCAGGACCGCCGTCCGCCGTGGCAAGCGCGAGCTCCGTGAGATGCCGCAGACACGCCGCCACAAACGCAGGTTTCAGCACCAAATCCTCGGGGGGATAGCCAGCGAGGCTAAGTTCGGGCGTGACGATCAGGTCGGCATCCGGCATCGCCGCGCGCTGGCCAAGAATTACTGCGGCGTTGGCCGCGAGATCGCCGACGCGCGCATTCGATTGAGCGAGGCCGATGGCGAGCGTTTGCGTCACGGCAACTCACTTGCGGCGCGAATGCGCGCGCCGCAAGGCTTGCGCGCGGCGCGGCGTGGGTTCAGCGAGGACGCGTGACACTCGGCGGCGTTGTTCCTCTCGGCCTCGCGTTCGGCGGCGGCTATGCGCTCGGCGCAATCCCGTTCGGGCTGCTGCTCGGTCGCGCGTTCGGCGTGGGCGACTTGCGGCGCGCGGGATCGGGCAACATCGGCGCGACCAACGCGATGCGGGTGGGTGGCCCGTGGCTGGGCGGGGCAACACTGCTGCTCGATGCGGCAAAGGGTGCGGGCGCAGTACTTGGCGCCCGTGCGCTGTTCGGACCCGATGCCGCGCTCGTAGCGGGTGCGGGGGCGTTTCTGGGGCACCTCTATTCGGTTTGGCTCGGCTTCCGGGGCGGCAAGGGCGTGGCGACGATGCTCGGCATCGCGGTCGCGGTGCTGCCGCTCGCAGGAGCGGTATTCGCGGCGGTGTGGCTTGCGGCGGTCGCGGCTACGCGCACATCTTCGGTCGGTGGGCTGGCGGGGGCGGCAAGCGCGCCGGTCGCGGCGGCCGCGAGCGTGGCGAGCGGGCCGTTGGCGCTGTTCGCCGCGATGGGCACGCTGGTGTGGGTCAAGCATCGCGCCAATTTGGCGCGTTTGCTCGCGGGGACCGAACCCCGGATCGGGCGGTAGCGGCTCAGCCGTCGTCGCGCGTGTAGGTTTTCAGCTCGTCTCCGGCCAGACGCGCGATGTGGAGCACGTTGGTCGATCCCGGCGTGCCGAACGGTACGCCCGCGATAATGATGAGCGGATCGCCCGCCCCGGCGAGCGCGGTGCGGAGCGCCATGCGCTTGGCCTTGGCGACCATGTCCTCGAAACTGTCGACATCCCGCGTGCGGATCGCGTGAACACCCCAAACCAAACCTAGCCTCCGGGCGGTGGCGGGATTGGGGGTGAGCACCAGCAGCGGGCGGTTGATCCGCTCGCGCGAGGCCCGGCGTGCGGTCGATCCCGACAGCGTAAAGCAGACTAGCGCCTTTGCCGAGATCGTTCGCGCGATCTGAGCGGCGGCTTCGGCGAGCGCGTCGGCCGAGGTCGGCTCGGGCCGCGTCTCGGTGAAGTGGACGCGCGCGTGATAATCGGGATCGGCCTCGACCTGAAGCGCGATCGCGTCCATCATCGTGACTGCCTCGATCGGGTAAAGTCCCGCTGCGCTTTCGGCCGAGAGCATCACCGCATCCGCGCCGTCATACATCGCGTTCGCCACATCCGACACTTCGGCCCGCGTGGGCGAGGGCGAGGCGATCATCGATTCGAGCATCTGCGTCGCGACGACCACCGGCTTGCCCGCGCGCCGCGCCATTTGGACGATGCGCTTCTGAATGGGCGGCACTTCCTCGGGTGGAAGTTCGACGCCGAGGTCGCCACGCGCGACCATCACGGCATCGGCAATGTCGAGGATCTCGGCCAGGCGCTCGACCGCGGCGGGCTTCTCGATCTTGGCGAGCAGCGCGGCCCGACCCTGCACCAATGTGCGCGCCTCTGCGACATCCTCGGGACGCTGAACGAACGATAGCGCGATCCAGTCCGCGCCCTGTTCAAGCGCGAATGCCAAGTCGCGCCGATCCTTGTCGGTCAGCGCGGGGATGGGAACGACGACATCGGGGACGTTCAGCCCCTTGGCGTTGGAGAGCGGGCCGCCAACCTCGACGCGCGTTTCGATGCGTTCGGGCGCGACCGAAACAACGCGTAGGCGGAGCTTGCCGTCGTCGAGCAACAGGCGCGCACCCGGGGTTAGCGCGGCGAAGAGTTCGGGATGGGGGAGTTGAACCCGCTCGCAGTTACCGGGCGCGGGATCGCGGTCGAGAATGAACGGGGCGCCCGCGCGTAACTCGCAGCGACCGGCATCGAAGGCGCCGACGCGGAGCTTGGGGCCTTGTAGATCGACGAGCACCGTCGTGGGACGGCCGAGTTCGCGCTCGAGATCGCGCACGAGCGCGATGCGCGCGGCTTGGTCGGCGTGGGTACCGTGGCTCATGTTGATGCGGAACGCGTCCGCCCCGGCGCGCGCGAGCGCGCGGATGGTGGCGGCGTCGCTGGATGCGGGGCCGAGCGTGACGAGAATGCGGACTCGGCGCGCGCGGGGAATAAGTTGATCGGCCAAACGTGCCTCGCGCGGACGGGATAGGCGAGGGCCAGCCCTAGCCGCTTGGGGCGAAAGCGCAACCGCCGCTTCGACCTCGCGCGTACTCAGGACGCACAAAAAAGGGCCGCCCGAATGGGCGGCCCTTTTTTCGACGCACGCGATAAAGCTACTGCTTCGGCGCGGTAGTCGTATCGGTGTTGGTCGTCGTAGTGCTCGTGACCGGACCGGGCGCGGACGCGTCGGCAGGTGGGGGTGGCGGAGGCGCGGACGCGTCTGCCGGAGCGGTCGACGCCATCGCGCCACTCGAACCGCCACCCGCAAACGTGATTTCCACGCGACGGTTCTGCGGTTCGCGCACGCCGTCGGCGGTCTCGACCAGCGGACGGCTCTCGCCGAACCCCTGTGTCGCGATCACATTGTCCGGCACGCCGTGCGCCGTCATGTATGCCTTCGTGGCATTCGCACGACGCATCGACAGGCCCATGTTGTAGTTCGCGGTCCCCGATTTGTCGGTATGGCCTGCGAGCGCGACGCTCGTCTGCCCGGTCGAGCGGAACTGCTCGATCGCGCGGTCGAGAACCTGGCTCGCTTCGGGCGTGATGACCGATTTGTCCCAATCGAAGAAGATCAGGAACGGACCAGGCTGCACCGCTGGAGGCGGCGGAGGCGGAAGCTGCGGGGGTGGCGGCGGCGGCGTGGGCGTCGTAACCGGCGGCGGCGGCGGAGCAGCTACCTCGCCGAAATTATAAGCGAGCGTCAGCAACAAGCTGTGGCTACGGAAACGATCCTTTAGTTGCTCACCGTTGGCCGTGCGGAACTTCAGATCGGGAACATTGAAGAAGCGATACTTCAAGCCAACGTCGACATTGTCGGTGATGTGCCGACGAACGCCTGCAATCGCCTGCCAGGCAAAATGCGTATCACTGTCGTCCACAATTGCAGGGGCGGCGCGGACATAACGCAATCCCTTCAGCTCGACGCGAGCCACACCAGCACCGCCGCCGACGAACCCACTCCAAGAGTTTTGATCGCCAACGTCGAGCATAGCGTTAGCCATGAAACTGAGCGCGCTCGACCTATCGAAGGCCTCGCCATAATTCGCAGGACCCGAGACGCCTGCAGTCCCGAAATTGTTCAACGCTTGGTTGATGTTAATCCCACGAAAATTGGCCTGCTTGTAGCCAACTTCGAATTCGGTGCGGAAAATACCAAAGTCATAACCAACGTTTCCATCGACATCAAACCCAGCCGAGTTCTTGACGCGCACCGCATTAGGTGTCTGCAGACCGGCGGTATCCGTAAGCCTGAAATTATAGTTCTCTACGAGCATTCCGCCGCCTTCGAGACCCACATACCACGCCTTGTCGCGTGCTAGGGCCGATCCGGACAGTGCGGTCGTCGCCAGGACGATCGCGACGGTCAAATTCCGCATGCTATTCCCCTTTCTAAGGTCATGCCTGGTGGTCAAGCTAAGCGACCCGTATCGTGCCAATGATCGCCGTGCAAGCGACTGTTTGCAAAGCTTTCGACAAATGGCGGACAAAGATAGCTTGAACCCCGCATATCAGGTTACAATCGAGTAAGAAGCGCCGAACAGTCCCCGCGTTGGCCAGAACCAATTGGCGCCTCCGCAGCGAAGATTAAACCGTCGGCACTCTTCCGCTCATAGTCGTCAGCGCCGCCCCGCAAGGAAGTTTCTTGCTGGATTAGGCGCGGATCGCGCGTTGACCGGCTCGCCACCAAGCGCCAATTCAAACCATAAAGGCCTGCTTTGACACGGTTCTGATAGTAAACGCTCGTTCTATCCTAAACAGACCCATACGCGAGCGGTCGGTGAATACAATTCGCCCAAGTGTTGCGCTCGCGCACCACCCGCGCGTTAGGGATGACGTAGGCTGGAAAATAGACCGGGGCTTAGGCCACGCCGATCGTGGGTACCAAGCCTAGAAGCTGCCCGTTGTCGCCGGGCCTGCGCCGACCAGCGCGCTCACCTGCGCGACCGCGATCGAGCCATGCGCGATTACGGCTCCGGTCTGCGCGGTTTGCTGCGCCGGGCTGATCGTCAACGAAGGCGTCGTGTGTCAAACGGCGCTCACGCTCGATGAACTATGCTCTCGTTTCGAAAAGTTCGTGTGCGAGGTCTATCATCCGCGTCCACACGGCGGGACGGGGGAACCACCGATCGCGCGCTGGAAAAAGGGCGGGTTCCTGCCCGCCATGCCTGACAGCCTCGAACAACTCGACATGCTGCTCGTTCATGTGCCCAAGCCCCGCAAAGTCCTGCGCGACGGCATCCGCCTAATGGGCCGACGCTATGTCGAGCCCACGCTTGCCGCCTTTGTCGGCGAACAGGTCGAAGCCGTTTATGATCCTCGCGATCTGACCGAGATCCATGTCTATCATCAGGGCAAGTTCGTCTGCCGGGCGCTTAGCCCTGAGCACACTGGGCATCCGTCGCTGCACGCAATCCAACGGGCGCGCCGCAGCGTGAAAGAGCGCGACAAACAGGCGCTTACTTCCAAGGAGGCCTTCGATGGCAACCGAGAGGATACGACTTCCCAACCAATCAACCACGGCGGAATTAGACTCTACGCCGCTGACGATTGAGTTCGCGACCGAGCAGCCGTTCCTGGCAACGCGCGAACACGCCCGCTTCGTCGAGTTTGCGGAAGCCTGCTCGCACTATCGCTATATCGGCGTGTGTCATGGTCGGCCCGGCGTGGGAAAAACGCGATCGGCAGCGAGTTTTCCAGTTTTCCTGACCTAGGGGATTATGGCGTATGCAAGCCGATCCTGCCCGCGTTTGCCGCGAAAGTGGCCCAGTGCAGAGCAATTTTTTACACAGCCAGGGTCAGTAACACGCCCAAGTTGCTCGACATGGGACTGGGCATCAATCTGACGAAAATGGGCTTTGCCCGCCTGACGGTCGCGGCGGGCGGGCGCGAGGCAGTGCAGATTGACGACGCCCAGATCGCCTGTCCCCTTGTTATCGTCGACGAAGCTGATCGCCTTTCCATCAAATCGCTCGAGGAAATGCGCGACCTGTCTGACCGGCATCGCTTCGGTCTGATCCTGATGGGCATGCCCGGCTTGGAGAAACGGCTTGCCCGCTATGCACAATTGTATTCGCGCATCGGATTCGTCCACGAGTTCAAGCCGCTCACAGAAACCGAGATGCGCCTGCTTCTCGCGACCCATGCCGGCGATTTCGGCATCACCTTCGACCCGACCCAGGTCGACGCGATCGAGGCGCAGGCCGCGATCATCCGAATCACGCGCGGCAATTTCCGGCTCATGGAGCGCCTGTTCGCGCAAATGCGGCGGATTATGACGCTCAACCGCGTGGAAGCGGTATCCGCCGACATCGTCCAGGCGGCGCGCGACTGCCTCGTGATCGGACCGGGGAATTGAGGTCCAAAGTTGGTCCCGCTGGTGGCTGTCGACCAAAGGAAGGCGTTGGCGTTTAGACCGGTTTGCGCCAAAAGCGGACGCGATAACGAAGCTGCTCATCGGAGGTGGAGCGATGCGTTTCCACAAAGCAATCCGGCTATGTGCCATCGTGGTTTGCACACCCGCCATGGCGGAGAGCCCCTTTACCGGCGCGTGGGTTGCTGACCTTGATACTCAAAGCGGCCTGTCAGCTGACATCTACCTCGTCGCTGATGGCCGCTATTCCTGCAAAAGCTGTACGCCTCCCCGTTCATACCTTGCCGATGGCAAGCCGCACCAAGTTGCAGGCGATCCTGACGTCACGTCGGAAGCAGTGACTATCTCTGGTCCGCGTTCCATTATCACGCATATCGTCAGCCCCGCGCTCGATCGAACCACGACTATGACGGTGGCGCCCGACAATCAGACCGCTACCTACGTGTCCATCGATCATCGCCCTGGTGTGAACGTACCTCTGCGAACCGAGTACCTCGCGCGACGCGTCCTTCCCGCACCAACCGGAGCACATGCCACGTCGGGCACTTGGCAGGGCGTCCGGTACGTTACGGCTCCCGCGGAGGTGCGGACGGAGGAGCTTCGGGTATCCGGTAGCAAGTTGATCTACCACACGCCTCTCGGCTCCTCTTGCACTGCTCGGCTTGGGGGCGGCTACGTACCTGTTCACACGGCAGACGGAGGCTCGTACCTAGCCGCCTTCCGAAAGCTCGCTCCTCGACAGATCGAGGAACGTATTCGGGAGGGGGAGAAGTTGGTCGCCATACGAACGTTCACTGTAGCAACCGACGGCCGTTCGATGGAGATAACGACCAGCCACGCTGACGGTGGTTCTACCTTTCGAATCACCGCGAGAAGGCAATCGCTGCCACGCTGACCTGATAACAGCTACCGGTCAGTAGGGGCACGTCCGCTTTTGATGTCCAAGCCAGAAGCGGGCTGTCCTATCCACCCATCCTAGCCATTGCGCAAACTAACGCGACCGCTCCCGACGACAGATAGCCTGATCACGATGCCGCCAGCTAATATGAACGTTTACAGCTGATCGCAATCTCTCGCGACGGCTCCCCCGGAAACGGCACAGACCGTGCGAAAACCATCGCCGTGCCGGCTCGCAGTCGTGACCGGGCATATGCTCGCGCTCGAGATACAGAGGGAAAACCGGGGCGTGGGGCGGCGATTTCGTCGGTATGCCGCCGCTTTGATTCACGAGGATCGCGGACCGGCCGCCGCAGAGTCCATAATTAGGTCTGTATTGCCCTGATCAGCTCGGGAACGCCGAGGATCGTGATGGCACGCCTGAGATTGTAGGCAATGGCGGTAAGGCTGAACTCGGCGCGAACTTTCTCAAGACCGCGCATGAGGAAGGAACCCTGATTCATCCACTGCTTGATCGAGCCGAACGGGCGGCCGAACTCGGCACCGCGCGCGAGGTGATCAGCCGCAATCTGGAAACGCTGCGACGTCGCGGAACCCTGTCTTTGCGCCGCGGTGTGATCGCGATCGTGGACCGCAAAGCACTGTCCACGGTT
>JAABUQ010012398.1_pt1 | contig 10603 bp, 9 predicted proteins | sample 5560001 | NCBI WGS metagenome assembly JAABUQ01 (sample SAMN10711888, study PRJNA513371) | rock metagenome | isolation source: Antarctica rocks | place: Antarctica: Victoria Land, Finger Mt nord | collected 2015-12-18 | reverse complement strand
TCATTAATAGTTTTTATATTTTTATAATATATTTTTTATTATTAAAAAGGTTTTTAATATATAATTTATATATCAAAATAATAATAGCTTAAACTTTCCTATTTATTAAAAGTAAATTATTATTAATATTATTTTTATTAATAGTTAATTAGGATTTTTTTTTAATAAAAATAATTGATGTTTCAAAGGTTTAATTATAATAATTAAAAATTCCTTTTAAGATAATTACCTTTTTATATATTACTTTTATAATTTAATATAAAAGTAAATAAAATAATAATATTTATAAAATTAAAAAATTAAAAAATTAAAAAATTAAATTTTTTTTTTTATATAAATATATAAATATTAACCGGATTTATAATTTATTAATTATAAAATATTTTATTTATTTTATTTACTTAGGAATATAAACTTATTTATATACTTGGTTAATTAATTTAAACCTTATAAATAATAAAGTATTTAGTAAAGCTGATATACTTTAAATATAGCCTTCATTATTCGGTATATAGCCCAGCTGACAGTGATCCAGGATTGCGATACGCTAGACCTAATTTGGCTTAGTGCTGCTGGATAGACAGCCCCAGCCATTCTCCAACAAGATAAGGTAAACGTTCCTGTACTACGAAAGCCATAATTTTATTCGCACTACCTTCACATCCGCAATATCCCTCTCTAGCCTTCCACCAGATAAGCAAACCCGTAAGCAATCCCTACTACATACCGCCCGAGTCCCGTGGTGCACAAAGAACCAAAGGAGGCTCCGAGCCTATTATGTCCGCCTCCCTCTCCGGTATGCGCGAGCTTCCCCCCTCGCCATATGATCTATCTATCTACTGGGGCCCCCAGGCGGTCGGCGGAGACCAGTAATCCAAAGGATGCACATACAGAACAGGCCCATCTTGGCTACATTTATTTTCAGACTATCGATGAACAGATTCAATATCCTTCGTGATCAATGAGGTTAGGCTGTAGAAGAGGCTTGATGCGGACCGGGTTACCTTCGGTCATTCAACAAAAATATATCTCCATCTTCATGAACAATTTTTGTGTCACTTGTGGAGTTTTACTGAGCAAGGTCATATTTGCAACAACTGAAGCTGGTATGACATAGTAATCATGGACTTATGTGTTGATGATCGCTTTTTGCGGTTCGTCCCCCCGGTAAGCAGGATACTGATCTGTCAACTGTCATTGCCCCTATTTTCCCTTTTCAGCCCGTTTTTCCCATTTTGCTTTCTCTAGGGTCATTTGGACCCTTAATTATACCACTAAAACACTACCATCACACCACCTATTCTCCACTTTATCAGGCGAAGCAATTGGTATGAAACAGGGCTAGGAACACTCATTTGCCCCTATCTAGGGCCTCACAATCATGTATATTAGGGTGCTATGCACCATTATTTATCAATCCGACGATTTAGCCCTGAGTGCATCCAACATGATCTATCAAATCATCGCCAATTGACCGAAGGGAGGGCGATGATTGCGGGGTGATCTCATGCTCATAATGGAATTAAATCGCTTTGTGACGGTGTTGAGGTTGGAGTGTCGGAACCTTCCGTTCTTATACTCCAAGTCCGAAGATCGCACATATGCGAGAGGGGTGAGTAAATGAAATCACAAATCTTAAGCGTTCTGCATCCACGACCTAACCCAACTTAGTTCGAACCATGAATTGACGAATCCAAGATCAAAGTGAGGTTTCTCTTGTGACGTACATCCGTCTGTCACGAAGGATTATCAGTATCTCAGAGGGGCGTTTTTCCGCGAGTCTGAATATATCGTTAGGGCGTCTTTGTTGAAGAACTGAGGTTCACTTCGCTCAAGCTCCCTTTCTCCTGACTCATTCATCGTCTAATTCCTCCACTCCACCATATTTCTTAAACAATTCCACAATGTCCGGGCGCCTCCTAATACGGGCATAATACACCGCCGTATTCCCAACATGATTCGTCCCATTCGGATCCGCCCCCCTCTGCAACAGCAACTCCGTCGTCTCATAGTGTCCATAAAACCCTGCCGTCTGCACGATTGGCGCATGTGCTCTCCCACCCTTCAAATTCACGTCCAGGCTCGGATCGACATCTAACATAGCCCTCACTATTGGCGTGAGCCCTAGTGAGCAGGCGTAGTAGAGTGGTTCAGTCTGTAGATGGTCGATCACGTACGTGGCTGGGTAGCGTGTTTTCACCCACGCACGGTACTGGCCGCCGTTAGAGCTCTTAGAGGTAGAAAAGAAGTTGTAGATTTGCTGTTGGAGGTCGTTGGGGATGTTCTCGCCAAGGAGATTCACTTGGTCGCCCCAAGTCCAGGCAGCATATTGAAGGAGTGGCCAGGCTTCGTAGCGTCGAAGGAGGGTGTTGCTGTTGCAGGGGCCTGATTCGAAGGCTGGGAAGGTTAGGTAAGTGATGGATTTCTTTGCTATCCTTGTACGGGCAGAGCGCCATTCAATATAGAAGAATGGGTTGTCGTCTTTGCGTCTTTTTGAGGTGAGGTATTCTTTGATGGAAAAGTGGGCAAGAGACACATTGCCGCTACTTGCGTTATATGTAATGAGGCCTTGGCAGGTGTTGGGTAAGAGATATAGATCGTAAAATCTGTCGCCATCGTCGAGATCTTTACTATCTTCCTGGAGCACCACAGTCTCATTAAGTTCCTCTAAGGTCATGGGTGTGGTAGTAAAGCTGAGCCATAGGAGAGCTTCCCGGACCATAGCAAGATCATTTTTGGTGATACGACCTAGCATGGCAGTGTACGTCGCTTCTAATGTCTCGGGTATCTTGCCAAGTGCCGATCGAACGTCGTTGTCCGTACGTTGGACCCTCAGCCAGTCGATCTGGCATTGGACCCATCGGAATCTGAAAGTTTGTTAACATGTGTTTGGCAAGATGTCGGTCAATTTGTATTCATGTATGACTTACACGCCTTTCGACCTGGCAATAAGCCTTGACCTGACTTCCTCTTTCGTAGGTTCTTTGAATCGACGCAACTCAGGAATGACTCTCAGGCTAGTGTCCACGTAGGCTTCAATGTCTATCATGATCGCACGCTTGTTCATGTGGACCCTTTGCACGTCATCAAATCCATCAAGACTCTCATCCATTGCTTCGTCAATACTTGTGAGCATGAGATACAAGTTGGCTTCCGTGTCGAAAAGACGAGCCAAGCTATCGATGACAGCTTGCTTGTTTCTGCTTTCGTTCAATGCATCAACGAATAAGAAGGTTTTGGAGAACGTCCGAAGACAGCGCCGAAGGCCATCTTCAATGTCCTCTAGTCTTGGCGCAGCTCGAGAATTATGCTGTTTCGATTGTCGAAATTGGGGTTCGAAATCAAGCAGTAGATGAGGGTTATTCTTACGCAAGGAAACCAACAATGAGCCTAGAATATAAGCTGGCTCTTGGGAAGCTGTGTCATTGAAAGTGCAGTAGAAATAGGCCACGCCAATGTTCGCATCCTCAAATCCGAGTGTTTTTTCGACTGCCGCAGACATCATCGTAGTCTTTCCTGACCCGGACCCTCCGAGCAAACATAATGTTGCGTTTGGCAGACCATTTTGCCAAAGCTTGAAGTCGCCATGAAGGAACCACAAACCAGTCCTATCCTGATAACCAGCGCAAGCTTTGGTATGAGTAGCATCGGGAATAACAGGAGCTAGCCACTCGGCGATGCGGTCGGCTGTTTGGTCTTGCTGATCAAATTCTCGTGCCTGCTTGTCCTCCGTGATTGCTTTGGATATCTCACAAACCTCATCATAGCATTTGGTGCTCTGACCCATAGTGTCACCCAATATCCCAATAACGAACCACAACTTGACCCTCTCCAGTCGCGAAATATGCTCTTTGATTTGATCCTTCGTCCATGGCCAAGAAAGTCTTTGCAAAGCAGCTTTGAAACCTTTCGTCTCCGGAATATCCTTCATTATCTCTTTGATGAACGTCTGGGTAGACTCAAGCATCTCCTTGGACTTAGGAGAATTCATGGCCAGAGGAAGCTGCTCTGCCGCTTCAATGCCCGACTCTTTCCATGAGGAGGTATCACCGAGGCTGGCAACCTGCAGCTGGATATGTTCCAAGACGCCTTTTAAAGCGAAAAGCTCATCACATAACCTTTGAATCTCTACCTTGGAATCTTTAACGGTCTTTGCTAGGGAATATATTTGAGTTACCGCTTGAAATATGGTCAGAACAGATGCACTTATGGAGAGAGGGTCCATGGCGCTTGAACATGCATGAATAACTGTCAGAAGAGAGCTAGGAAGGATAAGACTGTTGAAAGTAGGCTATCCGGACATTGTTATTGGGTTATGGTAAATAACTTATACCGAACCGAATCGCCGATAACGTCTTCGATGTATTTTGCGAGTGATGCGTTAAATATTAAATGGAGCTTCAAGTTGAAATATGAATACCGATGAAGTATGAGAAGCGCAGGTCAAATATCTGGTCTCTTGTGTATAATGCTGTTGATATTTCCGCTTACGAGAAATGTTTATTGGAGGGGTCAAAGAGGCCGAGGCTCAGGATGTGGCCCACAAACCCCTCATAGGACAGCGCTTCACAGCAGCCCTACAACCCCTATTCCCGCCCAGCCCCTTTCTACTACATAGCTACACAGCCCAACAGTACTCCCTCTTGCTCCCACGCTGGTCACTCTAAAGCGGCCTTACTCCCTTTCCCGAACGAAAACTGTAATTCTTAATCCTAAGTTCGGGGTGTATATAATAGATATATCTAATTCTGATTCCCTTGTGCTCCCATCAGTTACGCGGGGCCAAAAGTAGCCCTGGAGTTTGAAGCAAATCCGACCGAAAGCTATAAAATTCAAAAAGTCCCCTTAGCTGCGGTCTACCCCTGCCTTACCCTCGCCTAACCTTCGCCTGACCTTCGCCTTACCCAAGCGGGTGGTATAACGGCGCTACTCACCCTTGAGAGCGGGAACGGCATTTGGTGAAGAACAAATTCGGGTTAAACAATAAGCTGTAATTTGATAATAGGCTGCGTACTTGGTTGGTCTCGAATACGTTGTTGAGTGACCGTTGGGAGCGGGTGCGAAGGAATAATACGTTTGATTGACCGGGGTTGGGGTGTGGTTGTTGCTAGCATCTTCTATGATAGGCTGTTTTGTCGATGACTATTTATGGAGTACCATTTACCCCATTCATGCAGTACTCTTTGTGTGAACCAGCGAGGCTAGTCCTTGCGTCTCTGTCTCCTGCGCCGCGATCGATTGAATCCAATTCTGCCTCTCGTTCTCTTGGCAAGCTAAGATGATGTTCGAGGTGGAATGGCGACTTCGATGAGGAATTTTTGCTCGAGGGTTGTGAAGCCGAATGCTTGTATTCACTGATGGATTGTGTAGCACCACTTCGGGCAAGGTTGGAGGTAAAGACGAAACATATTATTGTATAGATCACAATGGCATGGTCGACTGCCATCTCGTGATATTCGGGATTCGAAGACGATCAAGCTGGCAGGGTGGTGGTAAGATATGCAAAGTGGAGAGAATTCCTTCATTCAAATTAGCGAAATGGTAGGGTCTGGACCGACAATTTCAAGTCTCTCCTGAAAAGAAAGCTGGACCTGAATGTCCTCGCGGTTGTACCCCCGAACCAGATCTGCGTAGCTTCTTTAGCATGATATCGCGTCTGCAACACCGTAGAAAACGAGGGTAGTTGAATCCTGGAAGACGAGGGTGGTCGAATCATGGAATGCACCTGTATTTTCATAGAATTCCTTAAAACTTTCAAGGATCTCTCGATAGAATGGAGCATCTTCCGTGTCTACGACACGAAGCTTAACCTTTTCAATTATGCAAGGTAGCATGAAGCCTAGAAGGTGTCCCACGAACGCCACATCGCCGAGTAGTAGCCGCAAGTCTGTCTCGACTTCTTTGAGGGCCTCGAACTCGGCGAGGCTACCTATCTAGTCTCTTTGCCCCCCGAACGGAAGGATCGTCAGATATCGGAGCGTGTGCCTCGAGAAGGCCAGCAAGGCACCCCTGATCTAGAACGGTTCGGCGCATTCCCACGCGGTTTGGTTGGGTCCACTGGATGGTTGGGAGGTCAGCGTCTCCGAATGCAAATCATAGGCTTTGGGCTACGTTTTAAAACATCTCGAAGGTAGGTACCCCTCTGAACTTCTCAGAAAAGTGTTCTGCCTCCAATAGTACTGTGCATGAACGTTGATGGGAACTTACGGACGGGAATGGAATGACTTAAGCTCTCCTCCAATACCAGAAAGTAAGTCAAACATACTCTTACTGTCGAATGCACAATGTTCCAGCGAAAGCTCATCAAGAGCTCCGTGTTTCATGGATGGCGGGCCTCCCGAATCTAGAATAGATTCGGAGGTGAAGATGTTTTCGCAGGATATTCTTCTGACGGATGGGAGTTGCACAAATTTTTCAAGGAGCTCGTGTTTCTCACATGAGTTATCAACCGACAGTCTTATTGTCACACTATGAAGCTTGTGTAAGTAGTGATTGCGAGGTTTCAGTCTTTGTTGCGCGGACATGCTGGGAATGATTTGCGAGCAAGCATGGATCATGCTTCCATAGCCATCATACTGTACTTCGGTGAGATTTGGTAATATCAAGAGAAGCAGTGCCACGAGCGCGTCTTCTCTGCCCTTGACTATGCCTTGTTCTCCGCAGGTAAGGAAATGTTTGAAGTGTATGTAGTCTTTGGCAATCATTTGGAGTTCATTTGCAAAGTTTCTTTGAAACAAGTCCAGATCAGCCTGCGGAGGTTTAAGATGCAAAGCATAGTGATTTTCAGCATCGTTCCATGCAGGCTTGAGGCCTCGAATCTTCAGTAGCGATGGGTAGAGAGCGGTCCTCGGTTGGGTAAGACATTGTGTTAGGAGTGTTGCCCAGTCCCATCCGTCATTGGTGATTATGGAAAACAATCTCAACAGGTCGAGATGTTTCTGGCGGAAGGCTTGGGTGCACAATAGAAGACTGCTCGACGCGTGGCAGAAATTCAGAACATTTAAGTGATCATCCCACTCTATGAAGTCGAGAATCATGAAGAGAATTTCATTGGATAAGCCAGAGATGTTCGCCATGGTCGTTGCTTGCTAACTTGTTGAGATGTGGCTAATTCCTCTCTGTACTTTCAAAAATAACATGGGTCGCTGTGCGTGTTGGTAGGTGAGTGATTTGGTCGATGTTTGGATGTTGATCGATTCAATGGTACAACTAGCGTCAGACACCAAGAGGGGGTGGCTCAAGTACGTAATCAGCCCTATGGACCTCACGAGATGGAAATCAAAAAAGCGCGTCGAACATCGTCTCTGATATCTGATATATTCATTCATGTAGTTATTGGACCTTTCCAGCCTTTCCTTTTCAAAGCTTGACAAGGTCGTTAGCAGCTGTGACTACTACTTTCAAAACCTTCTTCCTGCTGCCTTTCACAGATGCTTACAAACAGGACCCACTGTCTCCCGTGCTGCACGTAAATGCCCGCTTAAGTCGAAGTGGATCGTTTTGTCTCTGATTCCAATAACATCGATAACCCTGAGCCCCTCGAATGGCCGTGGATTCCTCCAGGAGAAGCTGCCTCCCTAAAACGCGTCATGTACCTTCCTCGCACCCTAATCTCACACCTCTACCAGCACCTCGTACGGACCTACCACTCCCAGTCCCCTCCCGTCCTCATACTCGTTGCCTTGGAACCCGATGCACTATGCGCGTGCCGAGTTCTCACTTCGCTGCTCAAGCGCGACTACATCACCCACAAAATACAGCCAATCGCCGGATATGGCGACCTCACAGAAGCGGGACAGACAATGGTTGTGCCCATGAAAGTGCAAAATGGAGGAAGCGGGGGTGTAGTAATATGTCTCGGAGTGGGAGGCCTGGTGGATATGTCGAGCGTGTTGGGACTGGACGATGAAGGAGATGGGAGCGACCCGTCCGGTGGGGTGGAGGTATGGCTCATTGACGCGCGAAGGCCGTGGAACCTGGGCAATGTCTTTGCAGGAAATCCACAGACCATCCTCGCTGAGATAAGTGGTAATTCTCAGTCAAGGGAATCCGGAGTCGAAAGAGGACAATTGCAGCCTTCCTACCGACCTGGGCAAGGGGGAATCATAGTCTACGACGATGGGGACATTGATGAAGAATTGGTCGCTGAAAGGGAAGCTTATTGTACACTTGCAGATATGGGAGACGTGGAAGCATTCGACGACGACGATGTTTCTACCGCGTCAGACCACGAGAACGGAATCATCGAGTCGATTGAGGGCAACCCTCAAACAAAGAAAAGAAGGTCTTGGTCAGATCGTGAGGAGGAAGACGAATCTGACGTTGAGAATCGACCACGGCAAAGGCGTAGAAGAAGCAGAGTAAGCTTCCCTCTAAGATCAAATGCCAATCTGCTGAGAATGCGCACAGAGCGGGTCAATGCCTTCATACCCGCCAGAGCAGCAGGGAGCCGACCTGGGCAGATCAACATCCATGTCTCAATCGCCATCTCCAAGATCTGTGTCGCCGGTACAACCTCAGCAACAGTCTACGCGGGCACTCCGTCGTAAATTTATGACGATACGCCGTGACCACACAACTGTACTCCAGAAATACTATAACCTCGGCGCGTCTTACTCTGAACCAATCTCTTCGATACTCTACTCCTTAGCGGAAGACCTAGGCCGTGAAGACAACGATCTCCTCTGGCAAGCTATCGTAGGCGTCAGTTCATTGGAACTCTACGGTCGAAGTATGACTGGTGTTGGAATCTCTACTTCACTTGAATCTGGTGGCTCGTCAGGCTGGGGTGGACAACGGGGAGAGCGTATCAGGCAGGCTTTACGGGATGAGGTACGGCGATTAAATCCACCTGAACCCAATGACACCACGAGGGAATCCAGGCGAGGAGAAGCTTCTGGCATCATACCTACTACAGCACGCTCACCTACAGATTATTCTATCCGGCTATCCCCTGAACCTCGGTTTCTACTCATAAGACACTGGTCACTGTATGAGAGCATGCTTCATTCTCCTTACCTGGGCTCAAGGCTGCATATCTGGAACGACAACGGGCGAAAACGCTTACACAAGCTGCTCGCGAAGATGGGCGTGAGTCTTAGCCAATGTAAGCAGAGTTACGTCCATATGGATATGGATCTCAAACGCGGCCTGCGTCAACGACTGTTAACGTACGCACCAATGTATGGCCTCGAAGGCCTTGTGCCGCCAGCCGCAAGCGCAGGCCAAGGAAGAGAAGGATGGGGTTTCGTAAGGAGCTGGGGTTGGAAAGCCTGCCTGAGCGCCATCGATGTTGGTGTGATTGTAGGGGCTATCCTGGAAGTAGGTAAATCAGGCCCCAAAGTCGGCAACACAGAGAGAAGCTGGGAACAAAACGGTAATCCGAAACCGGAGCTCGTGGACGAAGATGGTAAATTGGAGGGCGAAGAGTGGGTGCGCCGTTTCTGGGAGGCGTACGACGCGCTTGATAAGTTAGACCCTCTAGGTAAACCCTTCGATTCAATTCTCTAACACTCCACCAGCATCGAGGCACTCACGCATGCCCTCCCCACCGCTCAACACCTCCACCGCGCCATCCTCCGCACCGGAACCGCGGTTATGGAAAAGCGCCAGATCCGCCATCTCAAAGCGTTCCGAATGGCCGTCGTCAAAGAAGGCCCCGACGTCGCTCTTTTCACGCACCCCTCCGCGCTCACAAAGCTCGCTCTCTGGGTCGGCGAGGCCATCGCCGAACAAGAGCGCGATAAGATCAGACCCGGCGGCAAAACCACTCCGCTGGTCATGGCCGGCCTGAATGAAGCTCGTGGCGTGTATGTTATCGTCGGCACCGGCGGTGGGGGCGGCGTGATCGATTTCGCGAAGCGAGCGCAGCGAAAAATGAGGCTTGAGGTGAGAAGTAAGGCGCGAGAAGAGAAGAAAGCGATGAGGGAGCTTAAGAGGAAAGAACGATTAGAACGTGAAGACGACGATGGTGGAGAAAATGAAGAAGAGAGCGAGGAAGAGGACGACGACGACGATGTCAGCGATGTTGATATGGGGGATGAAGGGAACGGGCGCAATCGCTTCGGGAATGCGTTCCAGGAGGTTGTGGATGAGACAAATGCTAGAGTCCGAATCGATAGCTTTGAGCATTGCGTCGTGGAGGTTAAGAAGGAGGATCTGCAGGGGTTCCTCGAGGCGTTGAGTATGAAGGCTGTGGTTGGGTGAGCTGGGGAGGAGCTTACGCTCGTTTTGATCATGTTGGTGATTGTGCGATGGTGGCCTGTGATGGCCTTTGGCTCTGCTAGAGCGTCAGCGTTGCAGCTTTCGGGTGGCGGTAAATGTTTGGTTTTGGAAGCGCATGAGCGAGGGAGTTTGCTGGATGTGATATACGCGGCTGGCTACCTCAATACCTAAAGGAGTCGTTCATACCTTTTAATCATGCATAGCCCATTGAGATTTTGCCCCCCCCCAACGCCCCCAAACCAAAGGGCGATACAATCGTCTAAGTTCAAGCGTCTTATTCATTGCCTATGCGATTCCATCGGAAACAGTCTTCATATCATGATCTGCATGCTCATAATCACATCACAAATCCAAGAAACCCCTCCCACATCACCACTCC
>JAABUQ010012397.1_pt1 | contig 10603 bp, 9 predicted proteins | sample 5560001 | NCBI WGS metagenome assembly JAABUQ01 (sample SAMN10711888, study PRJNA513371) | rock metagenome | isolation source: Antarctica rocks | place: Antarctica: Victoria Land, Finger Mt nord | collected 2015-12-18 | reverse complement strand
CAACTCGGTCAGGTCCTTGCGCGATTCGGGGTCGAGGAAACCGGCGCGGATCATGACACCGATAGAATCCGCCCAGCACCGCTTGGCAAGGGGGCGCGCCGGATTCTCAAAGAGTCGGGGTATATCGCCAAAGCTCGGTGCGATCACGCAGCGTATGCCGGAGTATTTCAGCGCCCAAACCGCCCCCTCGCGCGACGAGCCGCAGCCAAAGTTCTCCCCCGCCAGCAAAATCGGCGCGTCGCGGAATTGCGGCTGGTTCAGCACGAAGCCCGAATCCTCCTGCCCGGCGGCGTCGAAGCGCAGCGCCTCGAACAGCCAGGGCGCCCTCTCTTCGGGCTTGGCGTTGGTCAGCCGCTCGATGCGGATGACGGTGTCGGTGTCGATATTGGCGCGCATCAGCGGCGCGGCGACGCCGGCCAGCACGGTGAACTGGTCCATTGCGGCTCAGCCCTCCCGCACGTCGGTGATCGCACCGGCCAGCGCGGCGGCCGCGGCCATCGCCGGGCTGGCGAGATGGGTACGCGCGCCGGGCCCCTGGCGTCCGACAAAATTACGGTTGGACGTAGAGACCGACCGCTTGCCGCGGGGCACCCGCTCCCCGTTGGCAGCCACGCACATGCTGCACCCCGGCTCCCGCCAGACGAACCCGGCGTCCTGGAACACACGGTCCAGGCCCTCCGCCTCCGCCTCGCGCTTCACCCGTTCGGAGCCGGGCACTACCCAGGCCGTAACCCAGTCCGCCACGCGGCGTTCGCCAAGCACGGCGGCGGCCTGGCGCAGGTCGGACAGTCGGCCATTGGTGCACGAGCCGATGAACACCCAGTCGATGCGGGTGCCAGCAATCGGCTGGCCGGGCTCCAGGTCCATGTAGTCCAGCGCCGCACGCTGTGCCGCCCGGCTGGCAGGGTCCGGCGCGGCCTCTGGGTCGGGGATGAGCCCATCCACCCCGATCGCATGCTCGGGGCTGGTGCCCCAGGTCACGGTCGGCGCGGCGGCGGCGGCGTCGATCACCGCGTCACGATCGAACACGGCATCAGCGTCACTGGGCAGTTGGCGCCATGCTGTCACGGCCGTGTCGAAGGCGGTGCCCTTCGGCGCATAGCGGCGGCCGTCGAGATAGGCGTAGGTGCGGTCGTCCGGCGCGATCATGCCCATCTTGGCGCCCATCTCGATCGACAGATTGCACAGGGTCATCCGTTGCTCGACCGTCATGGCGCGCACTGCCGCACCGGCATACTCGATCGCGTAACCGGTGCCCGCCTTGGCGCCCAACTGGCCGATCGCGTGCAGGATCAGGTCCTTCGGCCCGATATGCGGGCTGCACACCCCTTCAAAACGCAGGCGCATGCGGCGCGGCTTGCGCTGCCGTAGGGTTTGGGTGGCCAAGGCATGCGTCAGCTCCGACGAGCCGACGCCGAACGCCAATGCCCCCAGCGCGCCGTTGGTGCAGGTATGGCTGTCGCCGCAGATCAGCGTCGTGCCCGGCAGGACGATGCCCAGCTCCGGCGCCATCACGTGCACGATCCCCTGCCCATCCTGCCCCAGGTCGAAGAAGGCGATGTTGTTGGCTTGGGAGCGGGATCGCAGCGCTTGGTGCAGCACGGCCCCTGGGGGGTAGCTGGCTGCCGTGCGGCCGGGCGCGCTGGATACGGCGTGGTCAGGCGTTGCGAAGGCGAGTTCGGGATTGCGTGCCGTCAGCCCCCGCTCCTCCAGCACTTCCAGTGCGCGTCCGCCGGACAGGTCGTGCAGCAAATGCCGGTCGATGTGCAGCAGCGCCCAGCCCTCGCCAAGATCTACTACGACATGCTGATCCCAGAGCTTGTCGAACATTGTCCGACCGGCCATTCCCGTAGCCCCCGCATCTTGCCACAAGCCTGCGCGTTCCTGCCCGCATTGCCAAGCCCGGCAGCTTGCCAGCGCAAAGCGGCACGATCACGTGATTGGCGGCCCGCGATGCCATCTTGCGCCCGCGCTGCGACGGGCATACCCCGAAACGGAATGATGAAGGGGACCGAGACATGGGAGCAGCCAAACAACTAAGGAACCTGCTGGCGCGGGACGGAATCGTCATTGCGCCGGGCGTCTATGACGGCATCACAGCGCGGTTGGCCGAGCAGGCCGGGTTCTCCTGCGTCTACATGACTGGCGCTGGTACCTCGCTCTCGCTCGGCTATCCCGATCTGGGGCTGCTGACCATGTCGGAGATGGTGGACAATGCGCGGGTGATCACGCGCACCGCCAGCGTTCCCGTCGTCGCGGACGCCGATACCGGCTACGGCAATGAGGTCAACGTCACCCGCACGGTGCAGGAATACGGGCGCGCGGGACTGGCCGGGATGCATATTGAGGATCAGGTTTCGCCTAAGCGCTGCGGCCATCTCGAGGGCAAGGAGCTGGTGGCGCAGGACGACTTCATTGCCAAGATCCGCGCCGCCGTCGCGGCCCGCACCGATCCCGACTTCCTGGTGATCGCCCGCACCGATGCGCGCGCGGTATCCGGGCTGGATGACGCCGTGCAGCGCGCCAACGCGGCCCTGGCCGCTGGCGCCGACATGGCGTTTGTGGAGGCGATCCCGAATCTGCAGGAACTGGCGGAGGTGCCCAAGCGCGTCAACGGGCCATGCCTGCTGAATGTGGTGCGCGCGGGCAAGACGCCCGAGGTGAACCTGCTGGACGCGCAGGCGATGGGATACCGGCTCGCGATCCTGCCGAGCTTGCTGCTGGGCGCGGTGATGGAGGCTTGCGACAGCGCGCTCGCCACGGTGAGGGCAACGAACCAGGCACCGTCCTCAGCCGGCGGGATGACCGTGCACGACCGTTTCCGCCGGTTCGGGTCTGACGAGTGGGATGCATTGCGTAGCCGTTTCCGCAGCCCGACGTCACAGAGGCCAGACATCGCCGCTTAACGTTAGGCGGGCAGCCGCCTCGCGATTGGGCCAGAACTGGCGCGGTTCAGATCCGGGTTACACGCGAAATGTGGAATTCCTTGGTTGGCGCGGCTCTGGCCACTTTCGGTGTAACCCATAAACCGCCCGTTTTGAACCACGCCACTGAAAGCATGAGGGTGCCATTATCCGTCCTACCAGCGCCGCTCAGCTTCATGTGTGACCCTGCTTTGAACCACGCCAAGGGCGCTTCGTCGGGCAGCATGGGGCAGATCTCTCGACCCACCCTGTTTCGGAGTTTCTTTCTCGGCGGCTTCGAGTGCTCGTCGCATCGCCGCATGGATGGTCGTCGGCTCGATCTGATCGCCGTGTCACGGCATGACCTCCTCGCACCCGAGGACTATCAGCAGCTCACGCGTCATGGGATCAGGGCCGCACGTGACGGGGTTCGCTGGCATCGGGTAGAGCGCGTTCCAGGCTGCTACGAATGGTCGCCCCTTCTCCCCCTGCTGCGGGCGGCCGAGGTCGCAGGCGTTCAGGTGGCGTGGGACCTTTGCCATTATGGCTGGCCCGACCACCTCGACGTCTTCTCAGCTGCCTTCGTGGAGCATTTCGCCCGCTATGCCGCCGCCTTCGCCCGCTTGCACCTCGAAGAGACCGGGCGGCCACCCCTGGTCTGCCCTATAAACGAGATCTCCTACCTGGCTTGGGCAGGAGGCGAGGTTGCGCGCATGAACCCCGGCACGCGCGGCCGCGGGGCCGAGCTTAAGCGCCAACTCGTGCTTGCGACATTGGCGGCCACCCTTGCGATGCGTGCGGCCGCACCGGGCACGCGCGTGCTGGCCATCGATCCCGTGATCCACGTCGTGCCGGGTCAGGGTAAGGGACCACGACAGGCTGCTACCCACACCCGCGCGCAGTTCGAGGCCTGGGACATGCTGGCCGGACGCAAAGCCCCTGAACTTGGGGGTGGCCCGGAGATGCTCGATGTGCTGGGGGCGAACTACTACTGGAACAATCAGTGGGTCTATAGTGGCCGCGTCCTGGCACTCGCCGATCCACGACGAAAGCCCCTCAGCGTGCTGCTCACCGCGCTGCATGCGCGCTACGGCCGTCCCTTGTTCTTGGCTGAGACAAGCATCGAGGGCGATAAGCGCGCGGATTGGCTGAACAGCGTCGCCGCGGAGGTGCAGGCCGCTGTCCGCGCCGGCGTTCCCATGGAAGGTATCTGCCTTTACCCTGTGCTGTCGCACCCTGGCTGGAGCAACGGCCGCATGTGTCCCAACGGCCTGTTCGAGATGCAGCCGCGGCACGGCTTGAGGTCGGTTTACGATCCCCTGGCCGCCGTGCTTCGCCAACAACAAGCCCTCTTTGAAGTCTTGTTCCAGAACGGAGAAGAGCCGTGCTTGTTGGTCAGCGGTGGGTGTCAACGCTGATCGTCGCAAGAGAACTTTGAAAATCCCTAGTCTTCCTGGGTCCGGCGCCCGCACTGATTCACAGCGCGCCACCAGCACACGACCTCGGAGGCGCGTGCCGAAGACCGGATGCGGCTTTGCTTTAGAACAATGGGACGGTGCCGTGCTGGCCGCCGAGAGGAGGATATGCGCGCTATCCCCGCCATCCTGGGCCTGTTCGTGCTCTTTTCGGCCACGCCCGCCGCCGCCGCGGGCTGCCCCGAGCACTTCGCGTCCGGCATCGCGCCGGCGTTGGCCAACCCGCGCCTTGAGACGCGCGCCCGAGAGTTATGCTTCCGCGGCTACGCCGTGCTGCACTCCGGACTGACGCGCACACCGCTGTGGTCGGCCGAGCGCCTCACAGCCGGGAGCGTTGAGGCGGCCCGGGACGTGCGGCGCACCAACCGGTTCCACCCGGAGGAGCGACTGCCGCCTGCCGAGCGATCCGAGTTGGCCGATTACGCGCGCTCCGGCTACGACCGTGGCCACATGGCGCCGTCCGGGGACATGCCGGATGAGGGGAGCCAAGCCGAGAGCTTCAGCCTGGCCAACATGATACCTCAAGCACACCAGTTGAACACGGGCCTTTGGTCGGCCATCGAGAGCGCTGTGTGCAATCTCGCCCGGCGCGGGAGCGAACTCTACGTCGTGACCGGTCCCGTGTTCGAGGGTGCCAACCTGCAAGCCCTGCGCGGCCGGGTGGTCGTGCCCACGTCGGTGTTCAAGGCGGTCTACGACCCAGGGCGCGGCACGACGGGCGCTTACCTAGCGCCGAACAGGGACGACGCGGGCTGGGAGGCGATGTCGATAGCGCGGTTGCGCGAGTTGACCGGCATCAACGTATTCCCGTCCTTGCCCGAAAGCGTGAAGACCGCGACACCTCAGCTTCCCAAGCCGCGCGCTCGCGGGCGTCGCGCCCGCCCCTGATCGCCCCGGAGACGCTCCATGTCCACCTTCGACCCTTACGCCGATGACGCGGCCTCGCTTGGCATCGGCGAACTCACCCTGGAGAACGGGCAAGACCGCGTCGCAGTCTACGGCAGCCTCGACCTGACCCGGGACAAGGTCGGATTGAAGCATGCCCGCGAGCTCAAGGCCGTGCTCGACGCAGTGGTGCGTCACCTCGAGGCGGTGCGCGACCTGCCCGACGCAGTGCCGGCCCCGGAGAAGCCGACGTCGGTCAAGAACCCGTTTTGCTAATCGTGGCGTTGTTGCATGTGTGGACGGCCCCTTGGGTGCACGGACCAGCGCAGGGCTGAGCTGGCGCTTCCCGGGCGCCGTCTAGGCAGCCTAGACGGAAACGGGCGTTGCGGTCCGGATCATCATTGTGACTTCAGCGATACGTGGCGGGATTTCTTCAGCGCTATTTGGCGCGATTGTCAGCAAGCTGGGTGTCCGCAAGGGGATCGCTCAACGGACAGCGCGATCCCTGCAGGACGATCCTTATGAAACCACGCGGAACGGTGTCTCATATCACTGGTACGATAACTCTATCATTGAGGGAAGGCTTACCGTTTCACATTTGGCCATGACGACCACCCTGATCGGCTACGCCCGCTGCTCCACCAACAAGCAGGACCTGGCCGCCCAGAAGGCCGCTCTCGAAAAGCTCGGCGTCGCTGCTGAACGCATCTACACCGATTACGAGTTGACCGGCACAAACCGGTCCCGGCCTGGCCTCAATCAGGCCCTCGCCGCCGTTCGCACAGGGGACACGCTCGTCGTGCCCAAGCTCGATCGGTTGGCTCGGTGTAGATCAGCGCGGACGCAGGACCCAGGAAAATTGTCGTTATTCAATATTTTGTTGCGCTGATCAGCGCCGAAACCCACCGCTGACCCACAAGCAGTTACCATGGACTTGACCGGGGTCAATATTCAACCCCGCTCGGAGGCATCCAGGCGGGCGCGAGGACTTGCTAGGATTGTTACGGTAGGCAGCGGACCAAATTCGGCCAGCAGCCTATCAGGCAGTCCTGGCTGCCGAGTGAGAGCGGGTCTGGTCGCCCTGCCCGGCCACGAGACCAGCAATGGAAATGTCTCGCCTAGCTCCTCCTAATGTAGCCCGCGGCTGCTGAGGGTCAGCCGGGATCAAGGGCTTACAGGCGTGTCTTGGCTTGGTTCGCCTTGAGCCGGGCTTTCTCGATCTGATCCGATGTAGGAAGCGGCATAGTCTGCATTTACCCCAAGTTCTCGAGAGCCTTTTTGCTCCCGGGCGAGGACGAAAACAAAGCCCAAAATGAAGATAGTTGCAACCAGAGCGATGCTGTTAGAAATTGCACATTGAGTGTAATACTGTTGCTGTCTGGACAGCATTCTTCTTTGTAGCTCGCTTAAATCCTCAATCATGTTGGCTCTTCCATTCCTCGGACCAGCCATCCTAGCCATACCTCCGAGCGTAGAAAGCCAGAACTTGTTAAGTTTTCTGATCCTGGGATAGGTTCGGAATTGGAGCTTATGCTGAGCTCGGCATAAACACGTGTCCCGAACCTACTCCAGCAGCGCCGGACGGTCATTATCGTGCGCAGTGGGACTATTTATGAGGCTTCCGGGTGCAGCCTGACAGAGTATATGTTGCGGCTCCAGTTCACGCCGCCAAGAAAGCGTCATTCCGCGAGAAAGGCGCCAATGCGACCGAAGGTGCGAGCCAGTCTGTCTCGCGCACGACTAGGCCTTTCAGCATATCGAGCACGTCATCGCCGACGCTGGACTGGCCGGAGAAGGCGCCTGCAAGTGTGACCTTGGCGAGCGGGCTACTTGCCGCGTCTGCGCCGGCGAACGCCATCGACCAATCCGGGAAGTCGCGCTTGGTGATCGGCCCGCTCTGCAACACGACGACCTCGCAGTGGCGCGCGTCACACTGGATGCGCTCAAACGCAGCCTCGACCGCGTCCTGAGGCCCTTCGAGCACCTGGGCGAAGCAGCCCTCGCTGAACAGCAGCCCGCCCGTCACCCCGTCGCGGGCGTTGTTCACGCGCGACATGGCCAGGATCTGGCGGACGTCGGCAGCGACCGCCTCAGTGGCACCTGGGATGACGTTTCGGCTGCAGTAGAGCACGCGGTAAAGCTGGGTCATGATCGGCGAGGTCCTTTCAGGTAAGTGCGGTAGTGGAAGTCGAGTGGCGGCCGGCGAAGTCGGCGATCAACCTGGCGACTTCCCCGACCGGGACTGGCTGGCTGAACAGGTAGCCCTGCACCGAAGTACAGCCTTCGGTGCGGATGCGAGCGAGCTGGTCGGCGGTCTCAACCCCTTCTGCGATCGTGGACATGCCCAGGCTGACGCCCAGCGCGGTGATGGCGCGAATGATCGCGTTCTGGCCGGCGATATCGCCGTGATCCCTCACGAAGGACCGGTCGATCTTGATCTTGTCGAACGGAAAGCTGTGCAGCTGGCTCAGCGAGGAGTAGCCGGTGCCGAAATCGTCCATCGCCACTCGCACATCCATGGCGCGCAGATCATGCAATGCTGTGAGCACCGCCTGCTCGTTCCGTAGCAGCACGCTTTCGGTGATCTCGATCTCCAGCCGGCGTCCCGGCAGGCCAGCGGCCGCAAGCGATTGGGCGACGACCGCAATCAGCCTGGTCGTGTCCCCGAACTGGTGCGGTGAGACGTTGACCGCGACAGAAACGTTGCTTGGCCACCGTGCTGCCTCCTGGCATGCCTCGCGCAGCACCCATTCGCCGAGTGGGACGATCAGGCCGATCTCTTCCGCGAGTGGGATGAAGTCGGCCGGCGAGACCAAGCCCCGCTCGGGATGCCGCCAGCGCAGAAGCGCCTCGAAGCCGACGATCGCGTCCAGGTCGAGGTCGATCTGCGGCTGGTAGTGCAGCTCGAACTCGCGCAACGCAAGCGCCTTGCGGAGGTCGATCTCAAGCGTCCGGCGCGCGAGGGCGCGAGCATCCATCGCCGGTTCGAAGAACCTGTGCGTGCTCCGCCCCGCTTGCTTGGCCGCGTAAAGGGCTAAGTCGGCGCTCCGAAGCAGCTGGTCGTGCTCGCGCCCGTCGGACGGTGAAACGGCTACACCCACGCTTGCACCGATGTTCACCAGATGCCCGTCGATCAAGTAGGGGCGGCCAAGCACGTCGACGATCCGAGTTGCCAGCTGGGTCAGACCCACCGTGTCCGCTGCCGGAGAGACCAGCAAGGCGAACTCATCCCCGCCGAGACGGGCGACTATATCCTGCTGGCGCAGCATCGAGCGCAGCCGCTTGGACACCAGGCGCAGAAGTCCATCACCGATAGGGTGGCCCAGGGTGTCGTTCACTGCCTTGAACCGGTCGAGATCGACTAGCAGAACGGCATGGTCGATCCTGTCCTGTCCGTTCTCGCTCTGCTCGCCAGGCGCTGGGGCGACGTCGGCCAGTGCCGCAGCGGCTCGCCTGTTGAACAGCTCCCGGTTGGGCAAGCCGGTCAACGGATCGAGCATCGCGAGCTCAATGGCGCTCGCCTCGGCCACACGGCGTTCAGTGATCTCCTCGAACGACGCCATCCATGTGCCATCGTCCAGCGGGCTGACCTGGAAGCCGAAGAAACGGGAAACCTCCCCTGGTGAGACCACCAAGGTGCTCCTGTGCTCGCCGGACTTGTTGACGGCATCGAGGCAAGCCTCGTGGGCTGACTGCACCACAGCGGTGCTCAGCACTGTGCTCCCTTCGAGCATGTCGAGGAGCGACACCGCGCGCTCGACGACCAGCGGCTGGATTTCCAGCGTGGCCGCAAGCCTGGCGTTGGTGAACAGGACGTCGAGCTTCCTGTTGAATGTCAGTAGGCCACATGGCATGCCGTCGAGAAGCGCGCGCAGATGCGCCGCCGTCTCCAGGTTCCGGCCTAAGTCTCGGCAACTCAACTCGGTCAAGCTGGCAGGCAAGGGAGAAGGATGCACGTCGAGGCTCCAGCGCTGGTGAGCGCCGGATCATCACCGGAGCTTCGTCAGCAGAATGCCAGAGGCTTGAAGAGGGGTGGGGTCAGAAAGCTTCTGGTTTGGTCAACCGAGACCTTCTGCCCGTGCGGAGCTGCCTCTAACCGGTATAGGCTGGCGCTCCGGCAAAAGCGCCTGCTTGCATGCGACGCGCGTCCACTCCGACAAGAAGCAGGGCGTCACGTCGCAGGTCCACTGACTGCGGACCGCCGGCGGAAGACACGCGAATGTAGCCGACGAGCACGTGCAGAAAACCCTCAATCCGGGGTTGCCGCACAGCAGGGCATTCCGACAGGGTTCATCACACTGCTTTGGCGAGCTTTGAAGGGCCGAGCAGGACAGCGGCTTGGGGTTTCAGCGAGCAAATGATGCTGTTGAAGAAGGTGCTGCGTTTGCAGCGGTGCGGGCGGGCATAGCTCGCTGGCTTCTGTAGCGCAATGGAGGCAGCGATGATGGGCAAGCGAGTGATGGCGGAGCTGCCATTCTACACGTTCCGGCTTGAGGACCATGTGCCGGCTGACCACCCGCTCCTGGCTGTGGACACCCTGCTCGACACGGCGTTCATCCAGCGCGTCAAATGTTTCCCGACAGGTCTTGTAATCGGCCGCTATTAGGAAAGAATTCTACACTCCCTGGGAACAAGTGCAACGTGACCCCGCTCGCGCTTCCGTGTTGTAAACCAGCGCAGGTGTGGGACCCTGGGGAACTCTGGCATTTTGAATGCAATGTGGTGCTGATCAGCGCCGAAACCCGCTGCTGACCCACAGCCGCAGGGCTGAAACCCGGCAGGCGGTCGCCTCGGAGCCTGTTGCGAGATTGCCGGCGTATGGGTGATGGACGGGTGGGAGAAGTGCGGAATGAGGCGTGAGGCCGCTCTATGCGGCTCTCTGCATCCTTTTCGCGGCTCGTTCTCTGGCCTTTTCCGTGCGGCGGACAGAGTCGCGGTGTAGCTTGCGCAGGTTGTGCACGGCGGCGTCGAGCAGCCACTCGCCGCGGCAGCGGTCGAGCCCGCGCATGCTGAACCGACGAGCGCCCTGGCGGTCCTTCATCTGGCCGAACACCGGCTCGACCGAGGCGCCGCGCTGGCGATAGCGGGTGCGTCCCCGTTTGGTGCGCAGCTTGCGCTGCATGCGCTCGCGCGACTTCATGGTCTTGGGCTTGCGTCCACGCGGCGGCGGCGCATCGCGCAGAGCGGCACGCTGTGCGTGGTCCTTCTGGGTCGCGATGAACAGCTCGCATCCGTCCGTCTCGGTCGCCGCATTGGCGTCTGACCAGTAGCCCGCGTCGGCCACCGCCGCGCCAAGCTCGGCATCTCTGCCCATCACCGAAGCAACGTTGGCCTGCGCCT
>JAABUQ010012396.1_pt1 | contig 10604 bp, 15 predicted proteins | sample 5560001 | NCBI WGS metagenome assembly JAABUQ01 (sample SAMN10711888, study PRJNA513371) | rock metagenome | isolation source: Antarctica rocks | place: Antarctica: Victoria Land, Finger Mt nord | collected 2015-12-18 | reverse complement strand
CCTCGGGAGACCCCATCCACGGCCAAGCCGGTCGCGATCACCAGACCATCCGCCCCCGCGTGGGACACCAGGCCAGATTTTCTGCCGCTTGCGCCTCCGGTCGGGCTTCGCCCTTCCTGCGCCGCAAGCGGCAGAACGCTTTCTCACCCTGGCAGAACGCTTTCTCACCCTGATTGTCGGGCGTTCTCACCTCGATTGTCGCGCCGCAATCGCCGGCAACATGATGATCATGCTGGCCATCGAGGCCATGGGCGAGGCGACGGCCTTGACCGAAAGCTACGGCCTGAAGGCGGCGGACTTCCTGGAGGTCCTCACCAGCACGCTGTTCGCAAGCCCCAGCTACAAGCGATACGGCGGCAACATCGCGGCCGGTCGCCACGAGCCAGGGTTCAAGCTGGCCCTGGGCCTCAAGGACGTGAACCTGGCGCTTGAGGCGGCCCGCGCGAGGAACGCCGTCCTGCCCGCGGCGGACATCGTGCGCGAGAACATGGCCCGTGCCGTTGACCAAGGGTTGGGGAGACAAAGACTGGTCGGCCCTGGCCAAGGTGACGCGCCGCCGGGCTGGCTTGGACGAGGGAGTGGCCTAGCCCATGCTCCACGAGCATCGCGCCCTGGCTGTGACGACGTTCGCCCAACATGCAGAGGAGAGATAAGATGACCCTTCCGGTCAACTCGCGGTTCAGCCTCAGCGGCCGTCGCATCTTGATCACTGGAGCTGCAGGCGGCATTGGAAGCGCCACGGCCCGGCTCTGCGCCGAGCATGGCGCGGCCGTGGTCCTCGCCGATGTGTTGCCGCCTGAGGCCATTGCTGAGCGTGTCGGCGGCATGGCAGCCGAATGCCATACCCTTGATATCAGCGACCGTGACGCCGTGTTCCACTTCGCCGCGGCGATCTGCCCCTTGGATGACTGGATGGCCGACGACTGGGACGACGCCCTGGAGCGCGTGCTGGCGATCAACGTGCGTGGGCCGCTCAACCTGACGCGGGCGTTCTTCCCAGGCATGGCTGCGCGAGGGGAGGGGCGGATCGTCCTGTCCGGTTCCGTCGCGGGCTGGATGGGCGGCGTGTTGTCCGGACCGCATTACGCCTTCACCAAGGGCGGCATCCACGCCTTCACGCGCTGGCTTGCCCGGCGCGGCGCCCCGGATAACGTGCTGGTCAATGCCATCGCGCCTGGCGCCGTCGCCACCGGCATGACGATCGGCACGGAGTATGAGAACGCGCCTCAGCCGCTTGGCCACATGGCGGCGCCGGAAGAGGTAGCGGCAGCGGCGCTGTTCCTGTCCAGCCCGGCGGCGAGCTTCATGACCGGCGCCGTGATGGATGTGAACGGCGGGGCGTTTTTCCATTGAACACCGTATCAAAACCGGTGCCCGACGGCCTCAAGTCGCATCCGAACCGGGGCACGTAATTTCGATATTGATGATAGCGATACCAAGGAGCTGACATGATCACTGTGTTCGTCGCCTATGCAGGCGACGCCGGCACGCGCTTCGACCGCGACTACTATGTCCGCACCCACTCGCCGCGGGTGACGGAGGCCTGGGGCCGCACGTCCTGGACAGCGCCGCGGCCTTCTTCCCGTCCAGTGACGGCGCGGGCACGATCGCGGTCTGCATCTGCGAGTTCCGGGACGAAGCGGCGCTCAGCGCCGCATTCGATTCGCCGCTTACCGGGCGCGTGATGGCCGGCGTCAAGCAGTTCACCGACGTCGAGCTGGCGCGCACCCGCGCCGTGCCGTTCTAGGTGTATGGTCCCAGAGTGAGGTGTGACAGGTTGATCCCGAACCGTTCTGGTTCTTTGGTCCAGATTTGGTGGATGAACTCGTAGGGCGTGAGGCCGCGGAGGGTTTTGAGCCTATGGGCATGGTTGTAGGCATCTATGCGGTCTTCCTAAGAAACGAGCGTGTGCGGGCCGCCCGCCTGTGGCGGTAGAAACGGTGGGCGGTATGGTTGGGCTGAGGGGAGCGGCCGTGAACTGTTTGGTGGACTTGACCCCGTAAAAAACGTGGCCCATGGACTGTTGCGGACTTGCGAACGGTGACGCCCTCGGGCGATCCTGGTTAGGAAATTGATCAACCTCCGCAGCCCAGCCCCTCTGCGTTGTTCTCATGCAGGAGGCCCATCCCATGCCCCAAGCGCAGCAATCCCGCAGACGGGAAGACTTGTCGCCGATCCATCCCGCTGCGGCGGCCATCGACATCGGCGCCACCATGCACGTGGCCGCTGTTGGTCCGGACCGCGACCAGGGGCCGGTGCGGACGTTCCAGACCTTCACCGAGGACCTGCACCGCCTGGCGGACTGGTTCGCCCAGTGCGGGATCAAATCGGTCGTGATGGAAAGCGCCGGGGTCTACTGGATTTCGGCTTACGAGATCCTGGAGCAGCGCGGGTTCGAGGTCATGCTGGTCAACGCCCGGGACGCCAAACATGTGCCGGGTCGCAAGACCGACGTCAGCGACGCGCAGCGGCTGCAGCGCCTGCACGAATACGGCCTGTTGCGCCCAAGCTTCCGCCCGCAGGCCGAGATGGCCGGGCTGCGCGGCCTGCCTGCGGCAGCGCGAGCGGCTGCTGGACTATGCGGCGGCCCACATCCAGCACATGCAGAAGGCGCTGACCCAGATGAACCTGCAGCTCCACCATGTCGTGTCCGACATCACCGGCGCGACCGGGATGCGCATCATCCGGGCCATCGTGGCCGGCGAGCGCGACCCGGCCATCCTGGCCGCCTCACGCGACGTGCGGTGCCACGCCTCGGTCGAGACGGTGCGCCAGGCGCTGGTCGGCAACGGCCGGGAGGAGCACGTCTTCGCTTTGACCCAAGCGCTCGGGCTGCATGACGTTTACCAGGCCAAGGTGGCAGCCTGTGACGAGCAGATCGAGGCGGTTCTGCAGCGGCTGAAGAGCAGCGCCGCTCCGCCAGCGCAGACCCTGCCCGCCGCCCGACAGAAGAGCCGGCAGCCCAATGGCCTGGCCTTTGACGTGGGCAAGGCACTGCACGCGATCGTTGGCGTGGACCTCACCCAGATCCACGGCCTCGGACCCTACCTCGCCCTCAAGCTGGTCGGCGAGTGCGGAACCGATCTGTCCGCGTGGCCGAGCGCCAAGCACTTCACGTCATGGCTGGGGCTCGCCCCGCCAACAAGATCTCCGGAGGCAAGGTCTTGTCGTCGAAAACCCGGCGCACCGGCAACCGGGCGGCGTCGCTGCTGCGGCTTGCCGCCGTGACGGTCGGACGCACCGACACGGCCCTGGGCACCTTCCATCGCCGCCTGTCTACGCGCGCTGGAAAGTCGAAGGCGATCACGGCCACGGCACGCAAGATCGCCGTGCTATTCTACAACACGCTCCGTCATGGCATGTCCTACGCCGACCCTGGCGCATCCTACTATGAGGAGCGCTACCGGCAGCGCGTCCTCAGCAATCTGAAACGCCGGGCAAAGTCGATGGGCTTGACCTTGCATCCGGCAGCGGAAGGCCCGGCCCAGGGGGTGTTTCTTAGGAACACTCATGCCGGCGCGGGAGTCTTGTGCAGGACGTACCCGAGTGACTTGGCCCGCCGCTCGATGGTGGTGAGAACGCGTCGGCGGTAACGCTCCTCGTAGTGCGAGGCCCCTGGGTCGCTGTATTCCATGCCGTGGCGCAGGGTATTGTAGAACAGGACGGCGATCTTGCGGGCCGCCGCGGTGACCGCCTTGGCCTTGCCGACGCGCGCCGAAAGGCGCCGGTAGAAGGCCCCAGCGCGGTCTCGGAGCGCCCGACGGCGACCGCGGCAAGCCGCAGCAGCGCCGCGGCCCGGCTGCCGGAGCGTCAGGTCCGCGAAGACAACACCTTACCGCCGGAGGTCTTGTTGCTCGGCGAAAGGCACAGCCAGGAGGTGAAGTGCTTGGCATTCGGCCAAGCCGAGAGGTTGGTCCCGCACTCTCCAACCAACTTGAGCGCCAGGTAAGGCCCGAGCCCGTGAATCCGGCATAGGTTGAGCTCGACTTTCCGCGTTTCAGGCTGCGTAGCAGAGGGTGTCCGTGAGCTGTTGCAGCAGGGCGATGGAGATTTCGACGGTCTCCGTGCCCTGTTGGGACATAGATAAACCCGGCGGGCGCCACAGAGCGCGACGGACCGCGGCGATGGCGTCGCTGAAAGTTGGCTCGCGCTTGTCATACCATGCGGCGGTTCGGGGATGGACGGCACCGGTCGGGGCGCGGGCCAGTTCATCAGCCCAAACCGCGACCAAGGAGAACAGCCCGAGCAGCGCCGGGGTCGTGCTTCCGCCACGGTGACCCGCGACCAGACGGTGCCCGGGTCGGCCAGCACCGTCTTGAACCCCGGCAAGTGCTTTCCCTTCAGCCGTGGGCGGCCCATCTGCCCCGGCCGGCGTGGCGGAGCCGGCGCGAACAGGCTGGCGTCGATCCGCAGCCGGGTGACCAGGCAGGCGTGGCGACGCAGCGCCGCGATCAGGCCGACGCCGGAAAAGCCGGCGTCGGCCACCATGACGAGGCGGCGGTCCGGCAGCCAGCGCCTCGCCTGTAGGACGGCCTAGCGCGCCCAGTCGACCACCGTCTTGTGCCGCCGGTCCAAGGGATCGGGACCATGACCATGAGCGACAGCCAGCGCAGGCCGCTGGCCCGGACGAAATGGTCGCGCGAAGAGCGCACCGGGTCGTGGTAAAGCCCGCGCGCCTTGATCTCGAGGCCCCAGCGGTGCTCGATCGTGTCGTCGACGCCGAGCACCACCTCGCCCGAGGGAAAGAAAGCGCCGAGCATCCGAACCAGGAGTGCGCACGCCACGGTGCGGCCGTCCCAACGCGCCCGGTTCAGCACCTCGTGGTAGCGCGCGAAGCCCGGGCTCGAAGCCAGGCCCATGACCCGCAGCGCCTGGCTTACCGTCCGCTTGCCCGGCGCGAGCACGGGCGGCGTCAGGCTCGGATGCCCGGCGGTGACGCCGGAACGGGTGCGATGGGTCGGCATCGCATGCCAACGCGGCTCCAGCGCGCGCCTGCGGCGCGAAATCGCCAGCGGACGTACACGCAGGCCCTCACAATGCGGAAAGTCGAGTTGGGGATACGTCCGGAAATCACTCACAAGCCCACTCACGACCCGCACTGGGATTGTGGGCTGGCCGAAATGCCTTCCGCATGCCTCGGTGGCCCTCATGCCGGCAGTCACAAGCCCAGTCATCAGCAACAGGCGACGATCATTTCGTACTGCGCTGAAACGATGACGGATAAGACGAGGTGAACGGCCTACATGGTGCGGACGAGCAAAGTGCGGCAGGGAACGACGACCCGGCGTACGCCAGCCAGGTGGCGCTCTGCTGCCGAATACCGCAGTCACCGCCTCAGCAATGATCTTTGCCGAGGCGCCAGCCGTTGCTTGTGATGAGTGAGCGCCATGCTGCGTAGCGGGCGCCAGTGACTTTCCACATGCGGCCGTTCCGCGCATCATCAAGCGCCAGCTGCTCGGGCACTCGGGACATGCCATGGTGTTGCTGTATGGGAGGATGCCGCTATAACCCGCTTGCAAGGCACGATCGACGTCGCCCGACGCCCACCCATGGCCCCTTGGTGGGATTGGCGGCTGAGGATTGGGTCCGCACGGCCGCGGCATGGCACCTGTGTATGGTCCTGCATATTCAAAATCAATCTTATGGGCGCGTCATGGCCCCCTTATCCTTTCCGATAAGACCCTGCATCCCAATTTCCGTAGATTGATCCAGGCCAGCGAACAAATTTTTGGAAGTGGCCATGGCGCATACCGAACGGGTCGCAATCGTGACCGGAGGGTCGCGCGGGATCGGGCGATCAATTGCGTCGAGGCTGGCTGAGGGCGGCTTCGCCGTGATCGTCAACTACGCCGACTCGACGGCGGATGCGGAAGACGTTGTCCGCGCGATCCACGCTGCCGGCGGTCGTGTGCAGGCCGCCCAAGTGGACGTATCCTCCGCCAGCGACGTCCGCCGGCTGTTCGACGAGGCGGTGCAAGCCTTCGGCAGCGTCGATATCCCCGTGAACAACGCCGGGCCGGCGTGATGACGCCGGGTCCGCTGGCCGAGGCCAGCGACGAGCAGTTCAAGCGGCATTTCGCGGTCAACGTGCGCGGCACCTTCAACGGGCCGCGCGAGGCCGCGAGGCGCCCCCGCGACAACGGCCGGATCGTCAACTTCTCCAGCACCACTCTGGCCCTCAATGCACCTGGCTACGGCATCTCAAATGGCACGAAGGGTGCCGTGGAGGGCTTCATGCGCGTTCTCGCCAGGGAGCTGGGCGCGCGCGGCATCACGGTCAACGCCGTGGCTCCGGGGGCGGTCGAGACGGAGCTGTTCCTGAACGGGAAGAGCGAGGTCGAGGTCAAGCGCGTGGCCGGCATGGCTCCGCTCGGCCGCATCGGCGATCCGCGGGAGATTGCGGACGTGGTGGCGTTCCTCGTCTCGCCGGAAGCCGGCTGGGTGAACGGGCAGGTGGTCCGCGTCAACGGCGGCATCGGCTGATGACGGAAGGAACAACCATGGCGGACATCGCACTGAGTGAGGATGACCTTGTAGCAATCGACATGGTCTTGCCGGCAGGGGCGGCGATCGGCGAGCGATACGCGCCTGAGGGGGTGCGGGCGCTCAACGTCTGACACGCCTCGCTCGACCACGTTGATCCTGCACGGCGCGAGATCGTCCGGAACCCGTTTCCAGCCCAGCGGCCAATGTCTTGCTTGGATTGATCGAGGAGGTGAAAGGCAAGGAGGCGATGCAGTTCCGGAACCAGCGCTGCGCCGGATGTACGTCGTTGCGCTTATGCCAGAACATGACGAACGGCACCGGCTCAAGGTCGAGTGGCGGTGTCAGCACGCACAGTTCGTCCGCATGGCCCGACGCGGCGACCACCCCGCCCATCACCGTCGAGATCATGTCGGACCGCGCGACCAGCATTGGCGCCGCATACATCTGGGGGAGCGTGAGGGCGAGGCGCCGCTTCAGGCCCTGCCTGGCCAAGGCCGCGTCGACATGCCCGAAACGCTCGTTCTCGAGGGACACCAGCAGGTGGGAGAAGCTCAGGAAAGTTTTGAGGTCCAAAGGCGCGCCCGCCGCCGCATGGCCGCGCCTCACGATGCAGACAAACCGCTCTTCAAAGAGAGGGTGGGTCAGGATTCGTCCTGTCGCGGCCGTTGGAGGTACCCCGATCGCCAGGTCAACCTCGCCCGCGTCCAGCATCGTGACTGCGTCATCGCGGGCGGTAAAGCTGCGGACGCGCAACGTGATTCCTGGTGCAACTGTTCGCAGGGTTTCGACCAGGCGTGGCAGGAACACGAAGGTCGGATGCTCCGAGAAGCCGAGGTTGAGGGTCACAGCGGACGACAAGGGATCGAATGCCTGCGTGAACTCAAGCGTGCGCTGGATGTCGGCGAGTGCACGCCCGAGCGGTTCGGCGAGGTCCAGGGCGCGCGGCGTCGGTTGCAAGCCCGCGGGACCGCGCACGAACAGCTCGTCGCGCAACAACGACCGCAGGCGTGACAGGGCCGCGCTCATCGCGGGCTGCGTTCGGCCATAAGCGCGTCGAACGCAACCAGAAGGTTCAGGTCGATGCCGTGCGAATCCATGAGGTGGATGCTCGCACATATCATCAATCGATTCCAAAGGTACGGAGTAGGCATCCATAGCTGCCGATTAATCCTTGTTCCGATACCGAGGGTCGGTTGGTTGCCAGCGCCAGCTCTAAGTTCCGAACCATCAGGCTGCTTTGGTTCCACCGGCGAATGGAGAGAATGGCATGGGTGACAAAACACAAGGACCGAGCCGCAGGGGCCTTCTAGGGGGCGCATCACTCATTGCCGCGATCCCGATCGCGGCCCGGGCAGCGGCCTCACCGGCTCCGCAAGCAGCAGCGGCGTCACCGAACGTGACGGGCCGATCCGACATGACTCTCAACGTGAACGGCCGGGACTACCGGCTGACCATCGATACGCGGACGTCGCTGCTCGACGCGCTGCGCGAGCACATGCACCTCACCGGCTCCAAGAAGGGCTGTGACCAGGGACAATGCGGCGCCTGCACCGTCCACGTCGATGGCGAGCGGGTGCTGTCATGCCTCACGCTGGCGGTAGCGGCGCAGGGCAAGCAGATCGGGACGATTGAAGGGCTGGCGGGAGCGGACGGCCATCTGCATCCCATGCAGCAGGCGTTCATTGACCATGACGGGTTCCAGTGCGGCTACTGCACGCCCGGCCAGATCATGTCCGCCGTCGCCTGCGTGCGCGAGGGCCATGCGGACACCGACGCGGACATCCGGGAATACATGAGCGGCAATCTGTGCCGGTGCGCCGCCTATCCGAAGATCGCCGAGGCGATCAAGCAGGCCCGCGGCCAGATGGAGCGTGCCTGATGCGCCCGATCACCTATGACCGAGCCGGCGACCTGGCGCAGGCGTGGCGCCTCGGCTCGCAAAGCGGGCAGGGCCAGACGGATGCGCCGGTGCAGTTCCTGGCGGGCGGCACGTCGCTGGTCGATCTCATGAAGCTGGACGTCCTCACGCCGGAACGGGTGGTGGACATCACGCCGCTCCGCATCGCCCATGGCGCCATCGACGCGAGACCGGAAGGCTTGCGCCTCGGGGCGTTCGCCAAGATGTCCGCCGTGGCGCGGCATCCCGTTGTTCTGGCGAACTATCCCGCCATCGCCGAAAGCCTTCAGTTGGCCGCCAGCGCCCAGTTGCGCAACATGGCCACCCTCGGCGGCAACGTGCTGCAGCGGACCCGATGCTCCTACTACCGCGACGCCAGTTGGACCGCCTGCAACAAGCGTAACCCCGGCTCCGGCTGCGCGGCGATTGTGGGAGTGAACCGCAACCACGCCGTGCTCGGCGTCGATCAGAGCTGCATCTCGCAATCGCCGGGGGATTTCGGCGTCGTGCTTGCTGCCCTGGATGCGCAGGTCGAACTGAGCGGACCGCAAGGGCCGCGCCGCATCCCCTTCTCAACCCTGCATACATCGCCGGAGGGCCGGCCGCATATCGAAACCACCCTCAAGCCCGGCGAGGTCATCACCGCATCCAACGTGCCGGCCGGAGCATGGACGGGCCGCTCCGCGTATGTGGAGGTCCGCGACCGGGCATCATACGAGTTCGCCATCGCATCGGCAGCAGTCGCGCTCACGATGGAGGGCGACCGGGTGCGCGAGGCGCGCGTCGGGCTGGGCGGCATGGCATACCGGCCTTGGCGTTCGCATGCGGCCGAAGCGGTCCTGACCGGCAAGCCCCTGACCGAAGCGAACGCCGAAGCCGCGGCAGCCGCCGCGCTCAGCGACGCCGTCACCCACGGCAACAACGACTACAAGCCGGAGCTTGGGCGGCGGACGCTCGTCCGTGCCCTGATGCAAGCCAAGGCGATGCCGATCAAGACGGCGGAGAACTAGGATGGCCAGCGAAGCAAGCGAACTGTTCGGCAGGCCCACGCCGCGCATCGACGGTGCCGCAAAGGTGACGGGTGCCGCGCGCTACGCATCGGACGAGCCGCTGGCCAATCCGGCCTTCCTACCTGGTGACCAGCGCGATCGCCCGGGGCCGGGTGGGGGCGCTCGGACTCGACCGCGCCAAGGCTGTGCCCGGCGTGCTCGACATCCTCACCAACGGGAACGTCGGGGGCCAGGCCAAGCCGCCGCCCGGCGGTGACGGCGGCCCGACCACCACGACATTGGAGACCGACCGCATCTGGCACGACGGACAGATCATCGCCGTGGTCGTGGCCGACACCTACGAGGCCGCGCGCGAGGCCGCGAACAAGGTCGAGGTCCAGTATGTGCAGGAGCCGGCCAGCGCGACGTTCAACTCGCCCGGCGTCGATGTCCAGCCGCACAAGCCGCGCGGTCCGGAGCCCGATAAGGGCGATGCCGCGGCAGCCTTCGCCGTGGCGCCCGTGACCGTCGAGGGCCGGTACCAGACCCCGGCGCAACACCACAATCCCATCGAGCTGTTCACCACGACATGCGTGTGGGACGGCCCGAACCTGACCATCTATGAACCCTCGCAGTTCATGTGGGGGCTGAAGGCGTCGGTCGCCGAGCAGCTCGGTCTCGACCCGGCGAATGTCCGCACCGTCTCGCGCTGCGTCGGCGGCGGGTTCGGCTCCAAGGGGGGCGTGACCTCGCGCACGGCCTGGATCGCCATCGCGGCACGGCGGCTCGGCCGGCCGGTGAAGCTGGTGCCGACGCGCGACCAGGGCTTCACCATCGCGATCTACCGGGCGGAGACGCGCCAGCAGGTGAAGCTCGGCGCCACACGGGACGGCAAGCTGACCGCATTCTCCCACGAAGGCTGGGAGGTCACGTCCCGTCCGTCCGGCTACAACGTGTCAGGAGGCGAGGCGACGGCGCGGATATATGCCTGCCCGAACATCGCCACGGCCGTGCACGTGGTCCACGCCGACTGCAACACGCCGGGCTTCATGCGGGCGCCGGCGGAGATGCCCTACATGTTCGCGCTTGAAAGCGCGATGGACGAGGGGAGTGTCAAAAATCTGGGGCAGTTTGCTTGCCTGTCCTGGGCTGACAGTCCTGGCTGATGCCTGACCATGAGGGCGGCAGGCGTGATGCAGTGGACGGTGCGGCTGGAAGCGAGGACCAGCGCG
>JAABUQ010012394.1_pt1 | contig 10605 bp, 14 predicted proteins | sample 5560001 | NCBI WGS metagenome assembly JAABUQ01 (sample SAMN10711888, study PRJNA513371) | rock metagenome | isolation source: Antarctica rocks | place: Antarctica: Victoria Land, Finger Mt nord | collected 2015-12-18 | reverse complement strand
GCGTTCAGGAGATCACGCTCGGCCCCGCCGACGGCGCGCGCGCCGCTTGGCTGCACGCGCACGGCGAAGTCCTCGAGCGCGAGGACGCCGACGATGGCGAAGCGCGGATGACGGTCCGACTAAGCGCCATAGCCCGCGCAAGATTCGACGCGCTCGGCCGTGACTAGGCGATCTTACTCTCTGCGCTTAGTGGTAGAGGTGGCGTGAAGCGATGGAGGGGTGCCGGGGTCGATGCGCCCGCTTACAACATCGCGCTAGGCTCGCCCTTTGACCGGCAAACGTGGGCCATCTCTCATGCCAAGCGCGGGGAGGAAGGGGCTCAGCGTTCCCCTGCTTTCACCCGCGCCCAAAGCTTCTCCTTCGCCTCCATCGACCGACCCGCGAATGCTCCGCCCGCCTCGGCTTCCATCGCCCTAAACCGTCGCTCGAACTTCGCGTTAGCAGCGCGCAAAGCTACCTCCGCGTCGATCTTCATGTGTCGCGCGAAGTTTACGACCGCGAACAGCAGGTCACCGATCTCTTCCTCGCGTTCGGCCGCCGTAGTCGCCTCGGCGACTTCGTTCAGCTCCTCGAGCACCTTCGCCCGGGCACCCGCCGCGTCATCCCAGTCGAACCCCACACGCGCTGCGCGCTTGCCCAGCTTCTCGGCGCGCATCAGTGCGGGCAGGGCGAGCGCCACGCCGTCCAATGCCGAGCCGCCCGCGCGCTCGGTTGCCTTGATCGCCTCCCAAGCGTCCACCACCTCGTCCGTCGAGCGCGCGCCTTCACTAGAACCATTCGGGCCGAAAATATGCGGATGCCGGCGCGCCATCTTGGCCGAGATCGCGTCGGCTACGTCGGCCAACGCGAACTCACCCGCTTCCTCGGCGATGCGCGAATGGAACACGACCTGAAGGAGGAGATCGCCAAGTTCGTCCTTCAACGCCGCCATGTCGTTATCGGAAACCGCCTGCGCCACCTCGTAGGCTTCCTCGATCGTATAAGGCGCAATCGTGGCAAACGTCTGCGCGCGGTCCCAGGCGCAGCCATTCACCGGATCGCGCAGCCGCGCCATGATCCCAACCAACCGGGCGAGCGCAGGCAAAGGAGAGGGGTCGGCCATTCACGCCGTCTAAACGGCGGCACCCATGTGCGCCACAACACATCTGAGATACCGATAATATATATTATGTAAAATGTATGATCAACTTCACTGTGGTTTCGGGCTTGCACTGGCCCGTCGCTTGGCCCGACACGATCTTCCATAGCAACAACCGTGAGCACCCATGCCCAACGTCACCGTGATTGGCGCCCAATGGGGCGACGAAGGTAAAGGCAAAATTGTCGATTGGCTCGCCGGGCGTGCCGACATCGTCGTGCGCTTCCAGGGCGGCCACAACGCCGGGCACACGCTGGTGGTCGGCAACCAGGTCTATAAACTATCGCTGCTGCCGAGCGGTATCGTGCGCGGCGCGCTGTCGATCATCGGCAATGGCGTCGTGCTCGATCCATGGGCGTTGCGCGACGAGATCGAGCGGTTGCGCGGCCAAGGCGTAACCGTCACCCCCGAGCAGCTCCAGGTCTCGGACCTTTGCCCGCTCATCCTGCCGTTGCACGGCGAACTCGATGGCTTGCGCGAGGACGCGTCCGGCGCTGGCAAGATCGGCACCACCCGGCGCGGCATCGGCCCCGCCTACGAGGACAAGGCGGGCCGACGCGCGCTTCGTGTCTGCGACCTCGCACAACTCAGGGAGGCCGGGCCGCAGCTCGACCGGCTGCTCGCGCACCACAACGCCTTGCGTGCGGGCTTTGGCGTTGGGTCAGTGGACCGGGCGGCGCTACTTCAAAGTCTACATGAGATTGCCGCGAGCGTCCTGCCCTTCGCCAAGCCTGTCTGGCGCACGCTCCACGACGCTCGCCGTGCGGGCAAGCGCATCCTGTTCGAGGGCGCGCAGGGCGTGCTGCTCGATGTCGATCACGGCACCTACCCTTTCGTTACGAGCAGCCAGACGCTCGCCGGACAGGCGGCGGCGGGATCGGGCATGGGTCCATCGGCGGCGGGCTTCGTGCTCGGCATCGTCAAGGCCTACACGACGCGCGTGGGCAGCGGCCCCTTCCCCACCGAACTGCACGACTTGACCGCCGACCGCATCGGCGAGCGCGGCCGCGAGTTCGGCACCGTCACCGGCCGCAAACGGCGCGTGGGATGGTTCGATGCCGTGCTCGTCCGCCAGGCTGCGGCTGTCTCGGGCGTGACCGGCGTCGCCTTGACCAAATTGGACGTGCTCGACGGCCTGCCCGAACTGCAGGTCTGCACCGGCTACCGCCTCGGTGACGCCACGCTCGGCTATCTCCCCGCCGCTACCGTCTCGCAGGCCGCCGTCCAGCCCATCTACGAAAACATCGAAGGCTGGCCCGGCTCGACCGCGGGCGCGCGCTCCTGGGCCGACCTCCCCGCCGCCGCGGTCAAATACATCCGCCGCATCGAAGAACTAATCGAATGCCCGGTCGCGCTGGTCAGCACCTCTCCCGAACGCGACGACACGATCCTGGTGCGCGATCCGTTCCGGGATTGATGGGTGCGGATCGAATATGACCCGAAGAAGCGCGCATTGACATTGGTCGAACGTGGATTGGATTTCGAGGATGCGCCCAAGGCGTTCGAGCGGGTATTCCTGACCCGGATCGACGACCGCTAGATTATAGCGAAATTCAATTTATCACTTACGCCGAGCTTCGCGGTCGCATGGTCGTTATGTATGGACTATCGTGCTCGGCGCGCGCCGGATCATTTCGATGAGGAAGGCCAATGGAAGAGAGCAAGCGCGAATCGGCCTGGGTGGACCCCGATGACGCCCCCGAACTGCCTGACGACTGGGCCGAACATTCGGAATACCGCATCGGTGGCAAGCTCATCCGTCCCGCCACCAAGACCTTCACCGGCAAGCCGCTGGAGCCGGTAACGGTAAGCCTCTCGCCATCCACGCTCGCCTAGTTCCGCGCGCAGGGTCCCATGGAGGAATGGGCGATGGCGCGGGTACTGGAAGACCATGTGACCGCGAACCTGATTGGCGCAGCATCCACGACCGTTATTGCGCAAGGCTAACCGTCGAATGTGTGTCGAAATAGTCCGCGTCAAGCCACGCCAAGGGTTCGAAGAGGTGCCGGTCGAAACAGCCCGAGGTTATGAGCTGGTGGATCCCGAATACCTGGCAAACGTCATAGAGTAGGGTGCTCGACGTTCGTAAGATCGCTGGAGGAAGCAGCGTATCTAGTTGAACAGGGCTTCTCGATTCGTATGGGCGCTCGTGGATTGCGAGCCTCTCTAATCTCCTCCTCTAACGTTCGGGTTGTGAAGACGAAGTAAGACACACACGCTTGACACCCCCTCTCTCTCCCCCTAATTAGGCGGCTTCCGCAAACCGGAACCCACTGGCGGCCGCAGCTTTGCGTGCCGCCTTCATGCGTTGAGATGGAGTGGCCCGCCCGAGCCGCCCCGTGGAGCACGAGGAGACAGCACGGCGTGGCACGTATTGCCGGGGTCAACATCCCCACCAACAAGCGCGTCGTGATCGCGCTCACCTACATCCACGGCGTCGGCGCGACCAAGGCGCAGGAGATTGCCACCAAGCTTGGCATCGAACCCGCGCGACGCGTGCAGGATTTGACCGACGCCGAGGTGTTGTCGATCCGCGAGACGATCGACAAGGACTATACCGTCGAAGGCGATCTCCGTCGTCAGACCGCGATGAACATCAAGCGGCTGATGGATCTCGCCTGTTACCGTGGCCTGCGCCACCGTCGTGGGCTGCCGGTGCGCGGACAGCGCACGCATACCAACGCGCGCACCCGCAAGGGCAAGGCGAAAGCCATCGCCGGGAAGAAGAAGTAATGGCCCAGGCACCCGCACGCATCAAGAAGCGCGAACGCAAGAACATCACTTCGGGCGTTGCGCATGTAAACGCTAGCTTCAACAATACGATGGTCACCATTACCGACGCACAGGGCAACGCGATCGCATGGTCTTCGTCGGGCACGATGGGCTTCAAGGGCTCTCGCAAGTCGACGCCCTATGCCGCGCAGGTCGCCGCCGAGGACGCGGGCCGCAAGGCGCAGGAGCATGGTGTGCGCACGCTCGAAGTCGAAGTCCGTGGTCCCGGCAGCGGGCGCGAGAGCGCGCTTCGCGCGCTCCAGGCGGTCGGTTTCCAGATCACCTCGATCCGCGACGTGACCCCGATCCCGCATAACGGCGTGCGCTCGCCCAAGCGCCGCCGAGTCTGACACCCCTCCTCGCCCCGCGTGTCCGGGGCCGCGAACCACAGAAAGGGTGAAGCCGAGCATGGCCGTCATCGCGAAGAATTGGCAGGAATTAAAGAAGCCGAACCGTTTGGAATCGCGTCCGACCGCGGGCGATCCGCGCCGTCGCGGCGTGTTCGTCGCGGAGCCATTGGAGCGCGGCTTCGGCCTGACGCTAGGCAATGCGCTCCGCCGCGTGCTGCTCAGCTCGCTTCAGGGTGCCGCCGTTACCGCGATCAAGCTCGACGGCGCGCTGCACGAGTTCAGCTCGCTGCCGGGTGTGCGCGAGGACGTGACCGATATCGTGCTCAATGTGAAGCAGATTGCTTTGCGGATGACGGGCGAGGGAGCCAAGCGACTGCAACTGAACGCGACCGGCCCCGGCCCGGTCAAGGCGGGCCAGATCGCCACCTCGGGCGACATCGAGGTGATGAACCCCGAACTGGTGCTTTGCACGCTCGATAACGGCGCGAAGCTCAACATGGAGCTGACCGCCGAGGCGGGCAAAGGCTATGTCCCGGCGTCAGCGAACCGGCCGATCGACGCCGCGATCGGCCTCATTCCAGTGGACGCGCTCTACTCGCCGGTGCGCCAGGTCGCCTACAAGATCGATAAGACTCGTGTCGGTCAGGAACTCGATTACGACAAGCTGACGGTACAGATCGAAACCGATGGCACGCTGACGCCGGAGGACGCGCTCGGTTATGCCGCGCGCATTCTCCAGGATCAACTTCAGCTTTTTATCAACTTCCAGGAGCCGGGCGGCGGCGTTTACGTCCCCCGCGTCGAGCCATTGCAGGGCACGGGCACGCCCGAGCCGGTCGAGGAAAATATCCCGCTTACGCCGCAGCTCAACCGCTTCCTGCTGAAGAAAGTGGATGAACTCGAATTGAGCGTCCGTTCGGCGAACTGTCTCAAGAACGACAACATCATCTACATCGGCGATCTGGTGCAAAAGACCGAAGCCGAGATGCTGCGCACGCCGAACTTCGGCCGCAAGTCCTTGAACGAGATCAAGGAAGTGCTGCAAACAATGGGCCTGCGTCTGGGTATGGACGTCCCCGGCTGGCCGCCCGAGAACATCGAGGAACTGGCGAAGAAGCTCGAAGCCGAGTTCTAGCCTGCGAACGGGCGGCCCATCCGGTCCGCCATGGTCCGGGGTACCTGATACGGCCCCCGAACGAACGGAGTTATAGATGCGCCACCGCGCCGCCCACCGTAAACTGAGCCGCACAAGCTCGCACCGTACCGCGATGTTTCGCAACATGGCGGCCGCGCTGATCAAGCACGAGCAGATCGTCACCACCTTGGCAAAGGCGCGCGAACTGCGCCCCTATGTCGAGAAGCTCATCACCTTGGCGAAGCACGGCGGCCTTTCCAACCGCCGCCTGGCGATGGCGCGGCTGATGGATGAAACCCAGCTCGCCAAACTGTTCGACACGCTCGCCCCGCGCTACGAGGCTCGCGCTGGTGGCTACACCCGCGTCGTCAAAATGGGCTTACGCGGCAACGATGCGGCCGAGATGGGTGTGATCGAACTGGTAGAGCGCGATATGTCCGCTCGTGGCCAGGATAGCGGCCCCTTCGTCAACCAAGACGAGCGCGAAGCGGCTTAACCCACTCCCGGACTTCAGACCAACGCACAACCGGGCCACCCAATTCGGACGGCCCGGCGAAGTTGTTTACTTGTGCGTGGTCGAAACCGTCGTGCTCGTGCCGTCGGGACCCATCTTGGTTTCCTTGACCGTCTTGCTGACCGCAGTCTTGTGGCCGACCTTGACGCCCAGGATTTTCTTGACGTGGTGCGTCTTGCGCTTGTGGACGTGGGTAACCTTGACCGTCTTCGTCGGCGCGCCGTTCTCCACGCCGGTCTTGACCTCGGTCTTGGTCGTCGTCTGCGCGACCGCGCCGCCCGCGAGCGCAAGCGTCAGGATTGTCGCCGCGAACAGATGCTTAGCTTTCATGTGATTGCTTTCCCATATTATAGGCGCGGCCGCCCGGTGCTGGCCGCTCAGAGCCACTGCCCCGTCCTATATGACCCGCGCAAATGCAAGTGTTTCCGTGGTTCGCAATGAACCGAAAAAACGTTTCGTCCCATCCAGCCACGCACTGAGCAATCTCGACCTTGTGCCGGGGTCCAGCTTGCATCTGTCGCTCCCGGGTCGAACAGCTCGACCGGGCGGACTTCCGCTCTAATCAAGCGCCGCTTGCAAATCATACCAATGATCGAGCGTGCCGGTCAACCGCAACCGCAAATCGCGGAACCGCCACATGCCTTTTCGCCGATACAGCCGGCCGCTATGGCCGCAAGCGTCGTCGATCCAGCGGAGCGCCGCGCCGCGGATCATAGTAGATCGATAATCGTGCCATGGACCGTCGAGGTCGGCTCCGAACGGGCCGCTGCTCTCGACGGGGAAGGTATGTGCGATCGCATTGCCTTCGTGTGTACCGCGATGGCGCAACCCGGGCACCGAAGATTGATCGACGTATTGAAATCGCGTGTAGCCAAGCGCCTTTACAACGCGAACTTCTTTCAGCGTGTCGCGAACACCGAACCCGGGCGAAGACGCGCACGATTCGATCGATAGGTACTTGGGACGTTCTGTAACGCGCGCCAATGCTTCCAAACACAGCATTTCGCGGCCTTCGATGTCGATCTTCAAGTAATACGGGATGCCGTGCTCGGCCATAACCTCGTCGAAAGTCACGCATTCGACATCGATAAACTCGTGACCCGCGCCCTGGCTCGCGTTGCGCGCGGCGAAGCTATCATCGAGTGTACCCCAGACGCTGATGTTCGGATTGACGGCGAACCGCGCCGACCCCGCCTTGTCGTTGATCGCCTTGGCGACGATCCGCAGCCGTCCGCTGTCCAGCTCCTCGGCGAAGCGCTCGCGCAGACCAACAACCAGCGTCGGATCGGCTTCGATGCCGACCACGTCGAAGCCCTTCTTCAGATAGAAGTCGGTGTCCTCACCTTTGTGCATACCGACGTCGTAGATCAGCTTACGCATTACTATCCATTGTCGGCTGTCCGCGTGGAGCGGGCGGTAAGGGCAGTGTAGACGACATGGCCGCGGACCAGAGACCGACTATTTGGCTTTCAGGCTCAGCCCGCCGAAGCGCTTGTTGAACTTCGCTACCTGGCCCGCCTGATCGAGCATCCGGCCCGACACCCCGGTCCACGCGGGATGCACCTTGGGATCGATGTCGAGCGCCAGCGTATCGCCTTCCTTGCCATAGGTCGAACGCGTCTGGAACACCGTGCCGTCGGTCATCTGGACGTTCAGCGTGTGATAGTCGGGGTGGATACCCTTTTTCATGTGTAGCGTGCTTTCAATAAAGGCGACTGGTTGCCGACCAGCCGCGCCAAGCGCAGCCGCATAGCCAAAACCGCCCCCGCGCACAACCGCTTGCGCCGCCGCGCCGCCGCGCCTACGCCTCTCTCCGCGAAGGTGCCCCCGGTCATGGCCGGGGGAGAATAGGGAAGCCGGTTGAAGTCCGGCGCTGTGCCCGCAACCGTGACGCCGAGGCCACCGCCGGGGCGAAGTCGGGAGACCTGCCTCCGCACGGCCGTCCACCTGCCCGCCGGGTCCAGCGAGCAAGTGCCGGAGGGGAACCTTCGTCCGCGACGCCATCCGCGCGCCCGCCGACGAAAGGACCTTCATGCCCCTGCCCCTCCTCCCCATCGATCCCAACACGCCCGAAATCATCGTCTCCGCCGCCCGCGCGCCCGTGCCCGCGCTGCTGTCGGGGGTGTCGGCGACCGTGATCGACACACAGCAACTTGCCGCGCTCCAGCTCCCGCAAGTCACAGACTATTTGCGGCTGACACCCGGCATCTCGGTCGCCACCTCGGGGCCACTGGGTGCGCAGACCAGCGTCTTCATCCGCGGCGCGAACTCGAACCAGACGCTCGTTTTCATCGACGGCATTCCCTCGAACGATCCCGCCTCGTCGAGCGCCTTCCTGTTCAACACGCTCCCCACTGACGGCGTCGCCCGCGTCGAGATCCTGCGCGGCCCGCAATCTGCCCTCTGGGGATCGGAAGCGATCGGCGGCGTAATCGCGGTCACCACCCCAGCGCCGCCCGCAGGCGAACGGCTGTCCGCGCGCATTGAGGGTGGCTCGCTCGGCACCTACCGCGCCGCCGCCGAGGGCGGCATCGGCAACGACATCGGCGGCGTCAGCGCCACCGCGAGCTATCTCGCCACCGACGGCATCCCGATCGCCACCAACGGCGTGATCCGCAACGGCTTCGACAATTTGACCTTCTCGGCCAAGGGCGTGCTCCATCCCTCGCCGCAAGCCGAACTCGGCGCGGTGGTGCGCTACACCGACGCGACCTCGCGCTACGACGACGCCTCAAGCGGCGTTCCGGTCGACGCGCGCAACGCGACCACCAACCGCGCGCTCGCGGTGCGCGCCTACGCCGACGCGCGGCCCGTGGGCGAGCTGATCGATCTGCATATCGAGAGCACCTACCTCGATACGAACGACCTGAACCGCGACACCGGGATTTTCCAGAACGCCACCGCCGCCACCCGGCTGCGATTCGTCGGCCAGGCGAGCCTCAACCTCAAAGCCGGCGCACTCACCCACCGCCTCACCGGCGCGGCGGAGTACGAGGAGCAGCGGTTCGTGGCGACCGGACCCGATTTCGGTATCCCGACCGATCAACGCGTCCGCCGCAACCAGACGAGCGGCATCGGCGAATACCGCGTGCAATATTCAGACCGTGCCGCCGCGAGCGTCAGCGTGCGCCACGACGTCAACAGCGGTTTTGCCAACGCGACCACCGTGCGCGCCGCCGCCTCGGCGCGCCTGCCCGCCGGTTTCGACCTGCACGGCAGCTACGGCGAGGGTGTCTCCGACCCGACGTTCACCCAGCAGTTCGGCTTCTTCCCGGGATTGTTCGTCGGCAACCCGCTGCTCAGGCCCGAACGCTCGAAGGGATTCGACGCGGGCGCAGGCTGGCGCGTCGCGCGCGGCGGCTTCGACGTCACCTACTTCAAGACCGATCTGACCAACCCGTTCGTCGACACCTTTGTGTCGTTGGATAGTGGCAACACCTTCCTGGAATCATTCGTCAATGGCACCGGTCGCAGCCATCGCCAGGGCGTCGAGGTCGCCGCCGACGCCAAGCCGCTCGATTGGCTGCGCGTGTCCGCCACCTACACCTACCTCGACGCGACGCAGCCGACGCTCCCCGACGGCAGCGTGGCCAAGGAACTTCGCCGCGCCAGACACAGCGGCTCGGCGAGCGTCACCGCCGAGCGCGACCGCGCGACCCTCGCCTTCACCGCCGCTTACATCGGCGACCGCGCGGACAATAATTTCGCCACCTTCCCCGCGACCCCCGTCACGCTCGGCAGCTATTGGCTGGGCAGCGTCAGCGGCACCTACCGCCTCACCAGGAAGGTCGAACTCACCGGCCGCGTCGAGAACGCGTTTAACAGTCATTACCAGGACGCGTTCGGCTACCGCACGCCCGGCATAACCGCCTACGGCGGTGTGCGCCTGGCGTTCGGCAAGAAGTGACCCTCACCTTCTTCCTTCCTCGTGAGCGGGGGAGGAAGACGCTCATGTTTGCCGCGCTCCTCCTCATTGCCGCCGTGCCGCCCACCCGTGTCGCCAGCCTCAACCTCTGCACCGACGAACTCGCCCTCCTCCTCGCCGCCCCCCACCAGCTCGCCTCGGTCACCTGGCTCGCCGCCGACCCGCACGAGACCGCGTTCGCGCCGCGCACCCGCGGCCTCGTGCTCAATAACGGCCGCCTCGATTCGGTCGCCGCACTCCGCCCCGATCTGGTGCTGACCAGCGGCCCATCCACCCGCTACGCCGCCGAACTCGCCGCACGCATGGGCACGCGCGTGCTGGACGTACCACCACCCACGACCATCGCCGACGTCCGCGCCAACGTCCGCGCGGTGGCCGCCGCGCTAGGCCGGCCGGCGGCCGCCGCGCCCATCCTCGCCGCGCTCGATCACGATCTCGGCCCTTCGATCCCCGCCCGCACCCGCGCGCTGATGATCCAGGGCGGCGGCTACGCGCCCGCTGCCGACGGCCTCGCCGCCGCCCTTCTCGCGCGCGCCGGGCTGGCGCAAATGGCCACCCAAGGCGGCCACATCGACTTCGAGCGACTGCTCACCAATCCGCCACAAGTCCTTGTAACATCGAGCTATCGCGCTGGCCAAACCTCCCGCGCGCAATCTTGGCTCGCCCACCCCTCGCTCCGCCGCCTGCCCTCGCGCCGCCTCACGATCGACGGCCGTGCCTGGACCTGCATGGGGTCGTTGGCAGCCCGCGCGCTCCCCGGCCTGCGCGTCG
>JAABUQ010012393.1_pt1 | contig 10605 bp, 6 predicted proteins | sample 5560001 | NCBI WGS metagenome assembly JAABUQ01 (sample SAMN10711888, study PRJNA513371) | rock metagenome | isolation source: Antarctica rocks | place: Antarctica: Victoria Land, Finger Mt nord | collected 2015-12-18 | reverse complement strand
GAAGGATCACGCCATGAGATAGCTTGACCTGGACACCCTCATGTGAGGCCGGACACATGACCGCCATCGCACCGCTTGTCAGATCATGCAGCAGACCCCTTGCACCCAAGGGGCCGTCCACACATGCGCCACGCTGGCGGCGTAGATTGGGCGCCGTCGCCATGCCGGGCACGAGGCCATGGCACGGCCGAGCCCGCCAACCTGACAACGCCTGACTCACGGCCCGAACGGATCAGGTCCGACGCTGTGCGTTGGCGGATTAACAGAAAATATACTCGCCTGTGCAATAAAACATGACGGCTCTGAACATGCCACCAGCAGCTCTGTACGGCATAACCAGCAGCGGTGAACAGACCGCTGGCGGAACGCATCCGTCAGAAAGGGAATTTCCGTCAATGAGCTTGTCGTTGTTGCCTCGCCGCAAGGCGCCGTGGCCACTGCGCCGGCCGATCCAGTTCGGCGGCACGCTCGGCATGGTCGTGTGCATCTGCCTGGTGTTGCTGGCCACCGCGGCGCGCGATCTGTGGCGCGTTTACCAGAACAACATCGAGCAGACCCAGATCGCCACAGCAACGGCCACCCGCCTGGTCGCCGAGCAGGCGGATACGACCATGCAGACCGCCGATACGATCGTCGCAAGCCTGGTCGAGCGCGTCGAGGCCGAAGGGGTCGACCCGGACGCACGCAACCGGCTTTACCGCTTGATGACATCGCTCGCGGCCGCCCTGCCGGCGATCCATGAAATGGGCATCACCGACCGGGATGGCAACGCGATCGTCAAGTCGCTCAAGCCCGATCCAACCGGGCTGAACTACAGTGAGCGCGGCTACTTCAAGTTCCACGCCAGTCATCCCGATCGCGGGCCATTCGTCGGCGCGCGCATCAAGAGCAAGATCGACGGCTCCTACAACGTGACCGTGACGCGACGTTTGAACGACGCCGACGGCAGCTTCGCCGGCGTTGTCGTAACCAGCGTCTCGATGCAGGCGTTCCAGCGCCTGTTCGACCAGATGCAGGCTCGATCCGGAGGGGTGATCGCGTTGCTGTCCGAGGACGGGACCATCCTGGCCCGCAGCCCGCCCGCAACCGACGATGGGGCGTCGCCGGCCGGAACGGACCTGCAACAGCTGGTGAGCAGGCAACCCGGCCCTTCGCCATTCGCCGACGTGTCCGGGATCGACGGCTTGCGGCGCCTGGGCTCTTACCAGCACCTCGACCGCTTTCCGCTGACCGTCCTGGTGTCGCAGTCCGAATGGGATGTGCAACACAGTTGGCGTCAGGAGCTGCTCTCACAGGTGTCTATCCTGATGTGCATGACGGCTGTCCTGATCGTGCTTGGCCGCCGCGAGCTGAAGTCCAAGCGGATGCTGAGCGCGCAGGCGATGCAGGACGGCCTCACCGGCCTTGCCAACCGCCGGCGTTTCGACGAGCAGATTGAGCGCGAGTTCAGGCGTGCGGCGCGGAGCGGACAGCCGGTGTCGCTGGTCGTCATCGATCTCGACCACTTCAAGGCCTATAACGACCATTTTGGCCACTTGGGCGGCGACGAGTGTTTGCGGACCACGGCTCGGGCCATCCAGGCCTTCACGCGCCGCTCTGGCGACCTGGCCGCCCGGATCGGGGGGGAGGAGTTCGCGATCTTGCTGCCCGGCTCCGACGCCGCCGAGGCGAAGGCGATTGCCGAGGAGGTCCGGATGGCTGTGCAAGGGCTTGCGCTGCCGCACGCACCCACGGTCGGCGGTATGGTCACCTTGAGCGCAGGCGTGGCTACCGCAATGCCGGCCCGCGAGCCGCAGAACACCCAGGCCCTGATTGAGCGTGCCGATGCTGCGCTCTACGTGGGCAAGGTGCAGGGCCGCAACGTCGTGGTGGTCGCCGGTGCGGGGCAGGAGCATGAAAATCTGTCGGGCGCCCGCGACGCGGTAGGCCTAGCGGCAGCATGCTGGCCGGGTGCCCCAGCCCGCGAAGTAGCCGGGACCTTCCGCTAACGGTGGCGCTGCGGAACGTGTCAACGGCTATGAGACATGTTTCCGTTCAGTTTAGGCTTGCTGGTCTGGCTTTGGGTTTGCGGTGGGTTGATCCAGGTGGCTGTAACCCAGCGCTGCCGCAACCACGAGGTGCAGCGCGTCGTCGCACACGAGGCGGGGCCGCTCGGCAGAGGCGCTCCACTCGCACGCCGGCGTCTCCAACCCGCGCGCCGCCGGGTTCCAGTCGAGCCGGATGGTGCGGTCCGCCTTGCGCCGGCAGACCTGCACCGTGAAGCGCTGCACCGGCATCGCCAGCTCCAGCGTCCGCACCCACTCGACCGTCACCCGTGTCGCATACTGGCGTGCGAGGTCGTCGAGCTTGGCGCGGTACTCGCGCCCGATCGCCTCGGCCCGCTGCTCCTCACGGCGGCGGCGCAGGTCGCCCTTAGCCAGCGCCGGCTCTCCCGCACTTTGCGTGGGGGCGGGAAGCCACTTGGAACGGATAACTTGTCGAAGAACCAAGCGGAATTTACACCGGCTGGCTTCGGCCAGCGTGTCATATGCGGCCAGGTAGGCAAGTGCTGCTTCCATCTCCGGACCAGTCACTTGGCAACTGGCGCTGGAGGGATGGCTCCACGCCAAGTGCGGAAGAACCCACCGCGGCAGCGCAGCGGTCACGCTGCCGGTGCAGTTACCTGCCGTCGTGCCCGTCAGGGATCGCCGCATCGCCTAATTGCAGACAGGGGTTGGAGTCAGTGCGCCCTCCCTCTTGATCCACGCACCACGGCCCCCTGTGCGCTATGTTGCCTTGGGTGATGCAGCCGCACGCAGCGCGGCCCACACGCGCTGCGCTGATGCCGGCATGTCAAGTTGCTCCACCCCGGCCGGGCGCAGCGCGTCCAGCACCGCGTTCATCGCCGTTGCCAGCGCCCCTGTCGTCCCAGCCTCGCCGGCCCCCTTCACCCCCAACGGATTGTTGGGCGACGGCACCGACAGGTCCTGGATGGTCACCCGGCGCAGCAGGTCCGCGTGCGGCATGGCGTAGTCCATGAAGCTGGCCGTCAGGAGTTGCCCGTCCTCCTGATAGACGCACAACTCGCCGAACACCTGGCCCAGCCCCTGCATGATCCCGCCCAGGATTTGCCCTTCCAGCAGGGTATGGTTCAGCACCACGCCGCAGTCGTCCACGGCGACGTAGCGGATGATCTCGGCCATGCCGGTTTCAGGGTCCACCTCGACCTCCGCGACATGGGCGCCACTGGGATAGGCGCGGCTTGCGGGCAGCGCCTGCATGGTGTCCAGCGGGGTGGAGCCGTCCGCCGGGCGGGCCAGCTCCAGCAGGCTGACCGCGCGGTCGGTGCCGGCGATGCGGTACTCGCCCGCGGCATACTCGATGTCCGACGCCGCCGCCTCCAGCGCATCCGACGCCAGGCTCATCCCCTTCTCCACCACGGCCCGCGCCACGACATGGCTCGCCGCCCCCTGTGACAGCATCGAGCGCGAGGCGAAGGCGCCGCCGCCGAACACCGCGGGGCCGTCGGGGTCCCCGGCCGACAAGGTGATCGCGCCGGGGTCCAGGCCCAGCACGCGGGCGACGATCTCGGGGAACACCGTCTCGTGCCCCTGTCCCGAGGAGTGGGTGGCGGCATGGACGGTAATGCCGCCATTGCCGCCGAAGCTGATCAGCACCTCGTCGCGGGGCGCCACGCCGCCGGCGGGTTCCACGAACACCGCGCAGCCGATGCCGCGCAACCGGCCCCGCGTGGCTGCCTCCGCCCGGCGCGCCTCGAACCCGGCCCAGTCGGCCTCCCGCGTCACGGCATCCAGCAGCGCCGCATAATCGCCGCTGTCGTACACCGCCGCCATCGGCCCGCCGGTGGGCAGGCGATAGGGGAAGGCGTCGCGCGGCACCAGGTTGCGGCGGCGCAGGTCCAGCCGGTCGATGCCGGTCTGCCGGGCCGCCTCGTCCACCAGGCGCTCGATGGCGTAGGCCATGTCGGGCCGCCCGGCGCCGCGGTAGGCGGTGATCGGCACGGTGTTGGTCAGCGCCAGGCGGTGCCGGCCGTAAACGGCGGGGATGCAGTAGGTGCCGGTGCACATCATGGACGGGTTCAGGGTGTTGATCAGTGGCCCCGTCGCCACCGGGAACGCGCCCTGGTCGCACACCCACTCATGCCGGATCGCCAGGAAGTGGCAGTCCGCATCCAGCGCCAGCTCGGCATGCATCCGCAGCCCGCGGCCGTGGTAGTCGCTCAGGAACGTCTCGGTCCGCGTCGCCACCCACTTCACGGCCTGGCCGGTGCGCTGGGCGGCCAGGGCGAGGGCGGCGTGCTCGGGATAGGCCGGGCCGCGGATGCCGAAGCCGCCGCCCACGTCCTGCGCGCGGATGCGGATGCGCTCCTGGGGCAGGCCGGTCTGCGCGGCCAGGCTGTCGCGCATCGCGACCATGCCCTGGGTGCCGGTCCACAGGTCCAGGATGTCGCCGTCCCAGCGAGCCAGGGCGGACTTCGGCTCTATGGGGTTGCCGACGACGCGGGCGCTGTCCAGGTCCAGCCGCACGACGTGGGCCGCGGCGGCGAAGGCGGCCGCGGTGGCAGCCTCGTCGCCATAGTCGAAGTCGAAGCACAGGTTGCCCGGCGCCTCCGGATGCAGCAGCGGCGCCCCCGGGGCCAAGGCGGCGGCGGCGTCCGCGACGGCGGGCAGGGCATCGTAGTCCACCATGACCAGTTCGGCCGCGTCCTGCGCCGCATGGGCCGTCGTGGCGACGACCAGCGCCACCGGCTCCCCCACGAAGCGCGCACGGTCCAGTGCCAGCGCGGGCCGGGGCGGCAGGCGCAGGGCCTCGCCCCGGCCCTGGAACGGCATCAGCGCTTGTGGACGGTCATAGCCTGCAGCGGCCATGTCCGCCCCGGTCAGCACCGCCACGACGCCGGGTGCGGCCAACGCCGCCGCCGGATCGATGGAGCGGATGGCCGCGTGGGCATGGTCCGACCGCAGGAAGGCGGCATGGAGCTGGCCCGGCTGGTTCCAGTCCGCCGTGTAGCGCCCGGCCCCGGTCAGCAGCCGGGCATCCTCGCGCCGGCCGTCGTAGTGATAAGTCATGCGGATATCCTCTTGGCTGTCCGGCATATCGGGCCGGACAGGCGAACGTCTAGCTGCGGACCGGCTGCGCCGTGGTGTCCAGGGGCGAGTCGTCCACCTCTGCCACGTCCTCCAGCCGCCGCCCGCTCGGCTCCACGCCCAGCAGCAGCACGGTGGCAATCAGCAGCACCAGCAGCCCGATCATCAGCGTGAGCACGCCGCCCACGCCGTAGGCGGTGAACAGCGGCACGACGGCGAACGGCGTCAGCACCGTGGCGCCACGGCCGAAGGTGTTGCAGATGCCCGACGCACGCAGCCGCACCTCGGTCGGGAACAGCTCGGGGATGTAAACGCCGAACAGCACCGCCACCAGCACGTAGATCGGCACCGTCAGCGCCAGCCCGGCCAAGGGCAGCAGGACGGGGTCGTGCACGAAGGGGTAGATGGCGCCGAACACGATGGACAGCCCGGCCGCCCCCACCAGGGTCCGGCGCCGCCCCCAGCCATCCACCGTCAGCGCGCCGATGCCCGCCCCGACCGGCGCGCCCAGCGCCATCACCAGCGAGTAGCCGAACGAGGTGGCGATCGACAGCCCCTGCTTGGCGAAGAACGTCGGCAGCCACGTTATGAAGCCGTACACCAGGGTGTTGATGACGATCAGGCTGACCGACCCCAGCACCATCCGCCCCAGCAGCGGCGGCGCGAACAGGGTGGACAGCGCGCGAGATGGCGCCGGGCCAGCGGGGGGCAGCAAGGGCGGCGGCAGCGGGCGGCCGGCGGCGACCTCGGTCTCGATGGCGGTCATCAGCGCCTCGGCCTCCGCGCGCCGCCCCACGCTTTCCAGCCAGCGCGGGCTTTCCGGCAGGGCTTTGCGGCTGTGCCACACTAGCAGCGCGCCGATCCCGCCAATGACGAACATCGCCCGCCAGCCCAGCAGGGGCACCACCGCCCAGGCCACCAGCGCCGACACCGGCAGGCCCGTCACCACGAACACCGCGACGAACCCCAGCCAGCGCCCGCGGCTGCCCGGCGGCACGAACTCTGTCATGGTGGAGTAGCCCACCACGTTCTCCGCCCCCAGGCCCACGCCCATGACGAAGCGCAGCAGGATCAGCACCGTCATGTTCGGCGCCACCGCCGCCAGCAGCGCCGCCATGCCGAACACCGCCAGGTTGGCCTGGTAGGTGAAGCGCCGCCCGAAGCGGTCCCCCAGGAACCCCGTCAGCACCGACCCGAGCATCATGCCGAAGAACGTCGCCGACACGAACGCGGCGTTCTCCCCGAGCGTCGAGAACCCCGACCGCAACGTGGCGCCCAGCACCGACGCGCCGAGGTAGATGTCGAAGCCGTCGAAGAACATGCCCAGGCCGACCAGCCGCAGCACCCGGCGGTGGAATGGCGATAGGGGCAGGCGGTCCAGCCGCGCCCCGGTGTTCACGCTCATTGTGCTGCTCATGCGTCCTCCCCGGCGCTCTGCGGCACCAGGCGCAAGCTTGCCGCCCGGCGGATTGGGCGTCAATTAGGGCGCAACAGGAGGCGCGTAGGGCGCAACAGGAGGCGCGGGCGATGACGGAGACATTTGGGGTGGTGTCGGCAGAGGTGCAGGGCGCAGGGCCGACGCTGTGGCTGTTCCATTCCCTGCTGGCCGACGCCGGCAGTTGCGCGCCGCTGGCGTCGGCGCTGGCGGCCTCGCACCGGGTCATCCTGCCGGACCTGCCGGGCTTCGGCGGCACCCCGGCGGCCGGGCCGGGCCTGGAGGCGGTGGCGGACCGCATGGCCGAGGCGGTGGCTGCAGCCGGCGGCCCGGCCGTCGTGATGGGCAACGGCTATGGCAGCTTCGTCGCGCTGCTGCTGGCGCTGCGGCACCCGGACCTGGTCAGCCGGCTGGTGCTGGCGGGGACGGGGGCGGCGTTCTCGGAGCCGGGCCGCGCCGCCTTCACCGGGATGGCGACGGCGGCGGGCGCCCGGGGCCTGGGCGCCATCGCCGACACCGCCATGCGCCGGCTGTTCGCACCGGGCTTCCAGGCCGACCACCCGGAGCTGATGGCCGAACGGCGCACGCGCTTCCTGGCGACCGACCCCGCGGTGTTCACGGCCGCTTGCACGGCGCTGGCGGCGCTCGACCTGCGGGGCCAGGTGGGCCGGCTTTCGATCCCCGTGCTGGTCCTGGTCGGCGCCGAGGACGAGGCGACGCCGCCCGCCATGGCGCGGGAGTTGGCTGGCCTGCTGCCGGATGCGGACCTGGTCGAGATGCCGGGCCTGGCGCATGTCCCGCAACTGCAGGACACGCCGGGGTTCGTCAGGGCCATCGAGGGCTTCATCGTGCCGTCACAGGTCCAAGGCAGGCAACAGGCGACAGGCTGAAGGCTGGCCGTATCTTCCTCGTGCAGCGCCATGAATGGGCTGCGGGGCACCGTCTGGCGCAGCATGGGCGTGGCGGCCGTGCCCAGCGATCCGTCGGGGTCCATGGACGCTGGCCCGGCGCCGGCGGGCGATCTGGCGCCTGAGCCGCCCGCTGGCGGCGTTGCAGGGACCTATGACGTAATCATCGCGACGCCCATGCGCTGGCCGGCAGTCGTCCACGAGACCGGCATCGTGCGTGGCGTGCCGGCATGGCTACGCAGGGGCCGAGGCGACGCCACTGGCCGACCTGGCCGCATCCGGCGCATGATCAAGACGCCCGCAACCGCCGCGCGCGGGACCGCAAGGGCCATGTCGCTGCTTTGCGCCGGCGCTTCTCCCGTGTGACGACGCCCGCGATGATCCCACTGGCGCAGGATTGGGAGCCTGATCCTGGATCGGGACAGGCCGTGGACCACCATCCAGGTGCAGCATCGCAAAACGCATGTCTGGCTCGTCAGGCTATGGGCTGCCCAAGGCGAAGCTGGCCAGCGCCTTGTCCTCCATCTGCTCGGTCAGGATCGCAACCGATATCTCCAGCATGTCCATCGCTGCCTCCATTGCGTCCTGGCCCACCCGGGCAGGGCGCCGGTCGGCCTGCGTCGTATCCGGCTGACCGCTGTCCACTTGGGCCGACCCTGCCGCCGCCAGCTTCGCCAACCGCATCTCGATCGCCTCTGCACGAACGATCAGCGTAGCGTCCACCGGCGTCCCCGGCCGTCCGCCGCCAGCCCGGCTGCTGCATGCCACCAGGACCCGCGTCCAGTGGACGCACTCCAGCAGGGCCGGCGCCGACCCCTCCAAGGCGTTGCGACGGCGCAGCAGCCGGGCAGCGGTCAGCGGCGCGAGGGCAAGCCGCAGGTCGGCCATCTGCCGGTCCACGCGCCGCATCGCCTCCAGCGGCACCGCATCCGCACACCCGGCCAGGGCTTGGCGGATGGACCGCACCGCCGCAACCAGGGATATCAGGGCGCTCTGGCCGGACAGGAGCACTTGGTCCCTGGTGCGGATGGGCAGCACGAACGCGGCCACCAGCATCGCTGCCGCGGCGCCGATGGCGGTCTCCTCGAGGCGCAGCACCAGCAGCGTCTCCAGCGACGTGCCGAGCAGGCCGTAGAGCAAGCCCAGCATGACGGTGACGCAGAAGATGCCGGCGGTGTAGGAGGTCAGGAACCAGTAGTACATGCCGAAGATCGACAGCAGCAGCGCCGCCGCCTGCAGGGCCGCATCGCCAGCCAGCAGCGTTGCCAGCGCCAGGCCGCTGGCAATGCCGAGCACCGTTCCGCCAAGGCGCTGCAGGCCCTTGTAGATGGTGTCCCCGCGTGAGCGCGCATTGAGGAACACGACATAGACGGTCATCACCGCCCAGAACCAACGCTGCGGCGACAAGGCCATCCCTGCCGCCATCGCCAGGGCTGCGGCCAGCGTGACCCGGCTCGCCAGGCGCCAGGCGAGCGGTCCCACCGTCTGTCCCGCGACGGGCGGCGATGGGGCCGCGGCGGAATCGACCGACCGCATGGCAGTCCCCAGAGCGTGCATGGCATGGCCCAGATCGACCAGGCTCGCGAGCATGGTCCCTGCAGGCAGCCGGCCGGGTGGCATGGCGTAGGGTCGGCCCCGGCGCATCCTCTGCTCATGCAGCACGAGCCGGGCGGCATGGCGGGGTCCCGGCGCTGCCCCGCCGAGTGAGCTGATCAGGCGGGCGGCCGCGAGTTCCAGGTCGATCAGCGCAGCCCTGACCGCCTCGCCCCCGGCCGGCTGCAGCAGGGTCAACTGGTCGTCGGCTGCCAGCGCGGCCTCGTTGAGCCGGATCAGGTCGCGCCGGAGCTGCGCGGCCGCCGTGTCCGGCATGGCCCGGGGGTCGGCGACGCTGCGCGCCGTGCGAAGCACCTGCGCCGCCCGGCCCTGGACTGCGGCGATGGTGCGGCGCAGCGTCGCCCTGGGCTGCATCGGCAGCACGACGAAGCCTGCGAAGGCGATGACCGGCACCGCCAGCGCCAGGGAAAGGAGCTGCATGGGAAGCGCCGACAGCGGCAGGTCGAGGTAGAGGCCGACATAGGTTTCGACCACCGCGATCAGCCCGACGCCGATCATGCGGGGGTTGCGGGGATGGACCAGGAAACAGATGAACACGAGCGCCAGGAAGCAGGCGTCCCCGACTGGTCCCTGGCCTTGCAGCAGGGTTGTGGCCACCACCGCTGCGGCAGCCGGGAGCGGCAGGATGAGCAGGCCACGCTGCCGCTGGCGCCGGGTCGGCTCCCGCATCAGGAACGGCGCCATGAGGCTCAGCGTGATGCCGCTTGCGAAGTCGATGAGCGAGAACCCTGCCAACCGCGTCGCCAGCATTGCGGCGAGGGTGGTCAGGAACACAGATAAGGTCCCGCGCGCGGCGAGCGTCAGCCGCTCCAGGCCGGGGTCCGAGGCCGCCAGCCGGTCCCATAGGTCCAGCGCCGTCGTGAAGGCTACCTGGAGGCCGCGTGCCATGGGGACGCTTCGCATATGCAGCATAACGGGACCATATGCCCTGATTCGCGCCCCGTCATCACGGGCCGCGCTTGCGGTGCGGCGATGCAGGGGCCGCACGGGCGGTCCTGGCCGCCGCTGGATTGCCGCGCCGAAGCCGGCTCGCAATGACGGGCGCCGCTGGGATAAACAGGTTTTCCGGCCGTCGATACCAGTCGGCCCCGTAGAGGTGGCGCGATACGTGCGCCTCCGCAGGCGTCCGGGCCTGGCATAGCCGCAGGCCAGATGTGTGGCAGGCCACGCAAGCCTACTTAGGTTTGCTGCAGCCGGTTGGCCTTCCAACCCGCAGCAAGGTCTCTACCCGAGTTGTCAGAAAGCGGGTGGTTCACGCCCCGTGCCCACAACGAAACGTCGGCCGCAAATCCAAAATGCATGTAAATAAGGCATAAGATCAATAAAAAGGCATTTTGCCATATAGAAGATTCCTGTTGCATGGTCTTTGGGCATTATTTAACAGTTTGACCGACTGCTCGATGTGCAGTTCGATTGCGGAGGCATGATGCGGCGCAAAGGTTTTGTTAACTTCGCGCGAACCCTGGCCATGGCCGGACTTGCGTCGGCCCTCTTCCTCGTAGAGGCGGAGCAGGCCAGTGCGGCGGGCGTGCTGACCGTCGCCATGACCGCCGGCGACCTG
>JAABUQ010012392.1_pt1 | contig 10605 bp, 9 predicted proteins | sample 5560001 | NCBI WGS metagenome assembly JAABUQ01 (sample SAMN10711888, study PRJNA513371) | rock metagenome | isolation source: Antarctica rocks | place: Antarctica: Victoria Land, Finger Mt nord | collected 2015-12-18 | reverse complement strand
CTCAGCTTCAACGAGCCGCTGCATCGGCCCGCGGTCGGCATTCCAGCCGACACGGCGAGTAGCGTCCACAACGGACAACCACTCGATATCTCACAGCGCCTCGTGGCGCACATCACCCTCAAGGTGACGTACGCTGGGCGCCAGATCACGGTAGACGTGACGGCGGACGGAGACGGGTTAGTTTCGCACGCAGGTAGTGCTCTGTTGGCGCAGGTGGCCGATAAGACCGGGCTGACGCGAGCGTTGGGCTTCGCGTCGGCGAGCCGGGGTTGCGGGCCGGCAGCCACGACCGCGGGCGTGTGATTCGCGATCTGGCGGTGATGCTCGCCGACGGCGGTGACTGCGTGGCGGACTTGCGTGCGGTCAGCGATCAGGCCGTGCTGTTCGGGGCGACCGCGTCGCCCTCGACCGCGTTTCGGGTGATCGACCGGATCGCTTGCACACCCGGTCTGCTCGATGCGCTGCGTGACGCGCACGCCCGCGCGCGTGCCCGTGTGTGGGAGTTGGCGGGCGCTCCGGTGCGGTTGACGATCGACTTGGACGCGACGCTGATCACCGCGCATTCCGAGAAGGACCGGGCGGCGGGCACATTCAAGGGCAGCTACGGGTTCGCTCCGATGCTGGCCTATTGCGATGAGACCGGCGAGGCGCTGGCCGGCGAACTGCGCTCGGGCAACGCCGGCGCGAACAACGCCGCTGACCAGATCGCCGTGGCCGAGCAGGCCGTCGCGCAGATCCCCCCCGAGCACATCGAGACGATCGAACTGCTTTTGCGCGTCGACAGCGCTGGCGCCTGCCATGAGCTGTTGGACTGGTGCCGGGAGGGGCAGATCGAGTTCTCGGTCGGCTATGATTGGCCGACCGGGTCGCGGGTGATCGTCAGACGCGAGCGCGCGCACCCCGGCGCGCAACTCTCCTTCACCGATATCGACGGGCACCGCTTCCAAGCGATCCTCACCGACCAGACCGGTCCGCTCGCCGCGATCGAGCGCGATCATCGCGGCCGCGCCCGCGTCGAGGATCACATCCGCAACGACAAAGACACCGGCCTGCGCAACATGCCCTTCCGCGCCTTCGAGCACAACCAGGTCTGGCTTCAGGTCGTGGCCCTCGCGCACGACTTGATCGTCTGGACCCAGCGACTGCTGCTCACCGGCGCACTGGCCAAGGCCGAACCCAAGCGCCTGCGCTACCAGCTGCTGCACATCGCCGCGCGTCTCGCATTCCACGCGCGCACCGCCACACTGCGGCTGCCGGCCTCATGGCCCTGGGCGCAAGAACTCGCCACCGCGTTCAAGCGGCTCAAAGCGCTCCCCGCGCCAGCCTGACACCAGCCGGGCGCACACCATCACGACAACGACAACCTCGGGCGCGAGCGCCCAGCGAAGCTTGCCCGCGCACGGCGATCACGACCCTCGACGCCTCTCACGACGGTCGGCGACGGCCTCAACTAACCCCACCACCCGGCCACCCCAACCCAGACCCAGCCGCGCGGCCCGCGCACTCACATCAGACCGACTCGTGCACGATCCGGGCTAGTAGAGGTGCGAAGTCCGTTATCGTGTATAGTGCGATCGGTCCAAACTAGGCTACTGATGGGGCGCCAGCGTGTCAGGCGAACGCAGTGAGCTATTCCACTGAGGGGGTTGAGGTGGTAACGCTTTCCGAGATCGAACATTTGGTACGCCGCGAAATGCGCGGCAAATTTGTGGCGGGGACAGAACTCACGCCCGAAACGCGCTTGGACGAACTCGGACTCTCAAGCCTTCAGGTTTCGGAGATTGTGTTCTCACTTGAAGAAGAACATGGCATCGAGTTTGACACGGCCCGCGCGGCGGACGTTAAGACCCTCGGCGACGTCATTGTGTTGGCCAACGAGTCGCTGGACGCCCAGCTGAGCTAGAAACCGCGTCGAACAGAACGGGAGTACCGTGGACAACCGGGAGCACAACACGTTCATTCTTATCTCGTCGATCGTGCCGCTTGTGGCCGTGATCGTCGCCGTCGCACTACTCTGGGAAAAGGCCGTCGGGCCATCGGACCTCGTGGCCTTCGGCGTCATGTACGTCATCGCGGGTCTCGGCGTCTCGACTGGCTATCATCGCCTTCTCGCTCACCGCGCCTTCGGTACTTCTCGGCCGATGCGGTTCTTCTTTACCGCTGCGGGGGCTGTGGCAGGGCAAGGCCCGCCCCTCACTTGGACGGCGCACCACCGGCGCCACCACCGCGTTGCCGATAAGCTAGGCGACCCGCACTCGCCCTACGCCGGAGAGGAGCCAGGATTCAAGGGTGCGATGAAGGGCCTGTGGCACGCTCACCTGGGTTGGCTGTTTTCGACCGCCCTCAGCTCAGACCCCGTCCGCTACTGCCCAGACCTTGCGCGCGATCGAGACGTCCGCTTCATCAGCCGCCACTTCGTGGCTTTCGTCGTCGCGGGCCTCGCGCTGCCGGGTCTGATCGGGCTGGGGCTAACTGGTACGGTCGCCGGATTCGCCACCGGAGCCCTCTGGGGCGGCTTTGTCCGGTTCTTTGTAGGAAATCACGTCACATATTCGATCAATTCGCTCGGGCACTACTTTGGGCGACGCAGGTTCGCGACCTCTGACGAATCGCGCAACGTGGCGTGGCTGGCGTTGCCGTCGTTTGGCGAGTCGTGGCACAACAACCACCATGCTTTCCCGCGGTCGTATACCCACGGTATGGCGTGGTACGAGTTTGACCTGAGCGCATTCATTATCCGCGCTCTTGAAAAGGTCGGGCTGGTTTGGGATGTGGTGCGCATTGATCGCGACGTGATGCGGCGCAAGGCCGAAAGCCTCGCGCGCGTAGGCGGCGGGCGTGAAGCGCCATCGTCACCGTCTTCGCCACTCGCCGAGAAGAAGGATCTCGCGGCAGTGGGCGCGACGGATGTCGAGTAGCGCCGACCCTGGCGCGGCGTAACCACACAACCGCATGAGTCTTTGGGACGCGTTGACGTCGGGCGCGAGCGCCGGACGGTCACACCTGCACTGTTGGACTGGGCAGCAATTTGAGTCCGCTCCTTGGCCTCAGGTGAGCCTAGACGCGGGGGACATGACTTCTGGGCTACGTCGGGCGGGCGTCGCACCGGGGTCGCGCGTGGCGTCGATTCTGACGAACACGCCGCTCGCGGTGCGCGGAATCGCTGCGACGTGGCTGGCTGGCGGAACGCTCGGGTCCTTCCCGGTGCCCTCACGCGGAATGGATCTCGAGGAGTACGGCGAGCATCTCCGCGGCCTTGTGACGCTATTCGAGCCCGATGCAATGTTCGTCGACAGCTCGCTCTTAACGCTGCTCCCCGAGGACGTGCAGAACCGGGCGAACGCTCGGTCGTGGGAGTCCGTCGCGGGACGCGGGAGCATCCCGTTCAGTCCGCCCGCGCTTGACGATGTCGCGTTCGTTCAATTTTCCTCCGGGAGCACCAGCCTTCCGAAGGGCTGCATGCTGACGGCGCGGGCGATTGAGGCGCAGGTCGAGCTTATTCTCACCATGGTCGATGCCCGCCGCGGCGCGGACTGTGACGTATCTTGGCTACCGCTATCCCACGATATGGGACTCTTCGGCAACCTCCTCCCAAGTTGGCTCGGCGACCTGGAATTCGTCCTTTCGACCCCCGAGCGCTTCACGATGTCGCCGCGCACGTGGTTCGACGACGTGGCCGACTTTGGCGCGGCGCTCACATGCGGAACGGACACCGCACTTCAGGTCGCAACGCGACGCCACACGCACCAGCTGCGCCGGCCGCTTCGACTACGTACCGTGATCCTCGGCGCCGAACGCATTCATTGGGAGACGCTTACGCGGGCGGTTGAGGGGTTCGGGGCGGATGGGCTAACGTCGGAGGCCCTTATGCCCGCGTACGGGATGGCGGAAGCGACGCTCGCCGTCACCAGTACGCCTGCTCGCGAGGCGCCGAGGCACGTGGTCGTCGACGGCGTTTCGCTTGCGGACGGCGCGGTCGAGGACGTCGCAGCAGATCATCCGGCTTCGACGAGGATCGTCGCTTGCGGCCGACCGTGCCCCGGGGTGGAGGTACCCGGCCTGCGCCGCGAAGAGCTCGCGGAGCTGCGGGTCCGCTCCGTCTCGCTCGCGGGCGGCTATCTCGGCGACGAGGCGAGCACAAACGAGCGGTTCCGCGATGGGACGTTCTATACGGGCGACCTCGGCTTCCAGCGCGACGGTTACGTCTACCCGGTCGGCCGCATGGATGATGTTATCCCGATCGGTGGCCGCAACGTGTACGCGCGCGAGATCGAGGCGGCAGTGGATGACCTCAGCATGATCCGCTCGGGGTGTTCGACGCTGATCCAGCGGGGCGAAGGACAGGCCCAGCGACTCGTGTTGCTTACGGAGATCAAGGATGGGTGCTCGGACTTCCGCGGTCTCGCGCGCCAGGCAGCGGCCCTCGCGATGAGGAAGGCGGGCGTTGCGCTCGACGAGTGTGTATTCCTGGAAAAGGGGCTGCTGCCGAAGACGCCCAGCGGCAAGATCCAGCGCTACCGCTGCCGGCAAGGACTCGACGATGGGCGTCTCAGTTTGATAGCGCGCGTGGAGTTTAAGAGTGAGTGAGGGACCGGGCTCAGGCGAGGCTAGGACCGTGCTGTTGACGGGGGCGTCTGGTGTTGTCGGGCGCGCCGTCGCGACGGAGCTCGCCGGTCACCGCGTTATCGGGCTCGCTCATAGCGACACGAACGTGCCGGAGGTGTCCGAGATCCTCGCGTGCGATCTCCGCGTCGCACGGCTTGGCCTTCAGGAGGCGGACTGGCTACGGCTAGCCTCCGAGGTCGATGTCATCGTGCACTCTGGAGCGCTCACTGTCTGGGGCAAGCCAGTGGACAGCTACGCCGCGATCAACATCGAGGGCACCCGCCGCGTCCTCGAACTTGCGACTCTGGCTCGTGCGCCAGTCTATTACGTCGGCACGTGTTTTGTGCACGCAATAGAGCGCGGCGCGATGGGCCGCCTCGCGGCTGACAACGTCGTCAAGCCCTACATCTGGTCAAAGCTCGAGGCAGAGAAGCTGCTAGCCCAGAGTGGCGTGCCGCACTCTATTTTCCGGCCGACGAATCTTCTCGGGAATTCACGCACGGGCGCGAGTTTGCGCCCGCAGATCGTGCAGACGATGTCGGACTGGATCTGCCGGGGCAAGGCCCCCTACTTCCCGATGCACCGCTCCAACCTTGTGGATGTCGTTCCGCTCGATGTTCTGGCCGTCGCGATCGCACAAGCCGTTGAGCGCGACGACCTCGGCGCTCTCTATTGGGTTACCTCCGGCCACCAGGCCATGAGTGCGGCCGACGCGCTCGACATCCTCGTCCCGCACGCCGCCGCGCTCGGGCGGACCATCCAGCGACCGCCGGTCGTTGACCCGCGCGACGGGCTCCCGATCCCGCTCGCGGAGGTGCCGCCTCTGTCGCGCACCTTCCTTAAGGTCCTCATGGATGTGAGCGAGGTCACCCATGAGTCGGGAGGGGTCCTCCCGACGTCGCTTCCCGAGATGCAGGAGCGGCTCGCCGCGCCCACATTCTCGGACGTCGACGCCTACCAGCGAAGCCTCGAATACTGGGCCTCGGAGCGCGGCACGCCGGTCGGAGAACGGGCGTGAACCGGTCCGCTCGGGGGGGGTGGCAACCCCCCGATCTGCGTGCGACGATCGCGGTTGTAAGTGGGGCGAGCCGCGGCGTCGGCCGCGGCGTGGCCCTCGCTCTGGGAGACGCGGGCGCGACGGTGTATATCACGGCGCGAAGCGTCCGCGGAGAGCCCGCTACCGAGAATCTGCCCGGTACGGTGGAGGAAACGGCAGAGGCCGTGTCGGCGCGCGGTGGTACAGGGATCGCCGTTCGCTGCGATCACACCGTTGAGGGAGACATCGATTCAGTGTTCGAACGTATCGCAAAGGAGCAGGGCCGATTAGACATCCTTGTCAACAATGCGTGGGGGGGTTATGAGCGCGGGACCGAAGGCCGCTTTGACGCTCCGTTTTGGGAGCAACCCACTTGGAGGTGGGACCTCTTCACACGCTCACTCCGCGGTCAGTTCTGCACGGGTCGCCGCGGCGTGCCGCTCATGTTTCACGGCGATCGCGCGCTCATCGTGAATATTTCCTTCAATGACCGGGGCATCTACCTCGGCAACGTGCCCTATGACGTCGTGAAGTCTGCGTCCGATCGCATGGTCCTCGGCATGGCTCGGGACCTCCGCAAGTGGCCGATTGCTGCGGTCTCGTTACATCCCGGCTTCGTCCGGACCGAGCGAGTAGAGGCGGCGTGGGAGCTGCTCGGCGAGGGACCGGCGCAGATCCTCCATTCACCTGAGTACGTCGGGCGCGCTGTCGCGTTACTGTTCACGGATTCTGACCTCCTGGCGTACTCGGGCTCTACGATCGCCGTTGGAGACCTTGCGGAGCAGTACGGCTTTACCGACGTTGACGGGCGTCGCCCGCCAGCGTTCCGTCTCGAGGGGCGGATGACGCTGGCGACGCGCATGGAGCGGCTCAACCGTGTCGTCGCGCGTGCTGAGGAGGCATCCGGATGAGCGAGTATCGCGGCTCGTCGCCGGAGGCAATCCAGCACCACTACGACTTGAGCAACGACTTCTTTGCGTTGTGGCTCGATCCCAGTCGCACATACTCTTGCGCATTATGGGACGGTCCTGCCGACACTCTTGACGGAGCGCAGGCCCGTAAGCTCGACTTCCTCGCCATCGGCGCGCGGGCGAGTGGCGCACGTCACGTGCTCGACATCGGATGCGGCTGGGGAAGCATGCTCCGGCGGCTAGTTGAGCACCACGGCGTCGCTCACGCGACAGGGCTAACGCTCAGTAACGCGCAGCAGGACTATTTGCTGGCTCGGGGGGACGGCCGCCTCGACGTACGCGTCGAGAATTGGGCAGACCACCAGCCGGACGCGCCCTACGACGCGATCATCTCCATCGGCGCGTTCGAGCATTTCGCCGACTTCGGAATGACGCGGACCGCTCGTGTTGCGGCCTACCGCCACTTCTTCGAGCGCTGCCGGGACTGGCTCCCCCCCGGAAGACGCCTCGCGGTGCAGAGCATCACGAACGGCAACAACACACGGCTCGACCGGAAAATGACGCGTGATCTGCTGTTCATCGTCGACCGGATTTTCCCGGAGTCCCAGCTCCCGTGGCCGTCCGAAATGCTCGAGGCGAGCGAGCGGTGCTTCGACGTAGTCCAGATACGCAACGACCCCGAAGACTACGCACGAACGTGCCGCGAGTGGCTTGCTGGGCTTACGGCAAAGCGTGACGCTGCTCAGCAACTAGTCGGAAATGAAGTCGTGGCCGAGTACGAGCGCTACTTGCGCACGGCGGTCGAAGCCTTCGCCAAGCGGCACATCGGCCTCATGCGTGTCGTGTTCGAGGGTGTCTAACCACGCTGACCGCCACGGCTCGATCGTCCGCCACTCGGTGTTCTGGCGCGAGACCGAGGCGGTCGTGCCGGGGCCGCCGCTGGAGGGCGACGTGCGCGCCGACGTTTGCATCGTCGGCGGCGGCTATACAGGTCTTTGGACCGCGTACTTCCTCAAGCAAGCAGAACCCGACTTAACGATCCGCGTCATCGAGGCGGACTACGCTGGCTCGGGTGCGTCCGGACACAACGACGGGTTCATGACGCCCACGATCGGTCATTCCCTGCACACGGTCGTGCGGGGATGGGGCAACGAGCGAGCAAAGCTGGCCTACACGGCCGCCGGTCGATCGATCATGGAAATCCGCAGGTTCGCGCTAAAACACGACATCGAGTGCGATATCGAGCCGAATGGGTTCTACCTCGTCGCGACGACCGACGGGCAGCGCCGACGGCTCGAGCTCGACGTGTCGCTGGCCGCCGGCATGGGCTTCAGCTACGACATCCTCGACGGGGCAAGCGCGCGCGATCGCATCGGTTCGGCCGCGCTAAGAGGCGCGCTCAAGACGGCGGGTGCGCTGGTGAACCCGCACAAGCTCGCTCGCGGTCTAACGCGGGTCGTCCGGACTGCAGGGGTGCAAGTACACGAAGGCACGCGGGTGCTTGACATAGCTCGCGTATCGGGCGGGCACATGATCACGATGCCACACGCACGCCTCACCGCGGATCGCCTCGTGCTCGCGACGAACGCGTTCCAGCACCAATGGCGGCCGTTTCACAACCGGGTCAAGCCCGTCTGGAGCTACGCTGCGGTTACCGAGCCATTGCGCCGCGACCAGCTCGCGCAAGTGCATTGGCCCGACCGTGAAGGCTTTGTGGAGGCAAGGAACTTCATCCTTTTCGGTCGCCTCACGGCCGATGACCGGTTGCTCATCGGGGGAGGTCCCGCCCCGTACTTCTACGGGCGGGACATGGCGGACCATCACATCGTCAACTCGAGAATCTCCGACGTGTTGGCCGAAACGCTGCGGCGCTACTTCCCAATGTGGCGCGACGTTCGCTTCACCCACTCGTACGGCGGCTGCATAGCTGTCACCCGCGATCTCGTCCCACATGTGGGCCAGTTAAGGGACGGAACGTGCTACGCATACGGGTACTGCGGCAACGGAATTACGATGGCCCACGTCGCCGGCAAGGCGTTGCGCGACCTCGTGCTGGGGCGCGAGACACCGAACACCGACCTTCTGTTCGTCCGCGGGAAGGAGCCCGCCTACCCCCCGGAACCGCTCACATTTTTGGGCGCCCGTGCGCTCGCGGCCGCGCTGGCTCATCAGGACCGCCACCCCAGCCTCCTCAAGCGCCAGATCCTGTGATCGGCAACAAGCGAACGAGGTCCACGCGGGCGGCCAGAAGCCGAGCCCGGTGCCCGCGCGTCTGCAACGCGTGGCCTGGCTATAGCCCCGCGCTGCTAGGGTTAGGCAACGTTCATCGACGACTGATCAAGACGTACTCGCCTTCTCGATCGATCGCTGGCGGTCAGCTACTCGTCCGAGTCAGTCCTCGACAGGCATCGCGACGCTCGCCGAGGACTACGCGACCTCGGCGAGCGGGTCGCGGCCATCCCACGATCCGCGCGACCTGTACGGGCGGAACCGGGCGAAGATCGACTCTGAGTGAAAAGGTCTCTCCCGATGCGCGCGGATGACGGCGGCATGGGCATCGCCTGAACCGCCGTAGGCGTACGAGCACATAGCGGCATTGGTGCGCCACAGCGAGAACGTAGAAAGGAACCACGGTGGCCGAGCGAGCCCAGTTGACGCAATCATCGCCGGGTCGGCAACCGCCGCATCCGCTGCCGGGAGATTGGCGCGCAGAAAGCGCACCGACTGACTGAGCCGCAGCCGGCCAAACGTGACCACGGCCACGGGCTCGTCGAGTTCGCCGTCGCGGCCGTACGTCTCGAGTTCGGGCAACGGCGACCATGTGCCCGACGCGCGCAGGGGCTCAAGTCGGACGTGCCAGCCAGACTCGAGCCGCTTGGCGAGGGGGTGGCCACCGAGGAAGCCGTCGAGCGCGGCGTCATCGTCCCAGGCCGCAATGAGGCCAAGCCTGCCGGGCGCGGGCGACGGGAGGAGCCCTCCATTAAGCGGTGCAGTGAGGGCGGCTGTCGCGTATCGCAAGCCCGGAACCTGATCGGGGGTAGGGGGACGGCGTAACGAGGCGAAGACCGTTCGGACCCCGACGTCTGCTAAGTGAACGGACAGCATCATTTGTCTGGGGTTGTACCACATTGTCGGGGCCGAGACGCACTCAGTTCGCGACTGGAAGGAAGTCCTCAATCGCGGCAACCGTCTCGCTCAGCGCGGACCAGAGGACGTTGTGCCCGCCGGGCACTGTGGCCGTACTTAGAAGGTCGCCGAGCGCCTCGCTGTAGCGTGTCTCGTGTGGCCCGGCGTCGACGTGCGATGCCGCGGCACTGATAAGCAGCGTGGGCACCGGCGCGATCGGAGGGCTTGGGCGCGTCATCTCGTTCCAAGCCGCGATCACGGCGCTAGGGGAATACCCGAACCGATAGCGCCCGTCGTGGCCGCGAACCGCATCCTCGGCGACGTAGGCGGCCACTACGTCGCGCGGGGCGCCCGAGGCTGCCGGCGCGGATAGCAGCGCGTTCACGGCGCCGTCGAGCGTTGCGAAACTCCAATTCATCCGCTCGATCTGGACCGCGCGGCGCGCGTATTCTGCAGGCACGGCGAGCGCGGGCTCCACAAGTACGAGCCGGGAAACGCGGGCCGGCGCTCGTGCGGCGAGTTCGGCTACGACGCGCCCACCGAAGCTGTGCGCCACCCAGCTTGTCGCCTCGATGCCTGCACTGTCAAGCGTGGTGAGAAGGTCCGCGACGTGCGTCTCGAGATCCCACGGCGGGGCGCCGTAAGACCCCCCGTGGCCACGCAGATCGACCGCAACAACTGCGTAGCCGCGGCGAGCGAGCCGCTCGGCGAGCGGGGCGAAGGCCGAGCCGCGCTGCCCGACCCCGTGCACACAGACGACCGGGTCGGCGCGGTCGAGGCCCCAGCGCTGCGTGGCTAGAACCATCCGGCCTAGTGGGTCGGCTCGAAACGTTTGACCGGGAACTTCATCAGTCAGGCGGCGATCAGGAGCTTGCGTTCGGCTTTGATGAGGCGTTGATATCGGTGAAGCCCGTTGCGGTAGCGGAT
>JAABUQ010012391.1_pt1 | contig 10606 bp, 6 predicted proteins | sample 5560001 | NCBI WGS metagenome assembly JAABUQ01 (sample SAMN10711888, study PRJNA513371) | rock metagenome | isolation source: Antarctica rocks | place: Antarctica: Victoria Land, Finger Mt nord | collected 2015-12-18 | reverse complement strand
AAAACATTGTGGAGAAAAGAGCCAAAAAGCCTGTAAAGGAAATGTGTGTAAAAACGGTTACGAGAATGGCAACATCGCTCAGAAACGCAATAACCGCGCCTACCATACTGACCTTTGCACTCTCACTCACTCCCACCCAATTGAGAATACCAAGTAATATAAGTACAACGATTGTAACCCAGACTGCCAATGGCAATCCTACGAATAGAGTTGGTGCGCCAAGTACAGGTATGACTACTCCTAGATACAGCATACCTGACAGACAACTGATGGTAGCAGTAAGAAAATAGTCTACAAGAATAAACATGCCCCCTAATGCACCAAACCATTTATTCAATGCCTGTGCCGCTACTGTGACAACTCCCCCTCCCTGTGGAAAACGATAGGTGACTTCCACGTATTTAAATGTGAGTAAAATAAAGACTGCCATTGTTAAAAAAACAAAAAAGCCCGCTAGTTTGCCTACCGTCCCATAGAGGATACCAGGAACGTAGTAAATAGAGGTGCCAATATCCGCAAAGACAACCGCCCAGCATAGCCAGGGACCAAGTTGGTTCTTTGTACCCTTGCTCTCTTCCCCTTGAGATTGATGAGGAACTTCCTGCATTGTAGACTCTTTAGCCATGTCTATTATACCCTCTGCTGCATCAAATAAATAATAGGATTAAGTATACCCCTACTTTGTAGTACGTAGCACGCCCCTTATTAGAGGACAGGAAACGTTGTGCGAGAATAGATTCGGCAACTTGCATCTTTTGTCTTTGTGTACTATCATAATCAAAGTTATTTGATATACAAGAAGTACTTTCTCGCGTCAAATAAAGTTGAACAATACAACAAAGTTGTTGTGTGAGAAGATAGCAATCTATCCCGTATATCCCTACGACGGAGTGATATACTAAAAGCGTGTGCTCAATAACATTTTACAACAGAGCACCGTGTTCGTATCGGATATGCACTCATGTACAAGGATGCAGCAATGGATCAGAAACAAGAAGAAGACTCTTTATCAAAAGAGGTTAATAATACAGGAAGCGACGAAAACTGGGCAAGCAGGGGTACAAATGGCGTTGTGAGGACACAAAATGGTGATGAAAATGATCCTGCACAACTTGTACGTACTGAAATAATCAAAGGAACTTTGCTCGGTGATGAACGTGTGCGTAGGACATATGCGACGCACTCCTCGTTAAAACGTGTCAACTCGGGTATCCTTGAGGCAACACCTGAAACAGAGATCCCAAAGGGTGGCTTTAGCCGTGTCCGTTACAACATCAAACGGGTACTCATTGGTGCGCCTATAGCCACTGCTCAACAAGAACATGAACGACTGACAAAAGTAAAAGCACTGGCAGTTCTTTCTTCCGATGCGATCTCATCAGTTGCATACGCTACCGAAGCAATTTTAGGTACCCTCATTGTTGCTGGCTCAGGAAGTTTATGGGTGACGCTCCCAATTTGCCTTGCTATTGTCCTACTGCTTGGTATTGTCGCACTATCTTATAGACAAACAATTCCCGCTTATCCTAATGGCGGTGGCTCGTATATCGTTGCGAAGGACAACCTGGGAACGCTAGCAGGGCTTATTGCTGCCGCCTCGCTTTTGATTGACTATGTGCTTACCGTCTCAGTAAGTGTCGCATCGGGCGTACAAAATCTTGCCTCGCTTTTCAAGGATGGTCTCCCCATAACTACTATTGTACTTATAGACGTTGTGCTTGTCATCGTTATTACTATTGTCAACCTACGTGGTGTTCGTGAGTCGGGTTCTATCTTCGCCATTCCAACATACATCTTCATCGGAAGTGCTTTGTTTCTCATTGTTGTTGGTATCATCAAAGGATTTCTTTTTCAGCATCATCACCTTGTTGGTAACTTCGCTAATGCTCAGACAACAGAGGCTCTAGGAATTTTTCTCATTCTACGCTCCTTTGCCGCAGGTTGTTCTGCAATGACAGGTGTGGAAGCCATCTCTAACGGTATCCCCGCCTTTCAAAAACCGGAAACAAGAAATGCTGCGACAACGTTAACATGGATGGCTATTATCCTGGGTACTCTTTTTATTGGTATCACCGTGTTAGCGACCTCGTATGGCGTCGAAGCGTTCCCAACAGGAAATCCAACTGTTATTGCTCAAATAGCAACACAGGTTTTTACTGGTCCCTTGTCCTTCATGTTTCCTGTTTTCGAGATTGCAGTTCTGCTCATTCTCACACTTGCGGCTAATACCAGCTACTCTGATTTTCCACGCTTGGCTTCGTTACTCGCTCGTGATAACTTCCTTCCGCACCAATTTGCCTTTAGAGGTGATCGACTCGCCTTTTCAATTGGCATCGTTTTTCTTGCAGTCCTTGCAAGTTTACTCTTGATTGCATTTAAAGGTGATGTAACGCTTCTGCTTAACTTGTACGCAGTTGGCGTCTTTATGTCGTTCACCCTTTCACAAGGTGGAATGGTGAGACACTGGTGGAAACTACGTGCTGTTGATAAGACATGGCATCGTAGCATCGCTATTAATGGTCTTGGTGCGCTCACAACGTTTGTCGTTGCGCTTGTCATCGCATCGACGAAATTTACGCAAGGTGCCTGGATCGTTGTCATTCTCATTCCTCTGTTAGTGCTCATGTTCGAGCTAATTCATCGCCACTATACACGTGTAGAGCATGAGCGTACCTCTAGTATTCCTTTGCTACCAGGCAATATTCATCACCGTTTAATCGTTCCAGTTGCAGGTCTTGATTCTGTAGTGAAGCAGAGCACTTCTTATGCACGTTCGGTCTCAGAGAATGTTATTGCGCTCCACGTCTCTAGCCATAAGGGAAGATCCGAAGCATTACAAGCTGCATGGGATGTATGGCAGCAGCAATTTCCTGAAGACGAGCGTGTACCATTAAAAACCATAGGTCTTAATCATCGCACCATTCCAGGTCAAGTTCTCACGGAAATTGACCATGAGCACAAAATGTTTCCGAACGATACTCTGACTGTCGTCTTGCCGGAGGTTGAGGTCGATCATTGGTGGGAATACTTCCTACGTAACCGTATTGCCATTCAGTTGAAAGCTGCGTTGTTGTATCGTCCAGGCATCATCGTGACAGATATCTCGCCCTACAAGCAACCTACGACCACTGGGCCACGCGTGCAAGTCTCGTTTATCCCTACACAGCCTAAACAGGTGAAGCATTTGTTCATTGTACCAATTGCTGGACTGGACAAGGTATCAAAACAAAGTCTTGCCTACGCACGTTCCATTTCAAACTATGTTGTGGCGGTACACGTAGCTATTGAGCAACAGGACGCTGATAAAGCACGTGCTGATTGGGAACTTTGGAAAAAGCAACTTATGCCTGACGAAAAGACAGAGCTGGTAGTGATCGAGTCGCCCTATCGCTCGCTCTCACGTCCGTTATTGAACTATATCGACACAATGCACGAGTTATACCCGGATTACGCGGTAAACGTCATTTTACCAGAGTTCGTGGTAGCCCATTGGTGGGAGTATATTCTGCACAATCAGACCGCGTTCCAGTTGAAGTGGTCGCTCCTCTTCCGCCAGGATATTATTGTGACGAGTGTACCACAACAGCTTCCAAGTCGAGCCAGGGAACAGAGACAGCCCTTGGAGCCAATTATACCTGTGTAATCAGGGTATCTCGATGGGGTAACAATGCATCGTAAATGCAAAGGTCTAATTCACTACACTTGCGTTTGGCCCGTGACGCGGTACGAGGGTGTAATGAATTAGACCTCTACAGTACTGATAGTATCAAAATTCATCACCTGAGTCCGTGATTTTCGCGGATATTTGAACATCGTATCAAAATAAGTCTTTTAGCACGTTTTCAGCCCTTGCGTTTTCTCGCGTGAGGCTGTAGAATCAAGTATGGTTCCACCAGTTGTTGGTAGCGTTGGAAGTTGCAGGTTCGATCATTCTCCTCAAATATTGACCTGAGTACCACGATACCAGTCCCCAAGAAAGGTAGCACAAAACCGAATGACCATTACTACTCGACCACGCACAGTTGGTGAGTTGCGTGCAAGTGGATATAAGGTACTTTCTGTCAAAGAAGAGATGCGAAAAAATCTTATTCAGAAAATTCGCGATGGGGAAGAATTGTTCCCAGGGATCATCGGCTATGAGGAAACTGTCATTCCTCAGATTGAAAACGCCATTCTCTCTGGTCAAGACATTATCTTTCTTGGTGAGCGCGGTCAGGCGAAAACGCGCATAGCTCGCAGTCTCGTCAATCTTTTAGACGAATTTGTTCCTGTGCTTGCAGATAGTGAGATTAACGATGATCCTTTTAATCCCATCTCAAAGGCTGGGCGTGACAAGCTCGAAGAACTCGGTGATCGGGCAGAGATCGAATGGCTTCCGCGTGATCAGCGTTATGGCGAAAAGCTTGCAACGCCTGATATCACTATCTCGGACCTCGTTGGTGAGGTTGACCCTGTGCGTGTCGCGGAGGGTCGTTATCTCTCCGACGAACTCACAATCCATTATGGTCTGATTCCACGTACTCATCGCGGTATCTTCTGTATCAACGAATTACCTGACCTGTCCGAGCGCATTCAGGTTGGCTTGCTGAACATCATGGAAGAGCGCGACGTGCAGATTCGTGGCTACAAAATCCGCTTGCCACTCGACGTGTATGTCGTCGCCAGTGCCAACCCGGAAGATTATACCAATCGTGGACGCATCATCACACCTTTGAAGGACCGTATCGGTTCCGAAATTCGTACACACTATCCACTTACCATTGAGCATGAAATTCAGATAATGGAAGCTGAAAGCAATCACTTCACCACTGAGGGTATGGATGTCATCTTCCCGCAGTTCATGAAAGAGACGATTGCTGAAATCACGCATCTTGCACGCAGTAGCAACGACATTAGCCAGCGTTCCGGCGTGAGTGTGCGTGTCACTGTCTCGAACTACGAGAACGTGCTGAGCAATGCTAGTAGACGTGCGTTACGTCTCAAAGAGCGCAACATCTCGCCTCGCGTGAGCGATCTTTCCGCCATCATTGCCTCGACTGCTGGTAAGATCGAGCTTGATACCGTTGGCGACGTGAAAGAAGAGCGCATCGTACAGAAATTGGTCAATGCTGCCGTGCTCAGCGTCTTTGGCCAATACTTTGAGCAGCGCGAGTTCGACCAGCTTGTTGCTGGCTTTGAGCGTGGCCTTAGTGTTCACGTTGGCGACGACATGCCCTCTATGGAATATGTTAACCAGCTTTCTAAAGTTGGCGGTCTGAGTAAAGCTATCGACAAGTTGAACGGACGTGGTAGCCCATCCAGTATTGCATCGTCCATCGAATTTATCCTCGAAGGACTACACTTAAATAAGCGTCTCAATAAGGATGCAGTTGGTGGCAAAACACGCTACCGACGGTAAGGGACATGCGACATGTTTGAACGCTTTCAGAAGAATCGCTATGGGTATTCACGTTGGGATGGTACGCAACGTATCGAAGGTATTGATGCCGACGATATTCTCAATGCCCTCTCCGACGACTATCTGGAGAATGGCAATCTGCACCAGGCGATGCGTCGTCTGATGCAGGATGGTATTCAGAGCCAGGATGGTCGCAAATCAATGGGCCTGCGCGAAATGATGGAACGGATGCGTAACGCCCGCAACGAACAACTCAATCGTTACAACATGGCCTCAGGCGTCATGGATGACCTGCGTGAGAAACTTGAGGAGATCAAGCAATTAGAGCGTGATGGTATCCAGCGTCGCCTTGATGCACAAAAGGACAGCCAGCAACCCCAGGATGGTCAGCCGCAAGGCCAATCAGGACAGCAAGGGCAAGAAGGCCAGCGACCCCAAGACAATTCATTTGAGCAGGGGCAGCAAGGCCAACCCGGAGACCAGTCACAGAGTGGTCAACAGGGACAACAAGGGCAATCGGGCCAATCAGGAGACTCGCTCAGCTCTGAGCAGATGAAGCGTATGTTGGAGGTGATCGCCAAGCGTAAGCAAGAAGCACTCGACAGTCTGCCACAGGATATTCCTGGTCAGATCAAGGGTCTCTCCGAATACGACTTCATGGATGATGATGCACGCGATAAATTCAACGAACTCATGGAAAGTCTGCAACAGCAGATGATGCAACAGTTCTTTCAGGGCATGCAGCAGTCTCTGCAAAACATGTCACCGGAAGATGTCGCAAAACTGCGCGAGATGATCCGCGACTTGAACAAAATGCTCAAGGAACGACAAGAGGGAAAAGAGCCAGACTTTGACTCATTCATGCAAAAGCACGGGGAGTACTTTCCAGGTGTCAACTCTCTTGACGATCTAGTCGAACAGATGCAACAGCAAGCGGCAGCTATGCAAGGGATTATGGAAAACCTGTCACCAGATCAGCGTCAGGAGTTGCAAGGACTCATGGAGCAGATGATGGGTGATGACCGCATCCGTGTCGATATGATGGAGCTAGCGCAGAACCTTGAAGCGATGGCACCGTCAGAGGAAGCTCGGACGCGTTTCCCTTTCCGTGGCAAAGAGTCGCTCCCACTCAACGAAGCGATGCGTATGATGGGACGTTTGCAACAAATGGAAGGCTTAGAGGACCAGCTACAAGAAGCGCGACGCCTGGACAACATCGACGCTATTGATAGCGAAAAGGTCAAAGAGTTGCTCGGCGATGAGGAGTATCAATCGGTTGAACAACTGAAAGAACTTATGAAGACGCTCGAAGAAGCTGGCTACATCCAGAAAAAGGGTAATCGCTGGGAGCTAACTGCGCGTGGGATGCGTAAGATCGGTCAAAAGGCATTACAGGACATCTTTAACAAGATGAAACGTGATGGTTTTGGGCGTCACGTCAGCCCCTTCCGAGGCGTTGGCGGTGAACGGACCGACGATAGCAAGCAGTACCAATTCGGTGATGCCTTCCTGCTCGACCTCAAACAAACATTGATGAACTCAGTGCATAGAAATGGGACAGGGACACCTGTGCAACTCTCACAGGAAGACTTTGAGGTCTATCGCACCGAGTTTACTACCCAATCGTCTACTGTGTTGATGATTGACATGAGCTTGAGCATGATCTATAACGGCTGTCAACCTGCGGCGAAAAAGGTAGCGGTTGCGCTGGAAAGTTTGATCCGCTCACAGTTTCCGCGTGACAACTTATACATCGTTGGCTTCTCACGCATGGGTCGCGAATACAAGCCAAACGAATTGATCGAGTTGAGCATGGCTGATAATGATCGTGGTACAAACATGGCGCATGGACTCATGTTATCACGAAAGCTATTAGGCCGTCATCGCGGCGTCAACAAGCAGATCATCATGATTACCGATGGGGGTCCAACCGTCTGGTATGAAGATGGCGAATGGCAATTCCAGTATCCCAGCCCCTACGCAGAGCAACAAACCCTCCTAGAGGTACAGCGTTGCACTCGCGAAGGAATCACCATCAACACCTTCATGCTCTATGATGATGATTGGATGGTCGCCTTCGTCGATCAACTCACCGAGATCAACAAGGGCCGCATGTTCTACGCCGACAAAGACAACCTCGGCGAATACCTGTTGGTAGACTACCTGAATAGTAAGAAGAAAATCGTTTCGTAGATGTCGGACATTGTAGAAGACACACTTTCAAGTGCGTTTCTTGCGGGCTTGCAACAACTGCATCTGCAACTTAGCACTCAACAACAACAGCAACTCCTGCGCTACCGCCAGGAGTTGCTTGATTGGAACACGCGCGTCAATTTGACCGCGATAAAAGACCCGGAGGAAGTGCTACTCAAGCACTTCCTCGACTCCTTATCTCTTCTCTCTGTCTATGACCAGCCAACCGCAAAACTGCTCGATATCGGTTCGGGTGCAGGCTTCCCCGGTCTCGTCCTCAAAATCGCACGTCCACAATGGCAGATCACATCGCTAGAAGCTACGGGCAAAAAAGTAACCTTCCAAAAGCACATTATCGACCTCTTACATCTCAATGGTGTTGTGACCATTCATGGACGAGCCGAAGAACTAGCGCAAAAAAGTGAATATCGAAGCTCTTTCGACGTAGTAACGGCCCGCGCTGTTGCCTCACTTCCCGCCCTATTAGAATATTGCGCTCCCTACTGTCGTGTCGGCGGCGAAATTATCCTGCCCAAAAAAGGCGACCTAGCAGAAGAACTTGCTCAAGGCAAACGTGCCGCGACACAAGTTGGTACTATCCTGAAAGCTGACGTACCCATAACACTGTCAGGGCCAGATGATGGAAGACGCCTTCTCGTGTGGGAACAAAAGAAACTTTGCCCGCCGCAATTCCCTCGCGGTAGGTACGTTGTTTATATAACTCACGATGAGATTGCCTTGTCTCGCCTTCAATCTCATGATTTACAAAATCTGGGGCCAATAGCTCATCTACAACCGTTGCATCACCAAGATTCCACGCATGGTTATAGAACAGATAAAAGACTTTTTTGTTCTCTGTTATACCCATGCGCCACCATTTTCTTTCCACAAAAGGTTAGGTGGGTTTACTTCCCCACACACTCAAATAGTACCAGATTGCTCGGAAATCGCTTGATCCCATATCCTTCACCGCTTGGTCGCTCAGTTGCACTAAATATTCCTCGGTCATGAATGGATTCATCTTACGAAGGAACGGACGCATTAGCAGGAAACCTATTTGTGAGTTTTCGTACGTGTAGCCCTGCGAATCTCCTTCTGCGGAAAAATCTATCGCAAAAGAGGCATGGCGTATGTTTTGATACCCTGTGTCTCTCAGAAATTTGCCTAGCACAAGTGTGATGCCAATCTGTTTTCCGTCAACGGAGAAACTTGCTCCTGATGCATACAATGAGCGCATAATTAAATCGCCCAACTGCTCATAAGGAAGGCTGTTACTCAGTGTGCGTTCGCATTCAGTAAGACGAACAACTCCACCAGGGCGCACAATCCTCATACATTCCTGAACCAGTCCAGGCCATGCAGTCTTGGGCATAAAAGCGAAGAGCAAGCGTGCATTCACAAAATCGAACGTGTTATCAGGAAAATCAAGCGGTTGCAGAATATTCATCAATCGAAATGATGTATTCGGCCATTTTCTGCTATTAGCATAATCTACCATTTTCTTACTCAGGTCAATACCGACAACTTCCATATGACGATACGTCGAGGAAAGCTCAAGTACCCATCCACCAGGGCCGCATGCAACATCGAGTACCTTATGAATATCTGTTGGGTTTACATCTTTTGGAAGTACTCCTCCCATTTCTTTGGTGAGAAGATGATCCTGAATAGTAAGCCTATTCATCTCGTCTGCACTCTCAGCATTGATGAAATACGTATTTTCTGGTTGCTGAGCTTCGTTCGATGTAGACATCACAGACCCTTTCTTTTGCTATAGTATGCAGCTACTATCTCTTAAACAGGTTTATTGCCCCAAACACTAAGGTTATACCAGATGGCACGAAAATCGGGAGATTGCATTTCAGTGAGAGCTTGGTTGCTAAGTTGCACAAGTTCTGGCTCGCTTATTGATAGCATCTTGAGGAGAAAAGGCCGACCAAGTAAAAGGTTTACTTGGAAATTTTCGTACATATAGTCGTGTGCATCTCCATGAAAAGACATGTCAATAGCAAATGCTTTGTATTGAATGTGTTGATAGCCCGTATCATACAGAAATCCACTGAGAGCGGATGTGATTCCTATTTCCATTCCATGAGGTGAAAAGCTTTGCCCTGAAAGTGAAATTGCCTGCATCATCATCCCTTGTAATTGCTCAAATACAGGCATACTACTAATAATTCTTTCACACTCAGTAAGTCGCACCATTCCACCTGGGCGTGTAACCCTCCAACACCCTTGTAGTAAACGAGGCCAGGATTTTTTCGGCATAAAGGAAAAAAGGAAACGACCATTTACAAAATCGAACGTGCTATCAGGAAAATCTAGGAGTTGGCGGACACCCATGACCTGAAAAGACGCATTTGGCAGCTGTCTCTCGTTAGCATGCTTTATCATCCTTTCGTTAATATCAACTCCGATCACCTTCATATTTTTGTACAGGTAGGCGAGATCAAGTACCCGGCAACCAGGACCACAGGCTATATCAAGAACATCATGAATCTTTGACGGATCAACGCTGTCGGGGAGTAGTCCGCCCATTTTTTGAGTGATGAGGCGATCTTGTACTGGAAGCCTATTTATATCTGCTGACGTACTTTCAGAATTGAAAATGTATGTGTTTTCACCGGAAGAGTTATCTGCTTTCATCGACATGTTGCTCTATCCTTTGCTTAATATCCTATTTACCTCATTGCATTCCTGGGGTAGCGCACATCATGCTCAGGCTTCGCAAGCACGTTTTGCAACTCAATCGTTTTGCCGCGCTGTGGGCTAACCGATATTTTCGCGATGGGGGTCTGCAAGAGTTCTTCAAGCCGATTCAAATATACCTTTGCCGCCGATGGTAGTTCCTCATACGTGCTGATACCCGTTGTACTACATTGCCACCCTTCCATCTCTTCATAGATAGGTTCGCATGCAGCAAGGTCACTTAATGTCGCAGGAAGACTATGCACAACTTTGCCATAGAGGTTATACGCCGTACAAATTTTGATGGTGGGGAATGTGTCAAGCACG
>JAABUQ010012390.1_pt1 | contig 10607 bp, 12 predicted proteins | sample 5560001 | NCBI WGS metagenome assembly JAABUQ01 (sample SAMN10711888, study PRJNA513371) | rock metagenome | isolation source: Antarctica rocks | place: Antarctica: Victoria Land, Finger Mt nord | collected 2015-12-18 | reverse complement strand
AATCATCGAGCGATGCCGGCAGCAAAAAGCCTTGCCGGCGGTCTTGACCTTCAACGAAACGGCCCATCCGAAAGCCCCGCAAATCCAGGTAAATCCTACCATGTTCTGGCGTTTTTACACAGCCTCGACCCATTTACGACGTTTACGACGATCGGAGGGTGGCTTGTAAGCGGCTCATATCTTAGACGATTTCAAGCGTCCCAGTCTTGCGGCCGAGTTGTGTGACAATGGGAGCCTGACCGCCTCGGAGAACACCATTGCCAAAATAGAGCTTGCGCTGATCGACGGCTGCCGGCTCGAGCCAGTCGGAAGCCTTCATCTCGCCGTTGAGGCCGTAGACCGCGAGGGCGTTGTCGTAGGTCACTTTGCGGATGGCGTCGGCCGGAATGCCGCGATCGATCATCAACCGCGCGGTCTTCGGAACCGCGAGCGCGTCCGACACGCCCCAGTCGCAGGCAGAGTCGATGATGATGCGCTCTGGGCTGTATTGGCGCACGAGTTCCGTCATCCGGGCATTGCCCATCTTTGTTCCGGGATAAATCGAGAAGGCCGCCCAGAAGCCGCGGTCGAGCACCTCGCGCACGGTCTCCTCGTTGTTGTGGTCGATGACGCATCGGCTCGGGTCGAACTTGTGCTCGATCAGCACGTCCATGGTGCGCATCGTGCCGCGTTTCTTGTCGCGATGCGGCGTGTGGATCATGATGGGAAGATCGTAGTCCTTGGCGAGCTCGATCTGGGCGCGGAGGTACTTGTCCTCGAGCTGCGTCTGGTCGTCGTAACCGATCTCGCCTATAGCCACGACGTCCTCCTTGCCTGCGAGAGATGGAAGGATCTCCATCACGGCCTCGGCCAGGGCTTCGTTATTGGCTTCCTTCGAATTGAGGCCGACCGTGCAGTAATGGCGGATGCCGAACTGGCCCGCGCGGAAGCGCTCGAACCCGATGATGTGGGACAGGTAATCGACGTAGCTGCCGATGTTTGTGCGCGACTGGCCGATCCAGAAGGCGGGCTCGATCACGGCTACGATGCCCGCCGCCGCCATGGCGGTGTAGTCGTCCGTGGTGCGGGCGATCATGTGGCAATGCGGATCGATGAACATGGTGCCGGCTGGCAGATCGTTCAGAACGTCCGGTTGTGCCGCAAGCTGCACCGCGAGCGAGGCAATCTGCTCGGCCGTGAGCGCGCTGTCACAGCACGGACAAGTAATCTCGCGGGAGCTTGATGAAGACCCCGCTAAGGTGCGGACCGAGCCGCTCGGGTTGCTTGCGGATGCTTCGTCCATGGTGCCCTCGCTTCAGGCTCGTGTCTCGTCGTGCACGCCGTCCCAGGTGATGTCGCCGGACGCGACCGCATCCGCAAGATCACGGCGACGCGCAAGCGTTTCGGCGGCCGCAGGCTGCAAACTCTCAGATAGGGCCAGTGCGGCGGCGTTTTGCGCGAGCGGGTCACCTTCGGCCAGGACGCGGGCGAGATCGGCGATCGCGGCCGCGTCGCCGAACCGGCCCACGCCGCGCCAGAGTTTGGGTGTGACCGGGCGATGCGCCGCCCGGCGCTCGTTAGCGTAGTCGACAAGAATCTTTGCCAGCTCCTCGTTCCAGCGTCGGTCAAGGCCGGCGATCGAATGCAGGACGCTGTCGATGAACAGGGTCTTGAGCACCATATGATTCCAGGCGCTCTGCGGGAAGTGCTCGGCCGGGAACGGATTATCATGCGCTACCGCCTCGAACACCGCCCGCACCGAAGTGCGCAAGCCGTCGATCGCGAACGGTACAAGCGTTTCGGGGTCGGGATAGAGCGGCAGGCCCGTGTAGATTGCGATTAGCTCGCCGAGATCGGCCGTGGCGGCAAGGTTCTTCAGTCGCTCGGCGAGTATCCCCGGCGCGTTGGCGGTATCGAGCAGCAACAGAATCCGCGCCGCTTGGTCGACTGTGAGGCCGGCTGGCTGCCATCCCGGGCGGGCTTGCTCAGCTGCGGCTAGGTCGTCGAGTTCGAGCGCGAGACTGGCCTTGCCTAGTCGGCGCGAGACTGGGCCGAAGGCGGCTGCAAAAACGCGTGGCGCGGGATCACGGGCGAGCTCCGCCCGCTTGCCTTCGAACGGGGCGAGCGCTTCGGGCGAAGCGCGACGTGCGATCCAGGCGTGGAGAAGATCTGCGGGTTTGCCCATGTCAGGTCCCCGGGATGGAGCGCTGGAACAGCAACGTGAGCGGGAAGCCGAGCGCGGCCAGCAGCGCGAGGCCAGGCTGCCCGGCTCCGGCGATGAAAAGCGCATCGAGCAGGCAAATGTTGGCAATCAGGACGGAGACGACGCGGGGGATGTTGGCCCGACCCGGCCGCACCATGAAGGACAGCGCGTAGACCACCGCCGACAGCAGAGCGGCAAAGATCAGCAGGCCGACGTTAGATCCCGCCGCGATCGGCAGGCCGTACACGAAGGGTGCGGCGAGGACGATCAATGGCCAGAAATGGCCGGGCTGCTTCAGATCTTCCTGCTTCGCCGCATAGGTCAGGCCGATGAGATAGCAGAGCGCCATGGCGGCGGCCCAGAGCAGGCCGTGCGGTAGCACTCCGGCGATGGACGCAGCAGCCGTGACGTAGACCAGCACGCGGCAGAGCCCCATCAGCACGGGACCGATCGGGTTGCCCTTGTGCCAGATGTCATAGACGAGCATCGCGGCCGTAAGCGCCAGCCCACCCGCGAACCCGCGCAGTCCGGTAGCGCCCGACCCGGAGCCGAGCACCAGGAGCAGGACAAGTCCGGTTCCGATCAGGGCCGCGCCCATCCCAAAAACCCTGGAAGCCGTCACAGCACCGGAGGGGATGGGCCGGCTTGGCCGGTGCTGGCGGTCGTAGGCGGCGTCGAAAGCGTCGTTGAGATACATGCCAGCGACGTAGAAGAGCGATAAGGCCAGCATCACCGCCAGAACGCGCCCGGGTGCGAACGGCGCGCCCGAAAGCACGGTCCCGGCCAGCACATTGGTCCAGACGGTCGGCAGGTTGGAGACCCGCCCGAGCCGAAGCGCGACGGGCCAGCTTACGCCGGAAACTGCTGACGGACCCAATGGAGTTCTCTGGCGATGGCAGGCGCGAGGCTTGTGGTGCGGTAGCGCTCCGGCAACACGCCCCAAGTGTAGGTCTCTACTTCGAGGTGCTGCGAGATCGGCTTTTGTCGATGCAGCGCCAGCGCCTCGCGCACGAAGGACTGGGTCGACGAGAATGGGCCAAGATCGTCCAGGAAAAGCGGGATGTGATAGTGCACACGCCACTCGCGATCTTGCGGGTCGGGTGCCTTGTCGAGGGACGCGAAGGCTTGGGCGAGGTCCGGATAGCAGGTGATGTCGCCGTTCCACTTCTCGATGACCTGATGGAGGTAGACGCCGTCGTCGAAGGGCTTCAACAGCGTGCGGGTGTCCTGCCCCAGCGTGGCCAGGCGCAGGCCGGCGCTGATCTGCAGTTTCATCACGGCCAGCCCCGCGGCGCGTAGCGCGGCATAGATTTCGGCGGGCTCCTCGAACTCTATCGCTGCGTGGCAGAGGTCGACGCAGAGGCCGAGGTGCTTGCGCAAGGCCACCTCTGCATTTGCCGGAGCGAGGCCCGTTAGCTCGACCAACCGGTTCGCTGCAGCGCGGCTGAAAAGATGATCTTGGAAGAAGGCAATGGCCTCGGCCGTGGTCTCCAGGAAGCACGACGGCTCCGGCTCGACCGCAAGGGCGATCGTTTGCCCGATACGTCGCTCGAGCTCGACCAGATGGGCTGCATGGCGGATAAAGCGGTCGGCCATATCAGCGACCATGTCGGGCGACGTTATGTTGGTCTTGAAGGCGCCCGGCGCCGTGCTGACGCTTCCCGTCATGCCCTCGGGCAGGATCTCGGCGAGATAGTCGGCCGAGGCATTAGTGTAGCGCAGGCGCTCCTCGTCGCGCCAATCCGGCAAGTAGACGTCCTCCTTCACGCGCGTGCCGTGAAACGGCCCATAGGGAAAGGCGTTCAGGGTGAAGACGTAGAGATTATTGTTCGCGAGGTAGGCCTTGATCTGCTCCAGCGCCTTCGGGCGACTTGCCTCCGCGAGCGCCACGCCCGACAGGCGCAGGCCGATGGCGAAGGGCTCTTCGGACGCCACGTCGCTCCGTACCGCGAGAACGTCGCCTTGCAGCACCTGCCAGACCTCGTCCCAGGTCTCGCCCTGATGGACGTTGGTGCAATAGGTCAGGTGGCCGTTCCGGCCAGGCAGTTTCATCGGGTCATGTTCCCGAGCCAGTCGATCGCCTGAAGGATCAGGCCTTCGTCCATTTCGTTGACCTCGATACCCCGGCCAAGCGCGGCGAGCAGCGTAATCGTGAGTTCGCCGCCAAGATGCTCGCGAAACTCGCGCAGGCCGCGCAGCAGCTTGTAGGCACCTTCCGAGTCCGCTGCTTTCATCATCGGATGGAACAGCGGCAGGCCGAGAGTGCTGAGGAGATTGCAGACCCGAAGATCGTCGCCCTCGGACAAGTGGCCGCTCAGCACGGAATAGCGCGTGTCAAGGGCGAGGCCGATCGCCACGGCCTCGCCGTGCCGGAGGGCGTGGCCGGTGAGCAGCTCGAGCTTGTGGGCTGACCAGTGGCCGTAATCGAGCGGGCGGGCGCTACCGCGCTCGAAGGGATCGCCGCCCAAGGCGATCTGCCCCATGTGCAATTTGGCGCAGCGACGGATGAGATAGTCGATGGCATCCGGTCGAAAGGCGCGGAGATCGACTGCGTTGCGCTCGAGCCACGCGAAGAACGCGACGTCGCGTATCAGCGCAACCTTGACGGCCTCGGCCATGCCGGCCCGCTTGTCGCGGTCGTCGAGCTGGTCGAGAAAGGCGGCGTCGTTCAGAACGGCAAAGGGCGGCGCGAATGTGCCAAGAATATTTTTCTGGCCGAAGGCGTTGACGCCGTTCTTGACCCCCACGCCCGCGTCGTTTTGCGCCAGCACCGTCGTTGGAACGCGGATATGGCGGATCCCGCGATGCACGGTGGCGGCCACGTAGCCGATAAGATCGAGCAGCGCGCCGCCACCAATCGCCACTACGAAGGCGTGGCGGTCGAGGCCGAGATCGATGAGCCGGCGCTGCAGGCGCTCGATCAGAGCGGGATCGTTCTTACACCACTCGCCCCCAGCCACGAACTCCGGCACCGCCACGAGCTCTATCACGCGCGGGCGAGCGGCCGCGTAGTCGGCAATTCGAACTGGCAGGTCTGCGTGACTGGAGCGAAGACCGTCATCAATGAAGACTGCGACCTTGTGGCGGCAATTCGGCTCCTGCAGTGCGAGCGTCTCGGCGAAGACCGAGTTAAGTGGCTTGAAGAGATCGCGCGTGAAGGCGACAGGATACTCGTACACGACATTGAACCGTTGCACGTAGGTGTGAGTTACCCCGGGTTTCGAAGGCTCCGCGGTCAAAGCATCAGCATCTTGGCCGGTCACGGAAGCCTCCGTGATGCGTTCCTCGTAGTGCTCAAGCGGCATTGGGCCATTTCTCTCTGAGAGCTGCATCGCGCGGGAAGATATGGGCGAGGATCAAGTTTTTCACCTCGGTTGCCGCGAGGGCGCCGTTGGGCAGCAACGCGGCATCGGAGGAGATTAGAACGGGGCCGTCGGCCGGATCGTCGGTAATCCGCCCGTGCGAACCCTTGACCAGGCCGGCGTCGAGGGGAGTGACGTCCATCAACGTTCGGAATCCAAGCTTACGCTTGGCGAGCCGCCACCCAACCGCGAGCTTCGGGTTGCCAATGGCTGGGTCGAGGAACAACTCAACAGGATCATAGCCCGGCTTGCGATGGATTTCGACGGTGCGCGCGTAGTCGGGCGCGCGATCGTCGTCGAGCCAATGATAGTAAGTGAACCAGCTGTCTGCCCGGGACAGCGCGACGAGTTCGCCTGACCGCGGATGGTCCAGGCCGAAGGCCGGCTTGCTTTCTGCGTCGAGCACATGCTCGACCCCGGGCAAACTCTCCAGCAAGGTTTTAATGGCCGGAGCGCGCGCCGGATCGCGCACATAGACGTGCGCAATCTGGTGGTCAGCTACTGCGAAGGCCTGCGAGGCCCCAGCGTCTAGGAGTTCGCGGCCGAGTTCCTCGCGCAGAGCAAGCAGGCCGGCGTTACGCAGCGCGCGATTGATGTGGATCGGGCGGTTCACCGCCGTGATGCCGTACTCAGACAGGACCACGACACGAGCTCCGTCGCGTTCTGCATCCGCGATGATCTCGCCGCAGACGCCGTCGACGGCGCTGAGATCGGCGGCGATCGAGGGATGGTCGGGGCCGACACGCTGCAGTCCGTAATCGAGGTGCGGCAGGTAGATGAGCGTGAGCGTCGGCTTGCGTGTCTTGCGCACGTGGATCGAGGCGCGCGCGATCCACTGGCTCGACGCAATCTTAGTAGCCGGTCCCCAGAAGGAGAACAGCGGAAAGACGCCGAGCAGCTTCGTCAATTCATCCCGGAGCTCGGCCGGGGCGGCGTAGCAATCGGGCAGCTTCCTGCCGTCCGCGCGGTAGATCGGGCGGGGCGTCACGCCGATGTCGGCACCCGAATACATATTATACCACCAGAACATGTTGGCGCAGGTGAAGCGCGGATCGCGCGCCCGTGCCGCATCCCAGACCTTCTCGCCGCCGACCAGCATTGCCGATTGGCGCCAGAACATGATCTCCGAGAGGTCGCGAAAGTACCAGCCATTGCCCACGATCCCGTGCCGGTTCGGCAGGTCGCCAGTGAGAAAGGTCGTCTGCGCCGAGCAGGTGACGGCCGGAACCACCGTTCCGAGCGGCCGCATTCCGCTCCGCGCGACGAGCCGGCTCAGGTTCGGCGTGTCGGGCCCGATAAGGCGCGGGGTCAGTCCAATCACGTTGATGACAATGGTCGGCTGCATAGGCCTCAAACTCTCGATGCGTTAATTAGCCAGCGTCTTTCTAGCGAAATCGCAGAGAACGTCGGTAGAAGCTCGACATTGTAGCATAGTGCCGATGAGTGCATCCGACAATGCGGCAGACCGTCGGGCAATAAACCAGCGATCATGCGGAGTCGGTGAAGGCGCACGGCCATCCGGACGCAGCCCACAAGGCATCGACCCAAATACGAGGAAAAAGCGCAATCACTGCGAGGAGGTAGATAGCGGGAAAACGCATCGGATAACCGTCTACGATGGCCATGGTTGCCATCCGCAAAGCCAAATACAGCATCTACTCAGCCCTGAACGGGTCGTGAGAGATGACTCGCGATGCTTGAATTATCCTCTGACAACTCCGCAACGTCACTCGGCGCGGTCGCCGCGCTGTGCCTGGGCACGCTTGCGGTCGCGCTCGACGGCACCGTCGCGGCGGTCGCCTTGACAAGGATCGCGCGCGGCTTCGCGGTCGCCCCGACCGCGTGCTGAATGAACGGCAGTTTTCGCGAGCTGTCGTCCAAAAGCCGCCAGTCCGCTTCGTTCCCAATGCAGCCATGCCGTTCAGCATCGATCCGGCCTTAGCATACGCCTATACACATATCGTGAGGTGACCTCTTACCGGCCCACGGCCGACCTCAAAGTCAACAGTTGCGGATGGAACGACAGTCGACCCTGATTGTTTTGCGCACAGCCTCACAAAGGGAGCAGGCTCGATGAAGAAACTTACAAATATTGCGGTAATGCTGGCGCTCATTGGGGCTAGTGCTACTTTGGCGCAAGCGCAACCTGCGCCGGCGGTAACATAGGGTGGACCAACCAATCCGGCGGTTAAGGATCCGCACGATGGGGCAAACCGCCCAGCGGCGATGGGTGCCAACTCGTTTACTATGGCTCAGGCTAAAGAGCATATCGAGAAGGAGGGCTACACGGGCGTTAGCGGACTGGCGAAGGACCGCGCGGGTTTGTGGCGCGGGCGAGCGATGAAGGGCGGCCGGCGCGTCCACGTTGCGCTCGACTTCAAGGGCGTCGTGAGTAGCCGCTAAGCGTGCCGCTCGATTTGCCGTTCAATCTTACATGGAGGTCTCATCATGAGCCGAACGATCACGCGACTGTTTGATAGCTTTCCCGATGCAGAGCGCGCCGTTGCCGAGCTGGAACGGTTGGGCGTCCCGCACACCGATATCAGCCTAGTGGGCAATAACGTCGATCAGACTCACGACCATCGTGGTGCTTATGGTGCCAGCGATAACGACGCGAAGGCCGATCGGACTGCCGCCGACGCTCGTAAGGGCGCGACGACAGGCGGTCTGCTCGGCGCGGGCGGTGGCCTCTTGGCCGGCCTTGGCCTTCTCGCCATCCCGGGTGTGGGTCCGGTTGTCGCCGCCGGTTGGCTCGTCTCCACCGCCGTCGGCGCGGCGATCGGAACGGCGGCGGGTGGTGCGTCCGGCGGCCTTATCGGTGCGCTCAAGGGTGCGGGCGAGACCGAGGGCAATGCCGAGGTGTACGCCGAGGGCGTTCGTCGCGGCAGCACGCTCGTCAGTGCCAAAGTCGACAATGCATTGGCCGACAGGGCCGCAGCTGCGCTGGCCGGTTTGCGCGCGGTCGATGCGACGACCCGTGGAAGTGTTTATCGCCAGAGCGGTTGGAGCAAATTCGACACGAACGCGCCAGCTTACACGAGCGACCAAGTGATGCGCGAGCGTAGCTTGTATACAGCGCGGTGATCTGACGGCAGTAAGCAGGGAGCGCGGCGAAGGAATCGACGCGCTCCTTTGCTGTAGTTTCACTTATGTCTGGCAAGTTTAGCGAAGGCGATGATCTCTGTTTCGTGCAGCGCGATAATTCCGTCCGCAAGCGCGGCCGAGCGTTCGAAGCTAGCCGCCTGCATCGCACACGGCTCCATTACGGCACCAACGCTCTCAAGCATCGTTGGGTGCAGCGCACAAGACGGGGCATACCGATGACGACACGCGCGAGGAACGGCAACGGGCTATTGTGGGCTGGGCTCGCGCTCGCCGCGCTTGCGGGGGTCAATGCGCTCGCGCAGCGACGCGCCGAGCGCCGCACCCCGCCGGTCGGGCGGCTACTCGAAGTGGATGGCGAGCGGGTGCATGTGGTCGAGCGCGGGACAGGCGCGCCTATCGTGCTCATTCATGGCAATGGCAGCCTCGCGCAGGACTGGTTGTCGAGCGGTGTGGTCGAGCGTCTTGCCGCGACGCACCGCGTGATTATCGTTGAACGGCCCGGGTTCGGCCATTCCTCGCGCTCGCGCCGCCGTGTATGGACGCCGTCCGCGCAGGCGCGGCTGCTGCGCGGCGCGCTCGACCAGCTTGGCGTCAGCGCCGCCACGATCGTCGGCCACAGCTCGGGAACCCTGGTTGCGCTCGCTCACGCGCTCGACTACCCCGCGCAAACGGCTGCGATCGGCCTGCTGTCCGGCTATTATTTTTGGACGCCGCGCGCCGACGTGATGCTGTTCAGCGGCCCAGCGGTGCCCGGCATCGGCGACGTGATCCGCTACACGCTCGCGCCGCCGATGGGACTGGCGATGACACCGCTCGCGTTCGCGGCCAATTTTCGCCCCGCCGCCGTCACGCCCGCGTTCCGCGCCGGTATGCCGGTCGATATGATGCTGCGCCCAAGCCAGATCCGCGCGGTCGCCGCCGACAATTTATTGATGGGTCCGGGCGCGGAAGCGTTGCGCGCACGGCTGGGCGAACTCCGCGTCCCCGTGCTGTTGATGAACGGCGACGGCGATAAGATCGTCTCGCACGCCACTCACACCGACCGTCTCGCCGCGCTGTTGCCGCAAGCCGAGCATGTGACCGTGCCGCGCGCGGGCCACATGATCCAGCACATCGCGCCCGATCTGGTCGCGAACGCGATCCTGCGATTGGCGGAGCGCGCTACAGCCTGATGAGCATCTTGCCGGTGCTCGCGCCCTTGAAGCCCCGATGAACGCCGCGGCGTGCTGTCCGGCCCCTCGCGTGGCGATCAACGTCAACAACGACACGATCGTCATGTGGATACAGAGCACCCGATGCGCCGGGAATTCGGCTGCTTAAGGCGCGTGAAGAATGTAGAGCAGCCGATCCGGCGCAGTCCTTTGGCGACGATCGGTGATCGGGTCGTTTCGTGGCTGTCGTAGAGCTTACGGCGCGTCCGTGACTAGCAGGACACACAAAGGATCGGTCGGCGCGTCCACATGACTGTTGCATCGAGTTCAGACGACTGTTGCCGATTCCAATCGTTTCTTGGCCTTTACACACTGTCGCGGAGCCCAGTCGCTTCCTAGTTTTCACAGCGAACGCACTGGCAATAGGCGGAGCGGCCCTGCCTCGCCGCGACTGCGCCGTGACCCATACGCGCGAGAAGGCCGGGCGGGAGTGCTCCCGTCCGGCCCTTCCGTGACGAACTTGTCGATCGCCGGGCGTTAGCCCTGGCGGCGACGCAGGCGCAGCGCAAGCGCGGCCATGCCCAGACCCATCAGGCCGAGCGCGGCGGGCTCAGGCGTCTGGGTGACCGAGACACCGTCGAGGAAAGCAACCGGTGGCAGACCGCTGGGCGTACCCATCGAGAGGAAGTTGAGCACTGCACTCCCGGTGGTGGCCGTGAAGTTGTACTTCTGGGTCTTCCAACCCGAGAAGCCCTGGCTCGCGATCATGAGCGTCGGGGTGACCACGTTGAGGTCCGAGCCGAGCGT
>JAABUQ010012389.1_pt1 | contig 10608 bp, 10 predicted proteins | sample 5560001 | NCBI WGS metagenome assembly JAABUQ01 (sample SAMN10711888, study PRJNA513371) | rock metagenome | isolation source: Antarctica rocks | place: Antarctica: Victoria Land, Finger Mt nord | collected 2015-12-18 | reverse complement strand
GCCCATCTCACCTGCGCTATCCACGCCGCGGTCAAGCAACTCAACGAGGAGCGCCAAACACCGCGTCCGTGCGACAAGCTGAATAAGGCTGCTTAGCATCCCCGACAACAATCTGGAATGGCTATTATCGTGCCTAATCGACGAGCTTCTCAGTTATGTATTGAGTGCGTCTCGCAACCAGGGACTACAAAGCCTTCTCCTAACCGAACACCATCTGCGCCTGGCAGCTTACGATGTTGCATACTGCATAGAGTTGGTGGGCAGGGGGCGGCTGCCTTGCGCCCTTGTTGGGCGTTAAGTAAATTTAAACAGCATCTTGACATTGGTGCTGCCGATGTCTCTGGACTCGGACTATTCGCCGGTCAATACGGGCTAATCTCTTCCCAGACCCCTCGATCCGGATTCCATCGGCCCTTTGCAGCCTCTGGTAGGGCAAGAGCGACCAAAACCAGTTCAAAGAACCGTCTTAATTCCTCTAGGAGTTCACCGAATGGTGGGGGAAATAGGGTGGGCGGGCTGCGGCGCAGGAAGCCCGTCCATAGGTTTTGTGTGCTCGGCATATCAGCGAAGCGAAGTGTCAACGCCACCGGCAGCTCGTTAGGGATGGCAGTCTGCCGCCGCCGCAGCGTGCCCCCGACGGCCTCCGTCAAGGTGGCAAGATCGAAGCGGAAGGTGCGCGCCATGACCCAGATGTCATGGAAATCCTTGATGCGGCTGTTCGCTTCGCCGAACCGGATCATCGCTTCGAACTTCTCGGCTACGACCGTTTCAGGCGGATACATTAGGACGTCCGCGGCCGGCAGATCGGACAATAGTCCGGGAAACGTCTGGCGGCTTGGTGCTGGATGGACAGTGTCGCCAAACCCGATGTCGACCTGGACGGGGATTATCGCTGTGCCGAGACGGCCTTTCAGGGTCAGTCTGACGCCCTGATATTGCTCTTCCTCGCGAGCCGGCTCGACATGCAAGGTTGCGGTGTCGAAGATAATGCCATCTGCCGGTTCCGCGACCTGGCAAATTCGCACGAAGAGTTCGCTGATTGCCTGCGAGCTGGGGTCGCCATGGCCGAGGAGATCGAGGTCACCCGTTGGCCGGAAAACATGCTCAGGCCAAGTCACGAAGAGCATTGCGCCCTTCAGGATGTAATGCTCTCGCGCTTCGGTCTGGCTGATCCGGAACAGAAGACGCTCGATCGCATACCGCGTCAGGATCCGCTGATAATCGTCGCCGTTTGCGCGGGCATGGTTCAACAAGCGCTGGCGAATCGAGGCGCTGGGATCTTTTAAAGGTTTGAGTGTCATTGCAGCGCTTTGAGGTAAGGGCTGATACGCTCAGCCACCCTATCGATCTTGGCGTAGCGCATGATGTCGCTCACGGTAGTCTTCCGAAGGCGCAGGGCATCTCGCAGCGCCTCAATGGCGACGTCCTCGCCGATGTGGCGGCGGTGTTTAAAGCAGTCGGCGATAGTCTTCGCCACGCTGTAGATGGGGACGTCGACTCCCTCGACCCGGACATGTTCCACGCCCGCAGTCAGCACTTCTCCTGTGGCGCGCACGATCTCCATTGGTAGGCCATCGGTCTTCGGTGTCCGAGCCTTGTGCGGAATGGTCATCCAGACCGCGTGCGGTAGTTGTGTCGTCAGCTCGTGATGGCGAAGCGCGCTAGCCAGACTGACGACGCCGTTTGGCACTAGCCTAGTTGCTTCAGCTAGGTTGTGGGCAGTGTCTTCACCAACCCGGTCCGGGTCTTGGTAGAGGCCGCGACCAAGCCGGAACAGTTCGCCGGCGTCGATCAGCCGCTTAAGATAGGTGAGCGGAATGCCAGCTGCCGTGAAGTCGCGCGCGCGAGCGATCCCTCTGGCTCTAACTAGGGCAAGGGCGCGCTCGCGATGAGACATGTGAGGCCCGGTCATGATGTTATCTATTGTAGGCAAGTTCTCAAAGTTGCCCCCATAAAAGAACACTTGGGAAGTTCCAAGTGACGTCATATATTCCCTATGACCATGGCAAAGTCCAGCCCCTTGATCCATCTCACCGCAAAGCATGTCCGTGCGGCACGAGCCCTGCTGGCTTGGTCACAGCAGGATCTTGCCAAGAAGGCTAGCGTGGCGACCTCGACCGTTGCTGATTTCGAGCGTGGCCATCGCACGCCGATGGCGAACAACGCTCAGGCCATCCGCAGCGCACTTGAGAGCGCAGGCATACGGTTCCTGCCAACCGGCGCTGTCATTGGTCCTCCAATCCCGCACATCGCCGCCTCAGAACGCCCTGGAGCGCCTATCCGATGGGTGGATGCTGAAGACCTCGGCAACTGGGCCAACCGCATGGACGGGGCCGTAAGTCTGCCGACGCTGTTGGCCTATCTGATCCGCGCCACTCATGGACCGTCGGTCGAGCTGCGCTTCCCGTCGGACGAGGGCGTCCGTCATTCAGGCTGGGATGGGCATACCATCGCTGATCAAGCCGGCACCTACGTCCCACAGGGTGAGGCTGGTTGGGAGATCGGCAGCCAGCGAAGCAACATCGCGCAGAAGGCGACCGAGGATTACAGGAAGCGAACTCAAGATCCAGAGCCGCTCGAGCCGGCAGATGCTACCTACATTTTTGTGACCCCCCGGCATTGGCCCAAGAAGGACGAGTGGGCAAAGGCCCGCCGCGCCGAGGGGCCGTGGCGCGATATCCGCGTCTACGATGCCGATAATCTGGTCCACTGGATTGAGCAGACACCGGCGGTTGGCCTGTGGCTTGCCACGCGACTTGGCAAGCAGCCGGGTGGGACACGCCAACTCGAGGAGGTCTGGGAGGAATGGTCGCTCGCTACCCAATGGCCGCTTACCGAGGACCTAGTCCTCAGCGACCGGGATGAGGATGCGGCCGAGCTCCTCCGGTGGCTCCGCGGCGAGCCGTCGGTCCTGTCGATCCAGGCGACGACGACCGACGAGGCGGTGGCCTTCTTCCATGCCACCCTAAGCATGCTACCCGAGGAGGTCGCAGCGCATTACCGGGCGCGGTGCCTCGTAGCGACCGACGCGACTGCTGCACGTGCCCTGATCAATGCGCCCGCGCCTCAGATCATCGTTCTCACCGAGCCTGATCCAGGACTGGCGCGCAGCTTGGTGGAACGCGGCCATTTCGTGCTGCAAGCCTATGACGACCGGCCAGTCACGCGCGGTGAGGTGCGCAAGCTCGCTCGACCTTCTCGCGAAGGTATTGCCAGCGCGCTGATCGGTGCTGGCATCGCCGAGCCTCGAGCCCGGGCGCTCGCGCGCGATAGCGCCCGCAACCTCGCCATCCTTCGCCGGCTCATTCCAAGTGCTCCGGGACGTCTCCCAGCCTGGGCGCAGGAGCCGCCGCAGCGCGCTCTGCTGGCAGCCCTGCTCGCCGGCGGATGGGACGAGGATTCCGAAGCCGATAAGCTGAAGGTCTCCGAACTAGCAGACAAGCCTTATCACCAAGTCATCGCTGAACTTGTGCCCTATATAGGCGACTTTGACAGTCCGCTCCGCAAGATAGGATCGACATGGCGCGTTGCGTCTCTGCCGGACGCTTGGTTGCTGCTCGCGCCCTATCTGACAGCTGGCGAGGTGGAACGCTTCGAAGCCGTTGTTCACGCAGTGCTGGGATCGGTCGATCCAAGGTTCGACATGGATCCTGGCGACCGATGGATGGCGTCCGTCCACCGCGTCCATCCAGAGTATTCGGAGCTGCTGCGCCATGGCGTTAGCGGAGTCCTCATCCTTCTCGCACTATGGGGTGACAAGATCCGAACCGTGTCCAACGCCTCTCGTCATGCCGATGCTGTTGTCTCCAAGCTATTGCGCAATGCCGATCAACGGCGTTGGTGGTCAATGTCACGAGATTTTCGCAACCTCGCTGAGGCATCTCCGACGGCATTCTTGAGTGCGATTGAAGACAGTCTCGACCAGAACGACCCGCCAATCCGAGCTCTGTTCGGCACCGACGAGGGCGGGCTGTTCGGAACCGAGCACCTGTCGGACCTGCTCTGGGCGCTGGAGTCACTCGCTTGGTCACCGGAACTTCTTCCGCGGGTGACACTCGTCCTCGCCGGCCTGGACGCCATCGACAATCCACTAGGACGGTACGCGAACCGTCCGGCAAACAGCCTTCGCCAAATCCATCTCCTCTGGCTGCCACAGACCAACGGGACCTTGGATCAGCGCCTGCGCGCGCTCGACCTGATCCGCAAGCGCGAACGTAAGGCTGCCTGGAAGCTCATGCTCGGGCTGCTACCGCAGGGACATGACTCCTCATCACCGTCGCCACTGCCGCGCTGGCGCGATTTCACAGTCGATAAGGTAGAACCGGTGACCTGGCCGGTCATCGGTCGCGGCGCGGCCGCCATCAGCGAACGGCTGTTGGCCGACGTGGGTCTCGACGCTGCCCGGTGGCAACTGCTGCTGAATCGACTGGCTGATATGGCCTCTGACCGTGAGGCGGTGTTGGCAGCCCTGGAGGCCGCCGAACCGAAGATCAAGAACAAGGACGACCGCGGGGCGATATGGGCGCGCCTACGACAGCTCCTGCACCGTCATCGCACGATCCCGGATGCCGATTGGGCGATGTCATCGGAGGACCTTGAGCGAATCGAATGCATCTACGACCGGTTCGCGCCGTCCGATCCACTCGAGCGGGTGGCTTGGCTTTTTGACCCCCCAGTTCAGCTCCCCAAACCTTCACACGAAGGCTGGGAAGCGGAGGAACGTGACGTCGATGCTGCCCGACGCAAGGCGGCACTCGCAATCTTTGCCAGCCATGGCGAGAACGGCATCCTAAGCCTTGCTCGGCTTGTGTCTTCTGCAGGGTATCTCGGCAAGGCGCTATTCGACGCTGGCGTGAGCACAGCCGACCTCCAGCCGATCGTAGAAGCCGCTGTACAGAGCGGCGATCCTCGCGAACGCAGTGTCGCGCATGGACTCATCATTTCTATGTTCCGAAATGGCAAGGAGTGCTGGGCCGAAGCGCTTATTGCCAAAGCCCGTGAGCAAGAATGGGGTGACACAGCTTTGCTCGCCATCCTACAGGCCATGCCGCTGGACCGTTGGACATGGGATCTAGCCGCGCAGGCAGGCGAGGGAATCGAAACCTCTTATTGGCTACGCACTCCGGCCTTCTGGATCGATGACAATGAGGACACAGCCTATGCCGTGCGGAAGCTGATTTCCGTCGGCCGCGCGCGACACGCCCTCGCTCTGGTAGGCCGCGATCGTAAGGTCTGGCTTTCCTCGGAACTCCTATTGGAAGTATTGAGCGAAGCGGCGCGTCAGCCATTCAAGAGTGGCGCCGACGCCAATGAGCCAACCATGTTCCAACACTATGTCGCCGAGACCCTCAGTCAGCTAGACTGCCGATTGGACGTCGACAATGACGCTCTGGTCAGGTTGGAGTGGACCTATCTTCCCGTCCTTGAGCACTCGCGTCGGCCAGCCAAGGTTCTGCTCAAGGCGCTTTCTGAGAAGCCTTCGCTCTTCGTCGAAATGGTTAGCGCGGTATTCAACCCTAGTGAGGAGAGTGGCATCATCGATCCCGTACAGACCGACCCTGAGCGGGCCCGTGCGATTGCCCACCAGGCGTATCGGCTGTTGGAGCTTTGGAACCAGCTACCCGGCACAAGAGAAGATGGCACCATTGATGGAGAAGTCTTGGAAGCGTGGGTCAAGGACGCACGTGCGCTTGCCAAAACGGCCGGGCGCGAAGACATTGCCGACAACCAGATTGGCAAGGTGCTGTCCGCCTCTCCAATAGGGGGCGATGGCGTTTGGCCAGTTGAGGCAGTACGAGATGTGCTCGATTTGTTTCGTAGCAAGCCAATGCTCGAAGGTTTCTGGATCGGGAAGAGCAACCGCCGCGGCGTTACCACCCGCATGCCGCGGGACGGCGGCGAGTTGGAGCGGAAGGAGGCGGCCCGATACCGCAGGTGGGCTGTCGCGATCGGGTACGACCATCCTTATACTGCCAAGGCGCTTGATACTTTGGCTGAAAATTACGAACACCAGGCGGGTCGCGAAGACGAGGTTGCTGAACGTCTCGACTGGGAACCTTAAAGATTCGGTCTGCTCACGGCCCGTTTATGAAGCTGCTACCCTGTTGTCTGGCGCACTTACATTCCATAATAATAGTTCTGCGACAAACGTCTGTAGACGGGGCGCGTTCTATCCTGAAGTGCGACAACCTCACCTTCTCAGCATGTTGGCATCAGGAGACGGCCATGGCGGCAAGCGGCCTCCAGCACCTCACGCTTGACGAGCAGCGGTCCTTGTTCCGCATGCACGAGGCACGGCTGAGCGTGACGGAGATGGCGAACCTGCTCTACATGCGCGCCTTTGCAGGGGCCTCGCCTGACCAGGCATTTGTCCAATGAACCGTTGAACGATTGCCAATAGGGCAGATCATTGAACTGCTGACCAAGCCCAACAGGAAAGAGAACAGGCCCGGGCTGGCGCGGCCGGCACGGATGCAGCGCGTCAGCGTTCCTCCGTCCCACGCCGCGCCCGATCCTCACGGTCCATACGCGCCCGTGCGCCGCCCTCCACACCCGTGCCCGCCTGCACCGGCTCATACAGCGACCCCTTGGTCGGCGCCGCCGGGGGTGCGGTCGTGATCTGCAACATATGCACCAGGTCCGCAGCAACGCGCTCGGCCAGACCCGGCCATACGCGCGCGCCCAGTACGGTGCCGGCCGCCTTCCAGCCGACCGCGTATTCCTTCACCGGATGAACCGTGTCCCAGACGATGGCGTCCACCACTTCGCTCGCACCGTCTATCGTGTAGATGCGCGGGGTGCCACCGCTGTAGTTGGCTGTGTGGTCCCAGAACGGCGTGTCCACCGCCCAGGGCAGCACGGTCGAGACCTTGATCCCCTCCGCCCCGGACAGCCGCAGTTCTTGGATCAGCGCCGCATCTAGCCCGATGATGGCGTGCTTCGTCGCAGCGTAGCTGGCGTGGTAGGCCAGCGGCACCCGGCCCTCGACAGAGGCGATGTTGACCAGCGTGCCGAAGCCTTGGCGGCGGAACTGCCGCAGCGCGGCGTGGCTGCCGTAGATGACGCCTTTCAGGTTTACGTCCACGATGCGGGCATGATCCTCCACGGGGATGTCGTCGAACCGTCCTATGGCGGCCACCGCGGCGTCGTTGATCCACACGTCGATGCGCCCGAACCGGGCCAGGGCCGCCTTGGCAAGCCGCTCCACTTGGTCGGGGTTGCTCACGTCCGTGGGCACCACCAACGCCTGGCCTCCGCCAGCGCGCGCCTCGGCCGCAACCTCCTGCAGCACCTCCGCCCGCCGGGCCGCGAGCACGACGTTGGCGCCGTAGGAGGCGAGCTTGACCGCGGCGCCCCGGCCGAGACCGCTGGATGCGCCGGTGACGACGAAGGTGCGGCCTGCGACACGCCGCCGGTCACCCTGCCCAAGCTGCGACGGCGCGGCACAGCCGGCCAGCACCAGGTCGAGTAGTGCAACCAGAAGCCACGGCATCAGGGGTTTATGCATGTCGGCTGGCTTCCAACCCCGAACCACCATGGGCCGGTGCGTCCTTATCGCTTGCGCCTACGCCCTGGTTTCTGTCTCAAGCTGAAACGCGCCCTCGTCGGGATATGGCTGACATCCTCTGATGCCGCGGTCGAAGCTCAGCGCGACCTCGGTTGCGCGCGGCCCGCTTCGCGCCGATGCTGGTCACCTCGCGCATCCGCCCCGGCTCCTGCTCGATCAGGTCGAACACCGCGTCTCTGAACGCGCCCAAACGCGTCGCGGATGGTCTGCGGGTCCTGGGCCGTGAACACCACGCGCCGCACCTCGCCGCGGTAGCCCAGGTGCTCCAGGGTCTCCTGGCCGATCAACTGGCCCTCGCGGTCGCAGTCGGTGGCGAGCCAAACCTGCCTGGCGCCGCGCAGCGCGTCGCGTATGGCGCGCAGCTTGGCGGGCTTGTTGCCGCCCAGGGCGAGCTTGGTGGCGTACAGCCCTTCGGGGCGCAGCAGCACGGCCGACCAGCGCTTCCAGGCCGGCACGGCGTCCTCCGGCTCCATCAGGTCGAACAGGTGGCTCTCCGCCGGCAGGACCTGGCCGTAGCGGCTGCCCACGGCGGCGCGCACGTCGCGCGCCTGGCTGGTCTTCTCGGTGATTACGAGCTGGTCTGACATCGGCACTTCGGGCTGTTCCTGGTGCGTTCGATGTGGACCATGCCGGCCCGGTTCGCCAGCCTGGCGGTCACGCCGCGATGGCGGAGCCCGGAACAGGCGCACGGGGCGCCACTGGCAAACAGGGTGCCGCCCTCCGGCCACGTCGGACCCCAGGGGATCAGCGGGTGGGAAGCCGCTCCGGGCAGCAGATGCTTGTGACCTCAATCCCTTCCGGCCCGTGCGGCGTCCGCACCCGCACCTCGTCGCCCACCCGCGCGCCAAGCAGCGCGAGTGCCACGGGCGAGCCGATGCTGATCTTGCCTTCGGCCATGCCGGCCTCGTCCACGCCGACGATGGTGACGGTGACTTCCTCGTCGCGCCCCGTCAGGTAGGTGATCCTATCCACCCCCGCCCTGATACTGCCCTCTTTCAGGTCAGTGTGCTGGCGGAAGGCGTTTTACGTTGCACGATCAGGTTTCGCTTCCACCCACTACGCTGTCAGCGTAGTGTCCACCAGTGCGCTTCGATTGGGACCCGATCAAGAGCGAGCGGAACCGGCAGGAGCGTGGGTTCGGCTTCGACTTTGCAGCCTTGATCTTTGAGGGCGCCACCATCGAGTGGCCGGACGACCGGCGGGACTACGGCGAGGCGCGCGTGCGGGCGATCGGAGAAGCGGACGGCTTGGTGCTGTATGTCATCTTCACCGACCGCGGCGACGTGCGCCGGATTATCTCGGCCCGGCTGGCCAGCAGAAAGGAGCGGGACCAATGGCGCGCGAGCCGATGACGCTGGAAGAGATCAGGGCCACCCGCCCGAAGGTGGACCGGGCCACGGTCGCGGCGACGACGGAAGACGACATCCGCCGGCACCAGGTCGAGGATGGCGAGAACCCCGATGCGCCGCTGCCGCGGTTCCGGCCGGTGCCGGACGTCCGTACGATACGTGCCCAGCTTGGGATGACGCAGGAGGTGTTCGCTAAGGCCATTGGGGTGCCCGTGGCGACGGTGCGTAACTGGGAGCAATCCCGCACCGGCATGGACCCGGCTGTCCAGTCGTTGCTGCGGGTCGTCGAGCGTGAGCCCGATGCGGCGCTGCGGGCGCTGGCAGGGTAGGCAGACTGCCGCTTCTGACCAGTTGCCCTCATTGGTGAGCCATGTAGGGCTCTTCTAGTTTCTAGTCTTCAGCCGAAGCGTGCCCACAGGGCAACAGAGTACCTCTCAATCTCCCAGCGCAGCCCTGGAGCACTGTCTCTGATGCAGTTCATACCTGGCGGCCCCGAGATCGCGGGCGCCCTCCTTTCCTCACAGGAGCAGGGCACCGCCATATTCGTGTGCGGCGCCGGAATATCCATGACCGTCGGCCTCCCGTCGTTCCAGCGCTTGACCAGCCGCGTGTACGAGCGCCTGGGCCAAGACTGGACCCGCCACCCCGCCGAACATGAGGTGATGCGGCCAGGCGGGCAGCTTGCGGGCCAGTACGACCGAATGCTGAGGAGCCTGGAGCGGCGGCTTGCTGCCTCCGACGTCCGAGGCGCACAGGGAATGCGTCGCCGGATCCGCGAAGCCATCGAGGCCGAGCTGGCCCTGCCCGGCTCAATCGACCTCCCCAACCACCGCGCTGTACTGGAGCTGTCCCGCGACGAGGAGGGCAGGCCACGGCTGCTGACGACCAACTTCGATCCCTTGTTCGAGAGGTCGTGGTCCCAAGCTGGCTGGCCTGGCATTCCCACACACGCAGGGCCGGCCATGCCTCGTCCGGGCACCGGGTCCTTCGAGGGTGTCCTCCACCTGCACGGCCGCATCGCCGACGCGGACTTGGGCCTTTTGGGCACCGATCTCGTGTTGAACAGCGCGGAGTTTGGCGAGGCCTACCTCCGCTCGGGCTGGGCTGCGCGGTATGTCTATGACCTCGCACGGGCTTACACGCTGGTCCTAGTTGGATACCAGGCGGACGACACGCCGATGCGCTACTTGTTGGAGGTGCTGGAAGCTGACCGCGCCCGGTACCCCGACCTGAAGACGGTCTATGCCTTTGCGCCAGCCAAGCCAGGCGACGAAGACCTACAGCGGGAGCTGTGGCGCGCGAAAGGCATAGAGCCGATCCTTTACGAAAGTGCGGAACCGTCTGATCACGCCGCGCTCTACGACACGCTTCGGACCTGGCGTGCCTATGCCGCAGGCCCAAGCCGGTGGCGGGAACAGCGCCTGAGAGCCATCATGGCTGCTGACCCGCAGGCTGTGGACAAGGCAGGCATTGAGGAGGCCGCGGCGCTCCTGGCGCGTGGTGACGCTGCGAGCCTTCTCGTGAAGGTTATGCTCAACGCAGACTGGTGGGCGCCGCTGGCAGAGCACGCCGCACTTAGAAATCGTCATAAAATAACCACGCTTTCTGCGGGTTTCCGCGGTTTGATGGTGTAGTTCCATTCTCCGTGGAACGGGTCGCGGTGGATGTTGAGTGCGGCCATGTCCTCGTCGG
>JAABUQ010012388.1_pt1 | contig 10608 bp, 8 predicted proteins | sample 5560001 | NCBI WGS metagenome assembly JAABUQ01 (sample SAMN10711888, study PRJNA513371) | rock metagenome | isolation source: Antarctica rocks | place: Antarctica: Victoria Land, Finger Mt nord | collected 2015-12-18 | reverse complement strand
GAAAAACGGTCGCCGTGGGACAGACAGACGCCAGACGCTGCCATTCCGGCTCCAGCGCGGCCAATCCCGCCGCGCGTCGGACATCGGCCACCTGCACCCGCTCCGTTCCTGTCCACTTCATTCCGCCCCTAATTCCGGCCTCGTCACCCGGTCATTATAGCAGAATCAGGGAAAAGTGTAAAGGCGCAGACGCCCGTCATCAGAATGGAGGAACGTAGGGGCGCGATTCATCGCGCCCTCCTGGGTTACTGCGTGACACGAATCAGTAGCCCATCTTCAGTTCCTGCGCCTGGGCGGTTAACTCCCTCAACGCCGCCAATTGGGCCTCATCATCACGCTTCTTATAGTCCATCAGATCGTCCAACAGAATCCGCCGGTGTGTTCCGACCATGTGGAACGGCATCTGCCCTTCCGTAAGCAGGCCGATAAGATACGGGCGCGATACTTTCAACAGTTCCGCCGCCTTCTGCGTCGTCAGTTCCGCGTTGATAGGAACGACCTTGACGGCATTCGCTTCCCCTATCTGTTTGGTGTTTTTGTCAGCGGACTTCATCTTGTATTCATTCTTGAAATCCAATGGGTCTTCCTCATGCGGCAGTTTCAGAGCTAGGCATAGGTAGTTCTTGGTAGCCTTTGGCGTCATCGGGATTGATCTGGCGTTGGCAAGAGAAGAAAGCAGCCCGAAGTACGCATCAAAAGTCGCGTCCTCCAAAGCAATGGCGACCCAAGCCGCTTTTGCCTGTCTTGTCTCTTCTGCCAACCGTGCGAACTCAACATCACCGCCCTTAATCAGATTGTACGACGGGTTGAGCTTGCCGCTCGCTGTGTATTTGTTCCTGGCCTTGACACTGATGACGTAACGCTCACCATCCTTTTCCGCGTAAATATCCGCGTACTTATGATTGATGTGGGTCTTGTTTAGGTTCTCAATGTTTGTGAACCTATTGAGTGCCAAAACTTGCTCCGCAAGCCTCTCGCCAAGCCTTCCGTTGCTACGGCTTCGGGCAGCTGTTGATGCGTCCTGTATCCAATTGTAGTTTCTCAAAGTTTCTCCTCACGCTTGCTTATTGTGATTTTGTCTCACGGCTAGTAGATCGCTCGCGCGGCGTTTAGTTCCGCGCGCCGCCACCTGTCAGACCGTCTCGTATTGCGTCTGTTACACGCCTGCCTGCCATTCTCCTGCCTGATTCTGTTCCCGCACACGGCAATCCAAAAAGCAGGACTCCGCCGCCCCGACCGCCAATAGGGACGCCAGTTCTTTGTTGGGAGGTACTTTGTGGAGAAGTTGATCAAAGCCAAAGTCGAAGCGGGCCGGGTGGCGATTCAGTGGCTCGGCCAGGGCGGGTTCGCCTTCAAGAACCATGCGGGGGATGTCCTCGTCGTGGACCCCTATCTGTCCGACAGCGCCAACGGGGACGGCAATGCCGGGCGGCTCGTGGACGTGCCGGTGAAGCCCAAAGACGTGAAGTTGGACTACCTGTTCCTGACGCACGACCACCTGGACCACACGGACCCGCATTCGGCCCCGGCTATCGCGCAGGCGAACCCGGATGCGCCGGTCATCTGCCCGCCGTCGTCGTGCCGTCATTTGACCAAGCTGGGCGTGCCGACGACACAGATCACGACGGCCATGCCGGGGCAATCGCTGGCGTTCCCGAACTTCGTCGTTCATGTGGTCGCCGCCGAGCACACCGACGACAGCGTGGGCTTCGTCTTCGAGTTCGGCAATGAGGGCACAAGCAGCGACACGGTTTCGGTCTACATCACAGGGGATACCGAATACAACGACGGCCTGGCCGCCGCCGTGGAGGAGTACGGGCCGGAAGTGCTGCTGGCGCCCATCAACGGGCGCTGGGGCAACATGGACGCCGCCCACGCGGCAAAACTAGCCGCCCAGATCGCGCCGCGCGAAGTGATCCCGATGCACTACGGGATGTTCGCGGAAAACACGGCGGACCCAAATGACTTCCTAGCGGCACTGGCATCGGCGACGGAGTCCAGCCCCGATGTGGTCCCGGTCGTGATGAAGCACAACGGGTGCCACATCTACTGCCCCGCCGAGGCGGTGCAGGGGAAGCACGCGAAGACGGAAGCGCGGGCCGCGCGGGCGAAGGCCGCGCGGGCAGGCCATCAGCACGAGGACGGCCTGCGCGGGCCGAACGGCGGCAGCGGCGTCAACCGGGGCGGCGGGCGGGCGCGGTGACAGGGTCGTAAGATTAGAAGCGGGAAGGGCAGGAGGGCGAGGGGACCTCGCCCCTACACGATGCGGTGTAGGGGCGGGGTCCCCCTGCCCTCTTTGTACTCCTGTCCTTGTATTCCTATCCTTGTATTCCTATCCTGGAAAGCCGCGCGGGCAGTGGCTACAGCAGCGGCTCGTCCGGCTCCTTCAGCGCGGCCTGGGCGTCGGCATAGAGGTCCAGGTCGGGCTGGCCGCTGATCTGCCGGAAGGCGTCCCGGATCTGGGTCCGGCCTTCCGCCAGCAGGAAATCAGCGCCTCCCGCCACTTTCTGGCCGATGAAATAAATCCCCGGCTCTTGGGGATGCAGGACGCGCTCATAGGTCATGGCGGCCCGGCGGTAGCCGACGTTGGCGACCACGGAGTCGACCGAAAGGCGCTGCGTCTCGTGGTTGACTTGCAGGGTCACCTGGAACTTGTTGGTGGCCAGGGAATGCTGGGCCGCCTCGACCTGTGTAATCGGGCTGTACTGGAGGCGCGGGTGGCCGTTCTTGACCAGCAGGTTGACCTTCTTCATCAGCGTGTCCCGGCGCGGCAGCGGGTCATGCTCGACGAGGGGCAGCGGCATTTCGGCGCGGGATTTTGTGACCCAGACAACCGAGCCGTGCGGCTCTATGTCCGCCACTTCGAGGAGCGCGGCCAGCGTGGTCGCGGCGGAAGAGCCGTCGCCGACCAGCAGCGTCTTTTTGCCGAGGAAATGGATGCGGTCGCGGCCCTTGACATCCGGGATCTGGTGGAAGACCTGGCGGTAGCCGCCCATCTCGCCCAGGGCGGGCAGGCCGCCCGCCCCCAGCCAGCGCGGTGTGTGGGTCACGCCCGTGGCGTCAATGACGTAATCGGCCGTGTAGATGCGCTCCTCGCGCGGGTTGCGGGTCAGCAGCCGGAACCGGCGCGCGGACCGCTTCTGTGGGTCGTCGGAGTGCTCGTCCGGGAAGAGGTAGGAGCGGCCCAGAGCCACGACACGGGTTTCGAGCAGAACCGATTCGCCCAGCAGCCGCGCCAACGGCTCCAGGTACAGGCGGACGAACTCGCCGCCGGTGGGGTAGAGCCGGCCCGGCGGGAATTTATATACCTTCAGCTTTTCCTTGCGGACCGCCTCGCGCAGCAGCCGCTCGCCCAGCGGGCTGCGGTTCGCGGCCCACGGCGTGAACATGCCGACGTGCGCCCATGCCCGCACATCGGGCGCGATCTCGGCCTCGCGCTCGAAGAGCCAGACGGAGTGGCCCAGCCGCATGGCATAAAGCGCGGCTTCCAGGCCAAGCGGACCGCCGCCCAGGATAGCCGCGCGCGGCGGCTCCTGCATCCGGCGCAGGCGGTGCGCGGGCAGGTCGGGCGGGGCGGATTCGGGCGTGATGGGGTCGGAAGAGGTAGACATCGTCTGTATTTTACCCCACAGCGGCCCCGTTTCGGCTTGACTTTTGGCCCTTGAAACGCCTATAATTTCCCAGCCTCCCGGCGCGCCGCTTGCGGGCAGGGGGATGAGGAGAAGTATTTGCACTATGGATCATTAGCCCGCGCGGTCGCGGCGGTGGCGGCAGGGCTGACGCTGGCTGCGCCCGCCCAAGCCGAAACGACCTTTCACGCGCGCATCGGCGCGCGGTTCTGGGCGACTCCGCGCGGCGAGTTCGCTCGCGTCTTGGTCAACGATCAGCCGATCGCGACCCTGCACATCTCTTCCGGCGGGCTGACCCCGGCCCAGCGCGCGGTCACAATCAAGGACCGCTTGATCGGCCTGGTGGATGCCGATCTGACGCCCACCCAGGTGTCCCTGGTTCCCCTGGGCCGAGAGGGCTGGGAGATTCGCGGCCAGGGCGCGCGAATCATCCTCGTCAGCCCGCGCGACGGGGCGGCGCAGCGGCAGACGGCGCGGCATCTGGCGCAGCTCTGGGCGAAAGCATTGAAGACGCGGCTGGCCGAGCCGCCGCTGTCGCTTGCCAAAGGGGCGATCCTGGTGCCCTTCGGCGCGGCCCGCACCGTGGCGGTCGGCGGGGCGGCCCGCGCCGAGGACATCACGCTGGCGGCAGGGGACGGCAGGGTCAGCCAGGCGTCCTATGACCCCCTCCGCCGCCGGATCACGCTGCGCGGGGTGGGATCGGGGCAGACGCAGGTTCAGGTCCAGGCGCCTGGGGCCACCCTGCCGCTGACGGTTTCGGTCCGCAAATTCGCCGCGTTCGTCCAGCCGCGCGTGACCGTCCGGGTCACCGGCCGGCCTTCCGCGCCCGCGTTTCTGGTGCAGACGGCGGTTTACCTGGGGCTGGAACGGGCGCTGTCCGCCGCCGAAGGCGCGCAGCTCCGCCTGCTGCAAGCGCCCCGCCCCGCCGGCAGTCTGCGCCCCGGCCAGTCCATCACCCGCCGCCTGTCGCTGCGCGTCGCCGGCCCGGACCTGCTGCCGGTCGAGGCCGCGCCGCTCGTCACGGTCGTCAATCAGCCGCTTTCGCCCTCCCGCGCGGGGGCCATGTTTTATTCCAACAACCCGGAACAGGTCAAGCGGACCCAGACGCTGTTCACCGGGCCGCTGTCGCCTTTCCGGCCCGTCCGGCTGGACTACCACCATCAGAATGAGACGGGCCTCCCCCTGATCTTCCACGCGGACTTGGTGAATGCTTCGGACCAGAACGCCTCCGTCCATGTTATGGAGGGCGTTGCGGCTCCCGAAGTGGACACGGTCGGGATCGGGCGACGGGCAGGCGCGGCCTTCCTCCAGGCGCTGGACAGCGGCACGGGCGTCGTCGTAGACGTGCCGCCCCACGCGCGCGTCCCGCTCCTCGTCCAGCGCTTCGCGCCCCTCCTGACCGTCAGCGGCATCGTGCAGCTCCAGCAGATCAGCGGCCTGGACCGGGCGTTGAGCCTGAGCGTGGTTGCGGACGAAGACAAGCAGGCGCTGGCCTCGTCCCCCGGCAACCTAGCAATGACGTTCGGCGAGACGGAAGGGGCGAACGCGCGCCTGATCTCCGCGCCGGCCGCGCCGCTCGCCACCGGGGCCGCACGGGAAACCTCGCCTTACGTCTTCGGGGCGCCGCTCGTCCAGCTCACTGGCGCGTATGCCGTGGGCGGGCAATGGAAGTATCTGCGGCTCGGCCACGTCGAATCGCTGAGGAACGCTGCCCGGACGCAGACGCTGTGGGGGAACTACGGCGTCAGCTACTTCGTCACCCTGCGCCTGACCAACCCGACGCCCCGGCAGCGGACGGTCGGGCTGTTCTTCGCCCCGGAAGCGGGCCTGGCGGCGGGCGTGTTCCAGACATCCGGCGAGCCGCTGCTCCAGTTTGACCCCCTGCCGCCGCCCGAAGAACGGGAATTAACGCGGGTCCGGCTGGACGCAGGTGAGAAACGGACCATACACCTGCGGACGATCCTTCTGAACGGCTCGGCGTATCCGGCTTCCCTGGTCGTTCACGCGCTCTAACGGGGGACGAGAAACACGATGGCAACCGACGCAAAACCGGCTTCCTTTCGCCCGGCGTCGCCGCAGGACGCGGCACGCACGGCTGCCCTGTCGCGCGCTCTTTTCCGGACGCTCTGGCTGCCGACGGGCCTGCTCTTTTTCGCCACACTGGCGGTGTATTGGGCCACGCGCACTCAGGCGAACGCCTTTGACGCCGTTTCCTATGCGAACCAGATCGCCCACCTGTACCCGCGCACGGGCGACGCGCGCTGGCTCTTCCACCCGCACCACTTGCTGTTTAACGCCCTGGGCTACGTCTTGTGGCGCGCCTCCCGCGCCGTGGGCTACGCAGGCGGCTCGCTTGTCGTCCTGCAAAGCCTGAATGCGACCCTGGGGGCGGGCGGCGTCGCCGTCTTTTACCTGACCCTGCGCCGGCTCTTGCAGCGCTCGCGCTGGCTGCCACTGCTGATCTCGCTGGGCCTGGCCCTTTCCTTCGGCTACTGGGACTGCGCCGCCGACGGCCGAGTGAACATGCCCAGCCTGTTCCTGATGCTGTGCGCCTTTGCCGTCCTGTGCCGGACCATGCCCTCGCCGCAGCCGCGCCTGGCCGCCGCTGTCGGGGCGCTGGCCGGCGCAGCGGCCCTGTTCCATGAAAGCGCAGGGTTGTTCGTCGTGGTCGGCCTGGCCGGCGTCCTGCTGGCGGAGGACGATTCGTTGCTGCTGCCCGCCGCCATGCGGCTCCGGCGGCGACGCATGGCGCTGGCGTACCTTGCTGCGTGGGCGGCGACCGTGGGGCTGCCGTATCTGTCCGTCGGCGTTCTCGTGCTGCACCTGCACTCGGTCGCCGCCTTCCGGCACTGGGCGAATGAATACGCCGAGCTGGGCTGGTGGTGGAATTTCCACATCCTGACCAACCTCGGTCTGGATGCCAAAGCCTTCCTCCATGCCGCCATCGCCGATCTGCCGGGCCGGCAGGGAACGCTGCGCGTCGGCCGGCACATCCCGGTCGCCCTGAAGAGCCTGTACTACGCGACTTTGATCGGCTGGCTGGGGGTGGTGTATGCCTTCCTCGCCGCCCTGCCGCTGCTGTGGCGCTCGCACAACCGGCGTATGGTGATCGTCTGCGTCCTGTGGAGCGTCGTTTATGCCGCCTTCTTCACGGTTTGGAATCCCGGCTACTTCGTTTTTTGGGTGCCCGTGCTGGTCCCCACCTCCGTCATGCTGGCTCTCGCCCTGGCCCACTACCGCGCGCGGCGCGGCGGGCTGGCGGCGAACTGGCTGCTGGGCGGCTGGATCGCTTTGTACGCGGTCCTGAATGCCCAAGCGGGCTTCCTGCCGCACCTGGCCCCGAACTCCGACCCGTTCCGGCGGATCGCCGCCGATGTCCGCGCGCACACGCAGGCGGGCGATGTGGTTGTCGTCGCAGGCGCGGGCTACGGCGGCTCGTGCGAAGTCGCCCTGCCCTACTTTGCCGACCGCGATGTCGTCTCCCTGCATGGGCTGCTGACGAGGAGCCGCAACGACAAAGCCGCCGCGCTGTTCGGGCCGGGAGGCGCACAGGCGCAGATCAACGCCGCCCTGGCGGCGGGCCACGCCGTCTATGCCCTGGACGAAGTCATCCCCGCCGGTGTGAACCTGGGGCGCGCGCACAACCAGCTTACGCTGAACGCACTTGCCAAGGACCACCATCTGACGCAGGCCGACCTCAAGACCCTGCTGTCCGCCTACACCCTCACCCCCGCCTGGCACAGCCCGCGCGGCCCGGTCTGGCGGCTGACGCCGCGCCTCCCGGCTCCGTTTCCAGCGCCACAGGCAATTCTGGCCGTTCCCCCAGTCTGAATTCCAGGGGACTCAGGCAAGAGATCTAAAGAACCTCGCCGCAGCTTCCGATACTCTCAGCAATAGCGCAAGGAAGCGTCCGTTCTCAGCAACCCTCCCCCACCAACGGCGGTGCGTGATCAGACACTTCTTCCCAAGGAGAACCCGACCATGCTGCCGACCGTCACTGAACCCGTCCGCCTGAACGACCTGCCGACCCTGCTCGGGCCCTACGCCAAGACCGCCCCCATATTCGTCTACATGATGCGCTGCGGCAACCTCAAAGCGACCCGTTTCCGCCTCGGAGACGAGGAAGACCTCATGCTCGTCCTCGGCCCGCAAGGGATGCTGCCGCAGGAAGCGGCCACGGCCTGACCTTCCGCGCAACACATCAAAGGGCGGGGGTTGTTCCCGTCCTCATTTCTTTCGTCAACTGGTGCGTCTGTTCTGCGTTTGTGGTAGAATGCCGTCAGGAGAAAGAAATGGTTCATCAAGTGACGCTGGAAGAGGCCGCCGGTCATCTCTCGGAACTCGTCCGGGAGGCACACGACGGGCAGGAGATCATCCTGCTTCAAGATCAACGGCCCGTTGCGAAACTGGTTTCCCTGACGGATGAGGTCAGTTCGGGGGAGATTGCCGCCCTCGCGGTGTCCGGCGGCGCGTTTGATTGGCTGGCGGATGAGCCGGAGTTGTACGATGACACGGACGGGGAGCTACTCACCGACCGGGTCCCGGCGTTACTCCGGCAGTGGCAGCAGGAACACGGCCTCCCGGTACGCCCGGATGGGAAGGCGCATACCCCCGTTCAAGAACTGTTCGCGCAGTGGGAACAGGAGGACTCACATCTGACGCCGGAGGAAGCGGAAGCCGAACAGCGTCTTTGGGAAGACCATCAGAAAAACCATCCGAAGGTCTCGCTCTGATGGCGTTGGCCTTCATCATTTTGGATGCCTACCCTCTTGGCAACGCCGCCATCGCCCCGGCACGTCCGGGCGCTCCGCCGACTTCCTCGCAGGACTGCCGCCAGTGGATGACGGACTGTGAACGTGCCGGCTCGACTCTATTGGTGCCGGCGATTGCCTACTATGAGGAAGTCCGGGAGATGGAGAGGCGGCAGGCCGCCCGCCAGATCACCCGGCTGCAAAACTTTTGCTTCGATCTCGCCCGCTTCATCTCCCTGACGACGGACCATTTGACGGCGGCGGCAAAGCTCTGGGGTCAGGTGCGGCGTCAAGGGCAACCGACTTCTGATCGTCACTCCCTGGACGGTGATGTCATTCTGGCCGCGCAGGTGTTGAGCCTCGGCTTGCCCAGCAGCCAGTACGTTGTGGCTACTCGGAATGCCCAGCACCTCGTTCGATTCGGCCTCCCCGCCGAGGAATGGCAGAACATCACCCCTTAATTGTTTCCCCCTCCACGATCTTGATCTCCCCCTCGGTCAGCCCGTACAGGTCGTACACCAGCCGGTCAATCTGCGCGTCGGTGGCCTCGATCTGCTGTTGCAACACGGCCTTCTCCTGCCCCAGACGCGCCCCCGCCTTGTCCTTGTGCAGCTTCAGCATACTCTCCACCAGTGTTACCATCCTGTCGTGCTCGGCTTTCTCGGCAGGCTTGGAGAAGTCAAGCCGTCGAATGGGAAGCTGCTCTATAAACTGCGTGAAGTAACGGAAGAAGCCACCCCGCATCGGCGTCGTGACTTTTTTCAGGTAGAAGTTCAGAAGGCGGCTGTTAAGCAGGCCTAAGACGTACTTTTGAGCCTCGGCTATATCTTTCTTGAGCGTGATGCCATAGCCACTTGTGAAGGCGTATCGGCCTTCCTCGTCCAAAGCAAACGCAGCCTTGTCTGCAATGTCCGGTACGAGGATTTTGGGCATTAACATCAGGTCAATATTTTGTTGCCGTCCGAATACATACCAATTTGCGCCTGCAAATCGTCCCTTTTCGCGCTTTTCCAGATATTCCTTATTTTCAGCCAGATAGGAGTAAGTGAGCGGAAACTTCCTCCTGATTGCCTTTTCGGTTATCAGGCGTGTGCGTGACTTGGTTACACGATAAGGAACAACCGCTACCTTTTGAGGTGAAGTTATGGCGTACCTCTTGATTTCCCGACCCTGCAAGAAAGGCGTCGCGGCTTTTTTCTCTATCTCTATAACGGCCATGAGTTGTTTGGAGCGCACCTCCACTACATCCGCGTTTGTAGATAGCAGATCAAGCACATAGACCTCGTTCGCGCTTGTTCTAACCCCTTGACCGATGCGTGCCGCAACATCACGCAGTTTGCTGGGCATCCGGTCGAGTCTCTCGAACAGAGCCGCGCCGCCGTCGGCTGAGAAATTCCAGTCTTTGTCGGTGACATTAGCCTCTGGAATGACGCACTCCGAAGCACTATGGGATTGCCGCCACGCCTCCAAATGCGCTACCTTCGAAAACTGGAATTGTTCGCATTGAGCCTTTCTCAGCATCAACAAACAAGTGTAGGTCGTTGCGTCAGCGAAAATCTGCTGGTCGCCGAAATGAACCACGCTGTCCAGGTGCTTGCCGTCGCTGATGAGCTTCCTCAAAGGTTGTCCGTACTGGGAGTTAAAGAACTTGTGAGGCAGAATAAAGCCGAGCCGCCCGGCTTTGTTTAGGAGCCTCAGCCCCTTCTCCACGAACACGACGTAGATGTCATAGTTGCCCTTGCCGGCTGAGGCATAGGCGGTTTTGTAGAACTCCACATCGAGCGGCGCCCATTCCTTCATCGTTTGAATGCGGATATAAGGCGGGTTCCCGATCACGGCGTCAAAGCCGCCGTCGGCCATGACTTTGGGGAACGCGCTTTTCCAGTCGAAGGCGTTGATTTTTAGGCGGGCGTCCATGTCAAACAGGGCAGGGTCTTTGTCGGCGTAGAAGTCCGGGCCGATGAGCGAGTTGCCGCACTTGATGTTGTTCTCCAAGTCCGGCAGGGCACGCTCCTGGAGCAGCTTCAAGGTGTTGTCAATTAGCTCCGCCGACTCGTTTTCCAGCACCTTCAATAAGAGGGACAGCTTAGTCACTTCCACAGCCTGCGTGTCAATGTCGACGCCGTAGATGTTGGCGAGCAGGATGCGCTTCTTTTCCGCCGTTGTCAGCCGCCACACGTTGTTTCCTGCCGCGTCTTTGGCGGCCAGGTACAGGACGGCCTTCTTGC
>JAABUQ010012387.1_pt1 | contig 10609 bp, 11 predicted proteins | sample 5560001 | NCBI WGS metagenome assembly JAABUQ01 (sample SAMN10711888, study PRJNA513371) | rock metagenome | isolation source: Antarctica rocks | place: Antarctica: Victoria Land, Finger Mt nord | collected 2015-12-18 | reverse complement strand
ACCTGAACTGGGCCATGCTGTGAATCAGCCCAGCCCAGCCAGGCGTGCCATCCTCCCGTTAGGTGTGTCCAGCCACCGGGCGGACCACGTACGGCGCTTCCAGTTCGGCCACGTCTTGCTCGCTTAGCTTGACATCGAGCGCCTTGGCAGCCGCGTCGAACTGCTCGACGCGCGAGATGCCGATGATGGGCGCTGTAATCCCGGGGCGGCTGGCGACCCAGGCATAGGCGACTTCGGGCATCGAGCAGCCGAGCCGGTTCGCCACGCTGCGCACCGCCTCGATGATCGCCGGATCGGCGGGTGTGTTGTATAATTTGTCCGCGAACTCGTCGCTGCGTGCGCGGGCAGTGGCGCTGTTGTCGCCCGCCCCGCTTGCCTTGCGCCTGTTGCCGGCGAGGTAGCCGCGCGCCAGCGGGCTCCATGGGATGACGCCGACGCCCTCGCTGCGGCACAGCGGCAGCATTTCGCGCTCCTCCTCGCGGTACAGGAGGTTGTAGTGGTTCTGCATCGAGACGAACGGCGACCAGCCGTGGCGCTTCTGCAGGCCGAGCGCCTTCATGAATTGCCAGGCGTACATCGACGAGGCGCCGAGATACAGCGCCTTGCCCGCCTTCACGACGTCATGCAGCCCTTCCAACGTCTCCTCTAGTGGCGTCATAGGGTCGAAGCGGTGGATCTGATACAGGTCGACGTAATCGGTCTTGAGGCGGCGCAGGCTGGCGTCGATCGACTCCATGATGTGCTTGCGCGACAGCCCGCGGTCGTTGGGGCCATCGCTCATGGCGTTGAACACCTTGGTCGCCAGCACGTATTGGTGGCGCGCCGCGAACTCCGGCAGCAGCTTGCCAGTGATTTCCTCGCTCACCCCCAACGAATACACGTCGGCGGTGTCGAAGAAGTTGACGCCGAGGTCGAACGCGCGGGCCACGATGGGCCGGCTCGCCGCCTCGTCAAGCACCCACTCGCGCCAGGTGGTCGCCCCGAACGTCATGCAGCCGAGGCACAGGCGCGATACCTTCAGGCCGGTAGCGCCGAGATTGACCATTTCCATTCAGAACACTTTCGCGACAGGATTGTGGACGCCGCGCCGACTTATGGCTCGAGCGGCCGGTCGTTGCGATCGCCGCTGACAACGGTCTGTGGCGTGGTGGCCTCGTCGGACTTCGGGGCCGTCTTATCGGGATTGCCCGGCTTTGTGCTGTGCGTCCCGCCGGGGTCCACGCCCGACACCGGATCGCCGCCGGTGGTCTTGCTGGAGTTGTCAGCCATGTCTCTGTCTCCCTTATACTTGATCGCAAAGCCAACGAACGGCCTCCGTCACGGTTGCGCCCCACAGCCAACCGGATGAGATTGCGCGCGATGCCCGTGCGCCTCAACCGTGTTTCCGCTACCGCCTTCGGAGCCACCGCAGGTGCGGGCATGGCAATGGGAGTGGCGGCGTATGCGCTGTTCTCGTTGCAGGACGGTGCGATCAAGTGGCTGGTCTCCGGCCTCGGCGGCGTCACCATCCCGGTCTGGCAGGTGCTGTTCGCCCGCAGCGCGTTCATCGTCGCGGCGACGCTGGCGATCGGCCGCACCCCGATGCTGGAGCGGGCGGTTAAGACACCGTTCAAGCTGAAGCTGATCCTGCGGGCCACGATCACCCTGGTGGCTTGGCTGTGCTACTACTCGGCGGCGCGCTCGCTGCCGCTGGCGCAGTTGCTGACATTGTATTTCGCGGCCCCGGTCATCACCACCCTGCTGGCGGTGCCGCTGCTGGGCGAGCGGGTGCCGCCGTGGCGCTGGGCCTCGGTGGCCATGGGGTTCGCCGGCGTGGTGGTGGCGTGCGATCCCGGCGGCCTGGCGTTCTCCACGGCCACGCTGCTGGTGCTGATTGCCGCCGCGTTCTGGGGCTTCGCCATTATCCTGATGCGTCAAATAGCCCGGCGCGAGACCTCGATCCTGCAGATGTTCTACACCAACGGCTTGTTCCTGATCGCCACCGGCATTGCCTGCGCGATACAATGGCAGCCGCCACGCCTGCCGCAACTCAGCCTGATGGTGGCAATCTGCATCTGCGGCGGAACCGGCCAGTTCCTGTTGTTCGAGGGCGCCCGTCGGGCTCCCGCCTCGGTCATGGCGGTGGTCGAGTACACCGCGCTGATCTGGGCGTTCATCCTGGGCTTCCTGGTGTTCGGGGATGTCCCGCGCACCCCGGTGTTCGCCGGAGCCGGTTTAATTCTGCTTGCCGGCATCACCTTGGTGGCAAGCGAACGGCGCCGGGCAATGCGGCCGGCCCGCTCCGGCTGACCTATCTCACCCAACCCCGACCGCCGCCCTTCGTAGAGGACACTTCATGGCATTAGAAATCACCATCGGCGCGCCGCAGCTCGTCATCCACCAGGGTGAGGTCGTATGGGACGCCGATCCCGACGGGCAGCTCGACGGCGAGACCACGCGCGGCCTGATGTTCCGCGACACCAGGCTGATCGCATTGTGGAGCCTGTATGCCAACGGCGCGCCCTGGAAGCTGCTGAACAGCGGCGCCATCAACCATTTCGCCGCGCGCGCCTACATGACCAACCCGACGTTCGATACGCTGGACGGCACGGTGGCGGAGCACACGTTGAGCCTAATGCTCGGCCGCTGGATCGATGGCGGCATCCACGAGGACATCGACATCGGCAACTACGGCAAGGTCGCCGTGCGCTTCAATCTCGAACTGTCGATCCGCGCCGACTTCAGCGACGTGTTCGAGGTGAAAACCAATCATATGGTCCGCCGCGGCCAGATCGCGACGGTGTGGGACGAGGCGGCGCAGTGCCTTACCAACAGCTACCGCAACGAGGACTTCTATCGTGCGGTGGCGATGCGGGTGCATTCGGACACCCCAGCGGCCTATGCCAACGGCCGCCTCAGCTTCAACATCACCGTGCAGCCCGGCGGGACTTGGCACGCCTGTATGCTCTCCGACCTGAAGGACGGCTCGTTCGTGCTGCACGCGCCGACGCCCTGCACCGGGGCCAACCCTGACAGCAGCGCCGGCATCACGCTGGCCGCGTGGCGGCGCGAGGCGACCAAGCTGCAGACTTCCAACGAGGAATATTACCGCCTCTACCGGCAGGCGATCGACGACATGGCGGCGCTCCGCCTGCCGATCACCACCGACGGCGTCGTGAACGTCATCCCGGCCGCCGGCCTGCCCTGGTTCGTGGCGCTGTTCGGCCGCGACAGCCTGATCGCAGCACTCCAAATGGCGCCGGTCGCCACCGAGTTCGCGCGCGGCGCGCTGGCCATCCTGGGCGCCCAGCAGGCCACCGAACGCGACGACTACCGTGACGCCGAGCCGGGCAAGATCCTGCACGAGATGCGCCTCGGCGAGCTGGCGCACTTCAAGCTCATTCCGCATACGCCGTACTACGGCACCGCCGACGCGACTCCGCTCTACCTCATGGTGCTGCACGAGGCATGGAAGTGGACCGGCGACCGGGCGTTGCTGGAGCGTTACCTGCCGATCGCGGAGGGTTGCCTGGACTGGATCGACAACTGGGGCGACCGCGATGGCGACGGCTTCCAGGAATACCAGACCCGCTCGTCCAAGGGTTACGAGAACGTCGGCTGGAAGGACTCCGAGGACGGCGTGCTCAACGCCGACGGCTCCATGGTGAAGGGGCCAAAGGCGCTGTGCGAGCTGCAGGGCTACGTCTATGGCGCATGGGTCGGCATGGCCGACATCTACGACGCATTGGAGCGGCCCGAGCGCGCCGCGACCATGCGCCGCAAGGCCGCCGAGATGCAGGTTCGGTTCGAGGCGGCGTTCTGGAACGAGGCGTGGGGCGGCTTCGCCTATGCACTCGACGGCGACAAGAAGCAGGTGCTGAGTTCGGTCTCCAACATCGGCCATTGCCTGTACACCGGGCTGATCCGGCCGCAGCGGGCGCGCCAGGTGGCTGCACGGCTGATGGCGCCGGAGATGTTCAGCGGCTGGGGCGTGCGCACCCTGGCCGGCGACCATCCGGCGTTCAACCCGTTTTCCTACCACAACGGCTCGATCTGGCCGCACGACAACGGCCTGATCGCCGTCGGCCTAGCGCGCTATGGCCTGCATGACGACGCGGCGAGGGTGGCGCGGGCGGTTAGTGGTGCGGCGGGGTTTTTCACGCTGCATCAGGTGCCGGAGTTGTTTGCAGGCACGATCCGCAACGACAGCAATTTCCCGGTCCAGTTCCTCGGCTCGAACGTGCCGCAGGCCTGGGCTGCAGGATCGGCGTTCAGCTTCCTGCAGGCGATTGTCGGTTTCCAGCCCGATGCCGCCGCCGGGATGTTGTACCTGGACCCGCAACTGCCGGACTGGCTGCCCGACGTGCTGCTGCATGACGTCACCGTGGGCGAGATGTCGTTTGACCTGCGATTGACGTCGCAGGGTGGCGCTGCCGAGATCGAGGTGCTGCGCGGTCCCGCCGAGCGGGTGCAGCGGCGGGCGCGGGCCTGAGCACCGCCGCCTCGAAGCCCTATATCAGTTTTATGGACCTGGATTTTAGCGAAGACGACATACACCGCTACTCGCGCCACATCCTGCTGGCCGAGCTGGGCGCGGTCGGCCAGGCGCGGCTGGCGCGGGCGCGGGTGCTGGTGGTGGGCGCCGGTGGCCTCGGCTGCCCTCTGCTGCTGTACCTGGCGGCGGCGGGCGTCGGCACGTTGGGCATCGTCGACCATGATCGCGTCGAACTGTCCAACCTGCAGCGGCAGATTGCCTTCACCACCGCCGACATTGGCCAGCCGAAAGCCGCCGCCGCCGCCGCCGCCGCCGCCGACCGGAACCCCGGCCCGGATATTGTTGCGTATTCGTTTCGCCTGGACCCGAGTAACGTGTTTGACCTCGTGGGGGGTTATGACATCGTATGCGACGGCACCGACAACTTCGCCACACGTTTCCTGTTGTCCGATGCTTGCGTGCTGGCGCGGCGGACGTTAGTGAGCGCCGCCGTGCTGCGCTTCGAGGGTCAGTTGTCGACATTCAAGCCGCACGCCCGCGACCCGCATCATCAGGACGAACATCCTTGCTACCGCTGCCTCTACCCCGCCGCGCCGCCGCCTGGCTTGGTGCCGGCCTGCAGCGAGGCCGGCGTGCTTGGGCCGGTGACCGGCGTGATGGGCACGTTGCAGGCTAGCGAGGTGCTTAAGGAGATCCTTGGCATAGGCGAAAGCCTGTCCGGTCGGCTGCTGACCTGGGACGCGCTGGCGATGCGCTTCCGCACCGTGCGGCTGCGTCCCGATGCGGCCTGCCCGGCTTGCGGGCCCGCCGCCAGCCTGCGCGATCTGTCCGCCCACACATCTGACATGGAGGGTGCCTATGGCCTTTGACGGACCGCCTCTGGGCATCCTGCTGATTTCAGGGACCCACGAACGCGCTCACTATGCCTACTCCTTGGCCGCCGCCGCCGCCGCCGTTGGCCGGACGGTGCTGCTGTTCGCCACCAACGACGGCTGCCGCGCGCTGTTGGAGGATTGGTCAGGCCTGGCCGACAGCGGCCGCGACGCCGGGGTGCGGGCAAGGGGCGTGGCCGGGCTGGGCGAGTTGCGCGACGCCGCCGTGTCGCTCGGTGTTCGCCGCCTGGCCTGCGACGCCGGGCTGCGGCTGGCGGCGATCGATCCCGCGGCGCTCTCCCCAGACGTCGAGACGGTCGGCATCACGACCTTCCTGGAGGCACTCGGCAGCGGGCAAGTCATCACGCTTTGACCCGCGACCCGCTTGCGGACTTGACCGCATGCGCTGTTGCCGGGCAGGCAGGAGGCATGAACCGATATCGTGCCGCTCGCGCAATCGCCTGCGTCTTGACCCTGGCTTGGTGCGGCAGTCCGCAGCCGGCATGGGCGCAAGCCACCGCTGCCTCGCCGCCGGCTGGCACGCCGGTGCTGCATCCGCCACGCGCCAAATCGGTGCTTGGCATCCCGGTGGTGCGCCCGCCAGCCGCAGCCCGCCGACGTAAGCCACCCGTCACGCACCATCCTGCCGGACCGGCGATCAACCTGCCCAGCGTACCCAAGCCGCCGACCAAGCCCGCGGTGCCTAAGGCAGGCGCTGCGGCCGTTGGAGCGGCGGCGGGCGCGGCAGGAGCGGCGGTGGAAGCAGTACCCGCCAAGGTTGAACCACCCAAGCCCGATCTTACCAAGGGCAGCGTCACGGGCCTGCCGCTGCCGCGCTGGGTGGCGTTCCGCTCCGATGACGTGAACCTGCGCAGCGGTCCCGGCACCCAGTATCCGATCGAGTGGCAGTATCACCGGCGCAACCTGCCGGTGCAGATCACCCGCGAGTTCGATGCGTGGCGGCTGGTGATCGATCCCGATGGCATCAAGGGCTGGGTGCATCAGGCGACCCTCACCGGCCGGCGCGGCTTCATGATAAAAGACACCGAGCGCACGCTGCGCGGCGGCAGTGCCGACGACGCCTCGGCGGTGGCGCTGCTGAAGCCAGGCGTGGCCGGCTACATCCGCGGCTGCGCGCTCCACGCCGACTGGTGCGAGGTGCAGGCGAGCGACTACCGCGGCTGGCTCAGGCGCACCGAGATGTACGGCGTAGAGCCCGACGAGGCAATTAATTGAGCAACGCCGTGCGGCTGTTGCCCGCTTTCGCGTTGCTGATGGTGGCGGCCACGGCGCGCGCCGCTTCACTGCCGGCGGTCGAGGCGGCGCACGCGATGGTGGTCTCGGCCCAGCATCTGGCGTCGCAGGCGGGCATCGAGATCCTGCGGGCAGGCGGCAACGCGGTCGATGCTGCGGTGGCGGTGGGCTACGCCGAGGCCGTGGTCAACCCGTGCTGCGGCAACATCGGGGGCGGCGGCTTCATGGTGGCGCACTTGGCCGCCAGCGGCGGCAAGCCGGCGCGCGACGTGTTCCTCGATTTCCGCGAGACTGCGCCGGCCGCCGCCACCGCCGGCATGTTCCTCGACGCGCGCCATAAGCCAGTGCGTGACGCAAGCCTGTTCGGCTGGCGAGCGGTCGGCGTGCCGGGTAGCGTGGCGGGGCTGGACGCAGCACTCAGCGAATGGGGCAAGATGACGCGAGCGCAGGTGATGGCGCCGGCGATCCGGCTGGCGCGTGAGGGCTTCGTGCTCGGCCAGCCCGACGCCGACACGCTGCATGAGCGCACCGACCGCTTCGCCGCCGACCCGGAGGTCGCACGGATATTCCTGCATCCCGACCACTCGCCCTACCAAAGCGGCGAGCGGCTCGTGCAGTCCGATCTCGCGGACACGCTTGCCGCCATCGCCGCAGCCGGCCCGGAGGCGTTCTACCGGGGCCGCTTGCCGCAGGCGGTGGCGCGAACCAGCGTCGCCGCCGGAGGACTGCTCACGGCGGACGACTTCGCGAGCTACCGGGTTGGCCAGGCAGCGCCGCTGTCCTGCGCCTACCGCGGCTACACGGTGCTTTCCGCGCCGCCGCCGTCGTCGGGCGGCGTCACGCTGTGCGAGATCCTTAACATCCTTTCTGGCTTTGACCTGCACGGCATGGGCTGGCACGGCTCGGCTGCGGTGCATGTGATGGCCGAGGCGATGCGCCATGCCTTCCTCGACCGCAACACCTACCTGGGCGACCCCGCCTTCGTCGCCAACCCGCTCGCGCGCCTGCTGTCGCCCGACTATGCCGCACAGATCAGGGCGGTGATCGGCCCGCGCGCCACGCCATCGGCAATGTTGAAGCCGGGGGTGGAGCCGCACGAACGGACGCAGACCACGTCCTATGCCGTGCTTGACCCCGCCGGCAACGCGGTCAGCGTCACCTACACGCTGAACAACTCGTTTGGCGCTGTTGTGATGGCGCCTGGCACCGGCGTGCTGATGAACGACGAGATGGACGATTTCACCATCGCTCCCGACACGCCCAACCTGTTCGGCCTGGTGCAGGGCGCCGCCAACGCCATCGCGCCGGGCAAGCGCCCGCTGTCATCCATGGCGCCCAGCATCCTGATGCGTGACGGCCACGTGGCGATGGTGGTCGGCTCGCCCGGCGGATCGCGGATCATCACCATCGTCCTGGAGGTGATCTTGAACCTGGTTGACTACGGCATGGCGCCGCAGGAAGCGGTGGACGCGCCACGATTGCATCAGCAATGGCTACCCGACACGGTATACATGGAACCCCGCGCGCTCTCGCCCGACACCCAGTCAGCACTGCACGCCATGGGCTACTCGCTGACCGAGCAAGCGCCGTGGGGAGCTGCGGAGCTGATCGTGGTCGGGCCGGACAAGGCCGCTGCGGCAGCCGCGTCGCCGCGCAAGGCCGCAGCGTTGCCGGGAACCATGCGGCCAGGCCTGCTGTATGGCGCCAACGATCCGCGCCGCCCGGCTGGCTCGGCCAACGGCTACTAGGCTCGCGGCAGCCGGTGCCGCACGACATGCCCGCTGTGGCTACCGCATCGGCGCATCAGCGCGCCCGTGGCACGCTGGAGTTGTCATGGAAACGGCGTGGGCCGCTTACCGTGCTGGACGATCTGCGCCAGGACGGCTGTCTCAAGGCCCGGTTTCCGCGTCCGGTCGAGTGGGCCGAGGCGACGACGCTCAACACCGGCGGCGGCGTTGCCGGGGGAGACCGGCTCACGACGACAATCACCCTGCACGCCGGCGCTGTGGCGACGCTGGCCGCGCAGGCCGCCGAACGTTTCTATCGCGCGCTGCCGGCCGACCCGCCGGCGCAGGTCCGCACCACCATCCGGTTGGCGGCGGGAGCGGCGCTGGAATGGCTGCCGCAGGAAGGCATCCTGTTCGACGACGCAGCCCTCGACCGCAGGCTTGAGATCGAGATGGCCGGCGATGCGAGCTTCCTCGGCGTCGAGGCGCTGGTGTTCGGCCGTACCGCGATGGGCGAGCGGGTGCGGCGGCTGCGCTTGTCCGACACCATCCGCATCCGCCGCGACGGCCGGCTGTTGCTGCACGACGCGATCCGGCTGCACGGGCCATGCGCCGCCTTGCTCGACCGGCCGGCGATCGGAGGCGGCAATTTGGCATTGGCGACGCTGGTGCTGGTCGCGCCCAATGCCGCTGCCCGGCTCGGCCCGATGCGTATGGCCTTGGCGGAAATGCCGGTCGAGGCCGGCGCGTCGGCGTGGGACGGGATGCTGGTGGTTCGCCTGCTAGCGCGCGACGGGACGGCTTTGCGCATTGCGGTCGTTGCGGCATTGTCGCCGCTGCGCGATGGCCGCGCATTGCCGCGCGTGTGGATGTGCTGAGCCGACATGCTTGAAGGACAAGCTGCTGATCGCCACCGCGGCCATGGTGGCACGGCGGCGCCTGGAACGCGGCGTCAAGCTCAACCATCCCGAGGCCATCGCGCTCATCACCGACTTCGTGGTCGAAGGCGCCCGCGATGGCCGCAGCGTGGCCGACCTGATGCAGGCCGGCGGGCATGTCGTCACCCGCGAGCAGGTCATGGAGGGCATTGCCGAGATGATCCACGACGTGCAGGTCGAGGCGACCTTCCCCGACGGCACCAAGCTCGTCACCGTCCACGAACCGATCCGCTGAAGGAGCCGGCATGATCCCCGGAGAGATCGACACGGCGGCCGGCGACATCGAACTCAACGCCGGCGCGCCCCGCACCACGCTCGAGGTGGCCAACACCGGCGACCGCCCGATCCAGGTCGGCAGCCACTACCATTTCGCCGAAACCAACCCGGCCCTGCGCTTTGACCGCGCGGCCGCCCGCGGCCAGCGGCTCGACATCGCCGCCGGCACCGCGGTGCGCTTCGAGCCGGGGCAGTCGCGTGAGGTGACGTTGGTGCCGTTCGGCGGCGGGCGCGTCGTGTATGGGTTCCGAGGCGACGTGATGGGACCGCTCTGATGGCGCGCATCACCCGGCGTGCCTATGCCGACATGTATGGCCCGACCACCGGCGACCGGGTGCGGCTGGCCGACACCGAGCTTTGGGCCGAGGTGGAACACGACCACACCGTCTTCGGCGACGAGGTGAAGTTCGGTGGCGGCAAGGTGATCCGCGACGGCATGGGCCAGTCCCAGGCTGCCCAGAGCGAGGGCGCGGCCGACACCGTCATCACCAACGCGCTCATCATCGACCACTGGGGCATCGTCAAGGCCGACATCGCCATCACCGACGGCCGCATCGCCGCGATCGGCAAGGCCGGCAACCCCGACGTGCAGCCTGGCGTCACCATCGTCATCGGGCCAGGCACCGAGATCATCGCCGGCGAGGGCAAGATCGTCACCGCCGGCGGCGTCGACAGCCACATCCACTTCATCTGCCCGCAACAGGTCGAGGAAGCCATCGCCGCCGGCATGACCACGCTGGTCGGCGGCGGCACCGGCCCCGCCACCGGCACCTCGGCCACCACCTGCACGCCTGGTCCCTGGCATCTCGCCCGCATGTTGCAGGCCGCCGAGGGATTGCCGGTGAACCTGGCGTTTTCCGGCAAGGGCAACGCCAGCCGCCCGGCGGCGCTGGAGGAGATGATCCGCGCCGGCGCCAGTTCGCTCAAGCTGCACGAGGATTGGGGCACCACGCCCGCCGCCATCGACTGCTGCCTGTCGGTGGCCGACCGCTTCGACGTGCAAGTGATGATCCACACCGACACGCTGAACGAGAGCGGCTTCGTCGAGGACACCATCGCGGCGTTCAA
>JAABUQ010012386.1_pt1 | contig 10609 bp, 5 predicted proteins | sample 5560001 | NCBI WGS metagenome assembly JAABUQ01 (sample SAMN10711888, study PRJNA513371) | rock metagenome | isolation source: Antarctica rocks | place: Antarctica: Victoria Land, Finger Mt nord | collected 2015-12-18 | reverse complement strand
TACCCGCCGTGCGGTGCTGCTGGCGGCGGCGGTCTGCACGCTGCTCTACGCCCTGTTTGCGTGGACGCCTGCTGTGACGCCATGGTCTAGCTTCAAGACCCAGGCCAGCTGGGCGCTGCCCGGGGTGCTCTAGTCTGAGAGCGCAGCGGACGCACAGCCCCACAAGACTGTGCGCGCGGCGCGTGCGCTGCTGGCGCATGGCCGACACGTGGGTCATGGTGCGCACCTTCCGACGCAAATCCAGAACAGGCTTGCGACACCAACCCCCGTGCCTGTACCAGGCCGTGATACAGCAAACACCGCGCAGGGCCTTCTAGCACCAGTGCAGGCCGGCCGGAACTGCTGCGGCTAGCGCTGCGGCCGCAGGCCATGCTGCACACGCTCGGCGCCAGCATGTCGTGCGCCCCGGCCGAGGCCCAGGCCGCGGAGAAAGCTTCAGACTGCAGGACTGCGCCCTCGGCGGCGGCCAGCGGCCCGTGGCACGGCTCGTGCGGCTATGCTTGCTGCACGACGCGCACGAGTGCCTGCCGCGACGGTGGCTCTCCGACAGCGTGCCCTGCGCACACGCGTGATGTGGGCGCAGTGGTCACTGGCGCAGCCTCTCGCGTGACAGCAGCACCGCCGCTGCCGCGCGCGCTCGTGCAGGAGCGCAACACACACCAGGCGCAGGGCTGCGCCGACACCCCGAGCCGCGCGGCCTTCTTTGGCGCGCCGGCGTCGCCGCCCTCGCGCGCGTGCCCGCGGCAGCGCAGCCCGGGCCGCAGCCAGGGCCAGCGTGCACGCCAGGGTGCGGTGTGCGGCAGGGACTTCTTTGGCGCGCCGGCCACGCCGACAGGGCCGCCAGCGGCGGCGCGTCGGCTGCACCTGCCCCCGGGTCGAGCGAGCCCCGGCCGCGCGCTGCTGCCCGGCGCCTCCGGCCCCCGCACAGCAGCGTGCCCTGAGGACCGCCAGCCGGACTGCCGCAACGGCGGACTGCCTGGCGTGGACGTAGGGCCGCAGGGCGGTGCGCCGTTGCGCCTGCGGCGGCCGGGCGCGCGCAGCCCGCCAGGGCGCGGAGCAGAGGCAGGGCCGGGGCGGCCCGCGCCACCGCCGCCGCGCTCATCGCTGGGTGCGCGGGCGGGCGCAGCGGCGCAGAGGCCCCGCGCGCGCACGGGACTGGCTTTTGGCCGGCGCTGGCGACCCCGCGCGGGACGCGCAGGCGGCAGCAGAGGGCAGCGGGGCCTGCGGCGGCCGGCGCGCGGGGGCCCGCGCGGCCGCGCGCCCGGCCGCCAGCCCCGCGGCGGCGCCGCGGGGCGTCTGGGGCGCCTGGCAGCCCGGGCAGCGGGAGGGGGGCGAGGCGCGCACGCGCGGCGCCTGCCCGGACCCGCGCTCCAAGGAGTCAGAGCAGGATGGCGCGTGGCCGCTGGCGGGCTGGCAGCAGGCGGAGGGCGAGGCACTCGCGTGGGCGTACTGCCACGACGTGTACTCTGATGATGAGCCAGAGCACGATGGAGTGTGGGTGCCGCTGCTGGCGGGCTCGTCGCAGGAGGAGGGCGAGGCGCGCGCGCGCGCGGCGTGCCTCGACCCGCACCCTGAGGAGGAGTCAGAGGAGGACCCCGTGTGGCCGCCATGGTCGCGGGAGGAGGGCGAGGCGCTGCGCGCACGAGAGGCCGGCCTCGACCTACACTCCGAGGACTGTAACCCTTCCGAGGATGAGCGTGAGCAGGATGGAGAGCGGGCGCTGGCGGCCTGGCAGCAGGCGGAGGGCGAGGCGCTCCTGCGCGTGGCCTGCCTCGACTCAAACTCTGAGGATGAGACGGAGGATGAGTGGGAGCAGGACGGAGAGTGGGTGCCGCTGCGCTGGCTGGCCGCTCCGCCGCGCCCGCGCGGCCCGCCGGGCGCGCACCCCAGGGCGCAAGGCCGCGCGGCGGCGGCGCGCCGGCGGGCGACCCGCCTAAGGCTCTGTCGCGCCGGGCGCGCGCCCGCGCCAACGCGGAGCGGAGGGAGCGAGCTCTGCGCACTCTGCATGCGTGCGTGAGCGTGGACCCGCTCAGGCCGGGCGTCGTACAATGGAACGGCCTCCAAGCCCAGCAGGCCGCGCCCACGCGTGGGGCGCCGGACGTCTGGAGCCCGCCCGGGGCGCGGGGCGAGCGGGTCGACCCCGCGCAGGACTTTCTGCGCGGAGGACCGGCGCCGCTCCCGCGTGGGGCGCCCCGCGGCCAGAGCCGGCCCGGGGCGCGGGGCGAGCGGGGGGACCCCGGGCAGCAGGCGCCTGCGGCGCGCGGCGCGGGCTGCACAGCCATGAGCGCGCCTGGGGCGTTTCGCCGCGCCGGTCAGCCTGGCCAAGAGCCCGCCTGGGGCCTGCGCTGTGCAGACGGCGGCCGGGGCCGCTACCCCGCTGCCGCCCCAGGCGCTGGGATCCCGCCTCGGGCGCAGGACGACCGGCGGGCCCCGCAAGCGGGCTTGCCTGGTATGCAGAGCGCGCTGGGGGATGTGGCGGGCCCGTCGTGGAGCGCGCGGCGCGACGCCGCGGTGGAGCGGCAGGCAGCTAGTCCCGCCGCCGCGGCGCGGCCCGGCGGACGCTCCGCGCCCGTTTCTTCGGGGTGCCCGGCGGGCGCGCGCGCGCTGGCGGGCGCGGCGCGGGTGGGGCTCAGTGCCGGCGGCTGCAGCGCCCCCACTGCCGCGCGCGCCGCCCCTGGGGAGCCCCGGGCGCGCTGCATGGGGGATGGCCGCGACCGCAACGCCGCAGGCGCCCCCACCCAGCCCGCGCACTGCGGCGGCAGGGGCGCGGCCGCGGAGGCAGAGGCCGCACACGATGCATGGATCCGGCACGAGCGGCCGCGCGGCGCATGCTGGACCGCTGCGGAGGAGGCTGTCTGGGAGTTGTGGGTGCGGCAGGGGCCGCCGCCGCCGCTGGTTTCGCGGCCGGGGCTGGGGCAGCTCCAGGAGCATCACGTGCCCCCTGCCCGGCCGTATGAGGTCACCGCAGGCCTCTGGGCCGGTGCCGCGCCCACGGGGCCCGAGCGCGGGGCCCCGGGCGGCGGCGGCGGCGGCACGCGCCCGGGGCGCTCACCCTGCGCTCGGGCCGAGCCGGGGTTAGGGGCGAGCGCGCGGCCGCCGCTGCCGGAAGCGCCAGGCGGCGCGGGCGCGGCCGCGCAAGCGCACGCGCACATCGCCGCGCTCGGGGCGGCGGCGCGGCGCGCTCCTCCGGGTTCTGGCGCAGGCCTCGCGGAGCTGCAGCAGGCGTGCCGAGATATTGCCGTCCGGGAGGCGGAGGACGCGCGCCGCCTCGAGCAGCACTTTGAGCAGCGGCGGCCAGGTCGCTCCGCCGAGGCTGCAGCCCCAAGGAACCCGTACGCGCGCCGCCGTGCGGCGGCGCGCGCCGCCAGGCGCGAGGCCGAAGACATAAACGCGCGCGCCACCATGCTCGCGGCACAGGCGCTGCACGCTGTCGACGTGCAGGCCGCGGCGGCGCGCCACGGCGCAGACGGGCGCGTGGCGGGCGGCCACTGGTGTTTGCCACGCGAGGCTGAGCCGGCGCGGGCAGACGCGGCGCGCCCGAGCTTAAGGCAGCAGCGCGACGGGGCAGCCGGCGCCGACCCTGCTGAAGCCGCTATGAGTCTTGGCCGACATGCGGGCGCAGCCACGCGTGCAGCGCGCGAGGATGCCGCCCCGGATTTGCCCGCGTCGGAGCGCAGTGCGCCGGGTGGGCGGGGGACGGGCGAGGAGCGGAGTCTGCCGCTTGAGTGTGGGCCAGAGGTAGCGGGTGCGGCGCGCCCGAGCCCGGGGCGGCACCGCAATTCGCCTGCAGACCCCGATGCGGCCCAGGCCGCAATGCGGTTTGGTCGCCAGATGCGAGAAGCCGTGAACGCGGCGTGCGGCAACGCCCCGCCGGAGCTGCTCGCGCCATTAGCGCGGCACGCGTCGGAGCGCGCCGACACAAGCACGCGGGGGGCGCACGGCGAGCGGAGTCCGCCGCTCGGGTGTGCGCCGTCGCGGGCGGACGCGGGGCGACCGAGCCGGGCGCAGCAGCGCGGGCAGGCTGCGCGCGCCGACGCCGTGGAGGGGGCCGAGTCGCACACCGACCTGCGCTCGCATTGGGGTCCGGAGTGGCCCTGGGTGGGCGTGTTTGGCGAGGGCCCTGGCGAAGCGCTGCCGGACGCGCGCGTGCGCCCCGGCCGCACGCACGTGCGGCTGCCGCCCGACCCGTGGCAAGATGCGCGCTCAGACAGTGGGGACACCGGTGTGCGCCCTGCTCGCTCTCATGCGGCTCGCAAAGGGCGCAAATGAGCACGTGTGCTCTGTTCGCCTCTGCCGACTTGCCTGCCAAGGCCCTGGGCAACGGCCAGGGTCTTGGCGGTATCATGCAGTCTGCGTCCACCAGGCGGCCGCACCGAGCCGAAGCGCGTGCGACCCCATGGGCACAGCTAAGGCGCTGAGCAGGCGGCTGCTTAGGGATCTGGCTGCGCTGCAGGCAGATGGGTCAAGAGTTCTCAAGCACTGCTGTATCTGCGATCCATGAGCTGGAAGGCCGGAGCCACCTCGGGCAGACGGCAAGGCCTGAGTCCGACCTGCTGCGTCGCGCGCGCAGACCACTGGCGCGCTTGGCACGACGTGGACCGCAACCTCAGCGCCCTGGCCGGCCACATGCACCGAGCCGGTGCGCGCGTGCATGCAGCCGCGGCGGAAGGTCCCCTGGCCCCAGTCATATGCTGTGCTGACCCGTCATGCGGCATGCGGCCTGGGTTGGCAGCTCGCTGCATGCCGTGCTCCACAGCGCCCAGCGGCGCAGCGCGCATGCTGACCTTGCTCGGCCAGGCCTGGGCGTCAAAGCGCGCGCATGCCTGCCCGCAGGTTTGTGGAGCCGCTGGGGTGGGTGCCGCCGGCGCCGGCGCCGCCCCCGCCGCCGCCGCCGCCGCCATGCGCATCCGCGCATGCGCACTTCCAGGTTTTGCGGGCGCCGCCCGAGCTGCGGGCAGTGGTCGGCGTCGGCAACGCGGAGGGCCTGCACCGCCTTCTGTGCTCGCTGCCAGGGGTCGAGCCGTGGGCGCCCTGCGTCATGGTGCGCCGCCGGCCGCGCACATGCCCAAGCTTTTCATATGATGTGCTAAACGTTGGTTCTGCTTCATCAAACTCACAGAACAGCCTTGCGTTCTGAGTCTGTGCCCTGCCTGCGCACTTGCTGGATGAGCGCCTGTCCTGGCTACTTGCAGCAGCAGAAACTGTGATTGCTAGCATCCTAGGTGCCTCAGTGTGCAGTAACACAGGATATGTGCGGGTGTGCAGGACGTCGTGTATGCGCTACAGATGTCAAACTAGGTCGTTGGGCACTGGAGGTGTTACCTAATGCTGCCTATGCGCGCGTTGGGAGTTTGAACTGATACAGCAATATGCTGCTCCCCAGACTGTCTGTCTGTTGTCAGTACTGCCTGTGCCTTTGGCCTGTGTGACCTGACCTGGGGCAGAATTGTGCATACGGGGAGCAACAAACCTGTGTGACCTACCTTCTTGAACAGCTTTGTGTATCTTTGGCTTTCCTTGCCGGGGAAAGGTGCAATGTGTACACCCCATTTATATCACACAAGTTGTCTGCTTGGTGGGACGGTAGAAGCCGCAACCAAGCTGTTACAGCAACACCTGCCGCATACTCCAGGCCCTCGCACACGCTGAGCATAGAAACACACCAAAGCTGACAATGCTGAGAGCGAAACTGCGCCGCCTACTCAGCACCGGTCTGGCTCTTGATGATGTCGCTGTCACCTGCGCCAAGTGCAAGCGCGCCCGCGTCAGCTGCCGCCCGAGCGTCCTTGGCAGTGTACTGAGACAACAGTCCTCAGTTGAGAAACATGGTTGAAACCCTATACAAATGGCCTGTCAAGTCCCAGTAGCACATGGTCTGCTCCTGCGTCCACCGGCACAGGCTTCCTGACATTTGGCTCGAGACAGATAGGGTTGACGGGGGGCGCACCGGGGTCGGTGATGGCCAGCACGCACACGCGGTGCAGCTTGCCGCACGCGGTGCCCAGGTCGATGTTGTCTGTGGCCCCGCACCCCCGTCAGCATCTCGCCTTCAGTGCCCACCCGACTTTCGCCAACAGGCCCACGCCACCAGGCCCACCCGACTTTCGCACTCCAGCAAGCCAGCAGAGTAGCAGCGCGGCGACTCACCCGCAAACAAAATTCAGCAAAAGCGAAAGCACAGTCAATTTGAACACTAGCATCTCAGTGGGCGGAGGGCGGCAGTGCGCACTGCCGGTGTAGTGGTGCACGCCCGTCTTGGAGAGCATGGCGTAGTACTCAATCTCCGACTTCTTGGTGTATGGGCAGTTGCTGCTGATGATCACGAGCTTGGCTGCTCCCGCGCCGCACACGCGTCTCACTGCAGGTTGCAGCGGCGTCTGGGTGGCGCGCTGTCCAGGACGCGTGCGCTGGCTGCAGGGCGTGCGTGCGCGCACCCTTGCCAGAGCGCAGGCACTTGAGCACGGTCTTGGTGCCCAGCGTGAACTTGCCGCTCTTCATCACCAGCGCCAGGCGCGAGTTGATGCTCTCCTGCGACTTTTTCTGCGGCCGCGCGAGAGCCACCTCACGTAAGCACAGCGCTCGCTTATCGCGCTTGCCAACATGCAGAGCAGCGATGCTCTAAGGAGGCCGTGGTGGGGTACGCTGCGCGCAAGGGACTCGACAGCCGGCTCGGACGCACCGACTTCTTGCTGACTGCGGACACCATGGCGCCGGAAGTCTACCTCCTTCTCAGCCTGCAGCAACAGCCTAGCTCAGCTCCTGGCCTGCCATGCAACGAACGGCGGCACGCGCACGCGAGGCGCCGCTTTGATACGCGCGCACCTGCCGGCTCCAGAGGTGCAGCACGAGGTTGGGGAGGCCTGCGAGAGCTTGAGGCGCGGCCAAGCCGCCGCGCCTTTCTCGAGCAGGAAAGCCCTGCAAGCCCTAGCCCAAAGCCGCCTCCTACTCGCAGAAAGCAAGGCCTGCTGTCACAGGCGCGGGCTTCGTTGCAGGGGAGTGGCAGCGGCTGCACACCATGGTACGGCTGTTTTGCGCTGCTGCGCACCGACGCAGGTGTGGCGTACGGTGTTCTGATCACTCCAGCGCGTGGTGTTTGCGCAGGCGCCCAAGCCGCAGGCGAGTAAGGAGGCAAAGGCCATCGCGGCTGCCAACAGCAGCAAAGGAAAGAAGAAGGTGGGAGGCGCAGTGCCCTGTGCGCGTGCTGCGCCGCTCGGCTGAGCCGCTGCCATGTCTGTGTCCTGGGTGTGTTCCTTATCGGCCGCTTGCAGACACTGTAGCGTGCGACCAGAGGCACTGCTGAAGGCTGCGAGCGCTTGCGCTGCAGAAATGGTCGAAGGGCAAGATGAAGGAGAAGGTGAACAACCTGGTGCTGTTCGACAAGGTGCGTCTTGTTGTTGTTGGCGCCACAGCTGCCTGTGCTCCTTCTGGCGGCCAGGTGCCTGCGTGAGGCTCCGTTTAGTGGGCACTCCTCAACGAGCGCGCTGGGCGCAGGCTACCTACGACAAGCTGAACGCGGAGGTACCTAAGTACAAACTCATCACGCCGTCGGTCCTGTCTGACCGGTTGCGGGTGCGGCGGCCCTGGCCAAACGCCACCGCTTGGTGCCGTGGTCCCTCTTGTGCCAAAAAGTGGCTGCAGTCTATTCACAGTGCAGCGTGAGCTTGTGTTAACAGTGCAGCGTGAGCTTGCGTTATCAGCCACTGCTGGAGCAGCACGTGTGGCACTGTGCACAGCGCCTCCCAGAGGGCAGTTGGATACGCAGCTGATGCCAAGGGGCTGCTGTCTTTGCCATAAGCACTCCAGTGGCTTCTAGCAGTGCATGCTGTTTATGCTGTGCTACTGTGAGCCTGGGTTGCTATATTGCCTCGCCAAGCACCTGTGAAGTTCCTGATGCCTGTTGTGTGGCACGGCGCTGCCTGGTGTAACGCACCAGCGCCTGTCGGCCCGCAAGGGCTGTGATGATGAGCAATCTGTTGGCGACTGTGCACCCCAGACAGCTGCTGCACGCGCCCGGTGGAATCAGCTATATCCGCGCTATCCTCACGCGGGCTGTGCGGCTGGGCAGGTGAACGGCAGCCTGGCGCGCGCGGCGATCCGGGAGCTGGCGGAGAAGGGCATGATCCGCGCGGTCGCGCACCACGGCTCGCAGGCGATCTACACGCGCGCGACCAATGTCGAGGAGGAGGTGACTAAAGACAAAAAGCCGAAGAAGGGCGGCGACAAGGCCGACAAGGCGGCTGAGAAGGCCGAGAAGCCTGAGAAGGCCGAGAAGCCTGAGAAGGCCGAGAAGGCCGAGAAGGTCGAAAAGGCGGAGACTGTGGAGAAGGCGGAGGCCTGAAGCCCTATGTCACTGGCGGAGTAGGCGCAGGGTAGGGTGGGTCCTGAGGCCCTGCCCTATTGGCGGATGAGGCGGAGGCCTGAGGGTCTGCCCTGTCTGGTTGGTGAGTGGCTGCACCGCGCACCGCGCGGCGCAAACCGCGGAGGCGTGGGTCCTGCACCGTCGCGGCTGCGAGAGGGTTGCGGCAGCAGCTCTGGGAGGGCGGCGCTGGCGGCGCGCCGCGCGGCCGGACTGCGTGCGGGCTTGCCTTGCAGGTCGAGGGAGCCCTGGGTTCTATGGATAAGGGTCAAGCTCTTTGTTTGGCAGGTAGCAGCCTGCCGTTTGCTGCTGCAGTGTGTTAGGGAGGTTGGCGTACAGCCCTGCTGCTCGGGCGCATGTAACAACATGTGTGGGCGATGCAACGTCTCAAAATGACGAACATTTTGCCTATCTGTTGTTTACTGCGCATGAGCTACCTGGTAATCTGCGTTAGCTTGCAGGCACACCGCGACACGTACTGCCTATCAATATAACCACGCGCGCACAGGCTGGCTTCACACAGTGCTTGTAGGTAGACATGCCGGGCACAATCCCAGGCGCCTTACAAGGCGCATCATCGAGTAGGTTCAGATTTCAGGTGTGCCAGGTGCTGGTGCAGGTCGCCACCCGCTGCCAGGCAAGCGCATACCCTGGCAGCCAGGGCAGCCACTGCGGCAGCTGCGCCGCAGCGCGCCCTCGGCGCGGCCGGCCAGCAACCCCCGGGTCACCAGGCCTCCAGCCCGGTGGCTGCCATGCAGGCGCGTAGCTGCGCCGCCTGCCGCGCCAGCCGGCGGCCGTCGCAGCCCAGCGCCTGCCGCGCTAGCCGCAGCTCCTCACGCAGCGCCGCCGCCTGCCGCGGCGCTTAGAGTCAGCGGCCCCGAGCCTGGGTGAGTCTACACCGCTCGGGTGACCCAACAGTGAGCACCACGTCTGCGTGTGCGGGCAGGCCGCCATGAGCCAGCGTGTCGAGCGCCGGCTGCACGCCCCTGCCTGCTGAGCAGGGCGCATGGGCGACATGCCCATGCGCTTGCCGGGCTGGTCGCGTGCATGTTTCAGCACATCATCCGCAGACAAGGAAGCAGACACGGCGCAACTCCTGCCGCACCTCTGCAGCGAGGCTCCTGTGCGGCGGCCGCTGCGGGGGCGGCGGCGACGGCGAGCATGCCTCGATGCGCCAGTGCGCAGCGCATGCGCCTGATTCGAGCGCATTTGGCCCCGCTTCAGCGGCAGGGGCACGTGCACCCATCTGGATGCCGCCTGTGTGCGCGCCTGGGAGGATACCTCCGCGGCGGTGCTCCTGCGCGAACGGGCGAAGCTCGTACTGCCATGCTCTGAAAGCCCATAGCGCAGTATATACGCAGCCACTGTCTAAGCGGACGGGTCAGTGCCTCTCCAGGCCGCATGAAAAGTACCTGTGCAACGAATACATAGCAGGGCTGGGCAGTGCCGTACCTCGTGTCCATAGGCGCATTTGTGTGACAGCGCCTCACCGCAGGGCTCCGCCCTTGCCTGGCCGGTCAGAACGCCGCGCATCTCTGCCAACAGCTCCTCCGTGTCTTCCTGCGGAGCAGCATGAGTGCTGATGTGTACTTCCAACGCACACACTCTACACTCCAATTCAGTCTCCTAACGATGGAAGCACGCCTGGACAGCATGCGCGGCAGCAACACTGGCGGCTGCGTGGCGCTCCGGCATCAGGCAGGCAGATGGACATGGGCATACAGGCAGAGCAGATCAGCGTGCATGGCGCCCTTCGCACAACCGCGGCACGCACTGCGCGGTGCCCAGCAGCAGGAGCGGGCGGACCCGCGACGCGAGCTCGGCGCGCAGCCAGCGCTCGGCGGCCGCGCGCGCGCCGGCCTCGAAGCGCAGCGCGCTGCCCAGGCGCGCGGCCTCGGCCGCGCGCGCCTCCGCCGCAGCGCGGCGCCGCAGCTGCAGCGCGCGCAGCGCGGCCGCCTCCGCCTCGGCGGCCGCCGCCTGACAGCGCGGCGGCAACCAAGGCTTGACCATTCTGTGTTTGGATATTGTAGGCGTAGCGGGTGCACTTGCCCACAACGCGTGCGCAGGCCTCAGAGCGCCTGGCCAGACCGGCCTCGGGCTCGGCTGCCCGCTGCCGCACTTGCAGCCGCGCAGCGACGCGCCGGCCAGCGGCGCCCCAGTCGCAGCTGCTCTGCTCAGAGCGCATGGCGCTTGCTCCGCATGCATGTCATGCGCCCGGAGCCCATGTCCCCCGGAATGGCTACGGTCCTGCGC
>JAABUQ010012385.1_pt1 | contig 10609 bp, 11 predicted proteins | sample 5560001 | NCBI WGS metagenome assembly JAABUQ01 (sample SAMN10711888, study PRJNA513371) | rock metagenome | isolation source: Antarctica rocks | place: Antarctica: Victoria Land, Finger Mt nord | collected 2015-12-18 | reverse complement strand
GGCCCCCAGCCGGGCGATGGTCAGCTCTACGAGGTCACCGATCCGGTCGTGATTGCCGCCTACGTGGAGGCGCACCCCGAACCGTCCGGCGTCGAGATCACCAATCCGGCCGCCTACTATGAGGAGGTGCTAGTTCCCGATCCCGCCTCCTCTCAGGACCTCGCTCCCTCTCAGGACCTCGCCCCCGGCGCGGCCCTCGATCGGGACCTCACGCCCGCGCTCGACCTGTAGGGGAAAGGAAACGCCATGAGCACCCCGAGCACGCCCCTGACCGCCCGCCCCTGGACACGCGTTGGTGGCGCCGTACGCCGCCTGGCGCGGTTCTCCCGTGCGCGCGGGCGCGCCCTGTTGCTCGCCCTGAGCCACCTGCTCGCCCACCTGCTCGCCCGCCTGCTGTGGCTGCTGCGCGGGTGGGCCGGCCTCCTCGCCGGCCTGCTTGTTGCGTTGGCCCTCTGGCTCGGGCCGCTCGCCGGCGCGCGCTGGCTTGCTGCCCAGGCCACGACGCTCTCCCACCATGCCGCTACGGCGGTGACGCTCTGGTATCAGACGGCCTACGACGCGGTGGCCTGGCCGGCCGCCACTGGGCTGACCGCTCTAAGCGCGACGCAGGCGTGGGCGCGCCACGGCCTCCACGGGCTCGCCCCGACCATCCACACGACGCCCTGGGCCTACTGGATGCGCCACGGCGCGGCCTGGCGCTACGCGGCCCTCCAGGGCCGGGGCGGGGCGGCCGTGCGCGCGGCGATCCCCGTGGAGCTGGCCGGCGCCCTCGGGGTCCTGGCCCTGTTCGCCGTCTTTATCATGATCGGCCGGCGGAAACGCGGCCTGGACCCCACGCGCCGCAACACCTACGGCGGTGCCCGCTGGCAGACCTGGGACGAACTGCGGCGGCGGCGGGCCAGGCCAGGCGACCTGGTGCTCGGGACCGCGCGGCGCGGCCTGCGCCGGATCACCGTCGGCATCCCCGCGGCCCTGCTCGTGGAGGGCGTGGCCATCTGCGCGCCCAACGGCCTCGGCAAGTCCAACGCCATCTACAAGGGGCAGTTGCTGGAGGCCGACCCCGCCGTGGATTACGTCGCCACCGACCCCAAGGGCGAGCATTGGGCGCAGACCGCCGCCGCCCTCAGCCGCACGCACGATGTCTTCCGCCTGGACATGCAGACCCCCGCCGCCAGCGTGACCTGGGCGCCCCTGTCCCTGGAGCGCACGCAGGCGCAGGCCGAGGCGTGGGCCGCGGCCTGGCTGCGCAACACCACCCCCGCGGGCAGTGCCCCGGCGGTGGCCTACTTCGAGCAGGCCCTGATCCTGCTCATCGCCGCCGGCGTCGCCCACGTCCACGCCGTCGCCGCCGCCGAGGGCCGCGCCACCGGCACCCTCGGCGACTTGGTCGACCTGCTCCTGCAGCCGACCATCGAGCGCATCGAGGCCCGCTTGCTCAAGACGCCGGGCGGCATCCCCCCCGCGGCCGGCCAGTTCCTCGGGCTGATCAAGGAGCACAAGGACCTGCGCACCTCGATCCCCTCGGGGCTGGCCCCGCGTCTCTCCACCCTGACCGACGCCGCCGTGCGCGCCGTCGTCGGCGGCGTCGGCACGCTCGACCTCGACCGCCTGGGGCGGCGCGGCCGGCGGCCGGTCGCCCTCTACATCGTCACGCCCGTGGGCGACCGCACCCTGCGCCCTCTCGTCGGCGGCCTGTTCACCACCCTCTTCCGCGTGCTCATGGACCGCGCGCGCACGCTGCCCGGCGGCGCCCTGGAGCGCGAGGTGCGCCTGCTCCTGGACGAGTTCGGCACCATGGGCGCGGTCCCCGACGCCCCCGACCGCTTCAACGTGCTGCGCCAGGTGCGCGTCTCCCGTGTCCTCTCCTTCCAGATGCGCTCGCAGCTCGTCGAGGACTACGACGAGACCGGGGCGGAGGCCCTTGTCGAGTCGTGCAACGCGCTGGCCTGGCTGGGCGGGACGCGCGGCAAGGACGCGCAGTGGGCCAGCGAGACGGTGGGCAAGCGCACGGTGCTGGCCTACAGCGAGGGCGACTCGGCCGCGCGCGGCGTGTTCGGACGCCGCCCCGAGCGCGACAGCCGCTCGGCGAGCGAGGCCGGCGTGCCGCTGCTGTTCCCGGAGGACCTGCACGCCTCCTCGCGCCGGCGCATCGTGGTCAGCGTGCGCGAGGCCCGGCCGATGGACCTGCGCACGCGGCCCTTCTACACCGTGCGCGCCCTCAAGCGGCTCTCGCAGCTCCCCGCCCCGCTCGCGTCCCGCGAAGCCCCCGTCCCCGCGCCCCAGCCCGTTGCCCCCTCGCCGACGCCGGCCCCGACCCCAGCCCCGGCCCCAGCGACACCCGTCCCTCCGCCCGCGCGGGTGGTCCTGGCGCCTCCTCCGTCCCCCGCGCGGGCAGCCGCGCCGGCTGTCACACCCCGCGCACCAGTGCGTGTCGTCGCGCAGCCGGCCCCGGCGACACCCTCCCCCGTGGTCACGGTCCCTGAGGCGGCAGCGGCGGCAACGGCGATGGAGCCCGGTGTGATCGTGTTCGCCACCCGCCCGGCGCGGCTACCCACAGCCCCCGTCAAAAACGGCCATGCCTACGATTGGACCGGGCTCCCATGACCGCACCGACAACGCGGCGGTTAGGACCTTCGAGAGAGGGACAGGGCGTGCGCCCGTGCGTCGCCTTTACGGCAGGGGAGTCCGTGGGCTACAATGCCCATCATGAAGGAGTGCGCTATGTAGCACGATGCGCGGCCGTAGCGGCCGCAAAGATAAGAGGCCCACCGGCTGCGAACCGGTGAGCCCCTTACCCGCCTGGACTGTTTTAATAGTGACCGGCGCTGGTGTACCTGCCTCAAAGCAATCACCAGAGCCACAAGACGGAGGCCACAGCCCCGAGGAGTAACCAGCTCCGAACCGGGTTGCGGACCTGCATAGGAGGCTTTTATGCTTCAAAGCACGCCCATGCTCTCTCGACAGGATAACGCGGACGCGCGCGCCTGTCAAAGTGATGCGCACATTCCCCCCCTTCTGGGGGCGCACAAGGTCGTCGCGGCCGTCGTGCGCGCCTATCGCGACGCCTATCCTGCGTCCTCGGTCACGCCCGACGCCATCCTCGGCCCGAGTCGCGCGGTCGATATCGCTCGGGCGCGCCACCTGTGCGCCTATCTGCTAATGGAGGATGCGCGCCTGACGTGCGTGGCCACGGCCAAGGCGCTGGGCAACCGCGATCACAGCACCATCCTGCACAGCCGCGCGCGGATCGCGGCCGCCCTGGGCCAGGATGAGGCCCTCGCCGACCTCCTCTCACGAGCACGCGCGGCCCTCGCCGGCCGCGTCGACGACATGCGTCTGCAGGTGCGCTGCGACGAGACGCGCCGGCGCGGCCTGGAGGAGACCTCCCCCCATGAGTGGGACGAATACCGCTACTGGCGGCTGCGGGCGCTGCGTTCCCCGCGCCACGGCGCGACGGGAGGTGCGTGATGCCCTTCGCCCGACCGACCACCACCGCCACCCCCGACGAGATCTTCGAGGAGTGGGTCCACGTCCTCTCCCACGCCGAGCTGCTCGCGCTGCTCTACGTCGTGCGCCGCACCCTGGGCTTCAAGAAGGACCAGGACAGCATCAGCTACACGCAGTTCCTGCACGGGATCGTGACGCGCGAGGGCAAGGTGCTCGACCGCGGCTGCGGCATCAAGAGCCGGACGACGCTGGCGGCGGCCCTGCGCCGTCTGGAGGAGCGGGGCCTGATCCACTCCTACAAGACGCAGGACGCCAAAGGGGATCGCGCGACCACGCGCTACAGCCTGTGGTTCACGGGCGACGACGACCAGGAGTCCGAGAGCCGTGCTGCGGCCGGGGAGCAGGCCAGCCACGACGACCCGGCCACGACCTCCCCGCGGGATAGTGCGCGGATCGTACTACCCCAGTACGCGGATCGTACTACCGGTAGTGCGCCGTCCGTACCACCGGTAGTACGCAGATCGTACCTACAACAAACAGTCGAGACAACAAACACGAAACAACAAACAGTTCTCTCGAAACGACGAGCGGCCGCGCACCGCGCTGCTGCTCTCGACTCGACCGACTCGACCACATCAACGGGAGGTCTGACTTCCATGGCCACGACAGGGGACAGCCTATCGCCGATTGCTGCGGCGGTGGCCGACCTCTCAGCGGAGTTCGGCGACGATGCCCCCCAGGCTAGCCGGACGCGCGTGGCGAACATGCAACACGGGGCGGGCTTGGCCGATGCGGACGTGCTGCCGTTACTGGACGAGGCGGCCGCGATCGCGCGGTCGCAGGCGGGGACAATCACCAAGCGGGGCCGCAGCGGGGAGATCGTGCGCATGCCCTACCTGCTCGCCACGCTGCGGGACCTCGTCGCCGCGCCCCACGTGCCCGATGCCCCCCTGGCCAGCGGCGCTGGGCGGCCTGACCCACGGCTGTCCGGGACCGAGTCGGGACCGGGTGTGACTATCGTGCCCGCGCTGGCCCAGCCCGCTCCGTCGGGTCTCTGTGCTCCCGGCGGGGGTGCGACGGCCGCTGTCGCCGGGGACGATCCGCCGGCGGACAACGCGGCCACGGCGCTGTGGCGGGCGGTGCTGGGCGAGGTGCGGGAGGTGCTGACACCCGAGAACTACGCCGTGTGGTTCGCTCCGGCGCGCGCCCTTGCCCTGGAGGGGGACGTGCTGCGGGTGGCGGTGCCGACGGCGTTCCACGCGGACTGGCTGGCGCACAAGTTGGCCGGTCGGGTCCAGCAGGCGCTGGAGCGGACGGGCCACGCCGGCGTGCATCTCACGTACGATGTCTCGGCACGGGAGGAGCCCTCTCTGGCGGTCCCGGTTCCCTCCCTCGTGACGCCCGTTGCCGCGGCCCGTCCCCTGGCCTCTCCAGGACGAGCGGCAGACGGTGAGTGTCCCCGCGCCGAGGACAGGTCACACCTGATGGTGGTCTGCCCCTCGTGCCGCGCCGCACCCTGCTGTTGCCAACCGGCGGAGCGTGCGCGACGGGCGGTCATGGGACGGGCAGGGGACACGCCCCTCGTGGGGAGGGGTGCCCCATGACCGTCTCTCACCAGCGCGAGACGCCGGCGCTCGGCGTGCTCGACGGAGACGGCCTGCACCCGCCCGACGGGTCTCTCGCTCCCATCCGAGGGACGATCCGGCACATCGGCGACCTGTACAAAGGGGCGCGCCGATACGGCCTGTCGCAACTGTGGCTGACGGACGCCTGGGTGCGCGCGGCCGATCTGCCCGCCACGCTCGAGGCCGGCGGGCGCTTCCGGGAGGTGCGCCATCCGTTCGTCAGCGACGGCCTGGCCGAGTTGCACGCGTTCCCCGAGGCGCTGGGCGCCTGGCTGGCCTTGCGCAAGAAGGGCGAGGCGGGCTCGAGCGTGTCGCTGGTGTTCCCGCTCTACGACGAGCACGCGGTGTGGGGGCTGGACACGGATGGGGCGACGCTGCTGGCGGCGCTGGTGGCCTACGCGGGAGCGGTGGGCGCGCCGTACTACAGTTCGCCGGGTCGCACGGGGACGGACCTGCTGCAGGAGCTGGGCAAGCGCGGGGCAGGCGCGCAGCGGGAGTACCCGGAGCGGCTGCCAGCGCCGGCGGGGCAGGTCGAGACGGTGACGGAGTTGAGTTGGCTGCGCACGCTCTCGCCCGACGAGCGACAGCGCGCCTACCTTCACTCGTACGACAAGAATGCGCAGTGGCTCTCGGCCGCGGGCGTGGTGGAGCTGGGCCTGTCGGGGATCGAGGAGCGGCGCGATCCGGCCGGCAAGGTGGCCTTCGACAAGAAATTGCCGGGGTATTGGCTGGCGCGGATCGCGGGGGGCGAGGAGCGGTGGTGCTGCACGCCGACGGTGGCCTGGGCCATCGAGCGCGGCCAGGCGGTGACGATCCGCGAGGCGCACGTCTGGACGCGGCATGGGCGGGCGATGGAGACGTGGTACGAGCGGCTACGCGGGGCGCGGACGACGCTCCAGGCGGACACGACGCCAGCGGGAGCACTGGCCCTGCGCGCGCTCAAGCTGACCTACAGCCTGACGATCAGCGGCTTCAACAGCCCGTGGCACCGGGAGAAGCGCAGCCCCCTGTACCGGCCGGACTGGCGGCACGCGATCCTGGCGCAGGCCAACGCGAACGTGTCGCGGGCGTTGCACAAGATGGACTTGGCGGGCTACACGCCGGTGGCCGTGCACAAGGACGCGGTGTACCTGGTGAGCGACGAGCCGGACCCGGTGGCGGCGTGCCCGCCGTCGGTGACGCTGGGGACGGGCCTGGGGCACTTCAAGGTGCAGGACGCGGCGATCCCGCTGGACCTGGTGTTGCCGGCGTTCGACGGGACGCGCGGGGGGCTGGGGACGCTGCTCAAGCTCCTGAAGCCGTTGCGTGAGCGTACGGCTGTGCAGGGGGCGACGTAGCGTGTCGGACCTGAGCGCGGACCTGGCGCGGGCCTGCGAGGCGCGGGTGGCGACGGCGGACGTGGAGCTGACGCCGGCGGCGATCCGCGCGGTGGTGCGCGAACTGGGGGGCGGGGAGGGGCGCGCGCAGGTGGCCGCGGGCAACAAGGAACTGGCGGGCCAGCTCGGGATCAGCGTGCGGACGGTGCAGCGGTGGCAGGTGGGCTTGTGAGCGCGATGACCTCATGAATGGGGCCTCACGGGCGCGCTGGTTGACCAGGATGATGACGTGCTAGCGCGGCGCGTCCGGAGACGGTGAGGCGTTTGACGACGCGCGGATAAGTGGCTGACAGGACTATCCGCGTGCTTGTAGCCTTTAGGGGCGGGAGTAGATAATCAAATCATGCGATCCATCGAACTATTCACGGGGGCGGGCGGCCTAGCACTAGGGACGCACCGCGCCGGATTCCACCATCACGCCGTGGTTGAGCGCGATCACGACTCATGCGACACGCTGCGACTCAACGTGAAGCGCTGCTCGCTCACGGGAGTGGACTGGCCCATCCACGAGGCCGACGTCGCGACGTTCGACTACACCCCCTACGCCCACGTCGCCCTCGACCTGCTGGCGGGAGGCGCGCCCTGCCAGCCGTTCAGCTTGGGTGGCAAGCACGCCGGCGAAACGGACAAGCGAAACATGTTCCCAGCAATCTTCCGTGCCGTCCGAGAGCTGCGGCCCCGCGTCTTCCTGCTTGAGAACGTTAAGGGTCTCACGCGCCAAGGATTCAGCCCCTACTTCGACTACATCGTGGAGCAACTCGCCTTCCCCCATGTTGCGCCACTCCCCAACGAGGGTTGGAAGGGCCATAAGGCACGACTGGCTGCTTATCATGACGCCGGCGAGGATGTCATAGAGCGTCCATGGAACCAAGCACCAGCCTATCGATACAACGTCAAGTATCAGGTCTACAATGTCGCCGACTTCGGCGTGCCACAGGAGCGGTACCGCGTCTTCATCGTTGGCTTCCGCCACGACTTGGGTGTCCACTGGAGCTTCCCGGTTCCGACGCACTCGGAGGACGCGCTGCTCTACATGCAGTACGTCGATGGATCGTACTGGGAGGAGCATGGGCTAGAACAGCGCCCAGCGCCTGCCCAGCTCGTTAAGCGCGTCGCCCAACTCGCGCGGAAGCCGAAACCCCTGACCCTCCGCTGGCGCACCGTCCGCGACGCGATCAAGGATCTGCCCGAGCCCATCGACCGCGACCCCACCCCTCCGATCACCAACCACGTCGGCATCCCCGACGCGCGAAGTTATCCTGGTCACACGGGTAGCCCGTGGGACTGGCCAGCCAAGGCGATCAAGGCTGGCGATCACGGCAACCCTGGTGGGGAGAACATGCTGCGTCGCGATGACGGCTCGGTGCGTTACTTCACGGTTCGTGAGTTAGCACGTTTGCAAACCTTCCCCGACGAGTGGCACTTCGCCAATTCGTGGACGGAGAGCCGGCGCCAGCTTGGCAACGCCGTCCCGGTCGAGATGGCCGAAACGCTGGCTAACCATGTGCGCGCGGCACTCGCTCGGATTGCTGGTGTCGCGCCAGTACCTCTAGCCGAGCTAGCCCTTGTGAGGTAACGGTAAGGGCTAGCTCTCAACCAGGGGTTGCTGTTCGTCCGAATCAGCCTCCTCGCGTTGTACCTGTGGAGATAGCGTGAGTACGGGGGTACCAGCGAGTGCCTTACTAATGAGTTGGATGATCGCGTCCTTGGATAGATCGTTCTCCGGCAGTTCCGCCGCCCAATCTCGCCCCGGGTGGATCATGTCCCACATCGATCGGCGTTGCTTCTTGCGACCACCCCCAGGGGGATGATTCCCGAACCCCTCGACGATGACGTTCCAGAGGGGTTGAAAGCGGTCGATCAGCAGCGACTCGCCGAGTGGAATCCAAATGTCTTCGACGACAAGATAGCGGCAGTGAAAGTCGGTCAGGACGAGGTTCGTTGCCTGCTGGATCGACTGCGCGTGCTCGTTTAGACGGCCGAAGAGCTTCGGACCCACCGCGTTCGCGGATCGTCCACCTTTTCGAGCTCCCGATGGGACAGCTTTACCGACGTAAATTGGTCGCGAGAATGGCTCATCGCGGTTCCCTTGTGCCAGAAGAGCATATGGGTCGAAGGACGACTGCTCGCCTGTGTAGTAAATGGCGTATACGCCGGCGCCATTGAACTGCGCGAGCGTGGTTAGCGGAGTGACGGATCGGTGGAGCAAGGAGTCGGCCACGTTCACGCCTAGCTGGTCGACATCGAGCGGATTATACGGTAGTTCGTCAGGCACGGGCGCCTCCTATATCATTCAAGGTGACGCCGTATAGTATCGCACGCGTGGGATGGAGTGCCCAGTGCCCGAGACCCGAGTCGATCCCTTGAGCGAAACCGAGCGGTCCGCGCGCATGGCGAAGGTGCGCGGCTCGGGCAACAAGTCCACCGAGGGGCGCCTGGAGGCCGCGCTCCTCCGTGAGGGCATTGAGGGCTGGGAGAAGCATCCGAAGGGCGTGCTGGGCAAACCCGACTTCTTTTTCCCACGGCATCGCTTAGCGGTGTTTGTCGACGGCTGTTTCTGGCACGGCTGCCCAAACTGCGCGCGTCGCACCCCAACCGCGCGCGCGGACTTCTGGCGTGAAAAGATCGAGGGGAATCGTCGGCGCGATGAGCGGCAACGACGCCGACTGCGTCGGCAGGGATACCACGTCATGCGCGTGTGGGAACATTCCTTACGGACGGACGCGTGGTTGAATCGGCTTCGTTTGTTGATTCGGCGTGCGGAGCATGGTCAGTCATGAGCCGCGTAATTATCGGCGCTGCCTTATCGAAGTCGAAAACAGGCGTCGCCGTCAACAACCACTGCGCTGTTTTTCGGTCGGATGACGACGGGAGCCAGCACAGGGCCTACGCGCGCCTGATCTACGTTGGCAAGGCCGTGCTGTCCGGCGCGCGGGGTGCATACGGCATGTATACGGCAAGCTAAAGCAGGCTCTCCGGCACTTTTGATACAGCCGAATAGGCCTGTTACAGAGCTGTTGCGCGTGTGATCGACGGTCATGTCAACCTGCGGATTTAGACAGCGCAGAGTGGTTCCATCATGTAGCTGACGAGAGGCTGCTGATCCGCTACATATAGATGATCGATAGATACTATCCACAACATATAGCGTCTTTCACCACGCAACGGCGTGTATCAAAAGTGCCGGAGAGCCCGTTTGTGATTGCCATTTGTCGAGCAGCGGTGCGCGCGGCAATCACAAATAGGACCACCCTCTCGGTCACAAGGCGTCCCCTTCTTTTTTCCCGGTCGGCTGTCGTCCCCTCCTTGTGTGATGGTCTGGCTCCCTCGTCGCCCTGTCCTTTCTCCCCGCAGGGCCGCGTTGATCGGTGTGGCCTCCGCTGCCACTTTCCGTCAGACCACGGTTGTCGCGCCGGTGCCGTCCTTGCCGCGCAGGTCCTCGGCGACGGCGGCGAGGCGGGCCTGCGTGACCGCCGCCGCGCGGCCCAGATAGACCTTGCGCAGGCAGCCATTGGCGCGGCGGTAGGCCGTCCAGTACGCCCCGCCCCGTGCGCGCCCCTCCTTGCGCACGGTCATGACCCCGATCATGTAGCCCTTGGTTGGGTCGAACAACGGGTACGCGAAGCGCGTGGCCGCGTCGAGCCAGGCGACCCACGCGGGCGTGTCGAGCCAGATATGGCCATTACCGGCAGCGGCATCGTCGACGTAGGCGCGGCCCGTCCAGGCTGCCACCCAGATACGTGGCGTCGCGGCGCTCATGGCCTCCTTCTTTCGGTCGAAAAGTTACGCAACATCGGCCCCCGCCTCTCGTGGGGTGGCCCCTCTGGCCGCGCCTGCTTCCTGCTGGCTGATGCTGTGCCGCAGCCGGAAGCTCTGGCCCGCAAACCGCAGCACGTGGGCATGGAACGCCAGGCGATCCAAGAGCGCGGCGGTCAGGCGCTGGTCCCCGCCGAAGAGGCTCGTCCACTCCGCGAAGGGCACCGTCGTGGTCACGATCACGCTGACCTGCTCGTGCAGCACGGACAGGAAGCTAATGTCGCTGATCACGGTATCTTTCCAGTTAGACAGCGGTTCTGATCACGGTATCTTTCCAGATCAGAGGCTGTTCTGATCACAAGAATTTGCCACTTCATTGAGGCCATGACCGATCCTGCAGGGCAG
>JAABUQ010012384.1_pt1 | contig 10609 bp, 12 predicted proteins | sample 5560001 | NCBI WGS metagenome assembly JAABUQ01 (sample SAMN10711888, study PRJNA513371) | rock metagenome | isolation source: Antarctica rocks | place: Antarctica: Victoria Land, Finger Mt nord | collected 2015-12-18 | reverse complement strand
TTTCCTGCTCAACTCTAAAGTCCCCGGCCCTGAACGCGCTCGCGTTGAGACGCGAAACCGGCACCAAACCAAGGTCAAGCTGAAAAGCACCATTCGTCGAATGGGTTGCTGACCCTGATCTCCATAGTCCCGAGCGCTGGACGCAGCCCCTCGGCGAAAGGTCATTACCTGCACCAGAAGGGTCCGGTCATCCCCTATACGTGCTACATGACAGTTCCTAACATTCGATGACATTCAGACGATTGTTCAGGATGTAGCATCCTGTTAACGTTTACTCGCGAGAAACGTGCATCGGAGACGACAACGTGTCAGGTGCAGCAAACCCCAGGCTCCACCCCATTGCCTAACAAAACGCGAAGTATCCTGAATGGCTTACCCGTGTCCGCCGGCCTAGAAAAACGAGGTCGGAACCAGATGGCGAGAATGCAGCTTCGATCAGCATCCCCGCCGCGACCCGGCCTTTCCCAGCAGGGGAAAGCCCTGCGTGACACCACCCATAAGGAAACTATCGAATGTCCATCACCGAACTCCTGGCCTTCATCAAGCAGATCCGCACCAACGGCAAGGGCGTGACCGCCATGGAATACGGCGTCATCGCCGCCGCCGTCATCATCGCCATCTCAGCCATCATGACCACGGTCGGCAAGAAGCTGACGAACACCTTCTCCAACATCAACACCGCCCTAGGAAGCTGAACCCTGCCTAAGCCGGCCTCTTGCCTGTGCCGTCGTGTTCAGGCGGACGAGGGCGGCCTGGCGGCTGTTGAGTATGCAGTCATGCTGGGCGCCATCATCCTCGCGATCTCCGGCGGCCTGTCATCCTTTAGGCCGGTGTTCCTGTCTTACTTCACTCGCCTAAGCGATGTCCTCTCGCCGTGAATGCCGCGGCCCGCGCCGTGGCGACGCCGACCTGCTCGCAGTGCCTGATCTCCCCGCCGTGCCCGTCCGGCATGGCGGGGGCCTCTCCCCCGGAGCATCCATTGACCTGCATCCTCTCAGGCGCCGCCGTGCTGCTGCTGCTCGCCGCCGCCTGGAATGACCTGGCGACACGGCTGATCCCGAACCGGGTGTCCCTGCTCGTCGCAGGCGTCGCGGGCGCCGGCCAACTGCTGAACGGTCCGCTCGCCGCCATGGCCGCTGCCGGGGTGGCCGCGCTGCTGTTCGCCACCCTGATGGTCCCGTTCGCCTACGGCATGCTGGGCGGCGGCGACGTGAAGTTGGCGCCGGCGCTGGCGCTCGGCTTCAGCCCTTCCGGCACTTGGGACTTCGTCGTGATGACCGCGGCGGTCGGCGGGATGCTGGGTCTGCTCTACATCGCGCTGGCCCGCCTGCTGCCCGCTCCCAAGACCGCCATCCGGCCCGGCGCCCCGCTGCTCCAGCGCGTGCTGGCCGCCGAACGGCGCCGCATCCACCGCCGCGCCGGGATGCCCTACGGCATCGCCATCGCCGTTGGGGGCGTCGCCATGCTTCTGCCTAAGCTGCTGCACGGGGTGCCCTAGATGAGTCCAATCCGGTTGTTGATGCTCCTAGTCCTGTTGGGCGCGGCTGGTGCCTGCGGCCTGGTGGCCTACTCCGCCCTACAACCTGAGCCGCCACCAGCCGCACAGGCCGCGGCCAGCGTGCCGCCCCCCGTGGAAACAGTCGGCATCATGGTCGCCAACGCCGACCTGCCAGCCGGAATGCTGATCAAGGACACCGACGTGGCCGTCCGCCAGGTGCCGCCGACCGACGTGCCCGAGGGCGCGATGGTCGCTAGCGACGCCGTGCGCGCCGAGCTGCGTGGCTCCCTGCTGCGCCGCTACCTGGACCGCGGCAAGCTGGTCACGCGGGACGACATCCTGCGCCTGCACGACCGCGGCTTCCTGGCCGCCGTGCTCAGCCCGGGCAGCCGGGCCATCTCGCTCGCGGTGGACGTCGTCAGCGGCGCCTCCGGCCTGATCTGGCCGGGCGACAGGGTGGACATGCTGCTGGTGCAGGACGTGGTCGCCACCACCGACGGCAAGCCCGGCGTCAGCCGCATCTCCGGCGAGACGATCATGAGCAGCGTGCGGGTGATCGCAGTCGATCAGCAGCTCTCCCTGGCGGCCCCTGCCTCCGCCATCACCGGCGGATCGGAGGGCAAGGTGGCCCGCACGGTCGTGCTGGAGGTGACACCGGCCCAGGCCGAACGGGTCGCCGTGGCGCAGCGCCTGGGCAAGATCGCGCTGACCGTCTGCCCGATCGAGCCGTCCGAACTGATCGAGAGCAAGCGGTTCCCGATCTACGGGGACGACGTGTCCGTCGCCCTCAGCCCACCGCGCGAGCAGGCTGCCGGCCCGCACCGCGCCACGATGCGCGTGTTCCAGGGCGCCGACATGCAGGAGGTGACGTTCCAATGACCCAGCCAGTGACATTTGCGGCGAGCTGCCGGCTGACCCGTCGCAACCCCCTTCCATGCCTGATGGTCCTGGCGGCGCTGCTGCCCGGCGTGGCCGCGGCCCAGACCGGAACCCAGACCGAGATTCAGGCCGTTCCCCCGGTGGGACCGGACCTCACCCTGCCCAACACCCCGCCGAAGGCGCCACCCGGCGCATCCGGAACGGAGCGCCGGTCCACCGGCGGCGTGCTGACGATCGCCGCCGGGACTGGCCAGTTGGTGCAGTTGCCGGGTCCGGCGACCTCGGTGGTGGCTGCCGACCCGCGGGTGGCGCGCATCCAGCCGCTGTCGCCGACCAGCCTGTTCGTGGTGGGCATCGCCGCCGGGCGCACGACCCTGCTGGCCACCAACGAGGCCGGTGCCCCGGTGGCGCAGTTCGAGGTGAACGTGCGCGGCGGTCCGGAGACGGCCGCCCCGGTCGATAATAAGCAGTCGGCAGCCCAGGTGCAGTCCACGCTGCGGCAGACGCTGCATTCGGCCGCAAACGTGACGGTGTCCGGCAGCTCGGCCGGTCTGGTGCTGTCAGGCAAAGTCCATAATCCTGCCGAGGCCGATCAAGTGCTCAGCGTCATGCGGTCCATCACCGGCGACAGGCAGCCAGTGGTGAACAACCTTGCGGTGGAGAGCCCCATCCAGGTGAATGTCCGCGTCCGCATCGCCGAAATCAACCGCACCATCTCGCGTGAGCTTGGAATCAGCTGGTCGGCGATTGGCGCGATCTCGGGCGCATCATTCGGCCTGACCACGGCCAGTGCTGTAAACGCTTTGGCGCAAGGCGGCGGCGCACTGAACATCCGCGGTGTCGGTCGCGGCTTCGACATCAATCCCATCGTGGATGCCTTGGCACAGGATCAGCTTATTACCGTATTGTCGGAGCCCAACCTGACAGCTCTGAGCGGGGAGACAGCAAGCTTCCTGGTCGGCGGCGAGTATCCCATTCCGGTCGCCACCGGCGGCACCAGCAACGCGATCTCGATCTCGTTCAAGCAGTTCGGCATCAGCCTGGCCTTCACGCCCACCGTGCTGTCGGACGATCGGATCAACATGAAAATCCGGCCAGAGGTCAGCCAGCTCTCTCAGTCCGGCGCAGTCAACTTGCCTTCTGGCAACGGCGGCACACTGAGCGTCCCGGCGCTGACGGTGCGCCGGGCGGAAACAACGGTGGAGCTGGGAAGCGGCCAGAGCTTCGCCATTGCCGGCCTGCTGCAGAAAACAACCGCGCAGAACAACGTCGGCACTAACTGGCTCAGCGACATTCCGGTGCTGGGCGCGCTGTTCCGCTCAGACTCGTTCCAACGTGGAGAGAGCGAGCTGGTGATCATCGTCACGCCCTACCTGGTCCACCCGCCAGTCGAGCAGTCGATGGTGCGCGCACCGACGGATAATTTCCGCGCTGCGACGGACTTGGACCGCATCCTTTACCAACGGCAAATCGCCCGGGGTGGCCTTGCCCGGACACAGGCGCCACTTAATGCCGGTTTCATCCTGGAGTAGCTGAAGTGATGCACAGACCCGACCGACGGATCAACCGGCATCTGACCGTGCTGGCCCTGCTGCTGTCTCCTTTCCTGGGCGCATGCAACTACGACCCGGCGCTGCGTCCCGGCACCTGGCTGCCAAGCGGCGTCAATGATGCGAACCTAGCTGCGATGGTCGCCAATCCTGCCGACCTGTATGGCAACCCAGGATCCCGCTACAGCCGTGGCAGCGCGGCGGCGCCGGCGGTCAATCGCCTGCTGACAGATAAAGTCAAGGCGCTCGATCCCACCAGCACCACCGGAAACTAGGCACATGGGGGCACTTCTGGCTTCGCGTCCCGCCGACGCGCCCGTCGTCCGGACCGACCGCACCCCGGTTCTGGCGTTCGCCACCGACGAGGCCAGCGAGCACGCCCTGCGCGGCGGCCTGCAGGACCTGGCCGAGGGCGTCCAGTGCAAGCGCGGCGACCTGCGCGCCTGCTCCAAGCTGCTAGAGCGCGAGGGCACGCCGCGGGTGCTGATCGTGGACGTGTCCGGCCTCGACCGCCCGATCCAGGCGCTCGACGAGCTGGCCGTGGTGTGCACTCCTGATGTGCGGCTGCTGGTGATCGGCGACCGCACCGACGTGGGCTTCTACCGCGAGCTGACGCGGGAGATCGGCGCACTGGAGTACCTGTACAAGCCGTTGACCCGCGACAATGTCGCCCGCATGTTCGGGCCGCACATCCAGGGCATCGTGGGCACCGTGGCGCCGGACCGCGGCGGGCGGATCGTCACCGTCAGCGGCGCCCGCGGTGGCGTCGGCGCGACCACCATCGCCGTCAACCTGGCACTGCAACTGGCGGAAACGACGCGCGGCCACATCGCGCTGCTGGACCTGCACCTGCGCGGCGGCACGGCGGCGCTGATGCTCGGCGTGCAGCCCGGCGCCGGCCTGCGCGTGGCGTTGGAACATCCCGAACGCGCCGACGCCTTGTTCCTGGACCGCGTCGCAACGCCCGTCGGCGACCGCTTGCGCGTGATCGCCGCCGCCGAGCCGTTCGACGCCGAGCCGGCCGTGACGCAGGAAGGGATCGAACGGCTGCTGTCGCTGATGCGGACCCGCTTCAACACCGTCATCGTCGATATGCCGATGCCGCCAACGGGTCCGGAGCGCCACGTGTTGACCCTGGCCCGGCAACGCATCGTCGTCCTGGCCCCCGACCTGGCCAGCATCCGCGACGCCGAGGCCGCACGCGGGCTGAACGCGCAACTCGCGGGCACGCGGACCATCTTCGTGCTGAACCGCGCCAATGGCCGCGGCGCGTTGAAGGCGGCGCTGATCCGGGACGGGCTGGGCGCAGATCCCGACTGCAGCATCCCGGACCTGCCGCAACTGCTGCGCTTTGCCAACCTCGGCAAGCCGGCCATCACTGAATGCGCGCCGTTCCGCCGGGCGATGATGCCGTTGTTGCAGGAGATCTCGGGCACGGTGGCGGTCGCCAAGCCGCCGGGGCTGCTCGGCCTTCTGGGCCTGAAAGGCAAGAAATGAGGACCTTCGGCCGCAAGGAGGACGAACCCGAGGCGCCCGTGCTGGCCGCGGCAGCGCCGATCCGGCTGGCCGACGTCGCCAACCAACGCGACAACGCCATCGAGCAGCTCCGCGCCTACGTCATGGAGCAGATCGATCCCATTGCCGCCGGGGAGCTGGCCGCGCCGCAGTTGCAGGACCAGATCGAGCGACTGGTGCACGAGGTCGCCACCAAGCGCCGGATCGAGATCTCCGCCCGCGAGCAGGCGCGCGTGGCGGAGGAGATCACCTACGACATGGTGGGCTACGGCCCCTTGGAGCCGCTGCTGCGCGACGACAGCATCAGCGACATCATGGTGAACGGCCCCAACCGCGTGTTCATCGAGCGCAAAGGCAAGGTGTACCAGTCGGACGTGACGTTCACCAGCGCCGCGCAGCTCGGCAGCATCGCGCAGAAGATGGCCGCCAGCGTCGGCCGTCGGGTGGACGAGAGCAGCCCGCTGGTCGATTGCCGCTTGCCCGACGGCAGCCGCGTCAACGTGGTGTTCCCGCCGCTCGCCATCGATGGCGCCTGCATCAGCATCCGGAAGTTCAGCAAGAAGAAGCTGGACTTCGACGCCATGGTGGCCGGCGGCAGCATGTCCTCGCACGTCGCGCGCATCCTAGAGATCGCCGCGCGCTGCCGGCTGAACATCGTGATCTCCGGCGGCACCGGCTCGGGCAAGACGACGATGCTGAACGCGCTCAGCCGGCTGATCGACGTGGGCGAGCGCATCGTCACCATCGAGGACGCGGCGGAACTGCAACTGCAGCAGCCCCATGTCGTGCGCCTGGAGACCCGGCCGCTGAACATGGAAGGCAAGGGCGAGGTCAACCAGCGCGACCTGCTGAAGAACGCGCTGCGGATGCGGCCCGACCGCATCATCGTCGGCGAGGTCCGCGGTGCCGAGGCGTTCGACATGCTGCAGGCCATGAACACCGGCCATGACGGCTCGATCTGCACCATCCACGCCAACACGACGCGCGACGCGCTGACGCGGATCGAGAACATGGTGCAGATGGGCTTCAGCCTGCCGCCCCGCGCCATACGCATGCAGATCGCCGGTGCGGTGGACCTGATCATCCAGGTCGAGCGCATGCGGGACGGTGTGCGCCGCCTGTCCCAAGTCTCAGAGATCGTCGGGATGGAGGGTGACGTGATCACCATGAACGAGGTGTTTGCCTTCGAGTTCGTCGGCGAGGACGCGACCGGGCGCCTGAGTGGGACGTACAAGACCTCCGGCGCGCAGCCCGGCTTCATAGAGAAGCTGCGCTACTACGGCTACGACAAGACCTGGATGAGCGCCCTGGTGGAGGCGGTCCGATGATGACTGCAGTGCTCGCCGCAATGGGCGGCATCACGCTGCTGGTCGGCGGCGGCGGGATCATCCTGATTGAGGCCCGGGGCGACGCAGTGATGCGGGAGCGGGTCCGCCTGGCTGGCGGCCGGGCAGACAGTGCCGCGGCGCCAATAATTACCACGCAGCAGAGCATCCGCAGCCACAACGTGGACGCCAGCCCCGGCATGACGCGGCTGTTCCGGTTTATCGGCCACAAGCCGGACATGGCGTCGACCGAGCGTCTGCCATGGCCGGTGATCGTGGTGATCGGCATCGCTTTCGGGGCTTTGGGGGCATGGCGCTCCCGCGGTTGGGTGGGCGACTGGCTGTTCGTGCCGGCTGGTATCCTGACCGGCATTAAGGCGATGCGGGTGCTGTTCAAGCGTGGCCGGACCAAGTATGCGCAACAATTGTTCAAGCAGATCCCCGACGCGGTCGGCCTGATCATCCGCGCCATCCGCGCCGGCATTCCTATGGCAGAGGCGCTGCGCAGCGTGGCGCGCGAGATGCCGGAGCCGACGCGGGGCGAGTTCGGCCGGGTCGTCGGCGCCGTATCGATCGGCCGTCCGGTCGATGATGCGATCTGGTCCCTGTTCCACCGGACCGATCTGCTCGAGTACTCCTACCTCGCCATCACCATCGGCCTGCAGGCGCAGACTGGCGGCAGCCTGGCCGAGACGTTGGAGAACCTGGCCGAGATGGTCCGCAAGCGCGTGGCCATGGCCGGAAAGGCACGCGCCCTAGCGGGGGAGGCCAGGATCCAGGCCAGTGTGATGATAGCCCTGCCCTTCCTTGCAGCGCTCGGCCTGAGCATCATCCAGGATGACTTCCTCGACACGTTCATCAACACCCCGACCGGCAACAACCTGGCACTGACCGGCCTGACCATGATCGGCTGCGGCGCACTGACCATGCGCTGGCTGACGGCGCGCGCGGTGAAGGACTGATGGCGCAGCTTGTAGCTTTGCATAGTTCCTGGGCGGTGGCGGCCAGCCTGCTGGGCCTACTGCTGATGGTCGGCCTGGCCCTAGTGCTGCTGGGGGCCGAGGCGCAGCAGGCCGACATGTCCGCCCGGATCGACGTCGTGATCCGCCGGCAGGTGCAGGTGAAGCGCCAGCTCGGCATGGCGTCCAAGGGCGCCGACCTGTTGCAGCAGCTGGGCGAGGTGGTCCGCGGCACGGCGTTGATCTCCCAGCGCAGCATGGCGGACCTGGAGGCGACCGTGCAGGCCGCCGGCATGAACCCCAACCGCTTCGTCACCGCGTTCATCGGCGCGAAGGCGCTTATGCTGGTGCTGGTTCCCTTGGGGATGTGGGTATATGCGAGCGTGGCCGGGCTTGAGTTCATTTACAAGCTGCTGGCGGTGTTCGGCGGAGTGGTGTCCGGGCTGTTGTTGCCGAACTTCGTGCTCGGCTTCTTCCGCCGCCCCTATAGTCGGCAACTGCGCGCAGGCCTGCCGGATGCGCTGGACCTGATGGTGGTGTGCGCGGAGGCCGGGCTGGGGCTGGAGACGACGGTGGATCGTGTGGCGGCCGAGATGAAGCCCACCAACCGCCCGATCAGCTCGGAGTTCGCGATCCTGGCGCAGGAGCTGCGGCTGCTGCCGGACCGCGGCGTGGCGCTGGAGCGCATGGGCCACCGCACGGGACAGGACGGTTTCGTCCGGCTGGGCGGCACCCTGCGCCAGACCCTGCGCTTCGGCACGCCGCTCAGCCAGAGCCTGCGAGTGCTGGCGACCGAGATGCGGAACGAACGCATGATCCGGTTCGAGGAGCGGGCTGCGAAGTTGCCGGCGTTGCTGGTCCTGCCATTGATCCTGTTCATCATGCCATCGCTGTTTATCGTCCTGATCGGACCGTCAATCATCAAGCTGATGGCGAACTTCTGATAAGTGGTTATACTGGGCTAACATCGGTTGGAGTCAGCGATGCTACCCCGTGTCGTCCGCCGTTCAGCCGCTACCTTGCCGCTGGTGCTTGCCCTGATGGCGTGCGGGGGCAGGGATCGCCAGGACGCGATGGCTTTGCAGCCCGTCGGAGGCCAGGCGGAAGCCCGGATGCACGTCGCTGCCATTGCTGAGTCGGAAGGCCGGCCGGAAGTCGCTCTTGGACTGTACCGGTCCGCCGCGCTGCGGGAGCCAGGCAACCGGGCGGCGCAGACGCGGTATGCCGGAGCGTTGGCGCGGTCGGGCGACGTGGCGCAAGCGGAGAACATTCTTGCCACCGCGTTGCGCGGCGCACCGGACGACGAGGGCCTGCTGCGCGGGCTGGCGACCCTGGAATTGCGGTCAGGACATGCTGGCGAGGCGGAGGGGCTGTTCCGGCGCGTCCTGGCGTCCCATCGCGGGGATGCGCAGGCCCAAGGCGGGCTTGGAGTAGCGCTTGACCTGGAGGATCGTCATGCGGAGGCACAGGTGGCGCACCGGGCGGCTTACGCCACAGACCAGAGCAACACCGGATTTGCAAATAACTTGGCGGTGTCGCTGATGCTGTCCGGCCAGCCGCGGGAGGCGGTTGCGGTGCTGGAGCCGCTGCGGTTCCGTGGCGGCGTGCCACAGCGCCTGCTGACCAACCTAGCGCTCGCAGAGGTGGCGTCGGGTGGCGGATCCGCCGGGCATGATGCACGTGCGTTGCTGGAAGAGCAGGCGTCCCGCACGCAAATTGATAACTATATGGCAGCCCTGGGACAGGCTGGACCTACAAAGCCGTAGTGCGCCTCAGCCGGACAGCTGAACGAGGCTGCGGACGCGTAGCCAAAGCCCGCGGCCACGCGGGAAAGCGGCTACGCGGGAAATGTAAACCGGTGCAGGCTAGGGGCACGGCATAGCCCCCCGGTCATCCTGCCAGGGCGTGGTCGGACTGCCTTGGCTCCGCCACTTCGGGTGCACGCAACCAGTAGCCTGACCCACGTATGCTCTGGATCAGCATGCCGCCGCCCTCGTCCGGCGGCAGCTTCTGGCGCAGGTTGAACACGAGCTGGTCCACGCTGCGGTCCTCGGCCCGCCAAGCGCGGCGTAGGGCCGCTTCGGACAGGCGGTCGCGCGACACTGGCTGCCCGGCGGCAGCGGCCAGCGTCTCCAGCGCGGTGAACTCCGCCGAAGTCAGGTTCAGCCGGCGCCCGTCGGCGGTGTGCACGGTGCGGTGCTGCACGTTGATGCGGATCGGCCCGACAGTCAGCACGACGGCGGCCTGGGTGGCCGCCTTGGCCTCCTGCCGCGTGTTGACCCGGCGGTGGACGGCCCTGATACGGGCGATCATCTCGCGCATGGCCGGGGGCTTGGCGATGTAGTCGTCGGCGCCAAGCTCAAGCCCGACAATCCGGTCCGACTCGTCGCCCATGCCGGAGACGACGATCACACCGCAATCGCGCTGCTCGGCCAGGCGCCCGATCAAGGTGACGCCGCTGATGTCCGGCAGGGTCAAGTCCACCAGGACGATATCCGGCCGGAAGCTGGCTTTCAGTGCCATGCCGGTCGCCCCGGTGGCTGCCCAGGCCACCTGCATCCCGGCCCGCTCAAAACCTCGCACGAAAGCGCGGGCCACGGCTTCATCGTCCTCAATCAGCAACACCCGCGGGTTTGCCAACATCACCTCCGGAGCCACACCACTCACGTACATACCAAGAATCCCTTCGGACTTCACGATTGTTTGAAACTAGCATACGGTTGCAGTTAGGAGGTGTAGTTCGCCGGCAATGACCGTTAATAATTGGTGAGAACGCCATCTAACGTCATGTTTTATTGTCCGTATGTCAGATTGAACGGAATTGGTTAACATTTTATGCTCTTGGTGCCGGATAGCATCCAGCAAGGCAGATAATCGATCCAT
>JAABUQ010012383.1_pt1 | contig 10611 bp, 11 predicted proteins | sample 5560001 | NCBI WGS metagenome assembly JAABUQ01 (sample SAMN10711888, study PRJNA513371) | rock metagenome | isolation source: Antarctica rocks | place: Antarctica: Victoria Land, Finger Mt nord | collected 2015-12-18 | reverse complement strand
CCGCGCGTTTTACGGCAAGCCGCATTGTACGCGCGCGACGTGCCGGGCGTCTTCATCTCGCACTGCGAGGACGGCGATCTGCGCGGCGACGCGGTGATGAACGAAGGCGCGCGCAGCTTCGAACTCGGGCTCGCCGGATCGCCTGGACTCGCGGAGGACGTCAACGTCGCGCGCGACGTGCTCGTCTGTGGCGACACGCGCAAAGCCTTTCACATTGCCCACCTCTCGACGGCCATGAGCGCGGAGCTCATCCGCTTCGGGCGCTCTCGCGGGTTTGCCGTGACCTGTGAAGTGACGCCGCACCATCTCTTACTCGACGATGCGCGGTTCGATCGGTTCCGCGCCGACGCGAAGGTCAATCCGCCGCTGCGACTGGAGGGCGACGTTCGCGCGCTGCGCGATGCTGTGCGGGACGGCACGATCGACACCTTCGCAACCGATCATGCACCGCACACGCGCGAGGAGAAGGCGCAGTTGCTCGCGGAGGCACCCGTCGGCTTTTCTGGACTCGAGATTGCCATCGGGGCCTATGCGAGCGCGCTGCCCGATCTGCCGCTCGGGCGGTTCGTCGCGTTGCTCTCGAGCAATCCCGCGCGAATCTTGGGCGTTCCCGGCGGGACGCTGCGGGTCGGAGCGCCGGCCGACCTCACCGTGTTCGCGGAGCGTCCCTGGCGGGTCGACGCAGCGACGTTTATGTCGCTCGGCAAGAACACGCCCTTCGACGGTGCCACCTTCACGCGGCGTGCCGTCGCAACGATCGTCGCCGGCGCGATCGTGATGCGCGATGGCATCGTGCGCGCCGAGTCCGTCGCCCGCTGAACGTTTGGCGAGCTGGGTACCGTTACACGGCTATGCGTACGCGGCTCGGGATCTTGGCGCTCGCGGCGCTTTCACTCGGCGCTGCGCCGCCCGCGCCGGCGGCGTCGCTGGGGGGGACGGGGGACTCGATTTTCGCGCATGCCAAAGCGGTGTGGCGCGCGCGGACGGAAGCACCCTTCGTTGCGTATAGTCTGCTCGAGCGGTATCAGTGGCGCAATCGCACGCACGATAACTGGTGGCACGCGCTCTACCGGGGTTCCGACCGGACGCTCGTGCTGCACCGTTTGATCGTCGCGCAGCAGGAAGACGCGCGGCTGCGGGGCGCTGCGATTTCCATCAACTTCCGCATCCACAACGGGGCGGCGCGCGCCGATACGCTCGAGACCAACGCGAACGCCGATGCCTTTCCCGTGCTCGATCCGCTCGTCGACCCCGACGCCTCCTTCGGGCTCGTACGCCACCACTCGGGTCCGGCGCTCGTCGGTTCGTCCGGGCTCGCGCCGGTGGCGAGCGCCGTTCCAGCGCCGCCGTCTGCCACGCCGCTTGCGGTTCCCTCACCCGCGCCCGGCGCGGCGAGCACCGAGAAGCCGCTACGCGAACTCGCGCGCGTGGAAGCGGTCGCCCGTGACTACCGCATCGCGCTCGTCGGGATCGAGCGCGTGCGCGACGCGGATGCCTATCATCTCTCGCTCGTCCCGCTGCGTGACCCGCGGCTCTACCGCTTGCGCGATCTGTGGATCGCGACGAGCGACTATGCGACGCTCAAACTGGATGTCGATGGACTCTTCGAGGGCAAGCCGTACGACGGCGTGCGCTGGACCGTGAACTACGTCGAGATGGACGGTCGCGCGTACGTGCAGCAGATCAAGACGGACGAGACGCTGCACTTCGGTCTCGACCGTCCGGTAGCGGGTCTCGAATACGATTTCGTCGAGTACGCGTTCCCATTGAACGTGTCTCCACTCGAGTTCGAACGGTTACTGCCGCAAGGCCGCGGCTGACGATGCGGGGAGGATCACGCGCGAGGCGAACGCCCCAGCTTCGAGATGGAGAAACCGGCCGCACTGCTGCTCGCCGACGGAACGCGATTCGACGGCGAAGGCATCGGCCCGGATGCGCTCGCGCTTGGTGAAGCGGTTTTCTACACGGGGATGACGGGTTACGAAGAAGCTCTGACGGACCCGTCGTATGCCGGACAGTTGCTCACCTTCACCTATCCGATGATCGGCAATTACGGCATTTCGGGCAGCGCCGCGCAGCACGGATGCGCCTGCGTCGCGGGCGCGATCGTCAAGGCGCTGGCCCGGCACCCGTCACACCATGCGATGCGAACCGATCTCGCGGCTTGGCTCACGGCCGAGCGCGTTCCAACCCTCGTCGGAGTCGATACGCGGGCGCTCACGACCGTCTTGCGCGAACATGGCACGATCCGCGCGGCGCTCGCCGTGGGCGAGGCGAGTCTGTTGCGCATGGAAGCGGCGCTCGTGCCGTACGCTCGCGAAACGAGTACGGCGGGACTCGTCGCGGGAGTCGCGACGCAAACCGAGCGCAACTTTGCCGGCGCGGGCGCACACGTCGTTCTGCTCGATTGCGGCGTGAAGCGCGCGATCGTTCGCGACTTCCGCGCGCTCGGCGCCCGGCTCACTGTGCTGCCCTACGATGCCTCGCCCGAACACGTCTTGGCCCAGGCTCCCGACGCGCTCGTGATCTCGCCGGGTCCGGGCGACCCCGCCGATTTGCCCCAGACCATCGCGACCTTGCGCGAACTCGTCGGCCATCTGCCGATGTTCGGCGTGTGTCTGGGTCATCAGCTCCTGGCACTGGCGTGCGGGGCGCGAACGTACAAACTCCCCTACGGTCATCGTGGCGGCAACGTGCCCGTCAAAGATATGCTGAGCGATGCGGTGATCGTTACGGCGCACAATCACGGGTACGCGGTCGACGGCGCGTCGCTTCCCGGCGAACTCGAAGCGACGATGGTCAACCTCAACGACGGCACGAACGAAGGGTTCCGCCATCGCAGTCTGCCGATCACGGCGGTGCAGTTTCATCCCGAAGCGTCGCCCGGACCATCCGACGCGCGCTTCTTGTTCGCCCAGTGGCTCGGGTCGCTCGGCTCGTAGCGCTCGCCGCGGTCGCTGCGGTCGTCGCCGTGCTGCAACCGGCGCAGGCCCAGTCGCTGCCGACCCTGCACGTGCGCGACTTCGGCATGTCCGTCGATCGCGCGTCCGTGGCAGTCGGCGAACCGTTCCATCTCCGGATCGTCGCTCACATCGCGGAGCACTTGACCTCGCTCGACAACATCGTGCTGCCCAATCTGGCCGGTTTCGAAGAACTCGGCGATGAACGGCGTTGCGCCGCGACATTGCGCGGTACGGACTGCGTCGAGACGCTCACGCTCGACGCGACCGCGCCGGGCGACGTGACGATCGCGCCGGCGACGGTCGACGCGATCGACGGGCGTAACCGCAAGCCGAGCCGCTTCCTGACCGAACCCGTCGTCGTCCACGTCGCAGGCGACGCGCTAGGGGGCGGGACCCGCGTCGCGTTGATCGCAGCGGCTTGGTTTGCGGTATGGCTCGTCTCGTTCGGCGCCTTCGTAGCGCTTGGGACGCTCCTCGTGCGCCGCTTGCGTCGGCCGCGCGGCCCGCTCGCCGCGCCGCCGGCACCGGCCGCGGCACGCGTTCCGGCGGCCGACCCCGATGCGCGCTTCCGCGCGCTCGTCGAAGCGCTCGCGCAAGAGCCGACGCGGCCGCGTGCCGTCGCGGTGCGGGCGGTGCTGCGCGAGCGCGCGGGTGCGAGCGAACGCGAGACGCTGCGCGACCTCGCCGCCCGCGGCGCACTGCGCGACGGAGCTGCGGCCGCGCTCGCGGCGATGGAACGCGCGACCTTCTGTGAAGAGGAAGGTCTGGCCGACGCCGTCCGGGAGGCACTGCCATACCTGCGCTGATGCCGAGCGCGCTGCTCGACGCGCTCGCCCAGACGGTCGTCGGTCAGCGCGAAACGCTCGATGCGCTGGTCCGCGCTGCGATCGCCGGCGGCCACGTCCTGCTCGAAGGGCCGCCCGGCCTCGCGAAGACGCTCGCGTGCCGCGCACTCGCCGCCGCTTTGGGCGGCACCTTCAAGCGCGTGCAGTTCACGCCGGATCTTCTGCCCAGCGACATCGTCGGCACGCGCATCTTCGATCAGCGCTCCGGCGACTTCGCGACCGCGCTCGGCCCCGTTTTCGCAAACGTCGTGCTCGCCGACGAGATCAACCGCGCGCCGGCGAAAGTGCAGTCGGCACTGCTCGAAGCGATGCAGGACCGGCAAGTGACGATCGGCCCGCAGAGCTTCGGTCTACCCGATCCCTTCATCGTGACCGCGACGATGAACCCCCTCGACGGCGACGGAACCTACGCGCTCCCGCTCGCGCAAATGGATCGCTTTCTCGTCAAGCTCGTGCTGGACTATCCCGATGCCGATGAAGAGCTCGCCATCCTCGAGCGTTTCGGGGGCGAGGCGCCCGCCTTTCCGCAGAACGTCGCGAGCATGGAGGACGTGCTGCGCTGGCGTGCCCAGGCGCGGGCTGTCTTCATCGATCGCCGGCTCGCGCGCTATATCGTCGCACTCGCGCAGGCGACACGGGCACCGCACGCCTACGTCGAGCGTGGCGCGAGTCCCCGGGCGACGCTCGCGCTCGCGGCCATGGCCCGCGCGAGCGCGCTCGTGGAGAGCCGCTCGTTCGTGACGCCGGACGACGTGCGCGCGAGCGCTCCCGCCGTTCTCCGGCATCGGCTCGCCTTCGGCTACCGCGTGCTCACCGAGCGCATCGACCCCGAGACGCTGGTCGCCGAACTGATCGCGGGGGTGCCGGTCCCTTAGTGGAACTCTAAGGGACGCCGTCGTCGTCTGTAGTTCATCTGCCGCGGAACGCGGCAAATGATTTCTGGAGACCGATTACGCATGGATACCCTGGTAAATTGTGAGGCGTGCGGACACGGCGCCACGTTGCACGCGGGCGACGGGTGCGCCGCGCGGCGGTGTGCGTGCGGAGCGACGCGCGAAACGATCGTCGCCGAAGCGCTGCAGATCGCCAAGCGCGAGATTCAGGAAGCGTACCGGGCCAACCACGCCGTCTGAAGGCGCCGCGGGCGTCGCGGACTTCACGCAGCGGCGCCGAACCGCAAGCCTCGATGTTTCGCCGACTCCTCGCTGGCGCGCTCGTCACCGCGTTTGCGCTGCTCGTGCCGGTGCGGCCCAGCGCCGCTCCCGAACCCGCGCCGAGTGCGACGCCTTCCCCGAACCCGCGGGCCGAGCGCATCTTCGCCCGAGCCCGCGAAGCGTGGCGCTCGCGCGACGATTTGCCTTACGTCCGCTATGGGGCGCTCGTGCGCTATCTCTCGGGCCGGCACGTCTTCGATAACTGGTGGGACGCGTATTACCGCTCGCGTGACGGCGCGATTTCGCTCGAACAAATCCACGATGCCGCCGAAGAGAACCGGCGCCTGGCGGGCGTACCGTTCTCGATCTTCAACCTCAAGCTCTTCGACACGAACCCCGACGCCGAGCCGATTCGCATCGACGAACCGCGCATCGATCCCGTTTCCTCATTCGGGATGATCTCGCGATTCGCGGCGTCGCCTGCCCCGGCCGGCAGCGGCGCGCCGAGTCCCGCACCGAGCGACGAGTTCCGCGAGATCACGCGCGTCGAAACGAACACGCGCGATTATCAAGTCGAGCTCGCGGGGACCGAGACGTTCGCGGGTCAACCGGCGTTGCACTTGACGCTCGTGCCATTGCGCGACGAAAAGAATAACCGTCTCCGCGATCTCTGGATCGATCCCGTCACGTTCCGGACGATCGCCCTTACCGTGCAAGGCTTGCTGAGTGGAAAGCCGTACGACGGCGTGAAATGGACGGTTCGCTACGTCGTGCTCGACGGGCGCAATTACATACAGCAGATCGTCGCCGACGAACCGCTGCATTTTGGGCTCGACACGACGATTCCGAAATTCGAATTCGACTTCGTCGATTTTCATTTTCCGGCCGACGTTCCGCCGATGACCTTCGACCGGCACGTGTTCTAAAGGCGCGGTCGCGCCGCAGCGCAGCGCAGCGCTTATGCGAGGTTGCGTTCGAAGAAGGAGCGCACGCGGTCCCACGCATCGGCAGCCTCGCGCGTCGAGACCGAGTCGCCGGTCGTGCGAAAAAACGAGTGGCCGACACTGGGATACTGTTGGACTTCGAAGCGCTTGTTGTTCGAGCGCAACGCATCGACGATCGTTTCAACGTCGCGTTTGCCGATGAGCTCGTCGCGGCCGCCGAAGACGAGCAACAGCGGCGCGCGGATCTCGCGCGTATCCTCGAGCGGTGCCGCCTCGCCGCTGGGCATCAGCGACGCAATGCTTTGGCCGTAGAAGGCGACCGACGCGTTGATGCCCGCGAGCGTCGCGGCCACGAACGCGATCGTCCCGCCGAAACCGAAGCCCCAGGTCCCGATGTGGCCGCTCTCGACGTAGGGCTGTTCGTTGAGCCAGTCGCGCGCCGCGGCGACGTCGTCCCGTGCCTGCGCCTTGTGGACTTCTTTTGAAGCCTCGACGCCGCGCGCGAAGCCTTCGGGCGTGAACGGTTCGCTCAGCGACGGGTGCGTCCGATGAAAGTAGTTGATCGCGAGGCCGACATAGCCCAGGCTCGCAAGCAGATCCGTGATACGGCGCAGCTCGTCGTCGAAGCCGTACACTCCCTCGAGCACGATGACGGCCGGATACCGGCCCTGATCGCCCGGACGTGCCAGGTACGCGGGCATCTGCGCATCGCCGCTCGCGATCGTGAGGTCATTGTGAACGATCATGGTGCTCCTCGCTTGGGCTCGAGCATCGCTTCTTAGGGACGCAACATTCTCCAGCTTTCGCGCAACCCAAGATCGTCCCGGGCGGTAGGAGTCTGGGTGGAGGAGGGGGAGTAGTTCCGATCGACCGCTTTGTACGCGTTTCAGCGTTCTCGCGACGAACGACGATCACGGTCGCGCTCATCGTCGGACTGCTGGCTGCCTTCATCTATGCGAGCTACCTCTCGTATTGGGGCGGCATTGATATTCGCGATGCCTTCGTCTACCAGTCGGCCGTCGTTGCCGCGCAGCGCGATTCGGAGTTGCTCGAGGTCGAGCAGTTCGACCGGCGTGCTGTGCCGCAATTGCTGCGGCCCTACGAAAAGCTGCTCGCAAGCGATCTGGCGCGCATCGATGCGATCGCGCAGTCGCGCGCGGAACGCGCCCCCGCATTCTCGTTTCCGGCGAGCCGCGAGGGCTACGAGCGGCTCACGGACGAACTGCTGTCGCGCGAAGCGCTCGGGCAGAGCCGCTTCGAAGCGACGGTCGCTCAAAATACGCGCAACCGCGATCTTTCAAACGGTCTCTTCGCCGTCGTCGCGCTGCTTTTCGCCGTCGTCGTCGGCCGCTTGCGGCGCGCGGTCGACGAGGGACGGGCGATCGTCGCGGGGCTGCAGCGCGCCTTTCTCTCCAAGCGTCGCGAGCTTCCGAGCGTCGAGCTCGGCAGCGTACTGCTCTCCGCGACGCGCGGGTCCAGTGTCGGCGGCGATACGCACGACGCCTTCGCGCTCGATCGCGGCAGCGCCATGTTTCTGGTCGCCGATGTGAGTGGTAAGGGGATCGACGCCGCCGTCGACACGGCGCTCGTGAAGTATACGGTGCGCACCCTCTTCACCGAACACCGCGACCCGGGCGTCGTCCTCGCGAAATTCGCGACGATCTACGCCCGCACGGCGGAGAAGCCGGAATCCTTCGTCGTGTTGTTCTTGGCAACACTGGATGTTGCGACCGGTGCGGTGCAATACGCGTCGGCGGGACACGAGCCCGCCTGGGCGCTCGTCGGCGGACGCGTGCTGCAACTGGAGACGACCGGCCCGATCGTCGGCATCGATCCGCAGGCTGCCTACGCCACGCGCGACCTGCAATTCTCCCCTGGCGACGCGCTCGTTATTACGACCGACGGACTGACGGAATCCCGCGACGCGCGCGGCCGGTTTTTGGGCGCCGACGGCGTGGCAGGCTGGCTCGCGGACCTGCGCGGTACGTCGCAAGCGATGGCGGATGCGATCGTGCGGCGTTTGCGACGCCGCTCGAGCCGCATCGCCGACGATCTCGCGATCCTCGTCGTCCGTTACGCGCCGCGCGTGCGCGTGACCCCGCCGGTTCACAGCGCGGGCGGTGCGACGGCGGACGAACCGGTCGGCGTCATCGCGGACGCCGGCGCGTGAAGACCTTCGAAGCGCGTTTGCGCGCCGCATTGCTCGCCGGACGCGGCGCGCACGTGCGGGGCCTCGGGAATCCGGCGCCGCGGCGCAGCGACGGCTACGAATTCGCGGAACTGCGCGGCTACGTCGAAGGCGACGATCCGCGGCGCATCGACTGGGCCGCGACCGCGCGCGCCGGTGCGTTGCAAACGCGCGTCGTCTTCGAAGATACGGCGCTCGTGCTCGCAGCGATCGTCGATGCGTCGGCATCGATGCACGTCGGACGGACGCGTAGCAACTACGATGCCGCGTGCGCGGCGATGCGTCTGTGGTACGCAGCCGCGATCGACGACGATCGCTGCGCGCGCATCGGCGCGCAGCCCCTCGTCGCGCGTGGCCTGCGTGGCCGGGCCGCGGCGGCGCTTTGTTCCGATGTGCGGGACCCACTGGGCACACCGCTGGGCGGCGCGCTCGAGCTTGGCCTCGCGACCTTGCCGCGCGGCGCACGGCTCTTGATCGCAAGCGATTTCTTCGAGCTCGACACGCTCGCGGAGAGACTGCGCGCGTGTGCTGCGCGTTTCGACGTTACGGCGCTCCTCGCGCGCGACCCGTGGCACGCGGGGTTGCCGCTGGGTGGGTTCGTGCGCCTGCGCGATGCCGAGAGCGGCCGCGTCGTGCGCGCCTTCGTCGACCGCCGCGCGCGCGCGCGCTACGTCGCTGCGGTGGAACTGCGCGAAGGCGCGTTGCTGCGCGAGCTGCGCGAACTCGGCACGCGGGCGGCGCTGCTCGATGCGAACGCGGGACCCGAAGCTGCGCTCGGCGCGGCATTCGCCCTTGCCTGAGACGATGCGATGACGCTCGCGCGACCGCTCCTGTTTTTGGTCGCGCTCGCCGCGACGCTCGCGCTCGTGTGGTTCTTCCGCAGCGTCGAGCGGCGCGCGCGCGCGCAGGCGCTGGCCTATTCCAACGTCGCGTTCGCACTGGAAGCGCTGCGGCCGGCACGCTGGCCGGCGGCGCTCGTGTTCGCGGGCTTCGTCTGCGGCTGCGCGGCTCTCGCGCTCGCGCTCGCCGGGCCGCGTTTCGTCGCGCGCGTTCCAACGGCCGGGGCGACGGTCGTGTTGTGTATCGATACGTCGGGTTCGATGCGCGCGATGGATCTGCAGCCGACGCGCGCGGCCGCCGCCAAAGCGGCGGCGTCGGCGTTCGTCGATGCGGTACCGGCGGGCACGCGCGTCGGCATCGTCACGTTCTCGAGTGGGGCGAGCGTCGTACTGCCGCCAACGGCCGACCGCGACGCGGTGCACGATGCGCTCGGGCGGCTGCCGGCGCCCGACGGCGGTACCGCGATGGGCGACGCGCTCGCGCTTGCGGCGCAACAGTTTCCGCCCAAAGGGCGCCGAATCGCCGTGCTCCTCACCGACGGCGTGAACAATCGCGGCAGCGACCCGCTCGCGGTCTCGCAGAATCTGGGCAGCGCCGGCATCACGATCGAGACGGTCGGCGTCGGATCGAGCGGCAGTGGCGAGATCATCCCCGGCACGAACGAAGAGGCCGATCTCGACGCAAACGCCCTGAGCGAGATCGCGCAAAGCGGGCACGGCCGCTACGTCGAGGCGAGCGAAACGGGCAAACTTCGCGATGCATTCCGCGGCATCGCCTTCGAGACGGTCTGGGAGAAACGCCGCGTCGACGGCAGCTTGCCCTTCGCGCTCGGCGGCGGTGCGCTGCTCCTGCTCACGCTCCTAGGCGGCTTCGCGGCGGGGCGCTTCCCGTAATGTCTTCTTCGCGTTTACTCGACGTGCGCGGGGAACGGCGCATCGAGCGGAATCCTTGCGACCGTGCTTTATCGGCGATACGTATCCTTTCGATCGAGCACACGCAAGACGCGGATGATTTCGGGTTCCGGCCGATCTATCAAGCGCGCGCCAGCGTCCGACGCGGATCCGCCATTCCGGCGGTCGCAAGCCGGTCAGTTTTTCTACGTCGACGTACGGCTCGCCGCGAGCCAATGCATCCACAGCATCGGCGATTGCGGCGCGGTTATTCTTCGAGAGTGTCATCAGGTCGCGTTCGGCACGCCGCGTGCAGACCACGCGACGAATGCTTACGCCATGCCAAGGTGGCTGCGCAATTCTTCAGCGGAAGTGACGTCGTTACGATCGTCGTCGCTCAGCTCGGCGAGAGCGGCAAGCTCGTCGGGTTCGGCCGGCACAACGGGTGCGGTGAGAAGTCGGATTAAGACGCGATCGCCGCGCCGATAGGCGTCGAGCAGCTCGGCGGCCGGGTCGACTTCATCCTCGGACAACTGGTCGACGAGTTGGTGGAGTTCGCTGCGGGTCATCAGTGATCCGATTGGATCATGCGTTGGCTTTCGCGGCAGATTTTCGGGACGCGCAACGCCGCTTTGCGCCCTGGTTCCCGAGTCATCCCGTAAACGACCCTGATATGGAGATGGGGAGTCGTTGGTGCGGCTGGAATCTGATATTTCAGTGCGCCGTGCTCATCGAGCATGCGTCCTATTAGTCCGTTGCAAAGTCGACGCCGCGCCGCTCTTTTCCG
>JAABUQ010012382.1_pt1 | contig 10611 bp, 10 predicted proteins | sample 5560001 | NCBI WGS metagenome assembly JAABUQ01 (sample SAMN10711888, study PRJNA513371) | rock metagenome | isolation source: Antarctica rocks | place: Antarctica: Victoria Land, Finger Mt nord | collected 2015-12-18 | reverse complement strand
GCGCGGCGCGTGTCGAGTCGGCGCGATAACCTTGCTGCTGCATCGCCACGCCCAGTGCGTCGAGGCCGCGCAAAACATCGACGTGCGACAGGTCCCCCATCGTGCCCATCCGCACGATCTTCCCTTTGAGCTCGGCCTGACCGCCGCCGAGGACGACACCGTGGTCTTCGCGCAGCTCGGCACGCAACGTTGCGACGTCGATTCCGGCGGGCGCGTGCATCGCGACGACCGTTAGCGAGTGGGCGTCCGGTCGCGAGAAAAGTTCGATGCCGGCGGCCTCCGCATATGCGCGAATCGCTCGCGCGAAGGCTTCGTGACGCGCGTAAACGCGCTCCGCACCTTCGGCATGATAGCGCTCGATCGCGACGTCGAGTGCAAAGACAACCGAGACCGGTGGTGTCCACGGCGTCTGTCCCTGCTGCGCGAACTCGCGCGCTTTGCGAAGATCGAAATAGAAGCGCGGTGCCTTGGCGCGGGCCATGCGCTCCCAACCGCGGGGCGATACGGCAACCATCGCCAGACCCGGCGGCACGGCGAGCGCTTTTTGCGACGCGGTGACGACAATGTCGAAATGCCACGCATCCATCTCGAATGCGGATGCGCCGAGTCCACTCACGGAGTCGACGACGACCGTCGCGGGATGGTCACCGATTGCGGCGGCGAGCGCCGCCATGTCGTTCTGCACGCCGGTGGAGGTCTCGTTGTGCGTGAGCATGATGCCGGCGATCTCGTGCGTCGTGTCCGCGCGCAGGCGCGCTGCGAGCGCCTGCGCGTCGACGCGCGCGCCGAGCGGCGTCGGCAGCAGCTCTACGTCGAGACCATGCAGCTTCGCGATGCTGGCAAGTCGTTGACCGAACACGCCGACCGGGGCGGCGAGCACCTTTTGGCCGGGGGAGAACGAGTTGGCGACGGCGGCTTCGAGGCCGCCGGTTCCCGAGCAGCCCAGCACGACGACGTCGTGCGACGTTCCAAAAATCGGTTGCATCCCACGCGCGATGCGCTCGATGAGCTCGGCAAACTCCGGTCCACGATGGTCGATCAACGGTCGGGCCATCGCCTCGAGCACGGCGGGCGCGCAGGTAACGGGCCCCGGGATGAACAGAAGCTGCTTCGCCATGGCGGCAATCTTAGCACACCGCCGCGGCGCACCTCTCCGGTCGGTATCGCTTGCCGCGGCGTCGTAGAGAGCGGGTATGTCTTCCAGCGAGCGCGTTCGCCTCACGTCACTGACATCGGGCGGCGGTTGAGCGAGTAAGGTCGGCGCGTCCGACCTCGCGCAGGTCCTGCGCGACCTCCCTCGCAGCGACGACCCGCGCGTGCTCGTCGGTTTCGGCACGTCCGACGACGCGGGCGTGTACCGGCTGCGCGACGACCTCGCCCTCGTGCAGACCGTCGACTTCTTCACGCCGATCGTCGACGATCCGTACGATTTCGGCCGCATCGCCGCCGCGAATGCCCTCTCCGACGTCTACGCGATGGGTGGGCATCCGCTCATGGCGCTCAACATCGTCGCCTATCCGATGGAGGCGCTAGGTCCCGCTCTGCTCGCGCGCATTCTCGCCGGCGGCGCGGCGATGGCACGCGAAGCGGGCGTTGCGATCGTCGGCGGCCACACTGTCCAGGACGACGAGCCCAAATACGGCATGGCAGTCACCGGAACGGTCCATCCGAGCCACATCATCACGAACGCGGAGGCACGCGCCGGCGACGTTCTCATTCTCACGAAGCCCCTGGGTACGGGCGTCCTCTCTTCCGCCCTTAAGAAGGACGCGATCGACGAAGCGCAGATGGCGCCCGCGATCCGTTGGATGACGACGCTCAACGCCGCCGCGTCGCAAGCGATGGTCGCCGCGCGCGCGCACGCGGCGACCGACATTACGGGGTTCGGCCTGCTCGGTCATGGCAACGAACTCGCGCGGGCCAGCGGCATCGCGCTGCGTATCGTCGCGTCGCAAGTGCCGCGCTACGATCTGGCACTCGAACTCCTTGCCTCCGGTATCGCACCGGGCGGCACGCGCGCAAACGCGGCCGAACACGCCCGCATCACCACGTTTTCCGACGGCGTTTCGGCCGAGATGCGCCTGTTGCTCAGCGACTCTCAAACCAGCGGCGGACTGCTCATCGCCGTCGCGCCCGACAACCTCGCGCAGCTGCTCGAAACACTGCACGAACCGGACGCGCTCGCGGCCGTCATCGGTAGCGTCGAAGCAGGCTCCGGAATCTTTATCGAGCCGTAGCGCTGGCGGCGGCGATCACCGCCGCGGGCCGCGGCGCGAGCATCATCACGGCTACGCCGACGACGATGATGGCCGCGCCGACCGCTAAGTGCCAATCGAAGCGCTCGTGTAAGACTTCGACACCGATCGCGAGCGACACGATCGGATTGACGTACGAGTACGTCGAGGCAAGCGTCGTCGGCACGTTATTCATCACCCATAGAAACGCGCTGAAGCCGACGATGCTGCCGAAGACGACGAGATAGAGCAGCGCCGCGAGCGCCGGCGGCGTAAACTGCGCGAGGTGCAAACGCTCGCCGCTGCAGAGCGAGATCGTAGCGAGCACGAGCGACGCCACGAGCATTTGCATCGCGCTCATTTGCACGACGTCGCTGGAGGCGAGCCGGCGCTGAATGATCGACCCGAACGCCCACGCGACCGACGTGAAAACCCCGAGCAGCGTCGGCACGAGCGGCAGACCTTGCGCGCCGCTCGGCGAGTACAGATAGAGCATGCCGCCCAGGCCCAACGTGAGCCCACACGCGGCGAGTGGCGCCAGACGTTCCCGGTAAAGTAGAAAACCGAAGGCCGCCATCCAGAGCGGCGAGAGCGCGAAGAGCAGCGCACCAATGCCGCTGGGCATAAACTGCACGACCCACGAGAAGACACCGTTTCCGGCGACGAGCAACACGACGCCGATCGCCGCGGCGCCACGCCATTCGCGCGCGTTCGGCAAGGCGACGCCGCGCGCGCGGCACCAGACCCAGAGCAGCGTTCCAGCGAGAGCGAAGCGAACCGCGACCATCGCGAAGGGCGGGATCGTCGTGACGGCAACCTTGATTGCAGGCGCCGTCGAACCCCAGAGTACGTACACGAGTCCCAGTGCCAGCACGACGTGCAACGCGCTCGGCGAACGACGCGCAGCCGCTCCCTTCGCGCGGGCTTGCGACGTCATGCGAAACGAAGAGAGAGCCCGGCGCAGCCGAGCTCTCCTTCCGGTACGACGATCGTTAGCGTTTGCGCGAGGCGACGGCCGTGCGCGCGCGCGCCGCCGCGCGTTTGCGGTCGGCCGCAGTGGCGGCTGCGGAGCCCGTGGGACGCTTGACGCCCGTTCGGCTCCGCATCGGTACGACGACACCGTTCTTGCCTTTGGGATCCTCGTCGCCGAGCATCACCGGCGTGATGATCCGTTTGCCGAAGGCCTGTTCGAAGACTTCGGAGATCTCGTCGACCGGCACGAAGGACATCGTGTCGCGGACTTCTTTGGGCACGTCGTCGAGATCGATCTCGTTGCGCTTGGGAATGACGATCTTCGAGATCCCCGCACGCTTCGCACCGAGCACTTTCTCTTTGAGCCCACCGATCGGCAGCACTTGCCCCGTTAGCGTGATCTCACCCGTCATTGCGAGGTTCGAGTCGACCTTCGTGTTCGTGAGCAACGACGCGATCGAGGTCGCGAGCGCGATGCCCGCCGACGGGCCGTCCTTCGGTACGGCGCCCGCCGGAACGTGGATGTGCAAGTCGTGCTTGGAGAAGTAATCGTCTTGCAGACCGAGTTCGCCCGAACGCGAGCGCAGGAACGACACGGCGGCCTGCGCGGACTCTTTCATGACGTCGCCGAGCTGCCCCGTGAGCACGAGCTTGCCGGTTCCCGGCATGTTCGTTGTCTCGATGAACATGATGTCGCCGCCGACCGGCGTCCACGCGAGTCCGGTCGTCACCCCGACCGAGGCTGTCCGCTTTTTGACTTCATTATAGAAGCGCGGGCGCGAAAGATATTCGAGCAAACTCTCGGGCTTGACGCGCGCCTTGTAGCGCGGTTCCTCGGCGATGCGGCGCGCGATCTTGCGGAAGATCGTCCCAATCTCGCGCTCGAGGCTGCGCACGCCCGCCTCACGCGTGTAATCGTTGATCACGCCTTTGATCGCGGCGTCGTTGATCTGGACTTGCGAATCGCGTAAGCCGTTGGCTTCACGTTGCTTCTTGAGCAGGTAACGCTTGGCGATCTGCAGCTTCTCGAACTCGGTGTAACCCGAGAGCTGGATGATCTCCATGCGGTCGCGCAGCGGCGGGCTGATCGTCGAGAGATCGTTGGCCGTGCAGACGAAGAGCACTTGCGAGAGATCGAAGGGCAGGTCGAGGTAATGGTCGCGGAACGAGTTGTTCTGCGCCGGGTCGAGCACTTCGAGCAGTGCCGATTGCGGGTCGCCGCGGAAGTCGGAGCCGACCTTGTCGATCTCATCGATCATCATGACGGGGTTGCGCGTACCGGCATCGCGCAGCGCGCGAATGATCGTACCGGGCATCGCGCCGATATACGTGCGCCGGTGGCCGCGAATCTCGGCTTCGTCGCGCACGCCGCCGACGGAGAGCCGCACGAATTTGCGTCCCATCGCGCGTGCGATCGACTGGCCGAGCGACGTCTTACCGACGCCGGGCGGTCCAACGAAGCACAGGATGGGTCCGGTCAAGCGCTTCTTGAGTTTTCCAACCGCAAGATACTCGACGATACGGTCTTTAACTTTCTCGAGATCGTAGTGATCCTCGTCGAGGATCTCGCGCGCCTTGGCGATGTCGATCGCGTCGGTCGTCTCTTTGCCCCACGGCAACTGCACGATCCAATCGAGGTACGTGCGAATCACCGAATATTCGGGCGACGCCTGCGGCACTTTCGAGAGCCGGTCCAGTTCCCGGTCGGCGGCTTTGAGCACGTCTTCGGGCAGCGACGCTTCGTCGAGCTTTTTCCGAAGATCGTTCGTCTCGGCTTGCTGCGGGTCGGTCTCGCCGAGCTCCTCTTGAATTGCGCGCAGCTGTTGGCGCAGATAGAACTCGCGCTGATTCTTCTCCATCTCGCGCTGGATGTCGGACTGAATCTTATGACCGAGTTCGACGACTTCGAGTTCTTTCGTGAGCAGCATCGTGAGCTTGCGCATGCGCTTCTCGGTGTTGCGCTCCTCGAGCAACGCTTGGCGATCATCTGTGTCGAGCCGCATCGAGCTTGCGACGAAGTACGTCAAGAGATTGGAGTCGGTAATGTTGTTGACTTCCATCTCCATCTCGCGCGGCGCTTGCGGCAGATAGCCGATCAGCTTCGAAAAGAGCGTGGCGAGATTGCGATGCATCGCCGTGAGCTCTTCGGTGCCGCGAGTGACGTCGGGCAGTTCGGTATAGGCCGCCGCAAGGTACGGCGTGGCCTGCGTGAATTCGTCAGCACGGAAAACGCTCGTACCGCCGACGATACAACGAATGGTACCGTCGGGAACCTTGATCATGCGCTGGATCGTACCGATCGTGCCGATGCGGCGCACGTCCTCGGGACCCGGATCTTCGGTGTCCTTATCCTTGAGTGCGACGAGGCCGATCGGGCGGCCGTCGCGCAGCGCTTCTTCGACGAGCGCGATGCCGGGTTTTTTGACGATCGCGAGCGGAATGACGGTGTTCGGGAACAGCACCGCATCTTGCAATGGCAGGATGCCCAGTACGTCGGTTTTTTTTTCAGTTGAGGCGGCCATCAAACGGCGGTCCTTCTTACGGTCATGCGGATTTCGGTGCGGTGCGTCGGCAAAAGTGAGTTCTCGGAGATCGGCAAGCGAATTGTCAGGATGCCGTCGCGGTAGGCGGCGGAGGCCTCGTCGAAGGCCACGGCGACCGGCAAATGAATTTTCTTGGCGAACTCGCCGTAGGCAATCTCTTTGAGCAGCATGGATCCGCGCGCGTCGCGCTCGCGGTCGGCGCGCCGGCCGAGAATATAGAGACGGCGTTCCTCGACCATGACGCGCAGGTCGGCAGGCTCGGCGCCGGCAAGCTCGACGTTGACGAGCATCGACGTCCCGTCGGCGCTCAGGAAGACGTCGGCGTTGGGTTCGAAGCGGCCCGGCCGAGCCCGGCGCGCGAGCTCGGCGAACGTTACGTCGAACTCGGCGAAGAAGTCGTCGTTCATATTAGCACTCTCTGGGACACTCTGCTAGCGGGGAGGGTTGCCGCGCCGGGCTCACGCCCCTGTCGCCTCGATACCCCGCGCGGGCAGCCGCGCCACGGGAAGCCCGGATTCCCCTTGCGAACGTCGCGTAACGCTTTGCCACGAGGGGGGATATTGTGACCGCTGCTGCCACCTGGCCCAAGCGCCTCGCGCGCACCCTGCCGATTCCGGGGACGAACCTGGCGCGTAACCTCGAGACGTCGGCGGAGCGGTATCCCGATAAGACGGCAATCGTCTACTACGACTCGGCAATCACGTATGGCGCGCTCTGGCGCGACGTCGAAGCGCTCGCCGGCTGGCTGCAGGCGCACGGCGTCGCCAAGGGCGACCGCGTCATTCTGGACATGCAGAACTCGCCGCACTTCGTCGTTGCCTTCTACGCGATCTTGCGGGCGAATGCGGTCGTCGTGCCGCTCAACCCGATGTACGTGAGCGACGAGCTCGGCACGTTCATCGACGATGCGGGCGCGCGCGTCGCGCTCGTCGGCGCGGAGCTCTTCGAACGCATCGCACCGCACGTCGGCACGCGGCTGCAGCACGTCGTCACGGCGTCGTACGGCGAGGCGCTCGATCTGCCGACCGATCTCGCGCTGCCGCCCGGCGTCGGCGGTCCCGTGCCGCATCCGCGTGCGCCGGGCGTGACGGCGTGGCCGGACGTTCTCGCGAGCCGCGAGCCGGTCGGCCCCTACGAGGCGGCCGCCGAGGATCTCGCCGTCATGCCGTACACGTCGGGTACGACCGGGAAGTCGAAGGGCTGTGCGCACACCCATCGTTCGGTGCAAGCGGTGCCGTGGGCGGGCATCGCCTGGGGTCACCTGACGGCCGGCGCGACCGCGCTCTCCGTGCTGCCGTACTTTCACGTGACCGGCATGCAGATGGATATGAACGTCGCACTTGCCGTCGGCGCGACGCTGGTCGTCATGACGCGTTGGGACGCGCCGACGGCGCTCGCACTCGTGCGGCGGTACGGCGTCACGCACTGGACCGCGATCGCGACGATGGTCGTCGACCTCGTCTCGCGACCCGACGTCGACGCCGCGGCGCTGGCGAGCGTCCGGCATATTTCCGGCGGCGGCGCGGCGCTCCCCGGCGCGGTCAGCGACCGGCTCTTTGCGATGACGGGACTGCGTTATATCGAAGGTTATGGACTGAGCGAAACGATCTCGATGACCCACGCGAATCCGGCGGGAGCGGAGAAGCCGCAGTGCTTGGGCATCCCGACCTTCGACGTCGACTCGCGCGTCATAGATCCGCAGACGCTGCGCGAAGTCGCACCCGGTGAGACGGGCGAGATCATCATCGCGGGGCCGCAGATCATGCGCGAGTACTGGGGTCAGCCCCAGGCAACCGCGGAGGCGTTCATCGAACGCGACGGCAAGCGCTTTTTGCGCACGGGCGATCTGGGCTACGTCGATCCCGAAGGCTACTTCTTCATGGTCGACCGGCTTAAACGCATGATCAACGCGTCGGGGTTCAAGGTGTGGCCCGCGGAAGTGGAGACCCAGCTCTTCGCTCACCCCGCGATACGCGAGGCCTGCGTGATCGCGACGATCGATCCGCGTCGCGGCGAGACGACGAAGGCACTCGTCGTGTTGCGCGACGGCGCGACCGCGACCGGCGCCGAGATTGCAGCGTGGGCGCGCGAGCGAATGGCGGCCTACAAAGTGCCCGCGGTCATCGAATTCGTCGCCGCGCTACCACGCTCGGGCAGCGGCAAAGTGCAGTGGCGGCTGCTGCAGGAGGAAGAGCTGCGGCGCGCAGTCTCGTCGCCTGCGGTCGTCTAGGCGAAGCTTCGTCGACGGCGCCTACCGTTCGGCCAAAAGTGCGCGCACCGTCGCGTCCAGGTGCGCGTCCTGCGAATCGCCGACCACCCGGGCGCGCAGGCGGCCGCGACGGTCGAAGACGAGTTGCGTCGGCCATGCATCGACGCCGTAGGCGTTCCAGATGCGCGCGTCATTATCGACGGCCACGGGCCACCCGATGGCGCTGCGGCGCAGCATCGCCGTAAGGTACGGCCTGCGGCCCTGATAGGCCGGGACTTCGGGCGTGTGCACGCCGACGATCGTGAAGTCCCGCGCCGGCCCGCGCCAGAGCGCGCGCAGGTTCGGCGTGATGCGCGTGCAGTTGATGCACTCGAACGTAAAGACGTCGACGAGCACGACTTTGCCCCGCAGGTTGGGCGCCGCGTCACGGCCGCCGAGCCACGTGGTGGCCGCGAGAACCGGCGCGAGCGTCGTCGCAGTGGCGGAGGCTCGGGCCGGGTACAGGCCTATTAGAAGCGCCACCGCGGCTGCGGCGAGGGAACCGCGTCGAAAAGCGTACATCTTCAGCAGCATAGTGCGCGCCACATCATCCCGCCGTCGGGAGGCTTACGGTTGGCACTCGAACCCTATCTTCGCGCCGCGGTCATCGGCGCCGTCTCTGGCCTGCGCACCTTTACACCTGCCGGGGCGCTGTTTGCGGGGGGCTCGCGCTGGGCCAGGCCATCTCTGCTGCTGGCAGCCGGAGAGCTGCTGGGCGATAAGCTGCCGGTGACACCGTCACGCGTCAGTTTGCTGCCGCTCCTTGCCCGCGCAGCAGCGGGCGGCTGGTCGGGCCGCGCCGTCGCCCGGGAGTTCGGCGGCTCGTCGACCGCCGGCGCCGCATTTGGCGCAGCCACCGCCGTTGGGGCCGCGTGGCTGGGCTACGGCTTGCGATCCTATCTTACGAAGCAGCGTCGCCTGCCCGACTTTCCAGTCGCGCTCGTGGAGGATGCCATCGCGATATTCGCCGCACGTGCGGTAACGCGGCGCGCGCGCTAACGCATCCTCTTAATGCGCGATCGGCGAATCTACCGTAAAAGCCCGGCCGGCGTGATCGTGCCGGACGCCTTCCCCGAGCGTCCGCGCGGCGTGTGTTTCGGAGCCCGTGATGACGCGCCGTTCTTCGGCGTTGTCGTAGGCAACATCGTAGCGGCGCTCGCCGGCTTCGAGCGTGCGCGGCGGCGCGGTCGCGTGGTCGAGTTCGTGCCCCAAACCGAGCGCCGGCGACTGGGTTGCGCCCGAGGTCGTCTGCAGCGCGCTATACGGATCCCAATAGACGGCGTGCGATCCCGGGTCGTAGCGGTCGTTACCGTCGTGAACGATCTCGAGATCGAGTTCGTAGGGCAGCGCCTCCGCGCGCTCGATGATATCGCGCATGCGCGTATCGCGCGAAAGATACGCCGCGGCTACGGTAAAATTGCGTTCTGCGGCGGCGGGAACCACGAGCGAGCCGTGACCGATCGTTACGGCCCGATCGCTCGGATCGAGCGTCAGCGTTTGCAAGGCGTGCGTCCTCCGGTTTGGTGCACGCTCTATCGCGACATCGGGCCGCAACGCAAGGTCGACGAACGTTCGCGCTGGGCTTGGGAAGACGCGGGCCGGGAATAGCGCTACTATGTTAGGTGATTTCGGAACGCTCGTCGCACGCAGTGCGGTCGGACTGAGCTTGGCCGCGCACGGCACGCAAAAAGCCCTCGGCTGGTTCGAAGGCCCGGGCCCCGCGGGAGCCGCCGGGTTCATGGAGAGCTTGGGCTTCCGGCCCGGCCACCGCTATGCCGCGCTCGCCTCGTACACGGAACTCGCTTCGGGCCTGCTCATAACCTTCGGTCTAGGCGGCCCGCTCGGGCCGGCCATGCTAGTCTCGGTGATGGTCGTCGCGCAAACGTCCGTGCATGCGAAGAACGGCTATTTTGCGACCAAGAACGGGGTCGAACTCGGCGTGCTCTACGTCGCCGCAGCCGTCTTACTCGGAGCCTCCGGCTACGGCCGCTTTTCGCTCGACCGGGCGCTCAACTTCAGCGCGCTGGACGACGAGCGCTTGGCTTGGGCAACGCTGCTCGGGGGCGCCGCGGCAGGTGCGGTCGCACTGGGGCAGCGCGAGGCCGGCGAAGCAACCTGAGCGGGCCGGGACGCATTTCGCGCGCGACGGGACCCACGCCGTTCTGCACAACCTACACAGGGCGGCTGTGGAAGAAAAAGCTTAACGAGTCTTGCGTCGTGGGTAAGAAACCGGCATGAAACATCCGTTTTTCTCCAACTCCGGGGTTAGCGCAGCGATGCTCGTCCTGGCGCTCGCGGTTGGCTTGACGCCGGCCTTGGCGAAGAATACGGCGATGCGCTTCTACGGCGTCGTCAAGCACGTCTCGGCCGCGAACATCAAGGTCTACGATCCGAAAACGAAGCAGACCATCGGCTTCGCGCTATCACCGCACTTTCACAACGTCTTCAAGTCCGGTTCCAAGACCGCGCAACTTTCGGAGATCGCACCGGGCCAATATGTCGAGGTTCGCTACGATCGTAAGGCGCTGGGCATCGCGCATGCGGACCGCATCAATCTCCTGGATCAAAACAATCACATCGTAACGAAACAATAAGCGAATGCAGCGCCTAGAAG
>JAABUQ010012381.1_pt1 | contig 10612 bp, 10 predicted proteins | sample 5560001 | NCBI WGS metagenome assembly JAABUQ01 (sample SAMN10711888, study PRJNA513371) | rock metagenome | isolation source: Antarctica rocks | place: Antarctica: Victoria Land, Finger Mt nord | collected 2015-12-18 | reverse complement strand
GCGCCCTGGGCCGCGCGCCGCTGGCGCCTGCGCCCCCGCCGTCCAAACTGCGCCGCGCCGGCGCAGCCTCGGCGCCGGGCCGGCCGCTGCCGCTGGCGCGCGACGCGCGCCGCGACAACGAGTCTGCTTCGTCCAGCAGGATGCCGTCCTCGTCGTAGCGCGGGTTTGGAATCCCTCCCGGCCCCGCCCCGCCCGCCCCGTTGCCCGCCGCGCCGGCCGCAAAAGGGTTGGCGTCCAGATCGGAGAGGTCGGCGGAGCCAGACCCTAGCCCCGCGCCGGGCCCCAGGCGCGAGGCGCCCGGCGGCGCGCCCGCCGCGGAGCCCGGCCGGCTGCCGGGGTCGCGCGCGGAGAGCGCGAGCGAGCTGGCCGAGGCGTAGGAGTTGCCCTCGTCCCAGTTCACCTCGCCCTCTGCGACCCCGCGGCCTATACCTGTCACGCAGCTGGTCCACCATTACATGTCTATCCATGCATCATTTGATTTTGGGCCTGCAACGGCAATCACGGCCGGGCAACGTGACCGCAAGACGGAGCAGATGCTTTGCAAGCCCGGCCGGCGCCCTGCATATGCGTGCGCGCATGCGCGCAGAGCCCGCAGCTCGCAGGCCTGCCAGTGGCAGCGAGCGGGCGAGAGGTGGGGACCGGGCGGGGGGAAGGGGCGCGCCAACATCGGCGGAGCCCTCGGCGATGGGCGAGGCGGTCCCGCTGGTGGACGCGCTGAAGGCGGCCAGGTCGCCCGCGCTCTGACCCGCCCGCCTGGCCAGGCACCTGCTGGCGCCGGGCAACCGCTCGGCATTATGCACGTCTGCTGCTCTGCGGCGCTCGCCCCAAGCCCGTCTGCATTGCAACCGCCGTCTTCGCACTACCTGCCTGCCCATGGACATGCACATGCTACGCGGACCAGGTTGCCCTGCCGCTAGCCGGCCGCAAAACCCTATCAGAGCCTATTCTGAGGGTGCCAGCGCACGCGCGGCGGCCCCACGCAGGCGGCAGGGCCCCGGGCCGGCGCGTGCGTGGGGCCGCGCCCGATCGTCAGCGTCATCTTGGCCGGGCCCACAGCCGCTTTGGTGGCGGGGCTGCCAAAGGCGACCGCCAGCGCGCGCGTCGCGCGCCCGTCCTCCGCCGCAAAGTCGGCCAGGTCCACCACCACGCGCCCCAGCGGCTCGCGCGGGCTGCCGGTGCGGCCCGGCACCGCGCTGCCCTTGGGCCCCGGCGCGGCCGCCTCGTGCAGCGCCATCACCAGCCACTTCTTCTCCGCCTGGCCCTTGGCATCCTGCGGCCGCGGCGCACCGGGTGGAGGGTAAGGTGTAGGGTATGCTGGGCGCGCGGCAAGCGACAAGTCTGCTCGCGGCCTTGCTGCGGCCCCCGCGCAGCCCGCGGCGCCGGCGCCGCCGCCGTCAGAGCGTGCCACCAGTAGCTTGCGTGGTCGCGGCTAGCGTGAAAAACAACCGCACCCCCTCTCCATACCCGCAAGCAGCCCGCGGCCAGAGCCACGAGGGCCGAGCGAGGAGCACGCTTGGCCGCAGGCACCCTTGGCGGCTGTGCGCTTGCACGGCGCGGGTCCCGGATCAAGGCTGGCAACTTCCCTCAGCCTGGCAGCCGCACTCCGAAAGAGCGGGGTGCAGCAGGGGTGCAGCATGTCTGCAAACACACCCGCATCTGCGTGCCCCACTGTGCACCCAAGTGACACTGATTGTGCACCGGTTGGGTTCACTGAGTCTGCTAATAAACCAGCAGTGCAGGCCAGCTGCGCAGCAGTCTTCACCCCCAGCCCGTTTCAAGAGCAAGCCCCTGCTGCGTAAGGGTGAATGCAAGCTATCTGCTCGCAGCGTCCACGCTGAATATGCACGCTCAGGGCCTTGCGGCAAGGCGCAGCCCAGCTGGGTGTCCATCCAAACCCGGCAACGCCTGCCAAATATACAAGATGTGTTGCGGGCAAGGTTGCCCACTGGCGGCACGCCCCCTGCTGCAGAACTGCAGCATTATCGGTCAGCACTGTGGCGCGCCGTCTGCGTGCGAGCGGGACGCAGATGGCCCGCGCCACCTTGCCGCAATGCGACCCAACGCGGCACTGGGGACGCGAGGCGCGGCCGCGGGGCCCGCGCCTGCACGATGGTGCACGGCACGTGGAACGCAGTCTCCAGCGCCCGGCCGGGTTCGCCGGGCGCCGCGGCGACCGCCTTGGTGACGCCCTTCTTGCTGCTGCCACGCGACCAGGCCACGTACAGGCTGCGGAACTGCGCGGGCCAGGGCGCCACGCTGTGGATGTGGATGTAGAAGTGGTACTTGCGCGTGACCTTCTTCCCGCCCCCGAAGATGCCCATGCTGGCCTGCTCACAGCCGCTGCTCCGGCGCAGTGGCAGTCGCCGCCTGGGCTGGCGGTGGCCTCGGCGAGAGTCCCCCCTTTATTCCTGCGCCTGCAGCCTGTACTTCAACCCCGGTTAGGTTGTGTCGATGGCCTGTGTTGGGCAGCAGGAGGTCGGGCATTTAGGAGGCACGGGGCCCGCCTGCCATCAGCTGCGCTCATCGGGGTGCTTGTGTGGGGGTATGCGCGCGCTGTGATGCTCGGCGGCATGTTCGGGCGCCGCCCGGCCTCGCTCCGCATGATCCCGCTGCTCGCCCTGTGCGTGCTCGCGTTGGCAGGCCGCGCCAGCGCCAAGGGCGCCGTGATCACCCTCGATGCCAAGTGGAGCAGCGCCCCGCTGCTCCTGGAGGCGGCAGAGTTCCTGGTGCGCGGCCGGCACTCGCGGCTCATCCCTAATGTGTCTTAGCAAGCAGACAAAAGACACAAATAGCCGCACTGAAGCTGAGCATGGTGGTCCATGCCCGGTTTTACAAGACAAGATGTGCGTACAGATGTGCCCTGCGGCCACCACGCTCAGCATCGACAGCCAGCTACGAGACACGTTATATAGTTCACCACATACATATAAGAACATATGGCACCTTGTGTGGAGAGTGCCAGACGTGACGTGCTGCACCGCACGGCGGGCGCCTTCATCGCACCGCTTCTGAAACTTCATTGAACCGCTTCTGAGCAGGCCGACAATGACGCGGCGCTCGTCGGGCGCTTCGCCAGTGCGTGGCAGCAGGACGCGCCCGGCGCGGGCGAGGGGTGCTGGGAGCGCGTGCTGCGCGTCGCCGGCCAGCTCGTGTCGCCCGCCGCCCGCCAGGTCTGCAGGCGCCGGCGCCTGCCCGACTGCTGCCCCAACTATCCCGTTGTCTTGACAAGTCTGCGGCTTGGTGGCACTGCCAGACCTACCAGTAGTCAAGTACGAGACGCTGTGCTGGGCTCACCGGCGCTGCCAGGCGCCGTCTCGCGCGCCTGCCCTGCTGAGAGGCTGTGCGTGGCGAGGCCGCCGGCGGGCACTCGGCCGTCGGCGCGACCTTGCGCTGCCTGGCGGCGCGTCTGAGAGGCACACATGCGTCCAGCAACATGCGCCCAGTGCGTGACGTCATGGGGCCCATGTGGCGCCACATGAAATGATGCGCACCAAAACTTTTAAGATAAAGGGAAAGTTTGTGCCATGGCACGCCTGAGCGGGCCGACGAGCGTGTTAGGGGGCGGCGGCAGGTGCTGCCGGTGGCGCTGGCGGTGCGGCAGTACTCCGCGCGCGTGGAGGCATTCCGCGGCCTGGCCGCCGAGGCGGGCCTGCCGCTAGAGGTGCGCGCCTCTCCCGCCCGCGCTCGCACGCCCCCAGCTGCTGTGCGCTCCGTGTTCGCGCGGGCTGCTGCCGACGCGGCCCTGCCCCGCTCTGACACGCTGAGCTGTGTGCCCCCTGCCTGCCCTGCGTTTTGAGCAGGGAGTCTCCGCGTGGGTGTGCCCATGTGCGCTCAGACATGGACAGGCAACTGCAAGCCCCGCGCTCCCCGTGAAGCACTTGCGCGCGCGCGCGCCCTCCCCCTCCTCAACAACAACCCCCGCTGCTGCTTGCACTCTCGAGGGTTTGACATGACATCCAGGATGCAAAACGGGCAGGGGACGTGCTGCTTCGTGGACGTGGGCGGCCACAGGGCGGCGAGCGCAACAGAGCTCTCTGCGCTGCTGGCGCGGCTGCAGAGCGCCGACGCGCCCGCCGCGCCCGCCAATGCCACGCCCGCCCTGCACAGCTTCGACCACGTGGCCGGCCGCGGCGGCGCGGCGGCGGGCGGCGGCGGGCCGGCGCTTACGGCGGTGCTGTATGGTAGCCCCGCAAGCGTGTGCTTCCTGGAAATGTACGAGGCGCTGGCGGCGGCCGCTGAGGCCAGCGCCAGCATGCCAGGTCCGTACACACATGCGACCCTAACCCCAACCCTAAATCCTATGCCCAAATGCCAGGTGCTTACACACATGCTCGTATACGGCTCGTGCACGGCTCATGGGTGAGCCGTACACCCATGCTCTGGTGGGATGCGCCCCGCTTGGGAGCGCAGGCAGCGGCGGCAGCGGCGGCCGCGTGCGGCACCGGGGGGACTGCTGGCTCCCAGGCCCGCTGCTGGCGTGTTCCCAGTTGTGCATGCCGCTTGGCTTGGACGCTGGCGGCGGGGCTCATGAAGGTACTTGTCGAGGCAGAAGCAGCGTCACACTGCCTGTGTCAGCACTGCCGGCACACAGCGGACAGCCGACACCTGGCGCCAACTGGCTGGATGACCCGGCCCTGTGCATGCGCCGGCCATGCATCATGCCATGGGCAGCCCACGTGAGCGCGCCGGTGAAAGAGCTCCTCGAGCGCACGCAGGCGCGCCCGCGCTGGCGTTCGCGGTGCGCCCAGTCGCGCTGGCGGGCTGCGACGCGGGGCCGTGCAGCGGCCACGGGGCCGGCGGGCCGCTGCGGCTGGGCGGCTTCGGGGTGGAGCTGGCGCTGAAGAACATGGAGTACAAGGCGATGGACGAGAAGGTGCGGGCATGCGTGCGCTCTGTTTAGGGTTAGGGTTAGTGCTAGGGTTGGGGAGCCTCGTGGCAGGGATCCGCGCTGAGTTGCTTGGGCCTATACCCGCGCATGCCTGAATCGCTCATGCCGCTGCGGCCGCGGCCTGCGCCCGGCGGAAGAGGCAGCCGCTGCGGCCGGGAGCAGAGGGCATGGGGGCGGCGAGGAGGCCTGGCGCCGCTCTGCGCCTGTTGAAGAGCTAGCGCTGCAGCTGACAGGCGCCACCATGCGCACGGGATCACCCTGCCGCGCCGAGCCAAGCGGAGCGCTCCGGCGCAGACAGGGGCGGCGAGGCCGGCCGGCTGCCGTGAAAACCCCGCAGATCCGCTTGATGGACCCAGCGGTGTCACATGCGCTCACGCCCGCCGCGCCGAGCGGGGCTGCGCCGGAGCAGGACAAGGCCGCGGAGAGCGCGGGCGGCAGCGATGAGGACGGCAAGGGGAAGGGCTAGGGTAGGGTTGTGAACAGGGTTAGGGGTTAAGCCGGCCTGCGCCGGAGCAGGACAAGGCCGCGGAGAGCGCGGGCGGCGGCAGTGAGGGCGGCGAGCAGTAGGAGTAGGGTAAAATTAGGACAAAGATTGGTCACCGACCGGGCCTGCGCTGGAGCAGGACAAGGCCGCGGAGAGCGCGGGCGCTGGCGACGAGGACGGCGAGGCGGCCGGGCTGCTGTTTGGGCGCCTGGCGGAGCGCGCGCCGGGCCTGCGCGAGCCGCTGCGCGCGCTGCGCGCGCGCCTGCAGGCGGCCGCCGCGCCCGAGGAGGCGCTCAAGGTCCGCGCCCGCTGTGCACCACGGCGTTCAGCTACTGAACAGTGTGGTTCCTGGTGGGTCACTCTCGCGAGCGGGGCCGGCAACAGGCGCACAGTCTGTATGGGGCCCGGATGTTGAACGGCTAATATATCCATGCCCAATGGTGTGCGATTGCATCAGCTGTGTAAGCTGCTTGCTGGGGCGCGCCTGGGGCCCGCACGGCTCTGCTGTGCGCCCCGTCATTGCGCTGGTCCAGGATTCACGAGCCTCTGCAGCTGCAGATGCGCCCGTCCTGCCAGGTGCTGCAAAGAAGCGTGCCGGGTCCCGGACAGTGCGTGGCCTGCGCGCAGGTCTGGGACCTCAAGGACCTGGGGCTGCAGGCGGCGCAGCGCGTCGCGGCCGCGCCGCAGCCGCTCGCCGCGCTGCGCGAGGTCGCGCAGGGTTTCGTCAACCTGGCGCCTGCGCTGTCGCGCGAGCGCGTCAGCGGCGCGCTGCGCGCGGAGGTCGCGCAGAAGCAGAGCTCGCTGCAGGGCGGTGCGGGCCCGGCATAGGATTGCATGTGGGCTGGTTGCTGGCATCACGCACGCGCGGGTACGACCGTGCAGCACGAGCAGTTGCCGCTGGCGGCCCCGCCGTCGGCCCCCGCACGCAGACGCGCGCCTCTGCGTCTGCTCCCGCATGTGGTAACGGGGGCAATGCAACACACCCTGCACCCTCTCCTCCAGGCAGGCCGGGCAGCTGCGGCTGGGACCTCAGTGCAAGAGCGCAACGCGTTCGGACTTCAAAACAAGTGCCTCACCAGCGCTGCTGGGCGCGGCGCCGTCCCTGACGCGTGTGCCGGCCGCCAGGCGCGAGCGCGCTGCTCGTCAACGGCATGATCGTCGACCTGGCCGCCTTCGACCTGTACGCGTTCGTGGACACGCTGCGGAAGGAGGTCGCCCCTCCCGCGCCGGTCAGGGTAAAGGGTTAGCCCTATCCTGCTGCTCGCTGACGGAGTTGGAATTGTGCCCCCGGCGCATCTGCACGCATTGTGATTTGTCACTGATGGGTATGGGTCGGCTCTGCATGCAGGCGCTGAGCTGAGAGACGGACGCCTGCTTCGGCGCATGCTCAGTCATGTTTCAGGTGGGGTTTGGGCCCGGGACACGCTGAGGCTGCATGCGGCCGCGCAGGTCCGCCTGATGGAGCAGCTGGAGGCGAGCGGCCTGCAGGCGCCCGACATCAGCGCCGCGCTGCGGCTGCGCCCGCAGGTGCGCAGGGGCCGGGCGGAGATTAAGCTTGTCTGAATAGTTGCATCACTGTCCGGGCGCCATCGCGTGGACGTGCGCGGGCTTGCATGACGAGGGCGGCGCTAGTGCGGCCTCCACCGCGCATGCTGCCCGCTATTGCGGCCGGCTGGCAAGGAGCCCCCTCATACATGAGGCTCGCCTCCATGACTGTCCTGTTGCAGCCGGGCGAGCCGTGTGCATGCCGCCAGCCGTCCAGAATCGCGCCCTACCCTGACCCTAGCGGCGGCGCCTGCCGCGCCAGGCGGCGGCGCTGGACGCGGCCGAGGTGCTAATCGACCTGCGCTCGGACTCGGCGCTGCTCTGGCTGAACAACCTGGAGGCCGGGCGCCAGTACTGGGCCTGGAGCACGCGGCTCACCGACCTGCTGCGCCCGCAGTTTACGGGGCAGCTGCACCAGATCGCGCGCAACCTGTACAGCCTGGTCGCCCTGGTGGACCCGGGGCGCGCCGACAGCCTGGAGCTGCTGGCGCTCCTGCGGCAGGTGGCTGGCAGCCAGTGGCCCGTGCGCGTCGGCGCGCTGCTGCTGCCCGGCGAGACGCTCGCCGCCGTGCGCGCGGGCGGCGAGGCCGCCGCGGCCGCGACGCCCTGGGCGGATGCGGGCGCCGGCGAGCGCGCCGCGCGCGCGTTCCTGGCACTGGAGACGGCCTCGGGGCCGCTGGCGGCCTGGCAGTTCCTGGCGCAGCTCGCGCCGCGCGGCGCGGCTGCGACGGCCGGCGGCAGCGCCGGCCCATCGCCGGCCGCGGTCGCCGCCGCCTTCGCGGCGGCCTGGGCGGAGCTGCCGGCCGGGCGCGCGCGCGGGCTGTCTGGAGAGGCGGCGCTGGCGCAGCTGGAGACGGGCGAGGGCGTCGGCGCGGGCGTAGCAGCGGAGGCGGCGGCGGCCGCCGCGTTCGGCGTAGCGCGCGGCGTCGCCGACAGCGCGCCCGCGCTCTGGCTGAACGGCGCGCTGACGCCGCGCCCGCCCGGCGTGCGCTGGCAGCAGCTGCTGGGCTTCGCGGTGCAGGTCGAGCAGCAGCGGCTGCAGGAGGCGGTGTACTACGGGCGGCTCACGGACGAGCACGCGGACATCCTGGGGCGCGTGCTGGCGCTCGGCCGCGCGGTCGGCCGGCACCGGCCGCGCCTGCTCGCGCCGGCCGCGCCACGCCGCGCCGCCGCCGACCCCGCCGCGCCCTACCAGGTCGCGCTGACAGGGCCGCTGAGCCCGCGCGGCGCGCCCTGGGCGGGTTTAGGGTACCTGCACTTCCCGGGCAGCGAGGATGCCGCCAAGGGCGTCACGCACTGGCTCGTGGCGGACTTTGGCGGCCCGGCGGGCCGCGAGCTGCTGGCCGCGGGCCTGGGCTACCTGGCGGACGAGGCGGCCGAGGGCGCGCGGCTCGCGCTGGCGCACAGCCCCGGCCCGGGCGCCGGCGCGCCGGCGCCCTGGGTGCGCGGCGCGCTCGCGGCCGCGCGGCTGCCGGCGCGGCGCGCCAAGGTCCCCGGCTTCCTGCGCGGCCTGCTGGAGCGCTTCCCGGCGGGCGAGGCGAGCGAGGAGGACGTGCTGGCCGAGGCGGACGCGGCCGGGCTCAACACCGCCGCGCTCGCCGCGCTGCTGGCCGACGCGGACGGCGCGGGCGCGGCGGCGGCGGCGGCCGTGGCGGCCGCGTGCCGCGCGCGCCTGGGCGTGCCGGCGGGCGGCGCGGCGGTGGTGACCAACGGCCGCGTCGTGCTGCTGCGCGATGGGGTAGGGTCGGGCGGCGTCGCCGACGGCGCCGCCGCGGAGGACCTCGCGCTGCTGCAGATGGTGGCGGAGAGCTCGCAGCTGTCCAGTCAGGTGGGGGCGGCCCCAGGTTTGCGTAGGGTGGGGTGCAGCCGGGTCGCGACGACGCGCTCGCGTTGGCCCCACTCCTGCCCTGCCGCCCCTGTCCTGCTCCCGCAGTGCCTGTGATGCGGGGGCCTGGTGCACAGCGCAGGTTAGCAAACAGCCTCGGACCCTGCGCCCGCCTCCATGTGGCTCTTTGCAGGGCCTGCCAGGGTCCTCTGCAGCCACTGTTGAGCATGAGGGCCGCGTGGGCTCGCCTCGCTTGCCTCCCCGCACTTTGCCAGCAGCATGCAGCCATTGATCAGCACTGCTCCCCAGAGCATGCGCGCGAGCAACGCAGCGCAGCTCTGGCACACCTGGCGCCTCGCAGGTGGCGCTGCTCGTGCAGACGGCGTGGGATGAAGGGCGCGCGCGGCACACCCTACCCCAACCCTGACTATCTCCTGCATGCCTGGCGCCTCGCAGGTGGCGCTGCTCGTGCAGACGGCGTGGGAGGACGGGCGCGCGCGGCACACCCTACCCCACCCCTGAATATCTCTTGCATGCCTGGCGCCTCGCAGGTGGCGCTGCTCGTGCAGACGGCGTGGCAGGACAAGCGCGCGCGGCACACCCGACCCCAACCCTGAATATCTCTTGCATGCCTGGCGCCTCGCAGGTGGCGTTGCTCGTGCAGACGGCGTGGGAGGACGGGCGCGCGCGGCACGGCGCGGGCGCCGCCGTGGGCCGCGGCGACGCGGCGCCCGAGGGCGACGAGCCCGGCGAGGAGGACGCTGCGGACGCGGAGTGGACGGCGGAGGAGCTGAGCGACGCGGCGATGCTGGTGTCGTCCGTGCTCGCGGCGCACGCCGCAGAGCTGCCGGCGGTGCGGGCGCTCGCGCGCGCCGCGCGCGCTTGGGGCGGGGCTGCCTGCGTGCCTGGTTGGGCAAGCCAGAGCCACCAGCCGGATCAATGGCTCTGAGCTGCAGCGGCCTTGCTTCCCGGACATGAATACCTGCGCATCATATGCCCCGCGCTTGCTGCGCGTGCAGAGCCGTGTCTGCTGTTCATTGTGATTGATGATGCAGGCAGCTTCAATTGCAAGGTACAGCCTGCTATGCATCGAGGGGAGGCGCAGATCTCATAACAGGTGTCTGGTGTGTAATAAAAGCGTTGTAGAAATAACCTGCGTGCTAACAGTCAGGCGCTGCCGCGCAGGCAGACACGCGTCAGGCTGCGCGAGTCTCCGCAATGATAGCCGCCATGCCGCGCGCGCACAGTGGCTTTGCGTCCGCGCCCGCGCCGGGCAGCGGCGGGCTGCCGGGCCTCGAGGTGGCGCCCAGGGGCTCGCGCGCCCTGCTGTCAATGCTGCGCGGCCGTGCTCCTCCTACAGAAGCGCCAGCATGGTCTGCATGCCATTGGCAAAGCTGTGCTCCCCTTGTCCGACATCCTTCTGCGTCCCATGTCAAAGTGGAGAACCCTGGCCGGGCGCAGCAGCGCTGTGCTTGCTGCCAGACGGGGGGAGGAGGGGAAGTGTGCAACACGTCTCCGAGTCTTGGCGCGCCTGTGTTGTTACGGTAGGGTAGGGTTTGTCCTGCAGCATGCAGGCGGCCGGCGCAGGTGTGGGCGTTGCTGGGCCCGCTGTTGCATGCGGCGCAGCGCGTCGGGCCAAATTAGGATAGAGTAGGGCAGGGCCTGCAGCACGCGGGCGGCCGGCGCAGGTGTGGGCGCTGCTGGACCCGCTGTCGCGCGCGGCGCAGCGCATCGCGCCGGTGTTGGAGTTCCTGGAGCGCACGCTGCGGCCCAGCATCCAGGCGCGCGCCCGGCGCAGCGTGTCTGGGTGCACCTGTTGCGGCGCGGCACCCGGGCGCGCACTGGCACAGGGGTTGTGGTGCTTTCGTGC
>JAABUQ010012379.1_pt1 | contig 10613 bp, 12 predicted proteins | sample 5560001 | NCBI WGS metagenome assembly JAABUQ01 (sample SAMN10711888, study PRJNA513371) | rock metagenome | isolation source: Antarctica rocks | place: Antarctica: Victoria Land, Finger Mt nord | collected 2015-12-18 | reverse complement strand
CCGGCTTTTCTCCTGGTAGGTCGCGCCGTCCAGCACGGCGATGTAGTCCTCCCCGCGCACGCTGACCCAGACCTCGCGCCCGTCCGGCGTGAAGAACGCCTCGTGCGGGGACCGGCCGACATAGGCGGTGTGCCTCACGGCATTGGTCGCGGTGTCGATGAAGCTGACCGAGTTGGAACCGATCGAGATGACGGCCAGGGTCTTGCGGTCCGGCGAGAAGCCCATCCCATGCACCAGCAACTGGCCGCGATACAGCGGGCTGAGGTTGCCCGGCGCCGGGTCGCCCAGGCGTATGACGCCCAGCAGCGTGCCGGCAGCCGGGTCTATGACCGACACCGTGTTGGAGAACTGGTCGGAGGTGTAGAACCGGTCCCGCCCGCTGATGGGGATGTCGGTTGCCGACGCCGCGAACGGCGCCTGCCCGGCTTGGGCGGACAAGGTGGTGCCGAGCAGCAGCAGGGCGGCAAGGCACGGCGTGGTGTGGCGCAAAGTCATGTCAGTGTCCTTTGTGGGTCGGCATGGAGTGCATGGGCATGGAGGCGGGCACGTTCCGGGACGAGCCGGGCGCGTCCGCGGGCGGGGCAGGCGGCAACGCGGCGAGCGCCTGGCGCATCACGGCGATCTCCTGCCGCTGCTCGACGATGATGCCCTGGGCCAGGCGGCGCAGCACGGGATCGCGGCCGAAGCGCAACTCGGCCTCCGCCATCTCCACCGCGCCCTGGTGGTGCGGGATCATCATGGCGGCGAAGTCCCGGTCCGCGTCGCCGCTGGCCGGCGCCATCATGTCGCGGTCCATCCGCGCCATGGCGGCCTGCAGACCGACGCAAACGTGTCGGCGACCGCCGCCTGACCATGCGCGACGGCGGCGCCCGCCATCAGGCCGAGCAGCAGCGTGCAGGCGGGAACGCCTCGCCGGAGGCGGCTGGGGCGCATGATCTTGTCCTTCGGAATGCGGCGCCTGGTGCCGACGGCATAGTATTAACGCTGCGGCGCCCGGCCTATTCCATCGCGACGGTTGGGCCGCCTGGCAACGTTATCCGCCAAGCCACCCGATCAATCCAGCCGCGGCGCAAGGTTGAACCGATCGTAAAATGTGATGGGTCAGGCGGCGGCGATGATGGCCAGCAACGCATCAGCCGCCCGGCTCCGGTAGCGCTTCGTGTGCCGCAGCACATGGAAGTCCCGTTCCGGCAGCGTCAGCCCGACCTGGTGCAGCAGCCCGGCCTCGATGCTGGGCGCCGCGGCGGAGGCGGAGATCTCGGTGGCGCCCATGCCGGCCTCCACCGCGGCGCGGACGGACTCGTTCGACGGCAGCTCCAGCACGACGCGCAGGCTGGAGGCCGGCACGCCGAAGCCCTCCAGCGCCGCCTCGAACACCGAGCGCGTGCCGGACCCGGCCTCCCGCAGCACCCAGTCGCTCCCGGCCAGCCGGTCCGGCGTGACCGCGCCGCACCCGGCCCAGGGGTGCTCCAGTCCCACGACGATGACGAGCTGGTCGCGGGCCACCACCCGGCTCTCAAGCGCCGGGTCGTCCATGGCGCCCTCGACGAAGCCAAGCTCGGCCGAGCCATCGTGGATCGCCGCCGCGACCTGAGTGGTGTTGCCAACGGCCAGGCGGATGTCGATACTAGGGTGCGCGCGCCGGAACGCGACCAGGTGGCGCGGCAGCCAGTAGCTTGCGATGGTCTGGCTGGCCTGCACGGCCAGGGTGCCGCGCTTCAAACCGCCCAGCTCCGACAGGACAAGCTCAGCCGCCGGAGGGCAAGGCCCATCACTGTCCGTACTACCTGACCCGTGTGCCGGAGGGGCCAGCTCAGCCGTGCAATGGCCTATACGATAATGCCCGATAGTTCAGTAGAACTCGGCACAATCGCAGATTAGGAGCCTGGCAATGCGGACTCTACGCGGACATATCGCCTTTTCGTCAGTTGCCCTGCTGGCATTCGTGAGTGAGCCAGCCCGCGCGGCGGACTACACGCGCGAGCAGGTCGCAGGGTTGCTGGCCGCCTTGCCAGTCGGGCAGCACGCAAACTTCGCCGGTCGGTCTCTGGCAGGTCTCGACCTGAACAGGCTCGACTTCACCAGCGCCAACATGCGTGGGGCGGACCTGTCCGGCGCTAACCTTTATTCGTCCAAGTTCGAGGGCGCCAGCCTGGTAGGCGCCAACCTGTCCGGCGCCAACATGGCCATCATGAACGTGATCCGGGCCGACTTCACGGATGCCAACCTGTCCGGCGCACAGATGTTCGGGCTGGTGACCTCGAGCGGGATGGAGACCTCGAAGCTGGAAGCGCCAATCATGGTCCGGGCAAACTTCACCGGCGCACGACTGGTGTCTCGGCTGGGATACGCGGATTTGCGCGGGGCCAACTTTACCAGGGCGCGGATGAGTGCCGACCTGAAGAACCAGTCCATGGGGCTGATGCGAGCCGAGTTCCCGAGCGCGAACCTTGCTGGCGCCAACCTGGAAGGAGCCGAGATGGGCAGCGCCCTGCTACGCTTCACCGATCTGTCCGGAGCAAACCTCGCCGGCACGTTCCTGTATCGCGCTGACTTCATCGGCGCCAACCTGTCCGGTGCCGACCTGACCGGTGCCGACGCGACGGAGGCAAATTTCGAAGCCGCCCGTATTGCAGACGCCAAGGGCCTGGGAAGCGTGAAGGGCCTCGACCGCAGCAAAGCGCGCTGACCGATTGAGAGACGCGGTCACGCTGCTGACCGTTGCTCCCGGCCCGTTCACCTATTCTGTCGCCTGCATCACAGCCGACGCTCTGCCTCCAGCAAGCGGGAGCACCGTCCGTTTTCCCATCCGTCAATCAATGTGTCCGGCTACTCGTGAGTGGTCCTGGGTTGCCGGACAGGATAGGACTGGCCAGTCGGGCTTCGTTTGACGGACACCCCTGGCTCTGGTTCCTGATCAACGCGCGAAGGCGTCCAATGGCCAATCTGCATAGGTTCGCGGTCACTGGGCCTGGTAAGGGCTGTTGTCGTGAGGTCGCGCCGGTCGCCGAGACCGGACGCGCAGTAGGCTACTTCAGGGAAGCCTCCACGAGCGCCCCGATCCCGGCGAGCGAGGCTGCCTGCTCGGGGTTGAGGTCGTGGCGGGCGTAGAAGGCCGCGGTGTTCACCGCCACCCGGACCCGGCCATCCTCGCCCTGCCAGACCAGCACCCGGGGGGGCAGATCAATGGCGGCGGAGGGGTGGGCCTGCATGACGGGCGTGCCGCCGGCAGGGTTGCCATACATCAGCACCACGGTCGGACGCAGCGACAGGCCGGCGCGCGACGCGGCCCCCGCGTGGTCCAGCTTGCCAAACGGCACAAGGCCCCGGGCCGCCGCGGCGCGCTCAATGCGCGACACTGTGTCCTCGAAGGGGTGTGGGCTGGCGATCTCTCGCATCATGTCGTCCGCCCGGGCCGACACGGGCAAGGCGAGTAAACCGAGAACGGCGGGCACAGCCAGAAGGCGTACTGGCGGCATGGGGCGCTCCTTGGGGCTAAAGTTCTGAAGGCAGGGCGAGCCGGGACAAGACCCACCGGCCCGCGGCGGCGTCGAACAAGACGAGGACGACGGCGGTGCCCAGGTTCCAAGCTAGGACCATCGCGGACGCATCAAGCTGGTGGATCACGGACATTGTGGCCGAGGTGACGGCCGAAACCGCCAGGCCCGCCGTCATGGTCACGGGCGCTGGGCGTAGCGGCGCCGCGTGGCGCAACAGCACGAACAACGCCAGCGACAGCGGCACGCTTGTAAGCAACACGGTGGACAGGCAGTGCAGCGCCTCCCGCCACCCCAGGCTGGCCGGGTCGAGGCTGACCCAGTCGGCCAGGCACCCGTATGACAGCGTGGACACCCACACGGCCGCCGGTAACGCGGGCAGCCAAAGCCAGCGACGGGACCGGTCCGGCAGGCTGGCCAACAGGCACGCGGCTGCCGCCAGCAAGCCCGTCAGCAACGCCGCGCCCACCGCCAGCACGAACGAGGGCTTGCGGAGTGCGTCGGCCAAGTCGGGCCGCACGCCCTGTCCCATAGCCAGCAGCCCCGTCAGTGCCGCAGCCAGGAGCAGCCAGGCGCACAACCGCCGGCCAGGCGACTCTAGCCGCTTCACGGGGCGGACGTTGGCCGCCAAGGCGCGGATTAGGTCCGGCGTTTCGGTCATGGCTGTCCGTCCTTGCCGGCCAGGGCCGTCCGCAGCACCCGCATGGCCCGATGCAACGCCACCTTCAGCGAGCCAACGGTCATGCCGCTTTGCAGGGCGGCTTCCTTCAGGGACAATTCGCGCAGCTTCAGCAAGGTAACGGCCTTGCGCTGGCCCGGCGGCAGCGCGCCCAGCGCGGCTTGCAGCACCGCCGGGTCCAGCAGGACCGGCCCGCCGGGTGCCTCGACTGGCAATCCTTCGTGCCAGGGATCCAGCGCGACCTCGCGGGCCAGGGCGCGGCCGAGCACGCGCATCCGGTCGGCCACGCGGTGGCGGGTAATGCCGGCGAGCCAAGGCTTGAACGGGCGGGTGCGGTCGTACGTGTGGCGCACGGCGTGCAGGGTCAGCAGAACGTCTTGAACGGTGTCCTCGGCGTCGCTCGGGTTGCGGTGCGCCCGACTTGCGATGGCACGAACATAGGGCGTGATGGATTTGAGCACCTCCCGGTATGCCCAGGCGTCCCCGTCCTGCGCCCGCGCCATCAGGGCGGACCAGTCCGCGGGCGGGTGGTGGCCTGCATCGCTCATGGAGGGAGCAACAGAGGCCATGAACGGCCGCTTCAGCTTCGGATGCACGGGGTGCCTTGCCCCAGCATCAGAAGCGGGTCGTGAGATCGGTAAGCCAGGCCGGCGAAGCCGACACCAGCGCCGATTCCAACATGCGGTCAACGCCGGTCAGGATCAACATCGAGATGGCGAGGGCGCCTGCGCCCAGCACCGTTGTTCCGGTCCGGCCCGCGCCCATCATCCGGCCGCGCCACCGCAGCAGAACCTGCCGCGACAGCGCGCCCACCACCAGCAACGGCACCGCTGTGCCCATCCCGAACGCGACCATGACGGCCGCAACCGCCGGTAGGTCCTTGCCCTGGGCCGCCAGGATGGAGGCGGCGCCAAGCGTCGGCCCGACACAGGGACTCCAAACCGCGCCCAGCAGCACGCCAAGCACGAACTGCCCCCGCAAGCCCGCAAGCGTGAAGCGGGCAATCAAGCGGCTGCCCGCGTCGCTGACGCCGCCAGCCGCCATGGCGAAGCGCTGCTTGAGCAACGGCACCAGCAGCACGACGCCCATGGCGCCCAGCAGCACGGCCGACAGGACGCGGAACACGCCTCCGTCCAAGCCGACCGAGAAGCCGACCGTGGCAACGAACAACCCCACCGCCACGAACGACGCCACCAGCCCAGCCGCGAGCGCGGCCACGCCCAGTCGGTGCGCCGCCATGGCCGGGCCGAGCACGAGCGGGAGCAACGGCAGCACGCAGGGCGACAACGTGGACAGCACGCCGGCCGCGAACCCGAACCCGATGCTTGCCGCAGGCAGCGCCATGGCCGGCGGCCCCTTACTGGTTTGCTTTTTCGAGCAACGCCTTTATGGAGGCCGGCGCCGTGTCCCCGGTGGAGCGGCCCTTCTCGTCCGTGCCGCGGAACACGACCAGGGTGCTTTGCATCTGCGCGCCCATGGCCCGGACCACGTCCTTCTGAGTGTCAAAGTCAACGGTGTAAACTTGCAGGTCCTTGAAGGCCGGGTCCTTCGCGAGTTGCGCTAGGATGGGGCGCTGCTTGGCGCAGGTCGGGCACCAGCTTGCCGTGATGTCCACCAGAATGGGCTTGTTCTGCTGCTGGGCCGTGGTGAAGGCCACCGGCGTGAATGGCGCTTCCGTAGCCGCACGTGCGGACGGGGCAGCGCTCGCCAGGAGGCCGGTGGCAACCAGGGCAGCGGTCAAAAGGCTGTAAATACGCATTGTATCCTCCATGATCCATGCCGACCCGCTCCGCCGGTCGGCGAAGCAGCGAAGCGTGTGCAGACATTTCGCTGCCCGGCCGAGGAAAGTTACGCCCTCTGTTTGACACTTGTAGGCATCCGTGGACGCCAAGAGGGGGACCATGAGGAAGTGTGTGGCGTTCACGCCGCCGCTGCCTGACCGGCGCTGGTAGGATTGTCGTTCGCCAACCCTGGATACCAGCGCTCGAACAAAGGCCGGAGGGTGCCGTCGAGGGCGCGGGTGCGGGTTTGCAGCAGCAGGTGGGCGCCGCGCCGGGTCCACTGCATCTGCTGGCGCTTGGCGAAGCGCTTGCTGACCACCACGTTGACCGTGCTCTCGGCCATGGCGGACGAGATGCGCTCGCCCGACCGAAACCGCTCGCCGTAGTTGATGAGGCTGCCGGCGTTCGACGTGATGTAGACGGCGAACTCATGGGCCGACCGGGTAAACTTGCTTAGGTGCGGGTAGTCCAGCTCTAGGTCATCGACGTCGTCGCGCAGGCCGCCGGCGTGTTGCCGGGCACGGTGCCCATTGCCGTGCCAGAGCAGCCACTTGATCCGTTCCAAGGTGCGCAGCAGGCGCGCGCCCTCATCGGCGTCGTGGTGGGCGACACCGCGGGCATACTGCTCCAGCACCGTCAGGCGCATGGCGATGTGGAACCAGTCCAGGGCGTGTTCGGCCTCCGGGGTGACCAGCTCGGTCAGCGCGCGCACTTCCTCCCCTCCGTCTGTCAGGAATGTCACGTCCTGGTTGGCCTGCAGCCCCTGCGCTTTCAGCAGCTCAAACAGCCGGCGCTTCGGCTTCTGGTCGTAGCCATGCACGAGGCCGACATAGCGCGGGTCGCGGTCGTCCGGCATGGACCGGCCGACGATCAGCTCGAAGTTGGCCTTCCTGTCGTCCCAGTCCCGAACGTAGCCGCCATCAAGGCCGACCACGATGCGCCCTTCCGGGATCGGCAGCCCGGCCCATTCTGCCGGGCAACCGTCAATGAAGCTGGATTGCTCCTTCCCGAGTTCGCCCTCGGCGCGCTCAGCCACTCGCAGAACATGCTGCCGCAGGGTGGTGGCGTTCGCGCCCGACGCGACCGGCAGCACGTCGGTGAGCAGATCGGCCGCCGCGGCGTAGGGCACGAGCGAAGCCCATCGCGCTTCCAGGTACAGCCGCTCAGGGGCGACGTGACCAGGGAACAGGTCCCGCAATGGCGACACGGTGGCCGGGCCTCCCTGACCCTGGCACGCACAGCGGTGCAGCCGCGGGCTGGCGAGCTGCACATCTCCATACAGGGTGCGGAACAGGACGGGGTAGCTGCCATTGCTGCGTCGCTGGGCGCTGCACGATGCGCAGCAGCGGTGGCGCCCAGCCCACTCCTCAGCTTGAGCCTGCACCACCCGTCGCTGGACGGCGGCGAGCAGCGCCTTGCCGTTCGCGAGCGAGAGGCCGACGTCCTCGGCCCGCTCGGTCGCCTTTTCGAACGCCGCGATCTCCGCGGCACTGCCGGCGGTGCCATCATCGGCGGTGATCTGGAGCAAGATGCTGACGCGCATGGACGGCCTCCGATGCCGGGGTGCAGGTGAGCTTTCCACAAGTGCGGGAGTGGAAAGCCCAAGCAGGTCCGGTATGGCCCCCGCTGGCATACTCTGGCGCATTTGGCAGTCCCGACGCCACGAGTTTGCATTCCGAATAGCGCAAGGCAAACTGCGGCATGATCTCCATCGCACGTGCCGCCGCCGCCATTGCCGTCGTGCTCGTGCGCGAGGGTGTGGACTACGCCCAGAGCAAGGCGGTGTTTAAAGCTGCCAGGGCGCGGGCTGGCCTGCGCGCCGCGCCCGAGCGCCGCGGCGGCGTGGACCGGCTGACTGTCGAGGAGGAGTTGCGCTTCTTGGACCAGGCCTACGCCCAGGGCGGCAGGACCGGGCTGATGCTGCAAACCCTGCTAGAAACCGGCGCCCGCGCGTCCGAGCTGGTCCAGCTCAGGGTCGAGGACGTCAGCCTGGCCGAGCGCGTGGTCGCGATCCGCCACGGCAAGGGCGGCAAACGCCGGGAGGTGCCAATCCGGCGCGACTTGGCCCAGTTGCTCCGGCTGCACATCGGCGCCCGCCGGGCCGGGCCGCTGTTCGTCAGCCGGCAGCAGGGGACAGGGCCGGCACCATACACCCTGACCCGACAGCGCGTCGGCCAGGTCGTCCGCGGGGTGGCCGCCGCTGCCGGGATCACCAAGCGCGTCTACCCGCATCTGCTCCGGCACACTGTGGCCACCCGCCTGCTCGCGTTGGGAATGGACATCACCGACCTGCAGCGCTTCCTCGGCCACGAGAGCATCAGCACCACCCGGCTCTACGCCGAGACGACGGCCGCCACGCTGTAGCGCCGGTTCGACCAGCTCACCGACCCAGCCACCCACACCTTGGTCGCCAGCATCCGTCAGCAACGCGGCGACGATGCCGCCCTGCTCGCCGCCGAACTCCTCGTCCGGCGCCGCGCCGAGAAGGTCACAACTGCTGGTGCATGAACACCAGGTGCTCGCTCTTGCGCAGCCTGGCGTTCACCGACCGCTGGACGAACGGGCAACCCTGGGCGCGCTCGCGCGCATTGGCCCGCTCAAGTGCGTTCTCCAGTTGCCAACGTTTGTCCTGGTCATCGAGCACCTCGGGCCTGTTCTCCAGCACCACCTCGCGCAGGATGTCCGCCATCGTGTGTAGGTCCTCCAGGGCGTCCCACGACGATGCGTCGTCCAGTCCGGCCAGATAGCCCCGCGGTCCGCCGCAGTCCTCCGGCGGGCAAGCACCATCACCGGCTATGCAGCGCGGGAGAGCCTTGCCCGGCTCCGCTCCCAGCCGGTTCTCCTCGATCCTGACCTCGTGCCGCCAGGGAATGTTCAGGTCATACTCGTACGTGAACCGGGCGCCCCGGCGCAGCTTCAGCGCTGCCAGGGTCACGTTGGGCGAGGACGCCGACACCTCCCACGACCCGTAACGGCGGGAGCGGAGGCAGAACTGGTAGAGGTGGATGCCTTCCCACCTCATCGCGACCTGGATCACGCCGTGCAACTCGCGCAAGGTGCAGGTGTCCGGCACCAGCAGGCGCCGCCATACCACTGAGCTGATCCCGAGCAGCAACATCTTGACCTGTACGACGCCGACCGCGTCCGGAATGGCCGGTGCGGAATCGGGATCAGCGGCGGGCTTGGGCTGCTTCGAAGGTTGGGGCATCAGCCAACCATATCGCGCCCGATCCTACGCCGTCGCGGGCACCACACACTTCCTCATGGTCCCCTACCAACACCGATCCCTGCACCAAGGCCCTTAGAGTTGATGTCACAGGCCAAGTGTTCCCACTTGGCCCGTTCCATAGTTAACTCTGTGCGCGCCGCCGGATTGCGGCCAAGCCGAGCGCACCGGCCAGGAACACCGTTGCGGACGCCGGTTCCGGCACAGCTGCGGCTGCCGCGCCGGTTAGGATGCTAGCGTCCGGCGTGGACTCATAGCCGTAGGCAACCAGCGCAGCCCCGGCCACTTCGGCATAACCATAATGCAGCCCGTCGCTGAGCCTGAACGCCAGGCCGATGAAATCGTCCGCTGGCGAGTTCGGGATGGTGGCCGCAGCGGGGAACGCCGAGAAGGAGTACAATTCCCCGGTCTGGTCAATGGAAGCGCCAGCAGAGAAGTCGGCGACATCACCGAAGAAGCTGGATACCTGGGCGGTGCCGCTGGTCTGCACGGCGGCACCGGGGCCGTTGCCGGTGCTGACGGCAGTGAAGCCGTAGCCGGCCGAAGCACCGCCGAAGCTGACGGCAAGCGGCGTGGCCGTCAGCGCCTGGTTGACGGAGGACTGGATGACCGCTGCCTCGGCACCGCCCGCCACGACGGTGCCCAGCGCCAGAACGCCTGCCGCCAGATGCAGCCGGGCGCTCATCGGATCGCTCCGTTGGCGCCTGCCGGGAAGAACAGGCCGCTGCTGGCGTTAGCAGCACCATAGACGATGTTCAGGACCTGGCGGGCCGTGCGCGTGAAGGCCAGGCTGTTCGCATCCGTCGGCACGATGTTGGCAACGCCGTTCAACACCACGCCCTGGTCATCCTGGGCGCCCGACAGTGACGCGCGCACGTTGGACACGGCCTGTGTCTGCGCCGCGAAGCCGCGGGACAGCAGCAGCACGCGCACCTCGGAGGCGTGGTAGGCCTCGACCGCCAGGATGCCGGCGGCGGCGGTCAGCACTTGCTTGTTCTGCACCAGCGCTGCAGCGCCGTGATAGGCAGTGACGCCCACGTCCTCGAAGATGTAGGCACCCAGCAGGAAGCTGTTCTCGTCCGCATAGGGGTCGAAGCTGTTGCCCAGCCCGGCCGCCTGCGCCAGCGTGTTGAAGCTGTTCTGGAGATCTATGGCCGGGGCGGCAACGGCATTGGCGCCCAGCACGGTGCGCAGGAAGCGGACGTGGTTCAGCTCGTCGGTTGCGATCTCGTTGGCATACTGCTGGATGATGGGGGTGGCAAAGGGCACTGCCCGGCCCCCGGTGACGGCGCCCGGCGTGCCGGTGCCGGTCCGGTCGGACTCGGCCAGGCCCTGGCCGGTGACGGCGCGGATGTAGTACTCGGCCTCAAGGTACTCGAGGTTGAGGGCGAAGTTCAGGATATCAGCGTCGGTCACCCCCTGGGCGTTGG
>JAABUQ010012378.1_pt1 | contig 10614 bp, 10 predicted proteins | sample 5560001 | NCBI WGS metagenome assembly JAABUQ01 (sample SAMN10711888, study PRJNA513371) | rock metagenome | isolation source: Antarctica rocks | place: Antarctica: Victoria Land, Finger Mt nord | collected 2015-12-18 | reverse complement strand
GAACCCACTCGCCTTTGAGCGCATCGAGCGCGAGGGCGACCGCAACGTAGGACGTCGCGACCGCCGCCGCTGGCAGGTATTCACGCAGCCGGGCTCGCAGCATGCTGGCGCAGCATAGGCTGCCCCAGACGGAGGCGCCGAGCGGCTTCGGCCCGCCCGTTCAGAGCACGCCCGCTCAGAGCACGCCCGCTCAAAGCGCGCCCGCTCAAAGCGCGCCCTTGGCGGCTGAACCCTCAGCGGTACGCGCGGATCGGCGGCCCGACGTACGTGGTTCCGCTGGGAGACCTCCAGCGCACGCGCCACGTGCGAGCGCTGGCGTCGCTGACGTGCAGCCGCCAGTAGCCCAGGCGATCGGTGGTCACTCCACGGCGCAGTACGCGCGCGCGTCGCGAGCCGCTGTCCTGCACGAGCACGTCGACATGGGTGACTCCGCTTGTCGGTCGTACCAGCCCCCAGAGGGCGAATCCACCCCGCAGCCGGTTGACTGTGAGCGGTATGCGGAAGGCGCCGAACAGCGGCTTGGCCTTGCCGCTGTGGTACTCCAGCCCGGTCTGGAAGCCAGTACTGGACCCGTCTGAGCGCACGCTGGCACCCGGGCGCCCCCCGAGAGAATCGTCGCGCAGGAGGAACTGGGAGAAGGCCTTCACGCGGGGGTTGTCGTAGGCGATGCGCTCAGAGATTGCGTCGAACTCGGCCTGCTGAGCGACGGGCACGCCCAGGAAGCGATTGGGTTTGCTCTGGATGCCGAACTCGGTGAGGTAGAGGCTCAGGCCCGAGCGCAGCGCGTGGGCGCGCGCAGCCCGGTCCAGCGCGTGAGTCAGGCGCGAGAGCACGCCGATGGTCACGTCGTCGCGACTGGGGGGCCGGTAGAGGGGGCCCGCAGGCTTGGTGTAGGCGTGATGGGCGTATCCGGCGGCCGGGAGGGCCGAGCATGTTCTGGCCTTGCGGTAGCGGGTGTCCAGGCATAGGGCGCCGCGCAAGAAGGCCAACGGGGCCACGTCGTGCAGGCCGTGGCCGCTGTCGGCGCCGGTCGGGGCGGTATCCCCCATGAGCACGCGCGGAGCGCGCAATCCCGAGGCCTGCAGCCCGGCGTAGCCGGCCTGGAACAGGGCCCGGTAGAGCCGCGGAGAGGCGGGCGCGCCGTTGGGAGCGAACTGAGGCTGGAGGAACGCCGGGTGGTTGGGCTCGTTCCAGATCGAGAACAGCGGCACCTGCGAGCCGTAGTGGCGACCGACCGCCGTCATGAACCGCCCGAACTCCATCGGGTCGGGGTGAGTCACGTAGTCGCGCCGGCGCGAGGTGGCCCAGCGTGGCACGGGCCCCGAGACGTCCAGGAGCACCGTCCAGTGGCGCTGCCGCGCCGCGGCCAGCAGGGCGTCGTACTCACCCCAGGCGTAGCGTGTCGGGTCGGTGGCGTCGAAGCTTGGGCGCCGAGAGCTCCGCGGCGAGGGCGCCACGTTGCGCCAATAGAGCACGACGCGCAGCGCGTGCACCCCGAGCGAGTCCAGCTGAGCCAGCGCGTGGGGGCGGGTCCTGGCGCTGAGCAGCTCGCCCGGCGCTTCGAAAGTCAGCGCCTGAGCGTGTGACGCACGCGCCGGCGCGGCAGCGATCGCTGCGCCGAGCAGCGGCACCAGAGCGGCGGCGACAAGCCAGGCCAGTAGGCGCGATGGGGACGAGGAGATCAAGGAACGCAACAAAAGGGGCGGGCTCAGGGCCGCCTTGTCGTCTTGCAGGGCGGCTGCGCCGAGGCTCGACGCGTGGCTATGCCCGTTCAAACAGCTTAGCCCGCTCGATGTTGCGCTCTTGCTAGGTCGCCGGGCCCCCTGGCTCCCCTCGAGGGCGCCATGGCATAGCGTCTCATTGGTCTGATGACCGCGATCGCCCCCGACGACATAGTCCGCCGCCCCGAGGAGGCGGCCGCCAACGCACGCCCGCCGCTGTTGGTCCTCGAGCCCCTGATGGAGTTCCTGGACGCCCACGGGCTGGGTGCGGGCGAGCTCGAGGTGGCTCCGGTGGGGGACGGACACTCCAACGTCACCTATGCCGTGCGCCGCGGTGGCGCTGAGATGATCCTGCGGCGCCCACCGCGTCCCCCGCTGCCGCCCAGTGCGCACGACGTACTGCGCGAGGCACGGCTGCTGCGCGCCCTGGAGCCCACGCCGGCGCGGGTACCGAGGGTCTTGGCGGTGGGAGAGGACGCCGAGGTGATCGGCTGTCCCTTCTACGTGATGGAGCGCGTCGAGGGGGAGGTGATCACCGAGAGGCTGCCCGCGGCGCTCGACGCGCCCAGCGAGCGCGAGCGTATCGGCACCGAGCTGATCGACGCCCTGGTCGAGGTCCACGCGGTGGACTGGCTCGCCGCCGGCCTGGAGAGGTTTGGCAAGCCCACCGGCTACCTGGAGCGCCAGCTGCGGCGCTTCACCGGGCTGTGGGAGCACAACCGAACACGCGAAGTGCCTGAGGTGGAGCGTGTCGGCGCCTGGCTGCGCGAGAACCTGCCCGCAGACACCGCGCAGGCGACGATCGTGCACGGCGACTTTCGCCTGGGCAACGCCATGTTCGCGCCCGAAGCCCCTGCCCGTGTGGTCTCCATCTTCGACTGGGAGATGGCCACGATCGGCGACCCGCTGGCCGATGTGGGCTATCTGTGCATGATGTGGACCCAGGCCGGCGACCCGCAGGGAGGACTACGCGAGCACCTCGGCCGGGTCACCCGCGCTGCGGGCTTTCTCACCCGTGAGGAGCTCGTCAGCCGCTACGAGCAGCGTTCCGGGCGCTCGGTGGGGGACACCCGCTGGTATACGGCGCTCGCTCTGTGGAAATCGGTGGTGTTCATGGAGGGCAACTACAAGCGCGCCGTCTCCGGTTCCACCGACGATCCCTACCTCAAACAGTTCGGCGAGGGCGTGCTCGAGCTCGCACGACAGGCCGAGGAAGTGGCGCGTGGCTGAGGGTGAGCCCGGCCCGGTGCGGTGCGGGCTGCTGGTCGACTGGGGCGGGGTCATGACCACGGACCTGTTTGCCTCGTTCAAGGCCTTCTGCGAAGCGGAGGGCCTTGATCAGAACGCGCTTGCGCACGCCTTCCGCGGCGATCCGCAGGCTCAGGAGTTGCTCTTCGCCTTCGAGGAGGGCCGCCTCGACGAGGCGGCCTTCGAGCCGCGACTGGCCGCGCTCCTCGGCCTGGAAGACCACGACGGGCTGATGGCGCGGCTGTTCGCCGGCTCGCGACTGGACGACGTGATGGTGGCGACGGTGCGTTGCGCGCGCCGGGCGGGGGTGCGTACGGGCCTCATCTCCAACTCCTGGGGAACCGACAGCTATCCGCGCCCGCTGCTGGACGAGCTCTTCGACGGACTGGTGATCTCGGGTGAGCTGGGGATCCGCAAGCCGGCCCCGCGCATGTACGAGCTGGGCGCCGAGGCCGTCGGCCTCGCGCCGGCGCAGTGCGTATTCGTCGATGACCTGCCCTTCAACCTGCCTCCCGCGAAGGAGCTGGGGATGGCTGTGGTGCGCCACCGCGGCGCCGAGGAGACCGTGGAGCAGCTCGGGCGTCTGCTCGACGTGGACCTGCACGCCGGCGGTTGAACCCGATCCGAACTCCCAGCCGGAGCTTCAGCTCAGCAGCGAGGGGTCGCGCGCTTCGAGGCGCCGACGCAGCTCGGCCGAACGGCCCGCCGCCACGGCGCGTGCCGCGCGGCGATCGCTGAGCTCCAGGCCGCGCTCGCGCGCGAAGTCCATCAGCTGCTGGCGCTCCTCGCCCTCTCGGGCCGCGCGCAGGAACAGCCAGGCGAACAGGCACAGGGTGAGCACGCTGCCCTCGATCATCATGATCGCCCCCGCGGCGCTCTGGTCGGCCAGCGGCGAGACGTGCCAGTAGCTGTCGCCGCGGCGGTAGGTCGGATACAACACCGATCCCGACCACAGCAGCACATTGCCCAGGACCGCGCCGACCAGGCGCACGCTGACGATGTAGACCAGGCGCCCGAGGTTCCCGAACCACGGCGGCGCGGGCAGCGGGCCGAACAGACACATCCACATGTTGATCGAGCAGGCGATGAACATCGCGTGCTCGAGCGCATGCACCGACTCGTGTTGCAGAGCCGCCTGATAGAGGGCGGGCAGATGCCACACGTAGAGGTCGACCCCCCACAGGGGAAGGGCGACCGCCGGATGGGACAGCTGGCGCAGGCGCTCAAAGACGCCAAGACGCAGGACCGGAGCGAGCAGAGGCCCGGTGAGCCCGAGCACGAGCAGCAGCGCGGCGATGTCGGCCATGAGCAGGTGCTCGATCATGTGCGCGAGCAGCAGCTCATCGCTGATGTGTCCCAGCGGTGAGACCACGACCACGAAGATGAGCGCCAGACCGCCGTAGAAGGCGGCCTGGCGCGAGCGCGAGACGGCACGGCGCTCGCGGGCCAGGGTGCGCACACGGCGTGCGTAGAGGATCGCCGCGAAGCCGAGCGGCGCCAGCTGGGCGGGCGCCAGCGGACCGGCGGCCAGATGTGCGAGGGGCAAGACCACGACCAGGCCAGCGTACGCGGCTCCGCCTCCCAGAGTCGGTCAGTCGCGCGTGCCGCGACCGTAGAGCAGCTTGAGCAGGCGGCCCAGGGCCAGCGTCACGCGACGGTGATAGGGGAACATGAACAGCTCGCGCTTGAGCGCCAGGCGCGGGGTGATGAGGATCGCCTGCTGGGAGCAGTACTTGCGGATGCCCCCGGCTCCGTGGCGTGAGCCCAGGCCCGAGGCCTTCATGCCTCCCATGGGCAGCTCCAGGGCCACGTAGTTGATGAGCGCGTCGTTGACGTTCACCGCGCCCGACTGCACGCGCCGAGCGATCGCCTCCCCCTTGGCGGTGTCACGGGTGAACACCGAGGCACCCAGGCCGTAGGGCGAGTCGTTGGCCAGACGCACCGCCTCGTCGGCGTCGCGCACCTTCATGATGGGCAGCGTCGGCCCGAAGGTCTCCTCGCGCATGATGTCCATGCCGTGATCCACGTCGACGAGCACGGTCGGCTCGTACCAGTGCCCCGGCCCCGAGCCGCGGTGGCCGCCGACCAGCACCTTGGCACCCTTGTCCTGCGCATCGCGGACGTGGGCCTCGACGGTATCGACCTGAGGGGGGAAGGTCATCGCCCCCACCTCCACCGTGCCCGGTCCGGTCGGGCGGCCCTGACGCAGCGCGCGCACCTTATCGGTCACCTTGGACACGAACTCGTCGTGGACCGCCGCCTCGACGTAGACGCGCTCGATCGAGATGCAGGTCTGACCTGAGTTCTGCATCGAGTAGTAGGCCGCCAGGTTGGCAGCGCGCTCGAGATCCGCGTCGGAGAGCACGATCATGGGGTCCTTGCCACCCAGCTCAAGTGACGCCGGGATCAGCCGTCGGGCGGCTGCCTCGGCCACCTTGCGCCCGGTGCGCGTCGACCCGGTGAACATGATCATGTCGACCAGGTCGACCAGCGCGGAGCCGGCGGGGCCGCGACCGGTGGCCACCTGGAGCACGTCCTCGGGCAGGCCGCAACGGCGCAGGCCGTCGAGCAGCACCTGCGAGGTCAGAGGCGTCACCTCCGACGGCTTGAGGATCACGCTGTTTCCGGCCGCCAGTGCGGGGATGCAGTCGCCGAAGGAGTTGGTCAGCGGGTAGTTCCAGGGACCGATGACGCCCACCAGGCCGAGAGGTCGAAAACGCAGGATCAGGCGCTTGCCCTTGACGAAGACCGAGCTCGAGCGCACGCGCTCGTCGCCCAGATAGCGCTCGGCGTTCTTGGCCCAGAAGCCGAAGGCCCCGGCGCCGTAGGAGATCTCGGCCAGCTGCGCGTCCTCCCACGTCTTTCCGGTCTCCGAGACGATGGTGCGGGTGACCAGCTCGGTGTTGTCCATCAGCCACTTCTGCATGCGCAGGAGCACACGCCCGCGTCCCTCAAAGCCCAGCGCCTCCCAGGCGGGCTGGGCCGCGCGTCCGCGCACAGCCATCTCGGCCACCGCCGCGGCGTCCAGATCGGGAACGGTGGCAATGATCTCGCCGGTGGCCGGATTCTCCACCTGGATGCCGCCGCCCGCCAGCGCTCCGTTGTCCGTGTGGACGGTCTGCTCCTCGACGCTGGCCATACCCTCTCCTCGCCTAGCCCGATCTTTAGTTGGCCAGAGGCTAGCCGATCACGACGAGGCGCCGACGCGGGGCGCGCGGGTCCCACACCATCCGCAGCGCCCTCAGGCAGCCAGCTCCACGGACTGGATGCCCACCGGCTCGTTGGGCATGTCGCGCCGGTCGGTAGGGAGGGCGTCGAGGCGCTCGACGACGTCCATGCCGTCGGTCACCTGGCCGAAGACGGTGTGCTTGCCGTCCAGCCAGGGGCACGCGCTCGCGGTGACGATGAAGAACTGCGAGCCGTTGGTGTTCGGACCGGAGTTGGCCATCGCCAGCGCGCCGCGAACCACCTTGTGGGGGTTGATCTCGTCCTCGAAGCTGTAGCCGGGGCCGCCGGTGCCCGTGCCCTGCGGACAGCCGCCTTGGATCATGAAGTCCGAGATGATGCGGTGGAAGGAGAGCCCGTCGTAGAACCCATCCGAGGCCAGCCGTCGAAAGTTCTCCACCGTCTTGGGGGCGTCCTCGTCGAACAGCTCGAAGGTGATCGGGCCCTCGGTGGTCTGCATCGTGGCGGTGGACATTGCGCGCTCCTCGTGCTGGATCGGGCTTTGAGAGTGAGCGGCGGACCATAGCGCCCGCGCCGCGGCGCGCCGGGACGCCTCTAGCCGACCACGCGCTCCAGGCGCAGGGGCTGCCCGTGCACAGCCTTGCCGTCCAGGGCGCTGACCACGCGGTCGGCTTCGAGCTCAGGAACCGACAGGAAGGCAAAGCGCTCGAGCAGCTGCACGTCGCGCACGGCCTCACCGTCCAGGCCCGCTTCGCGGGTGACCGCCGAGACGATGTCGGCCACACGCAGCCCGGCGGCGCGACCGCCGCGCACGATCAGCTTGGTGTAGACCTCGTTCCCGTCACGCGAGACGTGGGGCTTGGAGTGTCGGCGCGGCCGGGGCGCCACCGGCACGGGCTTGGACTCCACGCCCTTCTGCCAGGCGGCGATCGACGTGCCGATGTGACGCTCGATGGCCTCCACCTCGCGCATCTGTCGGGGCTCCACGAAGGTCACCGCACGCCCGGTGCGCCCTAGGCGCCCCGTGCGCCCGATGCGGTGAACGTAGGTGTCGGGGCTGGTGGGCACGTCGTAGTTGACGATGTGCGTGACGGTGGTGATGTCCAGGCCGCGCGCGGCCACGTCGGTGGCGACGAGGATGGGCACGCGTCCGGATTTGAAGGCGAGCATGACCCCGTCACGCGATCCCTGGCTCATGTCGCCGTGCAGCGCGCGTACGTTCAGCCCCCGGTCGCGCAGCAGGCGGAACAGCTGATCGCAGCGCACCTTGGTGCGCACGAACACGATCGCCTGCTCGGGACGCTCGGCCTCGAGCACCTCGACCAGCTTGTTGGCCTTGTCGCGCGGCTCGACCGGGAGCTGGAACTGCGACACCGTGTCGATGGTCAGCGTGTCCGCCTGGACCTTGACCATCTCGGGGTCGTAGAGGTAGGCGTCCGCGAGCTTGCGGATGGGTGGGGGCATGGTGGCCGAGAACAGCGCGGTCTGACGCCCGTTGGGCGTCAGGGAAAGGATCTTCTCCACGTCCTCCAGGAAGCCGAGGTCGAGCATCTCGTCGGCCTCGTCGAGCACCACGAAGCGGCAGGCGTGCAGGATCAGGGAACGGCGCGAGATGAGGTCGAGCACGCGTCCCACGGTGCCCACCACGACCTGGCCCCCGGCGCGCAGCTGAGCCTGCTGGGTGCGGATGGGCGCCCCACCGAAGACGGCGACCACGTCGACGTCCTTGTGTGAGCCGTAGGTGCGCAGCGCCTGGGTGACCTGGATGCACAGCTCACGCGTCGGGGTGAGCACGAGCGCCTGCACGTCGCCCTCGGCGGGGTCGATGTACTCCATGATGGGCAGCCCGAAGGCGGCGGTCTTGCCCGTGCCGGTCTGGGCCTGGCCGATGACGTCGCGTCCGGCAAGCAACGACGGTATGGCCTGCTCCTGGATCGGGCTGGGTGACTCGTAGCCCACGTCGGCCAGCGCGGCCAGCGCGGCCTCGGAGAGTCCCAGTTGCGCGAAGGTGGTCATGTGGAGGGTGAGAGCTTAGGCGGTGGAGCGAGCCGCACTAGATCGTGGGGTCGAGCAGCAGCTTGCCGCTCGTCGCCCGGGAGCGCAGGTCGGCCTGGGCGCGCGCCGCCTCGGCCAACGGATATACGCCCCCCACCACGGTTCGGATCTCGCGGGCCGCCGCGGCGGCGTAGAGATCGGCCAGCGCGTCGGCCATGGCCGACGGTCGCTGGGCCAGGTGCATGAGGTAGAAGCCGACCACGGAGCGTGAGTGGCGCAGCAGCGACCCCGTCGAGGGGCGGTTGGGCTCCTGGGAGGAGATGCCACACACGACGATGCGACCGAACGGCGCCAGCGCGCGCAGGGAGCGCTCGAACACCTCGCCGCCGGCCATGTCGAACACCGCGTCGACGCCGCGCCCGTCGTTGGCGGCCAGCAGGCGCTCGGTCAGCCCGTTGGGGTCGGGTTCCACGGCCACGTCGGCTCCGAGCTCCAGGGCCACCCGACGCCGCTCCGCGGAGGACGCGGTCGCGATCACCCGCCCAGCGCCCATGCGCCGCCCCAGCTGCACCGCGAGCGAGCCCACTCCGCCCGCGGCGCTGTGCACCACCACGCTCTCGCCGACGGCCACGCGGGCTGCCGTGCGGTACAGATGCCAGGCCGTCATGCCCTGGATGAGCAGGGCCAGGGCGCTGTCGTCATCCACCGCGTCGGGGATGGAAAAGGTGAGCTTGGGGTCCGCGACCGCCCACTCCGCGTAGCCGCCGGTGCCGGTCAGCGCGACCACGCGGTCCCCGCCGGGCTCGCGCACGCCCGCAACCTCCATCCCGGGCACGAAGGGCAGCGGCGGCTGAGCCACGTAGGAGTTGGTGCGCGCGTGCGTATCGGCGAAGTTCAGCCCGCTCCGCGTGACCCGAATGAGCACCTGGTCATCGGTCGGCTGCGGCCTGGGCATCTCGACGAGCTGCAGGACCTCCGGGCCGCCGAACTCGGTCATGTGGATGGCACGCACTTCGGACCCCAGGCTATAGGGTGGCGCGTCATGTCCATCACCGTGGTTGGCTCCATCGCCTATGACGCCGTGCGCACCCCCTTCGGGGAGCGCGAGCGCATGCTCGGCGGCGCCGCCGTGCACTTCGCGCTGGCCGCATCCTTCTTCGACGAGGTGCGCATGGTCGGTCCGGTCGGCGATGACTTCGGCCAGGCCGAGCTCGCCGTTCTAACCCGCCGCGGCATCGACGTCTCCGATGTCGAGCGCGTCGCCGGCAAGACCTTCTTCTGGCGCGGGGTGTACGGGTGGGATCTGAACAGCCGCGAGACGCTGGCCACCGAGCTGGGCGTCTTCGAGGGCTTTGCCCCCAAGCTCTCACCACCCTCTCGCGACAGCGATGTCCTCTTCCTGGCCAACATCCAGCCCGACCTGCAGCGGGAGGTGCGCGAGCAGCTGCCCGAGGCACGGTTCACGGCGCTTGACTCCATGGACCTGTGGATCGACATCGCGCGCGACTCGCTCGTCAGCGCCATCGGCGCGGTGGACTGCCTGATCCTCAACGACTCCGAGCTGCGCCAGCTCACCGGGAAGCCGAACGTGCTCGCCGCGGCTCGGGACATCCTGGCCTGGGAGCGCGGACCCCGGGCCGTGGTGGCCAAGCAGGGCGAGTACGGAGCCACGCTGATCACCGCGCAGGACTTCTTCTCGCTGCCCGCCTTCCCGCTGGAGGCCGTGGTCGACCCCACCGGCGCCGGCGACAGCTTCGCCGGCGGCTTCATGGGCTTCATCGCCGCGCACCTCGAGGAGGAGGTCGACGACGGGCTCCTGCGCCAGGCCATGGCCTACGGCACCGCGCTGGCCTCCTTTAACGTGCAGGAGTTCGGCACCGAGCGCGTCGAGCGCCTGACCGGCGAGGAGATCGCCGACCGCGTGCGCGAGCTGGCTCGCATCACCCGCTTTGAGGCCGTGCCCGCTTCGCTGCGCGCCTGAGCGAGCGTCAGCGAACCGCGGGTTTGCCTAGCGCACGACGACCTTGCCGTGCATGAAGTCGTGCACGGTGCACATGTAGTAGTAGGTACCCGCCTTGCGGAAGGTGTAGGAGTACGCGCCGGTCCACTGGGCGTCGGGGTGGCCGGGGAAGCGCAGGCCGTGGCCACGGTGGCGGATGCTGGTGACGGTGTGCGAGTCCGCGGGTGCGTCCAGCCACAGCCAGCGCACGGCGGTGCCGCGGCGGATGGTCACCTGGTTGGGGTGATAGGCGAGGTTCTTGATCCTCACGGTGGGCGCCTTTGTGCCGGGCGCCGCAACGAAGCTGCGTGGCGCAGGGACGTGCTCACCTGCCGCCGCCCCAGGGATCGCCGTGGCGGCCGCAGCGCCGGCCAGCCCGACGATCAATGCCAGTGTGCGTCTGCGCATACCCGGTGGTTCGCGCGCGGAGCGCCTGCGGATCAATGGCCGGTGACCGAGCCGCCC
>JAABUQ010012377.1_pt1 | contig 10615 bp, 9 predicted proteins | sample 5560001 | NCBI WGS metagenome assembly JAABUQ01 (sample SAMN10711888, study PRJNA513371) | rock metagenome | isolation source: Antarctica rocks | place: Antarctica: Victoria Land, Finger Mt nord | collected 2015-12-18 | reverse complement strand
CCAACTCGGTCAGGTCCTTGCGCGATTCGGGGTCGAGGAAACCGGCGCGGATCATGACACCGATAGAATCCGCCCAGCACCGCTTGGCAAGGGGGCGCGCCGGATTCTCAAAGAGTCGGGGTATATATGGCTTTTTATCCGCCCCGGTCGTGCTCCGGCTGGCAGCCAAGGTTCCTTCCGGCGTGACCGCTCCGGCAAGTGTCTGCGTGCCCTCGTTTGGGGTAAACAAAACGGAGGCATGTTTCGACACCAGACTGGCCCGGCCAGGCGGACAGCTTGGCCCCGCATGGTCCGGGGTCATTTCGCCGAACCATACGCCGTCGGTGGAGGCTGTCGGGCTGGCACAGGCGGCCAGAAGCAGCAGGAGGGCAAGGCGGGACATGAGGTGGACCATGCCCCTCGCGCCGTGGCACGGCAAATCGGCCCGGGTTTGGCCGGCTTGGTCAGTGTGACCGTCCAGTGCCACCTTCACTGCTGCAATCAAGGGGAATCGGCATGAACGGCACCAAAGCGGGAGCGATTGGCCGCGCGTTGCAGGAATTCGATGAAGGTGGGTTCGAGGCCCATCTGCATGAACTAGTAGCGGTCCAAAGCACCTCGCAAGACCCGGCCCATGCTGCCGCGCTGGATGGCTACCTCAGTGATGCAATCAGCCCCTGGTTGCAGCGGATGGGCTTCTCGGTCGAGATGCATCCCAATCCTAAGCCTGGTCACGGCCCGATCCTGCTGGCGATACGGAGGGAGGATACCGGGCCGACTGTCCTTACCTACGGCCACGGCGACACCGGCTCGGCATGGCCGGCCAGTGGGATACAGGGCGTGACCCGTGGACCCTGCGGCGTGAGGGCGACCGCTGGTACGGCCGCGGCGCCGCCGACAACAAGGGCCAGCACGCCATCAACCTGACAGCGCTGGAGGCCGTGCTCGCCGAGCGCGGCGGCCGGCTCGGCTTCACCCTCAAACTGCTGCTGGAAACGGCGGAGGAGGTGGGGTCGCCCGGCCTGCGCGAGTTCGTGGCCATGCACAGCGACGCCCTGGCCGCCGATGTGCTGCTGGCCAGCGACGGACCGCGCGTACAGGCCGGGACGCCGACACTCTCCACCGGCACGCGCGGCAGCTACCACTTCGACCTGCTCGTGGACTTGCGGCCCGGCGGCGTGCATTCCGGCAACTGGGGCGGCATGACGCGCGACCCGGCCATCATCCTGGCCCATGCCATCGCCGCCATTGCCGACCGGCACGGCCGCATCCTGGTGCCGGGCTGGCTGCCCCCCACCATCCCGTCCGCGGTGCGCAGCGCCCTTGCCGGGTTGGACCTGACCGCAGAGGGCGGCGCTGCCACCATAGACCCGGAGTGGGGTGAGCCGGGCCTGACCGCCGCCGAGAAAGTATATGCCTGGACCAGCTTCATTGTGCTGGCGATGACCTCTGGCAAGCCGGAGTCCCCGGTCAATGCCGTCGCGCCCAACGCCCAGGCGCACTGCCAGATACGCTACACCGTGGATGTGGACCCTGACGGCTTCGTCCCGGCGCTGCGGGCGCACCTGGATGCGGCAGGGTTCCCAGAGGTGCAGATCGTGCCCTACGGCGTCCGCATGGCCGCGAGCCGCACCAACCCGGACAATGCCTGGGTAAGCTGGGTGGCAGCTAGCATGGCTGGCAGCCTAGGCCGCCCGGTGCAATTGATTCCGAACAGTGGTGGCGGCCTGCCGGGGGACGTGTTCGTGGACCTGCTGGGCACGCCGCTGGCCTGGGTGCCGCATAGCTACAACGGCTGCCGCCAGCATGGACCCAACGAGCACCTGCTGATCGCCCCGGCACGGGAGGGTGTCGCCGCGTTCGCCGGGTTGTGGTGGGATCTGGGAGAGGCCGGGGTTCCCCCGAAGGCGCCGGGTGGTGGGCGCGACAGGGATTGAACCTGTGACCCTTCGCGTGTGAAGCGAATGCTCTACCGCTGAGCTACGCGCCCCCTGGCGGGAGGAGGGGTTTCTAGGGGTTCGCTGCTGGCGGTGTCAACCCGAAGGGAATAGCTGTCAGGCCCATGCTGGCAGCCCAGGATGGCCTGGAGCGGCGTACCTTTAAGTCTAGGAGCAGGCCATCCCGGTCATGGATCTGCAAGCAGGCGCTTGCAGGTCAGGCCCCAGTCCCACTGTGCCCAGAGCCGACCGCAACCCGCCCTATCGGCGGCGGCGCACCGAAAATATGCCGAGCAGGCCGGTGCCCATAATCGCGAGGGAGAGGGGTTCCGGCACCGCCGTGCTTGCCGCCAGCGGCACTTGGCTGATGCCGCGATATACGGTGGCGTAGGTCGGCGCCGCGATGGTCGTGAACGCCTCGCTGCCCGGCAGAGCCGTTGCAGACACCAGGTCGGTGATGGCCACGACGCTGTTGGCGTCGGCGCCCTGGTCCGTCAGCGCGCTGCTGGTGGCGGTCACGGCGAACAGGCTGACGGTGCCGTCGGCGTTGACGATGCCCGACAAGTTCCGCAACCCGGTGGTGGCTGGGTCCAGGCTGGGATCAAGGCCGGCGACGGCATACTTGGTTCCGAGGTTCAGGCCGGCGGTCAGGATGTAATCCTCCTGCCATGTGCCATTCACCAGGCTCCACTTCTCCAGCCCGGCCTGGCTGGTCACGGTGCCGGCCAGGCCCTCGTCGGCGACATACAGGGTGGTGTTGGCGAAGAACAGGCCGAACGGGTAGGAGTTGGCGGTCGGGTCCGCCGCCAGCTTGGTGTTGAAGCCCGGCAGGATCGTGATCGCGTTGCTGCTGCCGGTGGGCAGCGTGCCGGCAGTGCCGACCTGATACACCGTGTTGATGCCGTTGCCGCCGGACCCTTTGGTCACATAAACCGTGTTGTCGTTGATTGTGATGCCGCGGAAGTTCGGGTCCTTGCTCGCCTTGTCGGCGGCATAGCCGTTCTGCGTCACGTTATAAGCGCCGGCGCTGGTGGTATTCGCGCTGCCGGGCGCCACGATCTGCACGCCGGTGTTGGCCAACTGGTCCGCCAGCACGGCGGTCGTCGCCTTGCTGGTGCCGTTGCCGGCGTTGCCGACCGTGTAGGTAACGCCGTTCGCGCCGGTGATGGCGTTGCGCCCGTTGTTGCCGCTGTAGGAGTCCACCGGCTGGGTCGTGACCGCGCCGGTGCCGGAGATGGTAGCGATGCTGCGCTGGTAGGTCTGCTGCACCGGGTTGGTCGAGTCCGGGTGGCCCGGCGTGTTGCTGTTCGACACGTCCAGCACGCCGGGCGCCGCGTTGTAGCCCATCAGCGTCACGCTCTGCCCATTGGCGGAGAGCGACAGCCCGCCCTCGCTCTTGCTCGGGAAGCTGGTGGTGATGCCGCTCAGGACCTGCGAGCTGACGACGGCGCCGCTTTGCGTCACTTGGGAGATGGTGATCGGGGTCGTGATGCCGAAGCTGGGATCCGGCGCCTCGTTCTGGAACACGTTGGGGTAGCTGGCGTTGGCGACCGCGGTTGCGCCGCTTCCACCGGGCAGCACGGTCTGGCCTACGACGATGGTGCTGGCGGGCAGGTTGTAAATGGAACTCGAAATCAGGAGGTTGCCGGCGGTGTAGGCCGGGTCCGCATGGGCGAGCACGGGAACTGCAAGTAGGGCCGTAGTAGCCAGAGCGGCGCGTGCTGAAAGCGGCATGGGAACATTCCGATCGGGAGTGATGCCGCTCAGCTACTCTGGATCAGCAGCCCCCACGAGCCTTCTACGGCTACGGTTAGATGACAATGCACGACCATTCCGATCCCTTTTGAGTTCACAATGAGTCCGGCTGGCCTGCCATTGATGCGGTCGCGCCGTGCAGGCGACGCAGGACCGCGGGAACATCGGGTAGCACTTCATAGAGCGCGGCCGTCGCTGGATCGGCGAAGCCCTGCCGCACCGCCGCGTCCAGCAGCGCCAAATAGGGCTGCGCCCAGCCGCCGACGTCGCAGACCAGGATCGGCTTGTCGTGCAAACCAAGCTGCCGCCAGGTGGTGATCTCGATGGTCTCGTCGAAGGTGCCGAGGCCGCCGGGCATGGTGACGAAGGCGTCGGACGCCTCGAACATCTGGCGCTTGCGGTCGTGCATGGAGTCCGTGAGGATCATCCGCTGCACGCCGTCATGCGCGACCTCCCGCCGTTGCAGGAACTCCGGGATGATGCCCAGCACCTCGCCGCCGCCGCCCAGCGCGCCGTCCGCCACCGCGCCCATCAGCCCAACGTTGCCGCCGCCATACACCAGGCGCAGGCCCGCCGCCGCCAGCCCTGCGCCGAGCGCCACGGCAGCAAGCCGGTGCGCCGGGTCGGCCCCCAGGCGGGAACCGCAGAACACGGCGACGGATCGGATGGGCTGGCCTTGCGGCATGGGCGACCTTTCGATGGGGACCGGGCGATACCGGGATGGCGGACTCAGCGCGGAAGTGCAACCATCCCTTGTCTTAAATGGGAAGGAGCGTGGGTATGCGGAAGCTTGTTGGAGTGTGCGGGGCGATGCTGGTGCTGGGCGCCGCCGGGGTGGCGATGGCGCAGGGTGCAGCGGTTTCGGTGCCGGCGGACACGATCATCGCGGCGCGGCAAGCCGGGTTCGACCTGCAGGCCGGCAACGCCGGTGCCATGAAGGCCGCCATAGATGCCGGAGCGGACGTGAAGCCCTTTAGGGATGCCGCCAAGGGGCTGTCCAACTGGGGCCATGTGATCCCCGGCATGTTCCCGGACGGCACGCAGACCGGCCACGACACCCATGCCCTGCCTGCGGTCTGGTCCGACCGTGCCGGCTTCGAGAAAGCGGCGGAGAACTTCTGGACCCAGGCTGACAAGCTCACGGTGCTGGCGGAGGCCAACGACAAGGCCGGCTTCGCCACGCAATATACCGCGACGACCCAGGCGTGCGGCGCCTGCCACCGCAACTTCCGGCAGCGGCTCAACTAGGCTCCTGCTGAAAGTCTAGCCGAACCGCACCACCATCCACACCACCCCGGCGCTGACGGCCAGCACGCCGGCAGCCAGCGCCGGACTGGCGAAGCGCGGCTGGCGCAGGTTGGCGGGCAGGCGCTTCTTGCCCGTCACCATCGCGCGCACCAAGTCGTGCCGCTTGACGGCGGCATAGGCGATGATCGCCAGGATGTGGAGGACCACAAGCCCAAGCAGCACCCAGAACGACCAGGCATGGATGCCGCTCATCCAGTCGCTGGTCCGCTTGCTCACGTGGTAGGCCAGGGGACCCTGGGCATCTATGTCGTCGTTGCTGAACAGCCCGGTGCCGGCCTGCACGAACAAGGCCGCCAGCATCGCCAGCACCGCCCAGCCGCCGGCGGCGTTGTGGCCGATCTCGGTATCCGGCTCCCGCCTGCCGAAGCGGGCGATGTGCTGCAGCCCTGCGACCGGGCTGCGGACGAACTGGCGGAACCGCGAGGTTTCGCTGCCGATGAAGCCCCACACCAGGCGGAACAGCAGCAGTGACAGCACGGTGTAGCCCGACAGGAAGTGGAGCTGGGTCCACTCGCGCTGGATGCTGAAGTAGCTGAACGCCATCAGCAGCACGATGGCCCAGTGGAACAACCGGGTCGGCGCGTCCCAGACCCGCATCAGCAGGCTCGGCACGCGAGGCTTCGGCGGACCGGCTGGGCGGGACGCGGTGCGGGCGGCCGGACGGGCCGGGGCGGGGCGCATTGGGTTGGCGTCTGCCATGATAGGCTCCTGACGTATGACTGCACGCTGGCGGCGCCCGATCTTGCCGTCCCTTGCGGCCCGGCGAAAGCAGCTTGACGGCGCGGACGGGCGCCGCCAAGGCCGCACCTATGACCCTGTCCCAGCTCCTGGCCTGGAGTCCCCGGCTGCCGGGCGGCCTGGCCCACTACCTGCCGGTCCTCGCGGCCGCCGCGGTCGCCGGAGCAGGGTCGGCCGTTGCACGTGGGAAGTGGGCAGGGTGGGCCGGGTTGCCAGGGGCGGCCGGCGCCCTGGCCGGCTGGGCGCTGCTGATGTCGGCGCCCGCTTGGCGTGCCGCCCTGCAGCCGCGCACGATGCCGGAACACCTCTTGGCGCCGGCCCTGGCCATCGTGCTGCTCGCGGCGGCTGGGCCGCGCCTGCACGGACGGCTGGCGCGGTGGGCGCCGGTGGCAGTGGCGGCGCTATGCGGCTGGTGGCTGGCCCGTTTGGCGGACCGGGTGGAATTCTGGCGGGTTTGGGCGAGCTTCGGCGTCGCTGCATGGCTGCTGACGCGCATGTCGGCTGGTCAGGCGGCGCGGACCTGGGCTGCGGCCCTGGCCGCGTGGGGAGGGCTGGCTGCGACCGGGGCGCCTTCGGTGCTGACCGCGCCGGGCCTGGTGCTGGCGGCGGCCCTGGCGCCGTCTGCCCTGCTCGGCGTCAGGACCGGGTGTGTGCCGGCCCTGCTCGCGGCCGTCCTCCTGGCCGACGCCGACCTGGCCATCGGCCGCCTGCCGCAGAGCGGGGTGAACGGGGCGGACCTGGCGTGCCTGGCTGCCCTGGCAGCGCCGGTTCTGGCATGGGCGCTGGAACGGCGGCTGGGGCGCGGGCTCCGCCGGTTCGGCCCGGCGCCGGCCATCCTTGCGGCCCTGCTGGCCACCGGGGCGGCCTGGATCGGTGCGGGACTGTTGGGGCGCTAGCGCCGGGCCAGACAACAGTTGCACCCGGCAACGGTAGGGTTAAAGTATTGAAATGGCGACAACCGGTCCTCCCTTGCGCGTCCTCATGCTGCGCGGTGGCCTTGCCGTGGTGGTGATCGCGCCGTTGCTAGCGGTCCTGGCCTATTTCCTGCTGCCAGCGCCGGCCCGGTCCCCTGCCGCGGTCCAGCCCCTGCCCGAGATGCCGGCTGCCCCGCCCCCGGCGCCAGCACCCCAGACCGCGCCGACCTTCGATGTCGTCCGCGTCAGTCCGAGCGGGAGCGCCGTCATCGCCGGCCGAGCCGATCCCGGTGCACAGGTCATCGTGCGCGACGGCGGGAAGCCGATCGGCGAGGCCAAGGCCGACAACCGCGGCGAATGGGTGCTGCTGCCGCTCGCCCCGCTGCCGCCCGGCGGCCGGGAGCTGACGGTGGCCTCACGCTTGCCCGGCCTTGCCGAAGTGGGGGGCGATGCCGTCATCCTGTCCGTCCCCGAGCCTTGGGCAGCCGCAGCCCAGGCAGCGGCAGCGTCAGAGCCGGCGCCGGTCGTGCTGGTGCCCAAAACCGGCACACCGCGCATCCTGGGCACGCCGGACCTGGCGGCCCGCCCAGGCGGGACGGCACTGGGTCTGGGAACCGTGGATTACACCGACCAGGGCGACATACGCTTCGCTGGCGCTGCACGGCCGGGCGCGCAGGTCCGGGTGTATGTGGACAACACGCCGGCCGGGGATGCGGTGGCCGACCCGCAGGGCCGCTGGAGCATCAGCCCCCGCGCCGCCGTCGCCGCCGGCCTGCACCGCCTGCGCGTGGACCAGGTGACCGGCGCCGGACGGGTGCAGGCGCGGGTAGAGGTGCCGTTCCAGCGCAGCAGCCTGCCGGCATCTGACCTCGCCAACGGACGCGTCGTCGTGCAGCCGGGCCAAACGCTGTGGCGGCTGGCCCGCTCGGCCTATGGCTCCGGGGTGCGCTACACCGTCATCTACCTGGCAAACCGCGACCAGATACGTGATCCCCATCTGATCTACCCCGGCCAGGCCTTCGCGCTGCCCGATCCGCCGGGCCGGCCTTAGTTCCAGCTTGACCCGTTCCGGCTTGCCCGGTCCTGGCGAAATCCCCATACACGGACGCAAATGATCCTCCTTGAAAACCTCCGCTCCGTGTTCTCCCCGCCGCATCCGGTAGGGCGGCCGTTCCTGATCGGCGGCGTCGTGGTCGCGCTGCTGGGCCTGTTCATCAGCCCGTGGCTGTTCTGGCTGGGGCTGCTGTTCACGCTGTTCTGCCTGTATTTCTTCCGCGATCCCGAGCGCGTCGCCCCGTTGCGCCCCGGCGCCGTCGTCGCCCCGGCAGATGGCCGCGTCGTGTCCGTGCTGCAGGCGGTGCCGCCGGCCGAGCTGGGCCTGGGCAGCGCCCCGCGCTGGCGGGTGGCGATCTTCCTGTCAGTGATGGATGTCCACGTGAACCGCGTCCCGGCCAACGGCGTCGTCACCAAGGTCGCCTACCGCCCCGGCAAGTTCGTCAACGCCAGCCTGGACAAGGCCAGCGACGGCAACGAGCGCAACGCCCTGGCGCTGACTCTGCCCGATGGCCGCAGCATGGCGGTGGTGCAGATCGCCGGGCTGATCGCGCGGCGGATCGTGTGCCAGGTGCGGGAAGGGCAGGCGGTGATGGGCGGTGCGCGCTTCGGCATCATACGCTTCGGCAGCCGGACCGATCTTTATCTGCCCGAGGGCGTGATGCCGCTGGTCGGCGTGGGCCAGACGATGATCGGCGGGGAGACCGTCATCGCCGAGCTGGAAGCCTGACATGAGCATGGAGCGCCGCCCGGTCCACCTGCTGCGCAGCCGGTTCCGCCCGCGCAGCCGTCCGCGGTTCGCCGGGCTGTCGTTCAACCGGATGGTGCCGAACATCCTGACGCTGTTTGGGCTGTGCGCCGGGCTGAGCGCCATGCGCTATGGGCTAGAGGCGCGATTCGGCCCCGCGGCGGTCGCCATCGTGGTGGCGGCCTGCATAGACGGGCTGGACGGGCGGCTGGCGCGGCTGTTGAAGGCGACATCGCGGTTCGGGGCGGAGTTCGACAGCCTGACGGACTTCTGCTGCTTCGGAGTGGCGCCGGCCTTTGTGCTGTATATGTGGTCCCTGCAGGTTTGGGGCGGGCTGGGCTTCACGCCGTGTGTGATGTTCGCGGTGTGCATGGCGCTGCGTCTGGCACGGTTCAACGCGGCGATCGACTCGCCGCCGCCCATCGCGCACGCCTACGCCTATAACTTCTTTACGGGAGTGCCGGCGCCGTGCGGGGCCGGGCTGGCGCTGTTCCCGCTGTTCCTGGGGTTGGAAGGGCGGACGCTCGGGTTGCCGGGAGTGGTGGCCTTCGCCCATAACCCGCTGTTCTGCTTTGTGGTGCTGGTGGGCACGGCGACGCTGTTGGTGAGCACGCTGCCGGTTTGGAGCTTCAAGAACTTCAAGGTGCCGAAGCCGCTGGCGCTGCCGCTGCTGCTGGGGGTGGGGACGTTCATGGCGGTGCTAGTAGCGGATCCCTGGGCAGCGCTGGCAGGGGCTGGGGTGATCTACTTGGGAATGCTCATGCTGAGCCGGCGGAGCTTCCATCGGTTGCGGGCGGCGGCGGCGGCACGTGGGACGAGCGCTTCGCAATAGGAGTGATCCCAATGGGCATAGCATTCTTGATTGCGAGGGTGAGTTGGCGAAACTTCTAAACCCAGTGCTTTTTTCACAGAAGTTTTCAATATTACCAAGTGACTTCGACCAGGCCGGACTGATTGAGCCAATTTTGAATTCGGATACGAAGTTGTTCGTAGATCCTTTGTTGCTATCCTCAAGCACGCATCCGCTTATCCACACCGAAGCTTTTGAGCTACTAAAGCGCCGCTTTTCTGAAGTGGTTCGACTTGTTGATGCAAGCCAGAGTGTTAATGACAAGGCTTGGCGTACGGCAGCCGAAAAGCTTAATCTTGCTGAGCGACCTGAAACCGGCCTTGGATACGGAGGTGCGAGTACGAGTGGTAGTTCCCGTCCTAGTGCGATAAAGCAACAGGTATTGTTAACAGCCAAAGAAATCATTAATCTAGGCGAAAAAGACCCGCAGATCATATCTTTGATGGGTTTGTTTGAGGAAGGGGTAGGTCCAGACACGATCAGCGATCTTACTACAAATATGATATTTCCGGTGCTTTGCCACATCACGGCAGACTTCTGTGCTCTACATAATGTTCCAACTTTACCTTTTTTCAAACATCATGGAGTGCTACTACCCGTCAACCCTCTCCGTCCAAATAGTGCAATTGTGTTTGTGCCAAAAGATATTCTAAGAGACCTTCCGCTTGCTGCTGACTGGTCGGACGTATCGCGTGTGGTTATGGAAATCGCTGAAATCCGTGACGCTTTCAACGCATTCCTCGGTCCACTCACAGCGGCGACTCTATCGCAGAAAAAGCGCGCGTTAAAGAAAGCGTTCCTTCAATCTCTTGATTTATTTAAACGTGTCTTTGCGGAGGTCTTGGCTGCCAGCGATGGTTATGATCCAAATACTGACGTCCTGAACTTTTATGCCTTTCGAAATCTGATCGCGTCGGACTTATCAGCATTCGCCGGAAAAATAAGGCCTGAAGCGCATCCTACACGGGAAGAGCTGTCACGCATCGTCAAAGAGATCATCGGGCATTTTCGATATCTAGTTGAGCATAATAATCTTTGGGAGCTTCTTTGGATCGACGGCAAGCCCAAGAGAGAGCGGGCGGCTCAACTCCTATTCTTTGCGGTCGCTGATGTATTTTGTAAGGCAAATAATATAGAGATATCACCTGAAACACACTCAGGCGGCGGACCTGTTGACTTCAGATTCTCAACAGGATACGAGAACCGCGTTGTTGTTGAGGTCAAAAGGTCAGTTGGAGCGGTTGTCCACGGATATCGTAGCCAACTAGAGATATACAAGAACGCAGCTCGTACTGATGCAGCTGTATTCCTTATCATCGACGTAGGGGGTATG
>JAABUQ010012376.1_pt1 | contig 10615 bp, 9 predicted proteins | sample 5560001 | NCBI WGS metagenome assembly JAABUQ01 (sample SAMN10711888, study PRJNA513371) | rock metagenome | isolation source: Antarctica rocks | place: Antarctica: Victoria Land, Finger Mt nord | collected 2015-12-18 | reverse complement strand
GCCGGGCCATGGCGGACACCCCGCGCAGCAGTTCCTTGGTGGAGAACCTCAACTCGCGGCTGCGCCCCTACTTCACCCTGCGCCGCCACCTGGGCGGCTCGTATCTCGACTTGCTGCGGTTCTTCCTAAACCACCGCCGCTTCCTGCGCAGCCGACGTGCCGAACGCCAGGGCAAGAGCCCGCGGGAACTGATGACCGGCCAAGGTCATCCGCACTGGCTGACCCTGCTAGGCCTGGGACCGCTTCAGCCCCAGCGCGCTTGACGCGGGGAGGCTGGCCGCCTCCCGCATAGGACCCATCCTGCCAGTCGCAATCCGACCCTCACAGGCCGGCGGTTTCCGCGCGCCTCGTGTAACCCAAAAAGGGCGGATTCTGAACCACGCCCGGCTCACCTCGTGCCGGCGCGCCACGTCGTTGAACGACGCCCCAGGCCGCCCGGCCTCGGCCACGATCCGCAGCTTCTCCTCGCACCGCCAGCGGCGACGCCGCTCAACCCCGGTGATGATCTCCATCCCCAACCGCCTCCGATCTTAACAGCACTCGTACGAGCACCCCTAAGATCACCAAGCCGGGTCAGACCTGCCAGGCGCTACTCGCTGGATGGATACGAAGCTTCCTGCTTCGTGAGCGATGCTGCGACGACGTGGCCGCGCGTGAGCTGGGCATGGCTGCGCTCTGCTCATTGGACCGGCGGGCGTGGTTCAAATCAGGGTAATACCGACCGCCGAAAGTTCTGACCTGTCGGCACACGGCGCTTGGCAGGACGTGAGCAGCGGGGCACGGGTCAAGACTTTCAGCGGTTAATATAGCACCCAAAACGAGAAATCCCTTTACCATCAAGCTCTATCAATTTCCGGTGTTACCTGGAAATGGCACTCTTTGAACCACGCCGAAAGGGCTTAGAAAATAATAAGCGCGCTACTTGTTTTACTAGAGCGCTGTGAACGTTGTGCATTTTATAGAAAAGTAATGCGGTTACTTTATGACGGGCCCAAAGCGGCCCCTCACACCCCTCTCCGGAAGGCAGAGGCAGACTTTCAGGTCGAGACCAGCGACATCTGCGTTGGGTCGAACCCAAGCCAGACATTGGCCCCAGGCTCGAAGATCAGATGCGGTAAGGTGGAGATCTTTAGCCGCGTGTCGCTGCCCTCGGGCCGGGCCACGTAATCCCAGCTCTCACCCAGGAACACCCGCTCCAACAGCCGCGCCGCGACCAGGCAGCGTGCGGCGCTGCCCGTCGGGCTGAGATGCAACAAGATGGTCTGCGGCCGGACGGAGAACATCAGCCTGTCCTGCTCCGCCATCGCCACGGGGAACACCGCGCGCGGTAGCTCGAAACCGTCGAACCGCACCCATTGCCCGTCGCACCGCGCCTCCAGCAGATTGGTCCGCCCAATAAAACTGGCGACAAAGCGGGTACGCGGCCGCAGATACAGGTCGTACGGCGCGTCGATCTGCTCGATCCGGCCGCCATTCATTACCGCGATCCGGTCGGAGGTCACCATCGCCTCCCCCTGGTCGTGAGTCACGTACACCGTCGTGAAATGGAACCGGTCATGCAGCCGGCGGATCTCGAAGCGCATCTCTTCGCGCAGGCTGGCATCAAGGTTGGACAGCGGCTCGTCCAGCAGCAGCACGCGCGGCTCGATCACCATGGCGCGCGCCAGCGCCACGCGCTGCTGCTGCCCGCCGGATAGCTCCGCCGGGTAGCGCTCGGCCAGCTTGCCCAACCGCACCGTCTCCAGCATCTGCCGCACCCGCGCCTGCCGGTCCTCCCGCGAGATATTGCGCAGCTTCAGCCCGAAGGCGACGTTCTCCGCCACCGTCATGTTCGGCCAGATCGCGTAGCTCTGGAAAATCATCGACATGCCCCGGCGCTCCGGCGGCAACGTCATCTCCGCAGAGGAGATTACCTGCCCGTCCATCCGGATCAGCCCGCTGGTCGGCCGCACGAAGCCGGCGATCATCCGCAGCGTGGTGGTCTTGCCGCAGCCCGAGGGGCCGAGCAGCGAGACGAACTCGCCCGGCGCGATGCGCAGGTCCAGCCGGTCCACCGCCGTATAGTTGCCGAACACGCAGTCGATCTGCTCCAGCGACAGGCGTGCCTCCGCCATGTTGTTCATGAGCGCCGCAGCAGAAAGTCGCGGCCGACCATCGCGTAGCCCAGCATCACGATCACAATGGTCGCGCCCAGCAGCACGAAGCCCAGCGCGGCCAGCGTCTCGAAACTGCCATTCTCACTTAGGTCGAGCATCATCATGGCGATGACGCGGGTATGGGCGGTGACCAGGAACACGGCGGTGCTCAACTCCCGAACGGCAGGGATGAAGACGAGCAGCCAGGAGCCCACGAGGCTCTTCTTGAGCAGCGGCACGATCACCTGCGCCACCGCCCTGCCGCGGCTGCCGCCGAGGATGCGCACGGCGTCCTCCATTTCCGGGTTCAATGAGCGCAGCCCGGCCGCGCAGTTGACGTAGGCGATCGGCAGGAAGCGCGTGGTGTAGCCGAGGATCAGGATCGCGGCAGTGCCGTACAGCGCAAGCGGCGGCGGCGACCAGGCGGAGTAGAAGCCGATCGCCAGCACGATGCCCGGGATCACCAGCGGCGCCATGCATAGCGCCACCAGCAGCCCGCCCCAGCGCGCCACCCGCCGGCTGACCAGATAGGCCACGGTCAGCGCCAGCAGCACCGCAAGGCAGGCGGCGGCGGCGGAATAGGTGAAGCTGTGCAGGATAGTTGCCTGCGAGGTCGGGTCGTTCAGCAGCGCCTGGAAATTGCCCAGCGTCGTATTGGCCCAGCTGAAGCCGAGACCCCAGGCTCGGCTGAATGCTGCCTGGGCCAGCGCCAGGTATGGCAGCAGCACCGCCATTGCCAACACGAACAGCGCATAGCCCAGCGCGACCCAGCGCCACGCCCCAAGCGGGATCGGCGTGCGGGCACCGCCCTTGCCGGTCAGTGCCATGTAGCCGCGCCGCCCCAGCACCGCGCGCTGCACCGCGAACAGCGCCAGCGTCACCAGCACCAGCGGGATGGCATAGGCCGCTGCCGCCTCGGCGCGCACCGGAAATTCAAAAAACTGCCAGAGCTGCAGCGTCATAACCTTGATGCGGGCCGGTAGCGCGATGATGGCCGGCGTGCCGAACAGCGCCACGGTGTCGAGGAACACCACGATGGCGCCGCCGAGGATGGCCGGCGTCGCCAGCGGCAGCGTGATGCGGAACACGGTGCGCATCCGGCCGCAGCCCAAGATATTGGCGGCCTCCTCCATCTCCGAGGAGATGCGGTCCAGCGCGTCGGACGTGAAGACGAAGATGTAGGGGAAGGCATACAGCGCTGTCACCCAGGACATACCGGAGAAGCTGTAGATGTTGACCAGCCCGTGATCCGCCCCGCTCAGCGCCATCCACGACCGGTTCAGCCACCCCGCATTGGGCCCTGCCAGCAGGATCCAGGCGATGGCGCCGAGATAAGGCGGCGTGATGAAGGCGCCCAGGACCATCACCCGGATCAGCCCCTTGCCCGGCATGTCCGTGCGCGACACCGCCCAGGCGATCGGCACCGCGAACACCGCGGACAGGATGGTCACCTGGCTTGCGTACAGCAGCGTGTTGCCGAGCGCCACCAGGTCGCGGCTGCGACCATAGGCGGTGACGTAGTTCTGCAAAGTGAAGGCGCCGGTATCTGTGTCGCGCAGGCTGGACAGAATCAGCGACACCGCCGGGCTGACCACCAGGAACAGCAGCGCGGCCAGCGCCGCCGCCCAGACCACGCTGGTCAGGTCCAACCGGCGCCAGCGCCGCGCCGTTAGGGCCGGCAAGGTCACCGGCACTTCGCGCGTAATGCTCACGATGCAATCAGCCGTTGAAGGTGTCGCGCCATTTCTTCTGATTTTGCGGCAGCTGAGTCTCAATCTCCTGGATGGTCGGGATCAGCGTCTTGATCTCGGCGAGCGACTTGGCCCCCTGAGGCGGCGGCACGTCCGCTCGCAGCGGCTGTTCGAACGAATCGGCCAGGATGCCAGAGAATTCCGTCCCGGCCATGAACTCCATGAACAGCTTGGCCGCATTGGGGTTCTTCGACCCGTGTATGATCGCTGAAGGCGAGGGATCCACCAGCGTGCCGGAGGCCGGGTAGTTGACGCCGAGCGGGTTGCCCTTGGCAGCGCTGCGCAGGGCCGAAGAGGGATTGCCGGCCGCCACGACCCGCTCGCCCGAGTTCAGCACCGTGGTGGCGTCATCCACCGAGCGGCCGATCAGCGGGTTCAGCTTGTTCAGCTTGTCGAAGAAGTCCCAGCCGTAGGCCTTGGCCATCGCCACCGTCCAGACGCCGACAATGCCGCTGTAGTTTGGGCTGCCGAAGGTGATCTTGTCCTTCCACTTCGTATCGGTCAGGTCCCGCCAGTCCTTGGGCGAGTCCGCCGCGCTGACTTTGCCGCTGTTGTATAGGATGACGACCTGCCCGACCCAGGTCACCTGATAGAATGAGCGATCGCCAAAATCCCGCAGCGCCGGCACCATGCCCGCCGAGGCCTCGGAGGTGTATTTCACCAGCAGGTTCTTGCCGATAAGATAGGTGAAGTGGCCGACATCGGTGGAGGTGAGGATGTCGCATTGTGGCCCGCCGCCCCGCAGATCCTCGACCAGACGCTGGAAGGCGACCTGCGACGTGGTCTTGATCGCGCTGACGGTGATGCCCGGATACTTCATGCTGAAGGCGCGGCCGATCCGGTCGCACAACGCTTGGTCGAAGGTGCCGGAATACCAGCTGACCTGCCCTTCCTTCTTCGCCGCCTCGTAGAGCGCCTGCACCGCGGCGCTGTCCTTCGCCTGGCCCCGCGCTGCCAGCGGCGCTGCAGCCGCCGCGCTGGCGCCAAGCAGGACCGTGCGTCTGGTAAGTAGCATGTTCAATCCTCCGCTTTTTTTATTGTTCTGTCGCGACCCCCGCCGCCTGCGCTGCAGCGCACAACAAGCCCCGTGCCGACTGCATGTCGTCCAGTGTGCCAAAGGCGCTCATGTAGTGGCCGCGAAAGCCCCGCGCCTCAATCAGCCGGAACATCGCGCCAAAATCGCAATCGCCCTGGCCGGGCACCAGATGCTGCTCGTGGCCGTTGCGGAAACAATCGGCCAGCCGCACCTCGGCCACACGCTCGAACGGGATGTCCGCCACGAAGCCCTCGACCCCATCCGGCATCAGATGCGCGTGGTTCGCAGTGAAGGACAGGCCGAACGCGGGTGAGTGGATCGCGTCGTAATAGGTCCGCCACTCCGGCACGCTGTGCGCCAGGTAGTGCACCTCGGCATCGGCCGGCTCCTTGTTCAGGTTCTCCAGCAACAGCCGCGCCCCGCGCGTCTCGGCATAGGCCACCATGCGCCGCAGCCGGTCCAGCCCGGCCTGCACCCGCTCCGGCACGTCGCCGGTGAAATGATAGCCGGCATGCACCACGATCCACTCAGCGCCCAGTTGCGGCGCGAGGTCGAAATACGCGCGCATGTATGCATCCACCGCCTCGGACACCTGCGGTGAATATTCTGCGACGTTTATCGCCGACAGCGTATGCAGCCCGAGATGGATCCCGTCACGCTCGCACCGGCTGCGGATCGCCCGCGCCCTGGCGTCGTCGAAACTGGTGAAGGCGTTGGCGCCGGTATCGAGTTGGATATCGATGTAGCGGACCTGGTTGCGAACGGCCCAGTCGATGCCGTCCTCCAGTCGTAGACGCCGACCGATATCGACGCCCAGGCGGTCACGCAAGCTTTCGATCATCGCCTCCCCGGCGTGTAGCATTAGCGCGGACTCTGTCAGCTTATCAGCGCTTGTAAAGCGCAAATGGCAACCGACCCCGTAAGCGATGCACTGAGGCAGCGTGGTGCGCAAATCAGGCGTGAGGGCGCAGCTGCCCCAACCCCGTTTGGGGTTAGGTAACTCGGACATACTTCGGGCGTCCCAGCCCCATATGTCTGCGGCCCTCTTGCGCCGAAACGGCCAGCGAGCGGTCGTTTCGAGCCTCAGCACTTACCGATACTGGTCCTCTCGCATGCAGCAGCCTGCCACACGGATCACTCGACACACCCGTTCGAGCCCTCGATGCCGACAGTCCCAGCCCGGCTCGCCCGCTAAAACCCCATACAGACTGCTACCGGCCCGCGGGTTCGTTCTTCCGAGACTTTCGTACGCCGTATCTGCTCAACCCGGGTAGGTAGTGGCCTGTCCGCGTAGGGTTTGCTGAATGGCTTGGTAGGCGCTTACGCCTCGGCGTGCGGCGGTGCCGATGACGGAGCGCACGCCTGCGAACAGGTCGGCCCCCCAATCGGAGCGGAACCCGCCGGTGACTTTGCGGTAGGTGGCCGTGGGCCGCAGCTCTCGTTCGGAGCCGTTGTTGTCTGCGGGCAGTTCGGGATGGTCGAGGAAGGTGAACAGGTGCGAGCGGAGCTTGCCGTAGCGCCGTCGCAGGCGCTGGCCGTCGCGATGGGTGGGTGTCAGCGCCATGACGGCGTCGAGCGCACATTCGAGGCGCCGGCGGCATTCGCGCCGGGTGCTCGGGGCCAGGTTGCGGTGGCGTCGCGCGAGCACGACAGCGCGCAGCAGCAGCGCCTTCATGCGCGGCGCGAACACGGCGTCTCCGGCTTCGATCGCGTAGGCGCAGTCACGGAGTTGATGCGCCTTATGCCGACGTCGGCATAAGGCGCACTATGCCGACCTTCTTATTATGCCGACCGGCGCCTGGGAACCGGCCCCGTCGGCGGTGATCGCTGCGACGGGGTCGGCATAATCAGAGCGCCTCAAGAAAGGCAAGAAGCTTGTCAGGTGGTCGGTAGCGGCCTGGCGTGACGTTGGCCGGGGTCGTTTTTGCCAGTGCGCGTTCCTTGATCTCCAGATCTGCGTGCAGGTAGATTTGGGTAGTTTCGATCTGTTCGTGGCCGAGCCAGAGCGCGATCACCGCGGTGTCGATACCGGCGCGCAGCAGCCGCATCGCTGCGGTATGCCGCAAGACGTGCATGGTGACTGTCTTCTGGCCCAACGATGGACAGGTGCGGGCAGCGATCTCCACGTATTTTGCGAGACGGTGCTCGAGGGCGTCACGGCTGAGCGCCGTTCCGACCTGGGTGGTGAAGAGCGGCTCGGTCGGTTGACCGGCGCGCTCGGCGAGCCAGACGCGCAGGACGGCGACCATGCCCGAGGTCAGCGGCGTGATCCGCTGTTTGCGTCCCTTTCCCAGGCAGCTGACGTGCGCGCCGACGCCAAGATGGATATCGGCGCAATGCAGGCCGATCAACTCGGACGCCCGCAGACCGGTCTGGGCGGCAAGTGCCAATAGGGCGCTGTCGCGCCGCCCGATCGACGTTGACCGAGCAGGGGTGGCCAACAAGGCGTCGATCTCCGGTTCGGTCAGGAAGGTCACGAGCCGTCGTTCGAATCGCTTGGGAGGAATGGCGAGCACACGCTCGATGACGGCGGCATGCTCAGGGTGACGAAGTGCGGCGTATCGAAACAGCGAGCGGATCGCGGCGAGCCGGGCGTTACGAGTGCGCGCGCCGTTTTCCCGGTGATGCTCGAGATGGTCGAGGAAGGCGCCGACGAGTGGGGCATCGAGGTTGTCGATATCCAACTTCGACGGCTCCGTTTTTTGTCTTGCCGCCGCGAAGACCAGCAGCAGCCGCAGGGTGTCCCGGTAGGCAGCGATCGTATGCGGGCTGGCTTGGCGCTGACGTATCAGGCGTTCGGTGAAGAACGCCTGCAAGGTGTTTGCAAGCGCGGTCATGGGCGACCGCCGAGGTGATGTTCCAGCCGTTCACCCGCCAGTCCCAGCAACTCCGGAGCGGCGGAGAGGTACCAGTATGTCTTGCCGGGGTCGGCGTGGCCGAGATAGGTGGACAGCAGCGCGAGCCGGGCTCCCGGATCGCCACCGTCGCGAAAGCCGTCCATGATGGTGCGGATGGCGAAGCCATGCCGCATGTCATGCAGCCTCGGCCGGCACGAGGCCGAGCGAGGCTTGATGCCGGCTCGGCAGACCATCTGGTGGAAGGTCGACTGGACGTTGGCATAGAGAAGCCTGGTGCCCGCGGCGGAGACGAACAGCGCCGGCGTATTCGGCGGGCGATGGGGTCGGTCGCCTCGGCACAGAAACTCACCGAGAGCGGTCATGGTGCTCGGGTGCAACGGCAATTCGCGGGACTTGCCGAACTTTCCGTGACGGATGACGAGCAGCCCGTTAACCGCGTCGAGGTCGTCGCGGTCGAGGCTGATTGCTTCCCCAACACGCATCCCGGTCTCGGCCAGCAGGGCGATCAAGGTTCGGTAGGTCGCCATCCGGTGCGGCGTGTGCAATGTGCCGGCGGCGGTGATCAGGGCGGCAATGTCCTGTTCTGAATAGAGGTAGGGTGTAGCCCGGCAGGTACGCCCCGGCAGCAAATCCACTGGCGGCACTTCAGTCGCGGGGTCGAGCCCGCGCAGGTGAACGGCGAAGCGACGCACGGCGGAAAGCCGGGCGGCTGCCCAACTCCGATCAGCTTCCAGGGGCAGGGTCGCCCAGGCAAGGGCCGTCCCGGTGGTCAGGTGGTCTTCGCCATGTTGCTCGACGTATGTGAGGAACTGCGCGAGGAGCTTCTCGGTTCGAACAAGCCGGTAACCGAGGACGCGTCGTACGGCCAGATAGTCGGTCAGGGCCTGGCGGAGAGCGGTCATGCGACGGCTCCCGGCCAGGGACGGGCGATCGTTCGCAGAGCGTCGCGGTTGACCTTGGCGTAGATCGCCGTCGTCAGAGGGCGACGGTGGCGCAGGAGCTGGCCGATCTCCGGCAGTGACGCGCCGGCGCGCAGCATTTGCGTCGCCGCGGTGTGGCGCAGACGATGAGCGTGGATCCGCCCGAGGCCGGCGCGTCGGGCGGCGGCGGCCACGACCTGGGTCACCCCGCAGGAGCTGAGGGGGCGATGCGGCGCCTTGATCCGTACGAACACCGTCCGGCCATGGGCGCTCGCCGGACGGCCGCGTTCGAGGTACGCAGCGACCGCCTCACCGACATCCGTGGGCAATGGGAGACGTTCCGAGCAATTTGCTTTGCCTCGCACGACGATCTCACCGGCTCGCCAATCGATGTCGTCGAGCGCCATCCTGGCGGCCTCGCCCGCACGCAGGCCGAGACGGACCAGCACGGTCAGGACCGCAAAGTCGCGACAGCCGTTTTGTGTGCTGCTGTCGCAGGCCGCCAGAAGGCGCCGAACCTGGTCGGGATCCAATCCCTTGGGCAGGCCGACCAATCGCCGGCAGGCGACCGACGGCACTGCAAAGGCGAGCGACCGCTTGATCACGCCGTCGACATGAAGAAAGCCGAGCAGTGACCGGAGCGCGGTCACGGTCAGTTTCGCCGCGCTATGGCCCAGGTGGGGACAGCGACCCACCACAAACAAGACGACGTCGGCCGCGGTCAGGTGCGCAAGGTCCAGGGTGAGACCATCGGGCATGGCCCTGCCGTGCACAAAGGGACGCACCGCATCGACATATCCGCGGGCAGTGTTGGTCCCCAGGCCACGCTCAACCGTCAGGTAGGTTCGGTATCGTTCCAGCGCCACTTCCACCGGGCCGCTGGGCGTGGGCGGCGGCGGTGTTGGCGCTACGGCAAGACCGCGCAAGTAAACGAGCATGGGCTGCAACGCTTTGATCGAGACGAGGCACTTGTAACCAGCGGCACGGCGAGCACCGACAAACCGTCCCACCTCAGCCGCGTGCAGCTTCTCTGCGCCGATGCCCTCGCCCAGGAGCCATCGGCTCAGGTGGGCCACCAGATACATCTGATTGCGAACGGCGCGTGACCTATAACCCTGTTGCGCGAGTTCTTCGGCAAAGCCAGCTGCAAACAGCGAAAGCGGACCCAATACCCGAACTTGAGACGGATCAATTGACATGAAGACCTCCCCTGACCTGGCAGAAAAGAGGAGGATACACTGTCCGTCAGACCATTCTGATTATGCCGACCCCGTCGCAGTGATCACCGCCGCCGGGGCCGGTTCCCAGGCGCCGGTCGGCATAATAAGAAGGTCGGCATAGTGGGCCTTATGCCGACGTCGGCATAAGGCGCATCTCCTGCGCGATGTTCAATATGCCATCGACGCCGGCGATGCCGCTTTCGCACCGGCCATCAAGGACCTGCTGAAGCAGGCCGTCGCCATCGGCCGCCGCCGTGGCCGGCTCAAGGACTCCACCCTCGCCGCCTATGCGGCCAGGCTGGAAGCAACGCTCGATCGATTGCTCCGGATCGCGCCTATTGGCGAGCAAGGGCTGAAGCTGCTCCGGACCATCAAGCGCTTCCGCCAGCACCTGTTCGTCTTCGTCACTCACCGGGACCTGCCGCCGACGAACAACGGCTCGGAACAGGCGCTGCGTCCCTGCGTCGTCTTCCGCAAAGTCACCAACTGCTTCCGCTCGCACTGGGGTGCGAGCCTCTACGCCGACGTCCGATCCGTGTTCGAGACCGCCCGACGGCGCGGCATACCGGTCCTGCGATCCATTCGCCTGACCTTGGACGGACAGCCTCTGCCCATCAGCCCATAGTCCGCTTGTCGTCAGAGACGTCATCGCGCAAAAAGCGCCGATGGACGGGCATCGCGGCCGATGCCCAAGG
>JAABUQ010012375.1_pt1 | contig 10616 bp, 13 predicted proteins | sample 5560001 | NCBI WGS metagenome assembly JAABUQ01 (sample SAMN10711888, study PRJNA513371) | rock metagenome | isolation source: Antarctica rocks | place: Antarctica: Victoria Land, Finger Mt nord | collected 2015-12-18 | reverse complement strand
CGTCACGGAGGCGGGCGAGACGACCGCGCTCCCGGTGATGGCCGTGTGTCGTGCGGCGCCGCTAAAAAGGTCGCGCACGATGTCCTCGACCGGGACCTCCTCGATGCTCAGGTCGGCCATCGGCCCCAGTTGCAGCAGCCGCCCGGCCGCCTCGGCGACCCTTTCGCGCGGGACGGACAGACTGACGGTCAGCGGGTCGTCGCCCGGCCGGATAGGGAGTCCGTCGAGGACGGCGCGCGCCCGCTCCGGCGCGACCGGCTGCGTGAAGACGGCGCGCAGCCTCTTGTGTGGCGCCGCCCGCTCCACCAGCCTGGCCAGCGTACCATCGTAGCCCAGGCGCCCGTGGTCGATCAGTAGTACGCGCGGGCACAACTCCTCGATGTCAGCCATGTAGTGGCTGGTCAGCAAGATCGTCGTGCCCCGCTCGCGGTTTAGCTCCTGAAGGAACGCGCGCACGCGCGCCTGCGAGACCACGTCGAGGCCGATGGTCGGCTCGTCGAGGAACAGCACGTCCGGGCGGTGTACCAGTGCGACCAGCAGTTCCATCTTCATGCGCTCGCCGAGCGAGAGCTTGCGCACCTGCACGCGCAGCAGGCGCTCCACGTCGAGCAGCTCGGAGAGCTCGGCGACGGAGCGGCGGAACTCCGCGTCCGGGAGGTCGTACATTTCCTTGTGCAGCAGCAGGGTCTCCATGGCCGGGATATCCCACCACAGCATGTTTTTCTGGCCCATCACGAGCGCGATGCGGCGCAGGTAGGCGCGCTCGCGCCGGGAGGGGGTGTGGCCGAGCACGGTCGCGGCGCCGGCGCTGGGATAGAGCAGCCCGCACAGTATCTTGAGCGTGGTCGTCTTGCCCGCGCCGTTCGGCCCCAGGAAGCCGACGACCTCGCCCCGCTCGATGCTGAACGAGACATCCTCGACGGCGCGGGTCTCCAAGGACTGCCGCCGGAACAGGGCGCGCAGCGAGCCGCGCACGCCCGGCTCCTTGCGATGGTAGCGATAGGTCTTGGTCAGGCCGCGCACGTCGATGGCGGTCGTGGTCATGGCGCGATCCCTCTTTCCCGCACGACATGGCATAGGTTCTAATACGGATAGGATAGCATAATGATGTTATGTGATTAATTAATACGCCAAGAAGGGGTGGGCATCGGTATAATATAAATAAACGTTTTAGAAGAGGCGCTCAACCGCCCATACTCTCTGACATTGCCGGCCTGCCGGCTGCCAATTGATGACACTGTGCCACACCGGCCACGTGGGCGGCGAATGGGACGGCGCCGGCCACCAGCACCAGGTCGATGCCGTCGTCGTGGCTGTACCGCGCGAGCGCACGGTGCAGGAACGGCCGCCAGCAGGGAGCCACGCGGTGGAGCGCCCACCGCGCAGCCGTGCGTTTACTCACGACCTCGCCCGTTTCTAGCGTATACAGGACCCGGCACAAAGTGAGCGCGCCGAAGACGGTGTTCGTCGTCCCGCTGAGCGCGTAGGTGGGCATGCGCCGCCGCAGGAAAGCGATGTTGCGGCGCATGTTCTCGCGCAGCGCGCCGGCCGGGACCGGCGGCACGATCTCGGCTGGGGGCGGGCCATAGAGCGCGAGGCCGCGTGTGCGCAGGGTGTGCCACGCGACGGGATTGAGATCCCCGCCGCGCCACGCGAGGAAGCGCCCGTCGCGGAAAGCGGGGCAGGCGGCCGTGCCGTACGTCCCGACGGCGTGGAGCGGCGCGTACGTGCCGTCGAGCCGCGACGCGGCGGGCTGGGCCGCGAGGAGGCGGGCGTGCAGGTCGGGGAGCGCGCGCCGCTGCTCGCCCGTCAGGTCCGCGCGATGCACGACCACGAGGTCCACATCGCTCGCCGTGGCCTCGAACGCGCCATAGGCGAGGGACCCATGGATATAGACGCCGATCAGATCTTCCGCGAACCGGCGCCGCGCCTCCGAGACATAGGCCCGGAGCGCCGCGTCGATCGCCGGCGGTATATCCTGCATGCATCATCCCCCTACCTCATCGGCCCCGCGGCATACCCCGCCATCATCCCCCTACCTCATCGGCCCCGCGGCATACCCCGCTCAAGCCATGCTATCAGGTAGGGGATAGGGACGGGCGCGGACTAGCACCGTACCCCCTGCCCTTGGGACCGCTAGCGCTCGCGGCGCTGCCCACTGGCGCACTGGCGCGGGCGAATGTGCCGGCAACGGCAAGTCCGTTCGCGGCAACCAGGGCCGGCGAGACGCCAGCGCTCTCAGTAGGGCACGAAACCGGCTTATTTCGCGGTGGCGCTTGACAACCATCCCTGCTACGTGAGATGATATATCGTAGGACGTAATAGAGGGCGAGGGGGTGCGATGGTGGACGACAACCTGTCCGATCTCGGCCGTTTCTCGGACCCGGCGCTGCTGATCCTGGTCAGCCTGGCCGACGGCCCGAAGCACGGCTATGCCATGATGGACGATATCGAGCGGCTCAACGGCGTCAAACTGGGTCCGGGCACGCTCTATGGCGCGCTGGCCCGCCTGGAGCGGCGCGGGCTGATCGAGGCGCTCCCGGCCGAGGAGCGGCGCCGTCCCTACCGGTTGACCGCGAACGGGGCGACGGTCCTGCAGGCGCAGCTCGACGGCCTGCGCCATTTCGTGACGACCGGCCTGCGACGATTGGCGGTGACGTAAGATGGGCGCCATGAGAAAGCTCGTCTACCTGTATCCGCGCGCCTGGCGCGCCCGCTACGGCGAGGAGTTCCTGGCCCTGCTCGATGAGCAAGCGCCCACGCCGCGTGTCGTCGTCGACCTGATCCTGGGCGCCGTCGATGCCCACCTGCGCCCGCAAGTGTCGCGCGCGGATCGCGGTGTTCCCGATATAGCGGGGGCGACGACCACCTCACCTTCTCCCGCCGGAGGCGGTCTGTTCGCCAACCTGCTCATAGGCGCGACGCTGATCTACATAGAGCTCGCGCTGCGCCTCGTGGCCTTGTGCGATGAGGGGCTCAGAGACTACCTGCGCGAGCTATCCGCCACGACGTCCTCGCCGGGGCCGTTCCTCGTGCCCAAGTTCCTATGCGGCGAACGTTCGCGTGCGGGATCCGTACATGGGCAAGCCCGTGCGCCCATCGTGACGACCGGCATCCGCCGCCCCATTGCCCCTGTACAAGCGCGACTCGCCGCGGAGCCCTCGTAGCCTGCATAGCTACTAAGCGCGTCGGCTTTGTGAAAGTAGGCGCCGTGTCTACTGGGAGCGCTGACTCTCGCCGCGCTGCCAGCCGGCGCTCCTAGTAGATACGAGGACACGATCTGACCGGCGCTCGTCGGCGCTAACATGACATAAAACAAAAGATGAAAAGGAGACAACCATGGATATGCCGCACGCCATCTATTTCGCCGGCGCGCTCGTCGGCGCGGGGCTCCTGTTCGGATTGGCGGCGCTGGGGGCCGCCGCCGGCGACGGCATCCTGACGTCGCGCACCGTCGAGGGAATCGCCCGCCAGCCGCAGGCGCGCGGCCAGTTGCTCACGACCATGTTCATTGGCATCGGCCTCGTCGACTCGCTGCCCATTATAGCCCTGGTGCTCGCGATTATCCTGGTCTTCGCGACACCGGCCAAATAACCAGACGGCCGTATTTGGTGAATCCTCCCGGCGTTCGTCAACTTCCCTTTGCGTATTGACAAGCACGCTTGACAAATCCAGATGGCTGTGCCATACTACTGTTGTCAAGTGTGCTTGTCATTTGAGGAGGAAGACATGGCAACTATGGAGAGCGCGGTGAGCCGCCGTCGGGGAAGAGGGGTAGTGGGTTTGGACAGCGTGGGTCGGACATACCTCAAGGAGTTCGGGAGCGCGATGCTCGCCTACCTTATCGTGCTCCCCATCTCGATCTCCATCATCAACGCGCACCCCCACGCGCCCTGGCGCTTCCCGCTAGCGCTGGCGCCGATGGTCCCGGCCGTCTTCGTATTGTGGGCGTTCGTGCGCCATATGCGGCGTATAGACGAGTTGCAGCGCCGTATTCAGGTCGAAGCCTTGTCCATCGCCTTCGGGGGGACAGCCTTGCTGACGTTCAGCTATGGCTTCCTAGAGAACGTCGGCTTTCCGCACCTCAACTGGTTCTTCGTGTGGCCGCTCATGGCCGTGCTTTGGATGCTGGGCCTTGGTCTAACAAGCCGCCGGTATCGGTAGGCGCAGCATCGGTGAGGAACTCGCTGAAGGTCCTGCGGGCGATGCACGACTGGTCGCAGGCCGACCTCGCCGATCACCTGGGCGTGTCCCGACAGACCGTGAACGCCCTCGAGACCGGCAAGTACGACCCTAGCCTGCCGCTGGCCTTCAAACTCGCGCGCCTCTTCGGGCGGTCGATCGAGGACATCTTCGAGCCCGAGCAGGATGACGCGCCGAGCAGGGCGGATGGCCACGCGACTCGGCTGCATGAAGCGTCGGGTTAGCAGCGGTGAGCGATGGCCGTATCCACTGGGAGCGCGGGCTTCTAGCCGGCAAGTCATCGCCAGGCGCGCGGGTGGCGATAGCAGGCGTGTAGGCCGCGACCGTGTGCCGGCTGGAAGCCGGCGCTCCCAGTAGATACGGTCGTCTACACCTGACACCTGACACCTGACACCTGACACCTAATAGCAAGGAGCGAACTATGATCGAGGCGCAAGATCTGCGCAAGAGCTTCGGGACGGTGCATGCCGTGGACGGCGTGAGCTTCGCGGCGCGCGCCGGCGAGGTCTTCGGCGTGCTGGGTCCCAACGGGGCCGGCAAGACGACTACGCTGCGCCTGCTGGCCACCACGATCAAGCCGGACGGCGGGACGGCCACTGTGCGCGGGCACGACATCGTGCGCGAGCCCATCAAGGTGCGCGAGAACCTGGGGGTGCTGACCTCCAACATCGGGCTCTACCCACGCCTGACCGCCCGCGAGAACGTGGCCTACTTCGCCCGCCTCTACGGCCTCTCCGCGGCGGCCACGACCCGCCGCATCGATGAGCTATTTCACCTGCTGGACATGGAGGACTACGCCGGCCGCCGCGCCGACACCTTCTCCACGGGCATGAAGCAAAAAGTGGCCATCGCCCGCGCCGTCGTCCACGACCCGCCGGTGATGATCTTCGACGAGCCGACCAGCGGGCTCGACGTGCTGGGCGCGCGCACGGTGGTGGACTTTATCCGCGCCTGTCGCGCGGCGGGCAAGTGCGTGCTGCTCTCCACGCACCAGATGGTCGAGGTCGCCAAGCTGTGCGACCGCGTGGCCATCATCCACGCCGGGCGCATCCAGGCCGCCGGGACCGTGCCCGAGTTGCTGGCCCGCACCGGCGCCCCCGACCTGGAGGACGCCTTCATGGCCCTCATCTCTACCCGGCCGGCGGAGCCCGCGCGGGAGGCGCTCCATGCGTAACATCGTGACCATCTGGATGAAGGAACTGCGCGACACGGTGCGCGACCGCCGCACCTTGATCGTGATGGTGCTCGTGCCGATCGTGCTGACTCCCGCCCTGATCGTGGGCATGAACATGCTGGTTCGCGCCACCGCCAGCAAGCCCGTGCGCATCGCCGTCTCCGGCGAGACCGCCGCGCCGCGGCTGGTCCAACTGCTGCGCCGCCAGCCGCTGGTCACGGTGACGAGCAACTCCGACCCGACGGGCGCCGTCAAAAAGGGCGCCGCCGACGCCGGGCTCGCGATCGCTCCCGGCTTCGCGGCGCGCGTGGATCGCGGCTCCACCGGCCACCTGACCGTGGTCGTGGACTCCACGCAAACCTCGTCCGACCGTGCCCTCACGGCTATCACCACGGCGCAGGACGAGTACCGTACCACCGTCGTGACCGGCCGGCTGCGCGCGCGGGGTCGACCCCGCCGTGTTGAGTCCGGTCGCGCTGACCACGCGGGACGTGGCGACCAAGCAGGCCCTGGCCGGCTTCCTGCTCAGCTTGATCGTCCCGGCCTTCCTGGTCAGCTACAGCATGATGGGCGGCATGTACACGGCGATGGACATCGCGGCGGGCGAGAAGGAGCGATTCACGCTGGAGGCGTTGCTGCTCTCGCCGGCCACCAAGCTGCAGATCACCCTGGGCAAGCTGCTGGCCGTAAGCACCGTCGCGCTGGTCACCATCGTGCTGGCGCTGACCACGCTCTTCGTCGCCCTGGAGAAGGCTCCGTTGACATCCTCGGGCACGGGGTCGGGCGCTAACGCCGCGGCGGCGTTGAGCCTACCGATGAGCTCGATCCTGCTGCTTGTGCTGCTGGGCGCGCTGCTGGCCCTGGCGTTCTCGGCGCTGGAGTTGGCCCTGAGCATCCTGGCGCGCTCGTTCAAGGAGGCGCAGAGCTACGTCACGCCGCTCTACCTCGTCGCGTTCATCCCCACGTTCGCGCTGGCGGCGATCCCGGGGCTCAAGCTGGCCACGGCCTTCTACCTGATCCCCGTCGTCAACGCCGTGCTCGTGTTCAAGGAGGCGCTCGTCGGCACGCCGGCTGCCTCGCATGTGCTGCTGACGATCCTGACCATGCTGCTGTTCTGCCTGGCCGCGATCCTGGTCACCCTGCGCACCTTCAATAATGAGAGAGTATTGCTGCGCAGCTAAGACCATCCCCTACCGCTCCCGACAAACACGGCGACGCGGTGAGGTTTACGCGTGGGACAGGGCCGTCAGGCCGGTGAAGTCGTTCGGCTGCAGGCTGGCGAAGGCTTTCCCCGGTACCTTGAGGTAGCGCCAGGACACACCGGTCAGGGCGGTGGCGTTCTCGCACCACAGGGTCGCCGCCGCGTCCTTGCGGGCCACGTCGACGCTCTCCTGCCCCCTTCGTTTCCAGCAGCCAATGCTTTCCATTCTCTAAGCGGGCCACGAAGTCGGGGTAGTACAGGCGCAGTTTGTCCTTGCCGACCTCGAAGGTGTCGAGCGGGCAGTCCTCTTCGCTCTCCAACTTCTCCACGAAGTCGACGAAGCCCTTGTTGCCGATCACGTCGACGCGCTCTACGTAGCCCGCGCCTGCGCCACGGAACATCAGGCGCAGGCCGCGGCCGATGGTCTGCTCGGGCAGGATGTTGGCCTTGGCGGTGTAGGGGCGCAACCCCACCACCACGGTCACGTTCTGCACGTCCCAGCCCTCGCGCAGCATCAAGACCGACACGATGGCGTTGACGGGTGAGCCACCCTCGTCGACCTCGCGGGCCACGCGCCACGTCGAGGTCTTTCTTGGAGACCTCGCCCGAGTTGTCGGTGTGGATGATCAGTGTCTTCTCGCCGCCGAGCAGGTCGGGGTACTTGGCGCGCAGGTAGTCGGCCACGTCGTCGGCCTCGGCGGTGCTGTTCATCATCACGAACAGCAGCGGCCGTTTGCCCAGGGGCGCCAGCAGGTCGCGGTACTCGCGCCAGCGCGCCACGCCGGCGGTGAGGAAGCCCTCGTAGCGCACGCTGGCGATGTCCGAGTTAACCTCGGGGATGCTGGCCACGCCCTTGACCGGGCGCTTGACCACGGCGTCGACGATGGCCTGCTTGAGCGGGTAGTCGCTGACCGTCCAGGCGAAGAGGCCGCCCTTCTGATAGCGTGGCGTGGCCGAGAAGTCGAGCTGCGCCGCCAGCGGCGTCTTGTCGTGCAGCGAGCGGATGACCCAGTTCCACTCGCTGTCCTCGTCGTGTGTGTGGTGGGCCTCGTCGTTCACGACCAGCAGGCCGCCGCGCGCGGCGATGCGCGCGGCGAAAGAGGGCGGCTCGGACAGGGTGGCGGGCGGCTTGGGGCCGAGCACCGCCGCCATCGCGTCGGGCTCATCGGCCCCCTTATCTTTCGAGGACTCGTAGAGTTGCTGGACGTTGGTCAGGTAGAGCAGGCCCTCGGTGGCGGCGCGCTCGCCCTCGCCGCGCATCACACAGTCGAAATCCCAGAACACCTGCAGGCCCCTGGGGATCACTGGGTCGGTCTTGAAGACGCGGCCGCCCGCGAAGTCGGACTTGAGGCGCTCGAAGACGATCACGTTGGGCGCGATGACCAGGAACGTGCGCGCGTAGTCGTCCAACTCTTCGCGCACGCTGTTGAAGTACTGCCAGGCCACGGCGAGCGCCATCACCTTGGTCTTACTCGAGCCGGTCGCCATCTTGGTGCAGTAGCGCGCGAAGCGGTCGTAGGCGGGCAGACGCAGGTCGCTGCCGGCCGCGGCGAAGCGCTCCAGCAGGTCGGTGCGCGTGCGCGCTTCGGCCACCTCATAAACATAAATCAGCGTTTCAATGGCCTCGCGCTGCGCCTCGTGGTAGGCGAAGCGCGCCCCATTGGGCAGGCGGTGGCCGGCGCGGAACCAGTGGTTGAGCAGCAGGCGCGTCGTGTCGGTGACGCCGGAGTAATCGCTCTCGCGCCACGCGCCGACCGCCTGGCGCAAAGCGGGCGCACACGGCGCCGTGCGCAGCCCACCGGCGACGTCGAAGAGCGGCTCCATCAAGGCCGTTGCCGTGGCGGCCGAAGACGTGCGAGGCATAGACTACTTCACCTCCACCGTGACGCTTTTGGTCGCGTCGTTGCCCAGGATGTCGATCACCTTGACCAGAATTATGTACGCGCCGGGCTCGTCGTAGGTGTGCGTGACGGCGCACTGCAGCTTGGGGTCTTTCTTGGTGCGATAGCTCTGCCACTGATTGTGGAAGGTATCGTCGCGGAAGTCCCAATCGACGGCCCAATAGTCGATCCACTGGCTCCAATGCGTGGTGGCCGCCTGCACGTCGGCGGGCACGTCGTCAGGGGACAACATGAAGTCGCGCAGCGACAGGGTGACGGCGCGGCCCTTGTGGGAAACGTCGAGGGAGAGCGCGGCCAGCTCGAAGAAACGGATGTCGCCCTGCTCGACGGCTTTCTTCTCCAGCACCTCGCGCGGGATGCGCTTGAAGGCCAGGCGCACGTTGGCGTCGGCGGCGATGTTCTTGGCCGTTTCATTCACATCGAAAGCGAAATCCCAGCCCAGCACATCGACCGCGTTCGTCGCCTTGTGTCTACCGGGAGCGCCAGCTTCCAGCCGGCCCCCGTCGTACTCCCTGGGAGCGCCGGCGTCCCGCTGGCCCGTGCCCCTGTCCTCCACCGCCAGTTCGTCCGCCTCCACCACTGCCTGCCGGCCCGCGCCCCCGTCGTACTCCCTGGGACCGCCGGCGCCCGCTGCCACTGCTTGCCGACCCGTCGTACGTCCGGCCTTCCAGCACTCGCGCGATGGCGTACGCGTCCTCCGTCGTCACCGGCGCGTCGACCGAGCCGACATGCACGTAGTGCCCGTTCTTCAGGCCGTGCAGCCAGGCGTAGCCGTCGATAGGGTCGGCGTGGTAGAGATCGAGGATGAAGCGGCGGTAGGCGGCCTGGTGTACTCTCGGTTCGCTTAAATCTCGCCCTAATAGGTGAATTGCGGTAGGCTCTCGGCATGACCGAGAGTGTAGAGATGACGACGGAGCGGGTGGATGACATCCCGCTGGTGGTGGCGCAGATGCGCCGGATGGATGTGCCCGCGTTGATTGAGCGCCACGTCCCGACGCACGGCAACCGGCGGGGGGTGAGTCTGGGCTGGACGGCGACGGTGTGGCTGGCCCCTGTGCTCTCGCAGGGGGACCATCGCCTCACCCAGGTGCAAGGATGGGCAGCGCGGCGGCTGGACACGTTGCGGGCCTGCACGGGGCCGTCGATCACGGAGGGGGACCTGAGCGACGAGCGGCTGGCCGACGTGCTGCGTTTGCGGGCCGACGACACCTGGTGGGTGATCTGTGAGCGCGCGTTGGGCCAGCCGCTGCTGCGCGTGTATGATCTGCGGCCCACCTGTGTCCGTGTGGACATGACCACGGCGCGCCGGGCCGGGCCGATCACGCCGGACGGCTTGTGTCAGTTCGGCTAGTCCACAGACCGGCGGCCCGACGCGCCGCAGGTCAACGTGGGGCTGACCACGCTCGACCCGCTGGGACTGCCCCTGGCCACGGAGGTCGTGGCGGGCGACCGCGCCGACGACCCGCTCGATGTCCCGCTGATCAAGCGCGTGCGGGCCACGTTGGCGGGCGCCGCCTACGGCACCGACGCCCCCGCGGCCACCTTCTCGGCCACGCAGGCCGTGCTGGCCTACCGCGACGAGTACCTGATCGAGCGCGACTTCGGACGCCTCAAAGGCCGTCCCCTCTCGCTGACGCCCCTCTCCCTCTCGCTGACGCCCCTCTCCCTCTCGCTGACGCCCACGTCACCGGCCTGCTCCGCCTCTTGCCCATCGCCCTGCGCGTCCTCACCACGCTCGACCACGCCGCACGTTAGGCGCTGGCGCGGCAGCAGCGCCCCTTGGCCGGTCTCTACGCCGGCAATCCCACGCGCCCGACCACCCGGCCCACCGCCGAGCGCCTGTTGGGCGCGTTCAAGGAGATGACCTTGACCGTCGTGCGCACGCCACACCTCACCCTGCTCTTGCTCATCCAGCACGACATTCTGGCCCTGCTCGGAGCCACGCCCACTGTCTATGCGTCTGTCGAGCAGTATTTACCCCACCCGCCCTGAAAATGAGCGAACCGAGAGTAGTAGCCTGTCAAGCGAACTTTGAACGGTAGAGATTTCATGAAAAGCCGCCACGTCAGGCGACCTGCGTGGCGAACTGGTCGAGGTCGGCCGGTGCGGTGCGCTGGTCTTGGGCCAGCAGCGTGGT
>JAABUQ010012374.1_pt1 | contig 10616 bp, 10 predicted proteins | sample 5560001 | NCBI WGS metagenome assembly JAABUQ01 (sample SAMN10711888, study PRJNA513371) | rock metagenome | isolation source: Antarctica rocks | place: Antarctica: Victoria Land, Finger Mt nord | collected 2015-12-18 | reverse complement strand
CCCCGGTGCCCCGCTTGATGGCCCGCTCAATGGTGTCCATCGGCACCGAGCTGTCCCGAGCCTTCTGGAACATGGTCCGCAGGGTGGGGTTCATGTCCGGGTCGCCACCGCCCTCGCGCGCCGCCACCTCCACTTGGCGGATCAGCTTGGCGAAGAGCTTGCCCCGGGCCTGGTCGGCGGCGCCCTTCTTGTGCTTGATGGTGGCCCACTTGGAATGGCCGGACATCAGATCTCCTTCAAGAAGCGCTCGTGCAGCCGTCGATCGGGCGTGAGCTCGGGATGGAATGCTGACACGAAGACCGCCCCTTGGCGACACAGGACGGGGCGATCCTCGACACTGGCGAGGACGTGCACCGCGGGACCTGCGCGCTCCACCACCGGGGCACGGATGAACACGGCCCGCAGGGGCGGCCCGGGAAGGCCGGCCACGTCGAGGTCGGCTTCGAAGCTGTCCACCTGGCGGCCAAAGGCGTTGCGCCGCACCGAGATGTCGATGGCCCCGAAGCAGCGCTGGTCGGGCCGGCCGTCGAGCACGTCGGCAGCCAGCAAGATCATGCCGGCGCACGTGCCGAGCACGGGCATGCCGTCGGCCACTCGCTCGGCGATCGGGTCGAAGAGCTCCGCCGACGTCAACAGCATCGACATGGTGGTGGACTCGCCGCCGGGCATCACCAGCGCGTCGATGCCGTCGAGATCAGCGCCTGACCGGACCTCGGTGGACGTCACCCCGAGATCGTCAAAGGCCGCCCGGTGGTTGGACGCGGCTCCCTGCAGGGCCAGGACCCCGACCCTCACCAACCCCGGTCGGCGTAGGTCTGCTCGAGCTCGCTGATCTCCAAGCCGGCCATGGCTCCCCCCAGGCCGCGGGACACCTTGGCCAGGATGTGGGGATCGTCGAAGTGAGCGGTGGCCTCCACGATGGCCTTGGCCCGAACCGCGGGGTTGTCGCTCTTGAAGATGCCCGACCCCACGAACACGGCTTGAGCCCCGAGCTGCATGGCGAGGGCGGCGTCGGCCGGCGTCGCCAGCCCGCCGGCGCAGAAGAGCGGCACCGGGAGGGTTCCCGTCTCGGCCAGCTCCTGCACCAGTCCGACGGGAGCGGCCAGGCGCTTGGCCCAGTCGTACACCTCGGCCGAGTCGGCCTGGGTGATGCGGCGGATGTCACCCAGGATGGAGCGCAGATGCCGCACCGCTTCCACCACGTTGCCGGTGCCGGCCTCGCCCTTGGAGCGGATCATGGCCGCCCCCTCGCTGATGCGGCGCAGCGCCTCGCCCAGGTTGGTGGCGCCACACACGAACGGCACGGTGAAGCGCCACTTGTCGATGTGGTGAGCTTCGTCGGCGGGGGTGAGCACCTCGCTCTCGTCCACGTAGTCCACGCCGAGGGCCTCGAGGATCTGGGCCTCCACGAAGTGGCCGATGCGGGCCTTGGCCATGACCGGGATGGTGACGGCCGCCTTGATGCCCTCGATCATCTCGGGATCGCTCATCCGGGCCACGCCACCGTCGCGGCGGATGTCGGCCGGCACCCGCTCGAGGGCCATGACCGCGGTGGCCCCGGCGTCCTCGGCGATCTTGGCCTGGGCCGGGTCGACGACATCCATGATCACGCCGCCGGCCAGCATCTCGGCCAGGCCCCGCTTCACCCGGAAGGTGCCGGTGGACGTACCCGGGGCTCTAGAGGATGATGGTTCTGACATGGCCTCGATGCTACTGGCGTCACCCTGTCGCCCTACAGCGGATTGGCGCGGGGCTCAGAGCTCGCGCAACGCGGCGATGCGCTGTTCGAGCGGCGGATGGGTGTCGAACAGCCGGTTCAGCCGCGAGAGCCGGCCTTCCTCGGCGTCACGGGCGAGGGGTTGCTCGATCCAAAGGTGGGCGGTGGCGCGCGAGTGGCTGTGCACGACGGTGGTGTCGTCGCGCAGCTTCTCCAGGGCGGAGATGAGCCCGGGCGGGTAGCGGGTCAGCTCCACGCCGGACACGTCGGCCAACTCCTCACGCCGGCGGCTCACGGCGAGCTGCATGACTTTGGCGATGAGAGGTGCCACGATCAGCAGCGCAAAACCGATGACGGCGAGAAAGGCGAACGGGCTGGAGGCAGTGTTGTCATTGCGGCCCCGACGCCCGCCGTTCCACCACAGCAGGCGGATGCCCCAGTCGGCCATGAGGGCCACCACGCCGACGAGCGTGACGGCGATGGTGGACACCAAGATGTCGTAGTTCTTGACGTGACTGAGCTCGTGGGCCAGCACCCCTTCCAGCTCGACGCGGTCCATCTTCTCCAACAGACCCGTGGTGACAGCGATGGCTGCGTGCTTGGGGTCGCGCCCGGTGGCAAAGGCGTTGGGAGCGGCGTCGTCGATGACATAGACGCGCGGCTTGGGCAGGCCGGCGGCGATGCACAGACCCTCGACGAGGTTGTGGAGCCGGGCGTACTGAGTGGGATCGGCGGGTCGGGCTCGGCTGACGGCCAAGGCCACGGCGTCGGACTTCCAGTAGGAGAAGAAGGCGCTTCCGCCGGCGAAGACGACGGCGCCCACCAACACCCAGGGGCCACCGCCCACGACGAGGTCGAAGGCGAAGGCCACCGCAACCACCAGCGCAACGAACCCGGCGATCAGCAGCACCGAGCGTCGCTTGTTCTGGCCTACTTGGTCGTACAAGGAGGCTCAGCCGCTCAGAACTTCACCTGCACGGGACCGCGGGCGTCGGGCTCGGCCTCGAAGTACTCCCGTGCGTTGTAGTGCAGCATCCCGGCCAGCACGACCGACGGAAAGGACTGGATCTTGGTGTTGTAGCGGTTGACGGTGTCGTTGTAGAACTGCCGGGCATACGAGACGCGGTCCTCGGTGGTGGTCAGCTCCTCTTGTAGCTCGAGGAAGTTCTGGTTGGCCTTCAGGTCGGGGTAGGCCTCAGAGACAGCGAAGAGCGATTTGAGGGCGCCGCTGAGCATGTTCTCGGCCTGGGCTTGTTCGGCCGGACCTTGGGCGTTGATACCCATGTTGCGGGCCTGGGTGACCCGTTCGAGGGTCTCCTGCTCGTGCTTGGCGTACCCCTTCACCGTCTCCACCAAGTTGGGAATCAGGTCGTACCGGCGACGGAGCTGCACGTCGATCTGGGCCCACGCGTTGTCCACCTTGTTCTTGAGCTTGACGAGACCGTTGTAGAGGCCGGCGAGGATCAGCACCACCAGCACCACGAGCACGATCACGATCACAATGGCCACCACGGCGGGGAAGTGTACGGCACCGGCCGTTCAGCACCGCTCGCCACCGTCATTGTTCAGAGCGGGATCCTCCGCCTCCTCGCCCTCGTCAGCTTCCTCATCGTGCGGTGTGGGCGCCGGCCGCCGTGCGCTGGAGGCACGGCCGGAGAGGTGTGGCGCGCCGAGGTGACCCTGCGGTACAGCTCGCAGTAGCGCTCGGCCAGGTGGTCCATGGAGAACCGCTCGGCCCGGCGCTCGCCGGAGGCGGCGAGGCTCCGCGCCAGGGACGCATCGGTCACCACCCTCCGGAGAGCATCGGCCAACGCGACCACATCACCGGGCGGCACCAACAACCCGTCCCTGCCCGGACGGGCCACCCTCGAGTATCCCGGCAGGTCGCTGGCGACGATGGGTGTACCCGCGGCCATGGCCTCGAGCAGCACCACCCCGAAGGACTCCCCGTGCAACGAAGGAGCGCAGAACACGTCGGCTCCCCGCAGGCGCGCCGCCTTCTCCTCGTCGCTTATCCGGCCCAGCCACATGATGCGCGGATCACCGGCGTGCTCAACCTTGAGCCGTTCGGTGGCGGGACCGTCCGAGCCGACCCACAGCCGCACGTCGGCCGGGAGGCTGGCCATGACGGCGAGCAGCACCTCCAGTCCCTTGCGCGGCTCGTGGCGACCGAGGAAGAAGATGGTCGGGCCCTGCGTGGGCGCGGGTGTGGCCTTTGCGAACGGCTCGATCTCGATCCCGTTGAACAGGCGGACATAGGAGGCCGGGAAGTACCGCTTCACCAGCGCCAGGGCGTCGTCGGACACCACGCAACGCACATCGATCCGGTCACCCAACCACCCCAGTGGCGCCCGGCCGAAGCGGTAGGAGGCGCTCACTCCGGCGGCGTGAAACGTGGCCACCAAGGGAACCGGCTTCAGCAGGCAGGCGGTCATAGCTGCGCCGGGAGCGAACGGCTCGTGGATGTGCAGGACGTCGAAGCCCTCGTCGCGCACGGCCCGGATGAACCGGAGCTGGGCCGGAAGGTCGGGGGCGAGCGGGACCACGGATCCGTTGGCGGCGAGGGGGATGCTGTTGCCGAGCGGTGTGACGCTGGCGTCGGGTGGAGGTCCGTCACACGGCCCCAGCACCCGGGCTTCATGGCCCATCGCTCGCAACGAACGGGCCAGGCCGAGCACCTGGCCCTGAACACCACCCGGGATGGTGAGGCTGTAGGGGCACACCAACCCGATCCGCATCGCCGCGCAGGCTAGTGAGCCGTCCCGCGCCCAACGGAGTGACGCGACCAGCCGGTCAGGGCCGCGACGCGAGGGCCACGTGGTCGCTCGGCCAGTTCGGCTGCAGGAGGTGCCACTGCTCGGGCGCTCGGCGGATCAGCCACTCGAGCTCACCGGCGAGCTCCTGGGTGACCCGTTCCACGTCGGCGCGCAGGCGGCCCTGACGGGTGACGTCGAGCGGAGGTCGCACCAGACCGAAGCGACGGTCGCCGCGGAAGTAGACGGCGGTGGGACACAGCGGGGCGCCGGTGCGCAAAGCGAGGGTGGCCGGTCCCCCCGGGAGCGTGGTGGCCTCACCGAAGAAGTCCGCACTGACCCCTCCCCCGCCGAGGTCGCGGTCACAGAGCAGGCACAGCACGTGGTTCTCACGTAGCGCCCGCATCGACTCGGTGCCGGCCGACGGCCCGAGCGGCACCACGTTGATGCCGATCGAGCGGCGCAAGGAAGCGAACCACTCGGCCAGCTCGGGGGGGTCGACCACCTCGACAACCGCGGTGACCGGTATCCCTTGGACGTCGGCCAGCCAGAACGCGGCCCACTCCCAGCCACCGAGGTGGGGCAGCGCGAGGATCACACCTTTGCCGGCCCGGCGGGCGTCGCCCACGTGCTCGAAGAAGCCCTCGACCCCGAAGCCGGCGTCGAGTACGGGGCGGGTGGTCCCCGGGAGGCGAAACGATTCCAGCCAGTACCGCGCGTAGGAGTCGAAGGTCGAGTTGACCGCCCGCCTGAGGGCCAACCCACCGAAGTTCTCGCCGTAGACCCGACGGAGGTTGCGCTCGGCCATCAGGCGCCGGTCCGTCATGGCCGCTGCTCCCACTGCCCCCAGGACGGCGGCCAGCGGTCGCACAGCGCGACGGGGCAACAGCCGGGCGGCCACCGCGCCGCTGCGGTACCCGAGGACGCGCCGGTCTAGGCGATGAACCATTAGTTCAGCGTGTGGAAGCGGTCAGGCGGCGCAACCGAACACGGTCAGGAGGGGCGCCGGTACCGGCTGGGCCGGGCCGCCGTCCGGCGGCTCGGCCGCACCCTTCTCGCCTTGGATCCCGTGGTCCTGGCCTGGCGACCGGGGCGACCGATCCTGGGACGCCGCTCCATGGTGGCCGGGGGTGGGGCGCCGGCTTGGCGCCACACCGTGAGGAAGCGTTGCCCAGCGGTGACCAAGGTGAGCACCAGCATCACCCAGAGCACGACCACCAAGAAGTGGTTGAACAGCAGGCCGATGGCCAGCATCCCGAGCCGCTCGGCTCGTTCCATCAGTCCACCCTTGGCGTCGAACCCGAGCGACTCCGCCTTGGCCCGTTCATAGGAGATGACGAGCGAAGCAGCCAGCACCGCCATCGGCAACAACATGATGTGGCCCGGATCGTGGCTGGCCAGGTACCACCCGACACCGCCGAGGAGCAGGGCGTCGGTGACCCGATCCGCCACCGAGTCGAAGAAGGCCCCTCGCGGCGACGCGGTGCCGGAGGCTTTGGCCACCGCTCCGTCGAGCACGTCGGGCAACGCCGTGCACACCACAAGGACCAGCCCGGCGCGCAGGGCGCCGGCCCCGATGGCGACGGCGGCACCGGTGGCCATGATGATGCCAAGCACCGTGAAGTGGTTGGCCGTGACGCCGGTTCGGCCCAGGTTCTGCCCGATCGGCTGCAGCCGCTTCTCGGCTTCGGAACGAAAGCGCTTGTCGAACACGGGTGGGGTCCTTCGTCGCTTCCTGCTGGATGGTCGCGTCTCGCTTGACGGGCGTGTGTTTGCAGAAGTTAGCAGTGGCTGGCCAGGAAACGCGACGCGGGGCTCGTGACCCTGGTCACGCCCCGCCGAGAACCCGTAGTCTCACCCCTCTGGTTCGTCACAAGGGGAGCCGATGAAGCCGCACCCACCCGACAAGATCCGCAACGTCGCTCTCGTGGGCCATGGAGGTGCTGGCAAGACCACGCTGGCCGAAGCGCTGCTCCACGCCGCCGGTGCCATCGGCCGCACCGGTCGGGTGGAGAACGGCACCACGGTGTGCGACTTCGAGCCCGAAGAGCACGACCACCACATGTCGTTGTCGTTGGCCGTGGCTCCCATCGAGTGGAAGAACCACAAGATCAACCTCATCGACACGCCGGGCTACGCCGACTTCGTGAACGACGTGCACGCCGCCCTGCGGGTGGCGGACCTGGCCGTGTTCGTGGTGAGCGCGGTGGAGGGCGTGCAGGTGCAGACCGAAGCGATCTGGCGCCTGGCCACGCGGCTCGGGGTGCCCCGCATGGTGTTCGTGAACAAGCTGGACCGCGAGCGGGCCAGCTTCGGGCGCACCCTCGACCAGCTCCGCAGCCGCTTCGGTGCCGGCGTGGCCCCCCTCGAGTTGCCGATTGGTGAGGAGGCGGCGTTCTGCGGGGTCGCCGACCTGCTCACCGACACCGCCTGGACCTACGGCGACGGCTCCCCCACGCGAGGGGACATCCCCAAAGACATGGAGGCCACCGAGCACGAGGTGCATGACAACCTGGTGGAGGGCATCGTGGTGGCGGACGACGACCTCTTGGCCGGTTACCTCGACGGCGAGGTGCCATCCCTCGACCAGCTCGAGCGCACCCTTGCCGTCGGCGTCGACGACGCCACCGTCTTCCCGGTGGTGTGCGGCTCGGCCACCACGGGCGTGGGAGTGGATCGGCTGGCCGACTTCTTGTGCGAGATCGGGCCCTCACCGCTCGACCGGCCACCCATCGAGGTGGAGGCCGGTGACCGGCTGGTGGAGGTGGAGGCCGACCCGGCCGGCCGGCCGCTCGCCCTGGTGTTCAAGACCCTCGCCGATCGCTTCGTCGGGCACATCTCGGTGTTCAAGGTTCTCTCCGGATCGGTGCGGCCCGACGAGCAGCTCATCAACACCCGCACCGGCGCCGGCGAACGGCTCCACGCTGTACATCTGCTGCGCGGCCACGAGCAGCTCCCCGCCGACTTGGTGCCGGTGGGTGACATCGCCGCCGTGGCCAAGTTGGGCGCCACCGCCACCGGTGACACCCTGGCCCCCAAGGATCTTCCCGTACGGGTCCCGCCCCTCGAGCTGGCGCCGCCCGTGCTCACCGTGGCCGTCGTCGCCCGCACCCAGTCCGACGACGACAAGCTGGGCGAGGCGCTGCACCGGTTGCAGGACGAGGACCCGGCGCTGGTGGTCGACCGCGACGACGAGACCCACCAGATGCTGCTGCGGGGCGTCGGCGAGACCCACCTCGGCGTCACCCGCGAGAAGTTGGCTCGCAAGTTCGGCGTGCAGGTCGGCTTCGAGGAGGTACGCATCGCCTACCGCGAGACCGTCACCGCCGAAGCCGAGGCCCAAGGTCGGTTCAAGAAGCAATCGGGAGGCCACGGCCAGTTCGGCGTGGTGGACCTGCGGATCGCGCCGCTTGACCGGGGAGAGGGGTTCCGCTTCGTCGACAAGGTGGTGGGGGGCGCCATCCCCCGCCCGTTCATCCCCGCGGTGGAGAAGGGCATCGTCGAGACCATGGCTGACGGCGGCCAGCACGGCTACCCGGTGGTCGACGTGGAGGTGACCTGCCTCGACGGCAAGTACCACCCGGTCGACTCCTCGGAGATGAGCTTCCGGATGGCGGGACGGCTGGCCTTCAAGGAAGCGCTGGCCAAGGCCTCGCCCGTCGTGCTCGAACCGGTGGCCCGTCTCACCGTCACCGTGCCGCCGGGCCTTCAGGGTGACGTGATCGGTGACCTCAACGCGCGCCGCGGTCGGGTCCAGGGCACCGACACGGGGACCGACGGCGACCAGACCATCGTGGCCCTGGTGCCGTCAGCCGAGCTGGCCCGTTACGCCGTCGACCTGCGGTCGCTCACGGCTGGTCGGGGCCGGTTCTCCCAGGTCCATGACCACTACGAGGTGGTGCCCGCTCACGTCGTCGTGCCGGACCGTCACGCCGAGGCCGGCCCCTGAGCCACCCGATGTGCGAGCAAGCGAGGCCGGCTATTACTCCAGTACTCCAGCTACTTCTCGGACCGGGTGAGGTCCGAGTCGAGGTCGCTCCACTCCTCGGGGTTGGCCTCCACGAAGTAGTCGATCACCTCGCCGTCAACACCGTCGACCAGGACCAAGCCCCGCTGTTCGGGTGGGTTGTCCGCTGAGTACAACAAGATCCGCCACGTCGGGCGACTGCGCAGACCCCGCCAGCCGAGTTGCGCCGACGCGTGCCCGACGGCGAACCCCACGGTGCGGGTGGCGGCGACGAGCGCGTCCTGCTCGTCCACCTCCAGGTTCCACCCGGCGACGAGGTGGTAGGCGCCGAGCGCGACCAGCCCGATGCCGGCCCAGAGCAGGCCCCGGTTCACGAGCTCGGAGTGGCCGTGGCGCAACGCCCAGAAGGCGATGCTCAGGGCACCGACGGCGAGGTAGAGATACCCCGGAACCCGCCGACGGTTGTTGTTCGGGAACGTGTAAGGACCGACGTACCCGCTGACGTCGAGGTCTTCGGGCAGGACGTCCCGGTGTTCCTCAGCGCCGTCACCCGCCTGCTCGCCCGGATGGTCGCTCACCACGGCGACGGTAGCGGAGTGCGCACTCAGCCTCGTTCTGGCGTACCTGAGTTGCGACCTCTGCAACTGAGCTACGCCAGATCGGGCAGTCGGCTCCCCGCCGGCCCGTGGCCTGACCCGGGCCGCTAGGCCGAGCGAATGAGCGAGACCGCCACGAGGACTTCGTGGCGGGGCCGGCGCTCTCGCTCGAAGCGCGGGCCTTGCTGTGCTTGCCGGCCACCTTCGCCGCCGGCGACGCCATGCGCTCCCGGATCGTGCCGTGGTTCGATACTGGGACGGTCATCACCACGCCCCGCCACCAGGTGGACGCCATCGTCACCGAGTACGGGGTGGCCGAGCTGCAAGGCAAGACCGTCCGCCAGCGCGGCCAAGCTCTCGCCGCCATCGCCCACCCGCCTTCCGCGACGAGCTGCGCACCGCGGCCGAGCACGCCTCTCACGGCCAAGCCCCGTTCTGATCACGAGCCTCGGACGGCGCGCCTTCACGGTTCCCAGCGGAAGTAGCGGTGGGCCAGGACGATGCCGATGGCGGACCATGCGGCGAGCACGCCGAGGCTGGTGAGGGTCCAAGCGTGGGCGGCGGGGTCGTAGCAGGCACGTAGCCCATCGGTGAGCGCCTTGATGGGAAGGGCACTGACCGTCGCGTCGAGCCACGAGGGAGGCGGACGCTGGCGTTGAAGGTGCCGGAGATGAGGGCGAGTGGGATGTAGGTGCCGTTAATGATGGCACCGGCGGCGGCCCCATTGGGGATGAAGGCGCTGATGGCGAACCCCAGTGCGGCGAAGCAGGTGATGCCGAGGATGAGGGTGACCGCGAGGGCGCCGAGCGCGCCGGCCGCGGGGCGACACCGAAGACGAGACGGCCGAGGGCGATGGTGCTGAAGGCGATGAGAAGCGAGGTGGCGAGGACGCTGATGAGCTGCCCTGCGAGGTAGGTGGCCGGGGACAGCGGGGTAGCTCGTATGCGTTTGAGCACACCGTCGGAGCGGAGGATGAGGATGGTCGCGGCAAGGTTGCCGTAGGCACGACGACGGCACGGCGAATGAGATCAAGGTTGGCGCCTGCACCAGGTCAGCGAGCTCCTGGCTTGTGCCGACCGCCCGGATGTGTCCCCCAGCAAGGATGGCCACTCGATCGGCGAGCCGGTCGGCTTCGTCGAGGTAGTGCGTGGTGAGCAGGATGGTCTTCCCCAGCCCGGACAGGTTCTCGATCGCCGACCAGCACCGCCGTCGTGCTTCGGGATCGAAGCCGGTGGTGGGCTCGTCGAGGAAGCCGTCAACAAGCGGTTCAACGAACGGTTCCTCACCAGCTTCCTCGACCTCATCGATCCCTCCGCGCCGCCGGAGGACCTCGACCTCGCGCTGATCGCCAAACGCTGGCATGACCTGCAGACCGTCGACCCTCGGGTCTACGCGCTCGGTACCGAGTTCAACCTCTACGTCCTGCGCAACCCCGCCGTCCGCGAGCGGGTCGCCGAGCAGCGGCGCGCCATCGCCGAGATGATCGCTGGCTTCATGGACGAACAGGCCGCCCGGCTCGGCGTGACCCTTCGTATCCCTCACTCACACTGGCCCGCATCGTGCTCGCCACCGGCGACGGCCTC